>Ga0208789_1000066_pt1 | contig 164910 bp, 150 predicted proteins | sample Methanotroph_Enr_FD_187368 | JGI IMG/M metagenome (GOLD analysis project Ga0208789, IMG submission 187368) | Enriched soil microbial communities from Old Woman Creek wetland in Ohio, USA - Methanotroph_Enrichment_5 (SPAdes) (version 2) | ecosystem: Environmental > Terrestrial > Soil > Wetlands...
GGTGTTCACATACGCATCTATGGCGCGCACCGGATTATTCTGGCTGACGTATTCATCGACACAAGGCGGCAGCAACATGTCTTGCTGACGGTTTAATACGGGTTGATAGCGGCGTGATGTCATGATGATTGGTTAACTGGCGGTTAGCGGATGATGTGCATATTATAAAATAGGGTGTCTGATAATACTTTCACAGTCTCAAGAGCTTGGGAACTAGCGAACTCAAGGGAGAAAAGCAGATGATGACATTAGAATTGGATGATGAAACAGAAACCCTGTTAAATCAATTAGTAGAGCAGGAACATATTAGTCCAGCACAACTGGTTAAAAATGTGCTGCTTGAGCATCTGGAAGATTGCCAAGACGCTAAAAGAGCCGATGACGCTTATCAGCGTTATCTTGAAGGCGGCAAAATATCTCACAACTTAAACGACGTGGTAAAAGAGCTTGGCTTGGACAGTTAAGCTTTCTGATGATGCCAAACGGGATTTGCAGAAACTCGACAAGTCCCTACAAAAAAGAATTACATTGTTTCTCCTTGATCGACTACAAACTACCGACAATCCCCGCTTAACCGGCAAAGCCTTGCAAGGCAAGCTTTCCGGTTTGTGGCGCTATCGGATAGGAGACTTTCGGTTGCTATGTCGCATTGAAGATAACGAGCTGATTATTCTGGTTATTGAGATTGGTCATCGTAAAGAGATTTACAAATAACTCGAAAGATGCCGCTGGCTTATACAACTGATCGAATGGGGATGATGAACCCAATGCTGTAAGACGCGTGTTTCTATGTCGATGGAATCGACATAGAACAGCCACATGTCGAAAATAACTATCTATTTGTACATGTTCTCTTTACATGTTTATCGCATCGACATATAGTCACTACATGTCGAAATATTAAGTCTTATTAAACATGATGTGGCAACCAGACCAACCTTATAACTCTTTACCGGTACTACCACCTGCAACAGAATTTGAAAGTATTGCGGTTCTAAAAGCGTGTATTCCTGCGCGAGCGGCATTAGCAGAGCTAAAAAGAGCCGGTGAATTGCTACCTAACCAAGGGTTATTGATTAATCTATTGCCTCTGCTGGAAGCCCAAGGCAGCTCTGAAATTGAGAACATCGTTACCACCACCGATAAACTTTTCCAGTACGCACAAGAAGACAGTCAAGCCGATCCCATGACTAAAGAAGCGTTGCGTTACCGGACGGCGCTGCGTCAGGGTTTTGAAGAGCTGAAGCGCAGGCCCTTATGTACCAATACGGCGTTGGAAATTTGCAGTACGATTAAATCGGTACAAATGGATATCCGCAAAGTCCCAGGAACCACGCTAAGCAATCAAGCTTCCGGGGAAGTCATCTATACGCCACCGGTGGGCGAACAGGTCATCCGCACTCTGCTGAGCGATTGGGATGCTTTTTTACATACGGATGACGACATCGATCCGTTGATAAAAATGGCGATTGCCCATTATCAATTTGAGGCCATTCATCCCTTTACCGATGGTAATGGCCGCACCGGGCGTATTCTTAATATTCTGTTTCTAATCGAGCAAGAACTGCTCAGCCTGCCCATCCTCTACTTAAGCCTTTATATCGTCCAAAACAAACAGGACTACTATAGCCTGCTACTGGGGGTTACCGGGAACCGGAACTGGCAAGACTGGATAATTTTTATGCTTAAAACCGTAGAAACGAGTGCCTGCTGGACCACCCGAAAAATTGAAGCGGTGCGGGAATTGATTGAACAAACCACGGCATATGTTCGCGATCGGCTACCCCAAATTTATAGCCATGAACTGATACAAGTGATTTTTGAGCAGCCTTATTGCCGGATACAGAACTTGGTGCAACAGGATATTGCCAAGCGGCAAACGGCTTCGGTCTACCTTAAGCAACTATCTGACATTGGCGTCTTGTATGAAATTCAGGCCGGAAAAGAGAAGCTGTTTGCACATCCGAAACTGATTCAATTGCTGACTCAAGATAACAACGAACTCATTCCATACAAGACATAACACTAACGGCAAACGCCGGATTAAAGCGGTAAGGCAATGGGATGAATTTATTCTAGCCCTACGCCTGATCCCCAACAAAAACTGTTGCACGAACAATCGGACTAAGATCGAATCTCTTTTTCCAATTTTTTACATTGCCCGTCATCCAGCCAGCGCTCGCACCATACATTCAAAGCGGTTGCGCTACCTTTCATTAAATCAAATTCCTGCTTTGCTTTTCCCGGCTGTTCGGATGGCCACCAACTATGTGCTGCAAACTGCTCGACAATGTAGTTGCGGGCTTTGGGCAAGTCACTCTCTGTTAGGTCTATTTTTTTTGAATTCATAAGGTTCACCATTGCAATAAAAGTGGACGAAGGCAAAAAATAACATCGTATGCATACCGCTGATCATGGCGAATTGCTTGGCGGCGAATCCTCCTTACAGCTTTAATTGAGGAGCTAGCGGTCATCTTTATCGGCATAGACATGATCAACAAGCCTCTTAAACCAGAGAGGCCGAAAAATCACTATAAACAAACCTATCGTACCGGTAACGGGAAGTATAGGTATCAACATAAAGATAATAAGAGCCAGGGCACATTTGATTCTGGCAACGATGGAGGACGTTATCATGTTTCTCTCCCCTGTCTGTTTTTTGAGATACTAAAAGAAGATTTATCAATTGCCTAATATAGCCCTATTTCCTTAAATCGAAGACATAAAAAACCCGTGAAATAGGTATGCGCATAACGCAGATTACAGCCTGTGGATTGCCTGACGGTGAATCAACCTCACAGCGTTGTTGGACCGAAGGCAGCACGTCACTGCCATTAAGCTAAGCCCGTTCGTGGTGAAGTTAAGCCGTTCGTGGTGAGCCTGTCGAACCATGAATGGCTTAACGACTTGTTGCGTTCACCCTTCGACAAGCTCAGGGCGAACGGATCAAGTCTAAACTTAACGGCAGTCAGGCAACACATGGGGCGCAACCCTAACGAGCTCATGGTATACGCAAAGGCTGGCATAGGCATCATCTGCTGCGTAGAGCAGTTGACGGTCGGACAGTGTTTCGGCGGCCCAATTGGAGGTTGTTAGTTTCTTGGATTTTTGTAAGTACCGGCCAAGCACAATAGCTACCGCCGCTTGCACGCCAACTTGCTGTTTGTAGCCTAAACGGCGTACCGCCGCGGATAGCTCTATGACCGGATCAAGCATAGCGCCCAGTTTGTTGTAGAGTGGGCCGCGGTCCGACTTGAGTCCAAACCCTACCTTTACAATTTTATCCGACCGGATAATCTCGCTGAGAAGTTCATTGGCCAACGAGTCATCAAGTGTAAACAAAAACGCATACTGCCCGGTGGCGATTTGGACAAGATGGGGGCCGGTTTTCGGTTGATCGGCAACGAAGTTCGGCTTGCTCTCCGTATCGAAGCCGACGTGGCTAACTTTGGAAATTTCATCGTGCGCAAAAAGTAAATCGTCTGCTGTGCGCACTAAACAAATCTTTTGTAGCGGCAATCCTTCGAACTTCGGCAGTTCGCGAATGGCTTCTTTTGTTGGCCTTTCCAGGAATTGACGGGCATTCATGTGAGTTTAGTGTTTGGGTTTTGCGGTTTTAATTGTTGGATCAGGAGACGTGGTTGCCCAACATGGCTTTAATCCACCTTACAGCTTTCATCAAGGGATTCAGATGATCGTGTGCCACCACCCGTACCAAAAAACAGGCGCATGACTTCCTCTTTTCCTATGGCTCGAATCAGTTCCCGCACAGCGCAATAAATGAACAATAAAATCACGAGCCAAATCTGAATCAACCAGAAGTGCGGCCAGACGATTTCCGCCAGCAGATGCTGATTAGCTGCTACAAAACTCCCATATTCCCGCAGGGATGAAACAATCTGTTCAACGTAGCGGAAAGTGAATGTTGCTGCAAAGTAGATGCTGCTTTTCCAAATAACGTTATGAAGCAGGGGTTTATCGGAAAATTTCCTAATGAACGATAAATGGTCAACAACCAGGACTACTTTGCCAATAATGAGCGCACCAATTGCCGCGCCTGCAAAATTCGTTAGGGATATACCGTATTCCCGGAGAATCAAACGTTGAGTCAGTTCCAACAAGCTGAAGGAAAGGAAAAAAAAGAGTGCCGGCGGCAGCATGAGCAGATAATTGCGTTTTAATGTTTTGAATACTTGTCTCATTTTGGGCCGCCGTGTCCGATTTTTATTAGGTATGCCATTAAAGCACGCCGTAGCTTGAGTTCAAATAGCCGCTGAGAGCTTTTTTAAGAAAACTGTTTTCACCAACCGCCATGCCTGTTTGGTGATTTTAGGAAGAGTTGCATCGGGTTTGATTGCTGCCCAATACCCTCCCCTCATTGCCGCTTACCCTTAGTCACGAGAAGTCTTACTTAAGCTCGCCTGACGAAGTTCAATAATTTTGCTGACGATTTGCTTGAACAAGACAGGCGGTAAAAATCCATAGTCGTAAGTTCCCGCTTTTCCTGATATTGGCCGTAAATCATATCCCGGCCATAAAAATTCATTGAAATCATCAAGAACAATCCATGAGCGTTCCCCATCCAGCCCAAGATGCTTTTTTACCTTAGGCGGAATTTCAATGGCGACAGCCGGATCAATAGGAGAAGTATGTGTGATAGGCGCAACCGTGACTGTTCGGCTATCGTTATCATTTTTGATCACCAAAATAATGGCACAGGGTCTGTTTTTTAAGCCCTCATTCCGGTTCCGGTAGCGCCATGTTGGGTTAATCATCCATCAAAGCATTCAGATTATCGTGTTCGGAGTCCATTTGTGCTGTAGCAATTGCGTTAACAGTTTGCTCCGGCAGTTCGCTTACATGATAAGCGTGTCGTGATTGGGCCTTGAGCGATAAATATTCTTTAAAATCATGTTCGGAAACAAAATAACCGCTGGTTCGCCCATGACTTGTAATCGCGATAGCTTCCCGTTGAACTTGCTCTTTGTATTGCCCGAAATTTTTGACAAATTTGGTTGCTGGAACTTCTTGCATGACGCGCCTCAACTGTACAAAATACGTATATTACGGAAAATACGGAGTATGTCAATGTACCAGAAAAACGAAACTCGGCGCTTTTTTCCAGGCAATAAAAAAACCGCAAGACATACTCTGAGCGGCGTTTTATCGGCTATAACACAATAATGGTAGTGGTATTTTGTATGCCCTCCGATAACTGTATCCACATTATTTCTTTTAGAAAGGCGAATCGACGTGAGCCAACGAAATTTGAAAACAAAGCCCTCTAATATAGACTGGGCGGCGGTGGATACCGCGCCCTTGGCTGACCAGCCGGATGAGGACAGCCCGGAATTAACCTCTGCGGAATTCTCCGAACTGCGGCCATTGGCCGACGTATTGCCGGGGCTGGACTTAGGCAAACAGCGTATTACTATTATGCTGGATGAAGGCATACAAGGCTAAAGCAGGCGGATGCGGATACCAGACGCTTATTAATGACACATTGCGCCGGGCAGAAGCGTTGCGAGAGGTAATACGGGAAGAGTTGCATCGGGCTTGATATAGCTTTGGACAATAAAAAACCCGCTAAGCCTTTCGGCTTGCGGGTTTTTTATTTGAACTTGGTGGGGCGGGGTCTACTGAATCAATCTAAATAGATGTTATATATCAATCAAATATGAATTGCAGTGTTTTTTCCTACCAGCAAATTTACCAGCAACTATTCCGAGCACAGCTATTTTTAGTCAAATTATGACTCCGGGTTCAATTCCTTTTTACCCAAAAACACCCGCAATCGTTGCCGATCACCACGCACAAAAAAGCCGATAATCCGTTAAGGCGACCAGCCAGTTTTGCTAATGGAAATTTATTGACTACCTACTTTAATCAATTAAGAGCGGATTATTTTTTATTTTTATCGGACAACTCTTCCTGTGACGCCATAAAATTAATGAATGCGAACGCTGCATTGGCAACATTAGACATCGGATTCTTTTGGCAATATGAGTTTATCCATTCAACAGGCCCATAGATATCCGTACCCCCAGCTAGATTTCCGGTTTTAGACATATTGTTATAAGCGGTAAGATAGCCGCCAAGCCATGCCATATAAAAATTTTTCTCTGTTGTTGGATCGCCAGTACGAAATGCCTGAACATATGAGCCACAAGAGTGTATACCTGCCCCATAAACCCCATATTGCAAACTACCTGCAACAGTTGATAATGACGCCACAATTAACGCTCCCCCACACAGCAATCGAGTTATTTTTTTCATCAATCATTCCGACTTTAGGAGTAAAGAAAGCGAGTATAGACTACGCTTGAGAAATCCAATAAAACCTGACTTCGCACTCAAGATCACTTGCAACAAAGCAGGAATGAACCGGACATAATGCACGATACCACATTAGCTTTAATTCCCCAGGTGATCTGCGAGACAATAACTGACCTCAACGCCACCGATGATGGCCGGGGCTGGCAATGGTTTATTTTCAGTAAACCGCATGATAATAACCTTAAGTGTGTCGGGACTCTGCTTTTTTTCTAATGCCTCAATCCTTGCCTTAATACCCATTTTACACCGCCAATTCAGATTGTAACTGCAACTGTTTAATGCACTCCGGTTTGCCACCGAATTTTATTACCCACTCCTTAACCTCGCCTGAGAACTCCGGCATAGCTCCTTGATAGTCTGGGGAGAACGCCCAGCTCCATTGATCCGGCGTTAGCGTGGGGCTTAATTGATGTGGGGCAATGGCTTTTGTGTGATGTTGTTCTTCAAGTTTTGTTAATCGTGCTTTAATGCTCATTTCTGATTCTCCAGTGCTTCGATTCGTTTTGTCAGGTCGTCGATTTCAACAATTTTGGCTTGATTCGCCAGCGCCGTTATAAGTTGACTGCCTATGTCTGGCGGTAACTGTCCGGTCATGGTTGCCCTGATTACTTCGCCGCCTTGTCCCGCTAACGTCTCGTTAATTGGCAAGTATATTGGCTGAGCTACAGGCTTTAATGTCGGTGTAATCCGATCCAGAAGTATTTTGCAGGCTGCCATATCACCGGCAACAGCTGAATCAATTACCGCTTTAAGAATATCGTCTGAACGTGTTTCTATGGCTTTCCGAATCTTTGCACCGGGCGTTTTTCCTGCTGGCCGTCCTGCTGGATTCCCCGATTTACCAGGCGTGAATTTTGGTGTTGGCATACTGTTCTCTTTCTGCTTTTTCAGTTAATAGTTACCAGGGCTTTGAATTCATCCGGCGTAAAAATTCCGCATGTTCAGCGTTCCTTGCTATCACTTCTATAGGGTTTCCATTAGGTGTATAGCAAGTAACAATAATTTCAGAATCTAAAGATGCTGCTAATTCTGCTAATTTGCTAATTGGAAGTGGTGTTTTAGTGTTTTCAGCTTCGCAATTAGCAGGATTAGCAGGATTAGCAGCGGGATGGATTTTAGTTTTTGGTAGTTCGCCGGGGTTAAACCACATATTGCACACTCCATGATTTTTTAGTGACTGTGCCATCAACGACGGTTCCCGGTTCATTCTCGGTAAGATAACCATTCGTGACAAGTTCATCTATTGCAGCATCAAGACGCTTTTTATTGCGTAAATGACTAGGCCCATGAGTAAGTACGGTTGCCGACCTGAATACCTTATAGCCTCGCCCATCAAGCCAGCGGGATAAGGTTTCGGCATCAGAAACAGACTGAGGAATAACCGCCGCGCCTTTTATGCGTAGTGTTTCTTTTAGATACCATTGAATGATAACCAAGGCCCGACCAAGGCGGCCTGCATCAATTGATCTGGCCGATATGCCATCCTCAATTGCAGTCAATACGCCAGCAATTCGACAGGCATTCTCAAGAGCCTTTGATGCTCTATCACGAAGTTCTGACAGGTCGTTACCGGATTGCATCAGGGTTTCAAACTGATTCATTGCTGCAATTGCCATCTGCTGCGCATCTTCATTTAAGGGCAGTTCTACCGGGTCAAGTTCCTGTTCATTCGTGCCGGTGCGCGGCTCCAATTCGGTCAAGGTCTTAAGTTTTGCGAACAGTCGTTTAACCTCCTTGCGCTCCCTTGGCTGCTCGAATATTTCAATGTGTCGGCGACCGATAGTTGATTCAGGCCATGCCACCAGACACCGCGCCAATAAGCCTTGACCGTTAGCCATTCGATCACCCAGCAACTGCGCCATGACATCAGGCTGCGCCAATTGGTGCATGGCTAGGCGACGACCATATAAAACCCCGCTGCCATCACCGGCGCGCACTCGGTCAAATGCGCCCCCATCCCAAAGCTTGCACCATCTAGCCATTGTCTTTAAGGCGTTGTCCGAACTGAGTGCATTGCCACCAATTAATAGCCCGGCCTCATCGGAAAATAGTCCGATGCTAGGCTGCGATACTGCCATCAGTTTATAAAGTCCCTCCACTGTCGGCTCTGTCACGAATCTAAGTGGCATAATCGGCGCTTCCGGCTTTGGTGGGCATGAATGCTTAGCTTCTGCTGCGTAATCACTTGCCGCCTGATTCTTGGCTGCTTTAGCTGCGATTTTATTTACTGCATCTGCAACCTCTTTCCATTGGGCAAACTCGGCCTCATAAAATTTCTGCTCGATAGCATAAGATTCCATGTCCTGCCGTTCCTGCGCTTTGGCTGCGCCCAGCACTACATCGTCAACGCCGCTCTTGCGCTCTCCCGATTCTGCTACGGTCAACAAAAATAGCGATAACGGTTTCTTCTCTCCCCAGGGCAGCATGACATCAAAATGCGTTTGAGCTGCCAGAGATGCACTAGCCAGGACGCTTTGACAGCATAACGTCAGTGGAGCTTTTATCGTTTCATGCAAAGCTGTTGCCGCAGCGCCCAAGACATCGCCCAGGGCTTCAACTGGATAGGGTGCTGCTTTCGGTATCGGTGCGCGTAGCGGCTCAGGTTCGCAAATTAGCAAATTAGCTGGAGGGTCTAACTCATAATCAATTTCTTTAGGCAGATACATTTTTCACCGCCTTTGGGTAATAGATTTTTAATGACTCCCTTAACTCAATCCATGACTGCGTTGATGTATCGAAACACTCAGCCGGGGTGCTGAGGTCTACCCAGGTAGGATAAATTGCCACCAATGACGCACCAGCCTTAAGCAAACATCCCGCCAAGTTTTCAATAAGCTTGCATGGGGCCGAGCCATCCCAATCGACAGCACAAACAAGACCAGAAACAGGCCATTTAAAATCGGCGGGATTTTTCCCGGCGGAAGCACCAAAGCGGCTATGTCTCGGCGTTGATTCAAGTTTTTGGCTAACCGATAAGCATCGCCGCCAACTTCTACATGGACACGGTCAGGAAGATTGTTAAAGTTTATTCTCGATACGAGAAACTTGCCGAACGGCGGTAAAATTGGCTTTGGATTGATCTGTTTGCTTACCACAAACCACCTCCCAAAATCGATAGATACGCCATTACCGCTATGATTGACGCTTTAATCAGTTGGTAGGATGTTGTAAAATTAAACTGTTGTATATCATTATTGCTGTCCACGTTCTTCACCGCGTGGGCGGCCACTAAGCTGTCCACAATTAACCCCCAATCTTTGAGGCTGCTACTCTGTCAGCAATCCAAGCATCAACTTCATGCTCTAAAAATCCCATGGTTCTCGGGGATAGGTGTATTTGTTGCGGGAACTCGCCACGATTAACAAGAGCATAAATCGTACTACGACTTAAGCCTGTTTTTTGAATGGTTCGGGGTAAACGGATGATATTGTTTGATTGCATAGTAAAGCCTATAAATTAAGGTTTTACTTTGCCATGCTGTAACGCTAAAACGCGAAAACTCCAAGCACAGCAAAGCGAAAGCAGGATAAATCCCATTTTGCTCATGCTATCTCTTGGAGTTGTCCAGTTGATTACATAATGTTTGATTAGCGGATTAATTTACCGTTTGCCTGTTGAGGCTATCAGGTAAATCTAACAAACCAATCACTTGCGCGTAGTTTATTGACATTTAGCAAGGAGTGTCAAGTTTAATTAAACGATGTTTAACTTGCAGCTCTGTGAAACGGAACCACCGCCGCACCACTCTTTAATCCGTGCAAATAGTCAGACCACCATTGCATCAAAACAGTCCGCTCCTCAAGGTATTCGGCGTGGTCATAAGCTTTCTGAGTTTTTCCTTTTACGATGTGCGCCAATTGAGTTTCTATGACTTCTTCCCTAAATTTCCCCTTTCCAACTTCTCTTATTCGTGTTGATGCTATTCCCCGGAATCCGTGAGCCGTCATTTCTTCTTTGCTATAGCCCATGCGCCGCAATGCCCCTAATAATGCCTCCATTGCCATGTGTCGCTCGTGCTGGCTGCCCGGTGCTGTCCTTAACCCTGTAAATACATAACGCCCACTTCCGGTTAGTTGGTGTAGGTCTCGCAATATGGCGACTGCCTGTTGTGACAACGGGACAAGATGAACACGCTCAGGATCATTTTTAAAAGCCGCACTCTGTTTTTTGACGTGCGCCGGAACTGTCCATAATGCTTTGTTAAAATCAATGTCCGACCATTCCAGCTTTGCCAGTTCTCCCGGCCTCACGAATGTTAGCGGTAGCAATTGCAGGGCCGCACGAACAATAGCCGAGCCTTTATATTCTTCAATGCTATTCAAAAGCGCGGAAATATCGCCCGCTTCTTTTAATCTGGCAAAGTTCTTTTGCGGTGGGGCAGGCTTTAAAACCGATCTGATTGCAGTCGCCGGGTTGTTTTCACATCGCCCCGTACCAATGGCATAAGCAAAAACTCCTTCACACGCCTGATTTGTTCGGTGTGCAGTTTCAATTGCACCGCGTGATTCAATCCGTCTGATAGTATCGAGCAACACGATTGCTGTAATGTTGTTGATGGGAGTTGAACCCAGATAAGGGAATACGTCATTGATTAGCCTAGTCAGCGTCCGTTGTGCATGGCCTTCTGTCCATTTGCCTTTTGTATGCTCCCACCATTCTCTTGCTATCGGTTCAAAGCTGTCAGCACCACTCTGGCTTGCACGTTCAGCCTTACGTTTTTGACTAGGGTCAATACCATTAGCGACTTGCCCCCTCAGCTCGGTTCGCTTGCTTCTGGCATCGGGTAGGGATATTTCAGGATAAAGACCAAGGGATAAGGTTTTTTGTTTGCCGTCAATTCGATAATCAAACCGCCACCATGCTGATCGTTCCGGTTCGGCGACAAAATACAATCCACCTCCATCGGGGGATTTTATTACCTTGGCCGTTTTTTTTGCCGTTGTCACCATGCTTTTGATGGTAAGAGGTGATAATTTGTTCTGTGTTTTAGCCATGTGCAGCCCCTTGCTGGTAAATGCTTTACTGGTAAGCTGCCTACCAGCATATTTACCATCATTTGATGGTAAATTGTATTGTATTTGACTGCACTGCGCTGGACAATAAAAAACCCGCTAAGCCTTCCGGCTTGCGGGTTTGTTATACTTTGCTGGACGTTATTGAATCATTAATTGGTGGAGGCGGGGGGAATTGAACCCCCGTCCGCAAGCACTCCGCCACAAGGTCTACATGCTTATCCCGCTCTTTTGATTTAACCGGTGACTACCCGTCGGGCCAAGAAAACCACCAGCGATTCCGTAGAGTTTTAGCGCATCCACACCGGACGGATTTCAGCGCGATCTTATGTAGATGACCTCTGAGCGCCTCTCATACCTAAAAGGTACTAAAAACTCCACCCGCATAAGCACAGATGGTCAGAGGAATGGTGCTGGTTTTAAGCAGCTATAGCCATTGAGTAGTTTTCGTCATTTGCGAATACTTTAGTTTCAGTAGATTTTACGAGGTGTACTGTCCTCGGCATGCACTTAAGGTTTTGCTACCCACGTCGAAGCCATGTCGCCCCCTTAATGTGTATATTATATGAATTGGCTAAAAATTGTACAATTATTTTTTAGGCTAGTGTTTATAAGGGTTACAGGACAATTACCGAGGGCTTTACCGTTCACCCGTCGACAGGCTCAGTACAAACGGAAAAGCCTTCTCTATAGCGTTTATGCATCAAATCCGTTTTTAAATCCTCTCCCAACAAAAGAAGAAATAAAAGCGTCGCGCTAATCAATCAGCATCCGGGCCAAAGGACTGTTGCCGTCTATTGATGGTTGCCGGTCGGCAACATTGCAAAATTCAATGATCCGATCAAGCTGTTTGATCTGCTCGGCATGCTGTTTGTCGATATTTTCTATCGCCTGCAACACCTCGCCATCTATCATGCCGATAGCACTGCTCACCCCCTTGTTTAATCCTCTTAAAGCGCTTTTCTCCAGCGACGGCTTTAATTTTTTCAGGATAAAAAAAGGTGCCAGCCAGGTAATGGCGATTAACAGGCTGCTATGTATCGCAAAATCCACGCCCAAATAATCTACCTCGGTCATATTGCTGGTGTAATAGCCGATAAAAACCTGATAACCGACCCAGCAAATGGCTGCAAGCGGCAGGATGATTTCGCATAAGCGCATAAACTTTAAAAAGCCGCGATGCAAGGCATTGCCGGGATTCGCCAAGGCTTGCCTGGCGGCCAGTTCGCTTTGTGCATGGATGATTTTGGGCGCTTTTTCACGCACTGTAGACAGCTGTTTTTTAAGCGGACTAACCGGAACGCCTAGCTGGTCGGCGTCACTGGTAAATTCATCCAAGGCATCGTCAAAGCGGGCTTCGGCCCAATCATCCCATAAGTTCGATTTAGTACCTGTTGCATATTTGGCCGCCGCCGGGTTGCCTAATAAATCGGCCGCGTGCTCGGCATAGTGCCGCGCCAACTGCTGAATAGGCCAGTTAAAACCCTGTTGCAATACTTGGGTTGTACGCTGCCATTGATCTTGCCACAGCGTCGGCAATTTCCGGAAAGCCGAGCTGGAACCCAATAACTGCCCGGTGTTTTGCAGGTTTTGCTTTAACTCGTCTTTTTTAATCTTTGAACTTCTTTGCTCCAGTTGTTCAACGATATGCTCTGTCGCCAATGAGCTAATAGTCGATTCCAACGCGGCAAACTCATCGGCTTGCGGACTCTCGGTACAGGCTGTTTTGAAGATAATCGGCTCGGCGAATCCGGCTTTACTGAGTTGCTGTTTGAAGTCTTCATACTGCTCGGTCTGGCCCCTGTCCCACTGGTTCAGCACAAACAGCCAAGCATGTCTGCCGCCTTCTGCGAGCAGCAAGCGCCAGGCTTTTTCATCGCGATAGCGTTCGGGGCTGACCACGTAAATCAGCACGTCGATATGAGGCAGCCATTCCAACACTTGGTGTTTATTGCTTTGCTCGGTGCTGTCGAAATCGGGCATATCGATCCAGACGATGTTTTTTCGGGATTCATTATCGTGTTCGGCGATTTTGATTTGCGCCAGCGGCAATTGTTCTGGCAGATGGTTTATCGCAACACTATGGTGATGATAGAGCGTGACTTCCCTTGATGTGGGCCGCTCGACGCCGGCTCGAGCGATGGCTTTGCCGGCCAAGCGGTTCAGCAAAGAACTTTTGCCCACACCGGTGCCGCCCATAAAGGCCACGATCAACGGCCTGGAACCGTTATGGTTAAACAGTGTATCGGGCGTTCTGGTATCAATATCGCTTAACTGCTGCGCGACTTCCGCATTAATCCAGCCAGCCGCCAGAGCCTGTTCAGCCCAACGTTTTGTTGTTTGTACCAAACTAGAGTAATCGTAAGCCATGGCGCTTTTCCGTCAGTTGAAGCTCTGCGGCACGCAGCTGCTCAGGAGATATATTGAAATAAGTCGTCATCGATAATTGCTCGGGCAATTGCAAGAGTTTGTTGCGCAGGCTATCGATAAATAACGCCTGTTTTACGGTATTGAACTGGTTTTGTTTTAACTCGGCTTCCACTTTGTGCATGTAGCCGCCGACTGCACTTTCAGCCAACAATGAAGTTACGGTCAGCATCGCCGGGGCAATGACCAAATCGTCCACGCCTATCCCGCCCAAATAAAAACTGATTGCAATCAGCGTGGCATCGGCCGTTGCCCTGGTTGCCCGTAAGCTGTTCAATACCATCGGCTGGTCTTGTAGTTTGTAATACAATTGATGCGCCGCGCTTTCGACATCCTGCTGAAAAGACAGATGATAACTTTTAGCTGCCAGAGCAAAATTCTGTAACGCATCCTGTCGCTGACTGCGCAACACGCTGTTCAGTTGCCGCCACCACTGGCCCTGATGACCTTGCTCGGCTCTATCCAGCAGTTTATCCGCCAGTTGAATCAGCGTATGTTCGGCTATTTGATTTAGCAAGGCGATTTCGTAACTGCTGTCTGCAATATGTAAACTTTTGCGGCCCAGTTTCATCAACTGCCTGACCGGCCAGGTCAAGACCTTGCGAGTGCCGGCCAGAACTCGGGCTAATCCGGGCACTTCCAACAAGTTCAGCAATTCCGCCATAGCCAGCTGAAAAGTTTCATAATGATGCGGATGATTCAGGTAATCGCGTTGATAGCTGTCCATGGCTTGTTTAATCACAAGATCGACTAATTCATACCAGTCATTTAACGCCTGATGTTCGGCAAAAACCGGTTCCAACCAGGTTTGCCAATTCCGTTTCAATAACTCCTGTTCAAAACGTGCATGTCTGTCTAAACGTACTTTACCTGCCGATTGCTTAAGTAGCTGTTGTTTAGACTCAGGCCACACAGGCAGCCCGCCCTGTTTTTGGTAATACAGCGAAACGACCTCGGGAAATTCATCGGTTCTGGCTTGCCGCCATTTTTCTTTTAATGAATTAATAATGACCGACTCGGAACCTTCAACCAGTTTATTCAGGCAAATAATCGTCGGTTGGCGCAGTTCTTCCAGAGCGGACATGATGTCCCAGACCGATTGATCGGCGTATTTCTCCTTACTGACCACCAGAATAATCATGTCTGCCAACGCAACCGCCCGGATAACGCCTTCCCGGTAAGTGGCCGAATCTATCGAATCGAAATCCGGCGTGTCCCATAAAATGCCATGCGGCAAGAGTTTTGAATCGGTGGTGTTTTCGGTCAAAGAAAAACAATCAAACCTGTCTTTGCTTAGCTGTGTTTGTTGTAATTGTTGGAAGCGTCCGAAATAGCGTTGCAATCCACTGCAATCGGCAACACTGATGCCGTTGCAAAAACCTTGGGGATGAATGGTGTAACCAGCCAATGGACTGACGCCGGCGACGTTACTATTTAATAACACGTTGACCAATGAGCTTTTTCCGGCCTGAGTCGGCCCTACCACAGCCATTTGCAACACCGGATCCGGCAACGCTTCGATCAGCTGGCCCTTGCGTATAAAGGCCTCAGCCAAAATCAGCTGATCGATCCGCTGCTGGTAGCTTATTTTGGCTGCTTCATTGCCCAGTTCAGCCAAAACCGCCTGGTAACGTTGTTTTAATAATTGGATAAATTCCAGCATGAAAAGCTAGCTCAGGATTATAATGACTGACTATTTTACTTTGTTTGGCGATTGGGCGTTATATAATCACAATCACAAATCATGTAAATAACATGACATGCGTCCCTACTTAAACTTGAGGTTATCTTTATGAAGAAATTACCTATTCTTCTGCTCATTCTCTGCTGCACATCTTTAGTTGCATGTAGCAAAGGCTCTCAAATCAACGGCCATAATACCCGCACTGCCTTTAGATCAGTTAAGGCGCTAAAGAACCGTTTATCTCCCGATGCTCGTATTGAATTTGAAGTCTCTTTCTGGATGCTTCGTGATTCCATAAAAAGCGAAAAGGAGTTTCTTAACGCAGTTGACGGTAAAAAACCTGAAGAGATTACCGCAATGGGCAAAGAGCTTTATCAACAACGGAAAAATTCCGGCTTTGCCGGCTATGAAAAATATACAAGCTGGGATGACATGATCGCCAAATTCGGTAAAGAAAGAATTGACCAAGAGAACCGCAAAGGTCAAAAAGAAGATCCTAAAGACAAAGCCAACGACGTTCTGTACAAGCTCTAACTAATATCACCGGCTAGGCAAGGCTTTTTGATCGGTTAACACCGCAACAAATTGACTTGCCTCGGCAATTGTCTGTTCCATCGCACGGATAAGCTGCGAAATATCGATACCTATCTCAATAAATTCATGTCTTAATGCGGCGATAGCTTGCGCGTTAAGGTTGTGCTTCAGATATAACACCTGATCTTTAAATGCCGCTAATACCGGCTGAATTTTCGCTTCGGCTTTTTGCATGGTTTTGATTAGCCGGACATAATTCTGTCGGGCTAACTTTAACTGCTGTTTACTGTGGGCTCGCAGGCTTCGGTTAGTGTATTCATTAAGTTCGTTTTCCCATTCGACAAACAGCGCCTCGCTAACCTGTTCAATCGCCCTGATTCTGTCGCTAACTGCATCGGATTTAGCGCAGCAAAACTGATACTGCCTGTTGAGCAGGTTATATTTATGATCCAGTGTCGTTTCATTTACGCAGACCAGGGTTTTAAAACGCTCCAGCGCACTTTCAAACTCATTCCTGGTTTCCTGTAAACCCACGCAGGCCTGCTCGACATGAGCAACGACTATATCGCGTTTATGCTCGCCGATGGATTCTCGGGCGCTGTAGTAAACGGTGCGGATTTTTTTTGACAGGAAACGACTAATTAGATTTAACGATTTTTTTGCCAAATCGTTTGCTGGCGGTTTGTTATGATCGGCCATTGGAACTTTGCTTAAATTTTATTACTTGGTTTGTAAATGGTCATACAGCACACGCGCAATGCCGATAATCAAGGGATTAAGGCTTTTTATTCACCACGAAGACACGAAGGGCACGAAGAGTTTTATTTCTTCTCAAGCGGGGCGGGGTTTGTAACCCCGCTCCTAAGGTTTCCGATTTTCCTAAGCAAAGTGGTTATAGTTAACAAGCGCAAAACGTTTCGGACGGGGCAACATGCCCCGTCCGGCCCATGACTTTTCATGATTCCCGTGGATATATCAATTAATCCCGCCGCCAGCTGGTTGTGCCATCGGGTGAATCTTCCAGAATCACGCCCTGCTCTTTTAAGTCGTTACGGATTTTATCGGCCAAAGTCCAATCTTTAGCTTTTTTTGCAGCAATGCGGGCTTGGATTTGCTGCTCGATTTCTTCTTCCCCAACTTCAGCTTCAACGCCACCTTTAAGAAAAGCATCGGGATCATCCTGCAATATCCCCAACAAGCCGCTTAAATATTTCAGCGAGGCCGCCAACTCGCCGGCTTTTTCCTGATCAGATTCTTTGGCTTTATTTAAGTCCCTGGCCAAATCAAATAACACCGACAATGCAACCGGCGTATTAAAATCATCATTCATTGCCTGGTCAAAACGGGTTTTATAAGCTTCTTCGGCCGGCTCATCTACTGCAACTTTAACCCCGCGCAAAGCTGTATACAGCCGCGTTAAAGCCGCTTTTGCATCATTAAGCGATTCATCGGAATAATTCAGCGGACTACGATAATGACTGGAAAGAATAAAGAAACGAATTATCTCGGGGCTATACTTTTTCAGCACTTCACGGACAGTAAAGAAATTACCCAACGACTTGGACATTTTTTCATCGTCAACGCGTACAAAGCCGTTATGCATCCACACATTGACAAACTGCTCGCCAGTCGCGCCTTCCGACTGCGCTATCTCATTTTCATGGTGCGGAAACTGCAAATCCATGCCGCCACCATGGATGTCGAAATGATTACCCAAACAACAGGTAGACATCGCCGAGCACTCGATATGCCAGCCGGGACGACCCAAACCCCACGGCGAATCCCATGCCGGTTCATTGGCTTTAGCCATTTTCCACAACACGAAATCCATCGGATTGCGTTTTGCCAGATCGACATCGACCCGCTCGCCGGCCTGTAAATCATCGAGATTTTTGCCCGATAAGCGGCCGTAATCTTTAAACTGGGTCACCGCGTAAAACACGTCGCCATTCGTGCCGACATAAGCCAAGCCTTTGTCCACCAAGGTAAGAATCATTGCAATAATATCGCCGATGGATTGCGTTGCTCTCGGCTCAAGGTCGGGCGGCAAAACAGCCAGTGCTCGTTCATCTTCGTGCATCGCATCGATAAACCGCTCAGTCAATTGAGTATATTCTTCGCCATTTTCGATGGCTCGATGAATGATTTTGTCGTCAATATCGGTAATGTTGCGCACGTAGGTTAATTGATAACCCTGATAGCGAAAATAGCGCGCAACCGTATCGAATACCACCATGACCCGCGCATGACCGATATGACAATAATCGTAAACCGTCATACCGCAGACATACATGCCGACTTTACCTGCTACGCGCGGTTGGAACGGTTCTTTTTTTCGAGTCAGGGTGTTATATATTTTCAACATGTCATTAAATCATTCAGTTAGGCAATCTTTTTCATTGCCGTTAAGTCAAAGGCCGGTTAAACAAAACGGAACAATCTACCAAGCGCGTGCTTCTCTTTCAAGACAAAAACACTTAGAATTTGTTCTTTGCATCACTCTATAAAGGAAAACCATGCGTACTTTCATTTTCTCCATGATGCTGATCCTAACTACAACACTCTCATTTGCAACGGAAAATCTTATGTCTGATACCTCATCAAAAGTTAAATTAACAACCTCTCTGGGTGAAATTATTATTCAGCTGAATCCTGAAAAAGCGCCTATTTCATCGGCAAATTTCCTGACTTATGTTAATGAAGGCTTTTACAACGGCACCATTTTCCATCGTGTAATTCCCAATTTTATGGCCCAGGGCGGCGGTTTCGACACCGATTTCAACCAAAAAGAAGTTCATGCCCCGATCAAAAACGAAGCCGATAACGGCTTGGCAAACAAACGCGGCACCTTAGCGATGGCACGTACCAACGTTCCCGACTCGGCAACTGCCCAGTTTTTTATCAACTATAAAGACAATTCGTTTTTGAACCATACCAGCCCAACGCCAAGCGGCTGGGGCTATGCTGTGTTTGGCGAAGTTATTGAAGGCATGGAAGTTGTCGATGAAATGGCAAAACAAGCCACCGGTAACCGTGGCGGACATCAGGACGTGCCTAAGACCAACATCATCATCGAAAAAGCCGAAGTTATAAAATAGACCAAAGGCGCAAGGCGAAAGGCGTTCTCACCGACCGCCTTTAGCTTAGCTTTTTACCCTTAGCCCTTAGCCTTTTGCCTCCCCATTGAATCAAGAAATCCTGTTTATCTCAGACCTGCATATTTCCCTGGAAAAGCCTGAAATCACCCGCCGATTTCTTGCCTTTCTTAGCGACAGGGCGCCAAAAGCAGCCGCCGTTTATATACTGGGCGATCTTTTCGATGCCTGGATAGGCGATGACGATCCGACTCCGCCTAACAACAAGATCCGAAAACAACTTAAACAACTGACCGGTTCAGGCACTTCGGTTTATTTGCAGCAAGGCAACCGAGATTTTCTATTAGGCAAACGGTTTTCCGAAGATACCGGCGTTACGCTTATTGATGACTATGCTGTCATCGATTTGCACGGCACACCGACACTGATTACTCACGGCGATTTGCTGTGTACCGACGACCTGCCCTATCAGACCTTTCGCGTCAAATCGCATTCTCCTGAATGGCAGCAAACCGTGCTGTCCAAACCTTTATTTTTGCGTTTACTGGCTGCGCGCTGGTATCGCATTCGCAGTTATTTTCACAAGCGCCAAAAATCCCAGGACATTATGGATGTCAATCAGGATACGGTAATCAATGTGATGCGCGAACAACACTGCCTGCGTTTGATTCACGGCCATACCCATCGCCCTGCTGTCCATAACTTCAAGATAGATAACCAATCTGCCCAACGCTTTGTACTTGCCGCATGGAGCAAGAACTCAGCCGAAGTATTATGTTGGAACGGCAACGGTTATCGAATTGAAGCTCTTTAGATTTATCCGCTCGTTTTGCAGTATCAAGAATCTGAATTTATATTCCTCATAAGTTTAAAAACAGTTTTCTTAATCGAACATTCTTTTCATTTCATCGCCAGCATTTAAATCAACGGCATTTCAGTCGGCCGCATCTGCAAGCACATATCTTGAAAACTTAAAATCCTCGCAACGGTTTTATGGTCAGGGATATTGCTTTGATAATATCTGCATTTCCTACGCTCACAGGAGGTAGAATAATGCAGGAGCAATTATCGGACACCCTGAGTTTTATCAAAACGTTACAAGAAATCGATCTGCGCCAATGCCTATAAAAGTTGACTTTTAAGGCAAAATCATTAAATTTAGGCCCCTAGAGTGAAAATTTCCTGTCTCCATGGAACATGAAAACCACCCTAAAACTAATATTAGTCCTAAAAAACATAATCACTATTCTGTCAAATTAACAGAATACCAGGAGAAATATAATATGAAGAAGCCTTTAAAAAGTTGGCTGCTTGCTACCAGTGTGGCTGCTATATTAGCCGCACCAGCAGTTTCAACTGCTAACAGCGATCTTGAAAAACTTACCCAAAACCCAGCCAACTGGGCAACTTGGGGTGGTGATTACGCCGGCACTCGTTACAGTAAATTAAATCAAATCAACGCCACTAACGTAAAAAACCTGCAACCAGCTTGGTCTTTTTCTACTGGCGTTTTGCGTGGACATGAAGGCGGTCCGTTGGTTGTTAACGGCGTTCTTTTCATTCACACACCTTTCCCTAACACTGTTTACGCAATTGACCAAAAAACTCAATCCGTAATCTGGGAATTCACACCAACACAAGATGCGGATGTAACTATCCCAGTTATGTGCTGCGATACTGTCAACCGCGGCTTGGCTTATGGCGACGGAAAAATCTTCTTGCAACAATCCGATACCGTTTTAACTGCGTTAGACGCTAAAACCGGTAAACGCGTATGGAGCGTACAAAACGGCGACCCTAAATTGGGTATGACCAATACATCTGCGCCATTAGTTGTTAAAGATAAAGTTCTGACCGGTATTTCCGGCGGTGAATTTGGCGTTCGCGGTTTCTTAGCTGCGTATGACATCAATACTGGCGAGCTGGCTTGGAAAGGCTACAGCATGGGGCCGGACAAAGACACTTTGATCGATGCCAAGAAAACAACTACCTGGAAAGACGGCAAAGTCACTCCAGTAGGCGCTGACTCAAGTATTAGCACTTGGCAAGGCGACCAATGGAAAATCGGCGGTGGTACTACTTGGGGCTGGACCAGCTACGACCCTAAATTAAACTTGATCTACTACGGATCAGGCAACCCATCTACATGGAACCCAGTACAACGTCCAGGCGACAACAAATGGTCTATGTCATTATGGGCTCGTGACGCTGACACCGGTGCTGTTAAATGGGTTTACCAAATGACTCCACACGATGAGTGGGATTATGACGGCATCAATGAAACAGTCTTGGTTGACCAAGAAGTTAAAGGCAAATTGCACAAAACCATCGTGCATTTCGACCGTAACGGTTTTGGTTACACTTTAGATCGTGAAACCGGCGAACTGCTTGTTGCTGAAAAATTCGACAAATCTGTTAACTGGGCAACTCATGTCGACATGAACACCGGTCGTCCACAAGTTGTAGCTAAATACAGTACTCAGCAAAACGGCGAAGACGTTAACACTACAGGTGTTTGCCCTGCTGCGTTAGGAAGTAAAAACCAACAACCGGTTTCTTACTCTCCGGACACCGGTTTGTTCTACATCTCCGGTAACCACTTGTGCATGGACTACGAACCATTCGAAGTTTCATATACAGCAGGTCAACCTTACGTTGGTGCTACTTTAACCATGATGCCTGCCGGTGCAGACGTTATGACAGGTAAACCTGACAACACAACCAACCTGGGTCAGTTCACAGCTTATGACGCCAAAACAGGTAAAATCGCTTGGTCTAACAAAGAACAATTCTCTGTTTGGTCAGGTTCTGTTGCAACTGCGGGCGGCGTAGTATTCTACGGTACCCTGGAAGGCTACCTGAAAGCGGTTGATGCTAAAACAGGTAAAGAACTGTACAAGTTCAAAACACCTTCCGGCATCATCGGTAACGTTAATACTTGGGAATATGACGGCAAGCAATATGTTGGCGTTCTTTCAGGTATCGGCGGCTGGGCAGGTATCGGTATTGCTGCCGGTCTTGACACTGGTGAAGCAAACTCAAACTCTGAAGGTTTAGGAGCTGTTGGCGCTTACAGAAGCTTGAGCTCTTACACTAAACTGGGCGGTACATTAACTGTATTCACATTACCCAGCAACTAAGTATGCAATGCATCTTCCAGCCACTGCTGGGAGTGATTTGAAATACTGAATCAATCTGATTTTTAGATTGTGCATTAAAAGCCCCGGTTGATTTATCAGCCGGGGCTTTTTTTTAGCTCTTTATGCAGTAAACTATGGCCCGACAATTGCTGTACGCATTACTTTGTATTCCCCATGCATCTTGCAGCCATCCTTATCGATTAATATACACAAGGAGATTTTAATGAGGATATTACCTCGACACACAGCATATTTCGCCGCCCTGTTTTTCGCTGTACTCAGCTTTGCCGCCTCAGCAGAAGAAAAATTCAAGGTCTGCGCCGACCCGTTAAACCCGCCCTATTCCTCAAAGAATGGAGACGGCTTTGAAAACAAAATTGCCGCACTATTTGCCAAAGAGCTTGGACAGACTGTTGAATACACTTGGTTACCGCAACGGCTCGGCTTTATCCGCAATACCTTAAATGCGCCGCTAAAAGACAGTGACGTGGACACTAACGAATATAAATGCAACGTCATTATGGGCGTTCCTGCCGGCTACGAACTCACCTTAACAACCGAGCCTTACTACAAATCGACTTATGTGCTGTTAATCGCCAAAGGCCGTGGTTGGGATGACATCACCGACGCGGCCCAATTAGCCGCTTTGCCGTTGCAAAGACAGGAAGCATTGAAAATTGCGATGTTTGACCGCGGCCCAGGAACGACCTGGATGCAAAAAAACGGCTTGCTCGATGCGGGCATCCCCTATCAATCGATGACAGGCGATAGTGAAAATAACGTAGCCATGCAGATAGAAAAGGATCTTAAAGCGAAAAAGATCGATATGGTTATTCTGTGGGGTCCGATGGCCGGCTATGTTGCCGCACAAAGCCCAAAAAACAGTTATTCAATGATTCCGATGAAATCAACCCCCGGCATGCAGTTTGATTTTTCAATGGCGATGGGGGTTCGTAATGGCGATAAAGCAAGAAAAGAAGCGCTTAACAAGCTGATTGCAAGCAAAAGAAACGAGATTCGAGCCATCCTGGCAGGTTACAATTTTCCCTTGTTACCGATCTCTAAAGAGGGTGCTCATAAAGACAACGATTAACTAATCTTCATTCAGGGGCGATCAACCGAATCGCCCCTGCAAAAAAGCATTATTTACGATTGAACAGCCCAACCAGATAAGCAAACCTGACCGCCCGCTCATGCGACAACTGGTTCCATTGAAAACGCCACTTCCAGTTGTCCACTGTCGTACCTGGAGTATTCATTCGATGCTCGGAACCCAACTCCAGAATATCCTGCATGGGAATTACCGCAAGATTGGCAACGGATGACAATGCCGCATGAATCAACGCACAATGCAACGGCATTGCAGGCTGACCCAGATAATCGTAAATGTAGTTTTTTGCATCGTTACTAATGCCCTGCAACCAGCCTAAAGTCGTATCATTGTCATGGGTACCGGTATAAACAACGCAGTTTTTTTCATAGTTGTCAGGCAGATAAGGATTATCAGGCCCATCATCAAAGGCAAACTGCAAAATTTTCATCCCCGGCAGATCAAACTCATCTCTTAAGGCCTCGACCTCCGGAGTGATAATACCCAAGTCTTCAGCAACCAGCGGAATAGATCCATGCTCTGAATTGATTGCATTTAATAATGCCTTACCCGGCGCCGTAGCCCATGCCCCGTTAATTGCGGTATCTTCATTCGCCGGTATTTCCCAAGCCGCTTCAAGTCCCCGAAAGTGATCGATCCGAATAATATCGAACAGCTCAAGCTGAGTCTTCATCCTTTCAACCCACCAGTGAAATCCGGTTCTTTTCAGGTGGTTCCAGTTATAGTGCGGATTTCCCCAGCGCTGCCCCGTTGCAGAAAAATAATCGGGCGGCACCCCGGTCACGACCGACATTTCGCCCGATTCATCGAGTTTGAAAACATCACGATGAGCCCAGACATCGGCACTGTCATAAGAAACAAAAATAGGAATATCGCCAAACAAAAACACACCCTGCTGATTGGCAAATGCTTTTAACTCCATCCATTGCCGGAAGAACACATACTGCTCAAACTTGATACATTCAATTTGTGTTTTTAGCCGGCGTCGCGCTTCTTTTATTGCTTTTGCATCCCTTTCTTTAAAATGCTCTGGCCACTGGTTCCAGCATTGCAAATTAAATTCGACTCTTAGCGCCAGAAACAAGGCAAAATCGTCGAGCCAGAACGCCTTTGCCTGACAAAAATGCTCGAAATCATCCTTACTCTGCCGTTCGGCACGCTCCAAAAAACCATAATAAGCTTTTGTTATCAGACATCTCGTAGCACAGTTGCCGGCACACTCTTTACATCTTTCAGTACTCTGCAACCAGCCCCGTTTTACTAACCAATCAATATTGATTAATGCCGGGTTACCGGCATGAGCGGATAAGGCCTGATAAGGCGAACCATCGGCATGAGTCATGCCTAAAGGCAAAACTTGCCATACACTAGCCCCGGAATCATGCAGAAATTTTACAAAATTATAAGCCTCCTGCCCCAAATCGCCCTGACTACCCTCACCCGGTAACGATGTAATATGCAATAGAATACCGGCACGACGTTTATTTAAAATGTCATTCACACTTAGTGCTCTCTTGTTTAAGTTTTCAGTGGTTAGTTTTTATTTTATTAAATACGGCTGCCGAACCATCAGTCATATAAGTTCGACGCCTGGACGCATTGCGCCGCCCATGGACGGAGAGCCCGAACCCTGTGTAAATGACATCGCCAGATAAGCGGGAGGTTCCTCTCCCAGCAATCTATACAAATTAGCCAAATTAAGCCGGAATTGTTTTTCAAAGTTGCTGACTGCTTCGCCGGGATTATAATCGCCAAACCACCAAAACCAGTCGGAACCTTCACAAACGGCAAGCTGAAACTCCGCCTGCTGCACTTGTTTATCCGTTAGTTTGCCAGCTGCAATCGCCTTGTCAAATGTCCACTTAGCGTCGCCAAGCATATCCCAACCGCAATTCTTGTCCGCGTCGCCTACCCAGGTCGAAAAAGTACCGTAGACCCAACTGCCGGCAACCACTTTCATCAGCGGTTTAACTTCAACATTATTCTGTAAACATTCCGAGAAAGTAGTCAATTCAATACGCGGATGATCGACCAGCCGTTGATACAAGGCATTAAGAAAATAGTAACCGTTAGCGGGAAAATATTCCCAGGCGTTTTCGCCATCCATGATAATCGAAACTACTTTTCCGCCGGATTCATGCCCGGCAATATTTTCCAGATGATGAATCAAGTCGCCGACCGCATCATCGGCATGCCATTTTGAATACTCGAAACCGATAAGATCGGATAAACCGTCGTCGCGAAAAAAACAGGCTATATCGGTTTTTTGAAGCTTAAACGGATGATGAATTCCCGGTTTTTTGCCGTTTTCGGGAAGATTCAAACTGTTATGCAGTACAGATCCGCCGCTTGCCGCCCAATCAAAACCGAAATCACCCAATATCTTTAAGGTCTGATCACTGATACTGCCTTCCGAAGGCCAGCATCCTTTAGGCCTAAAGCCGAAAAATCGCTTAAACGTCTGCATCCCTTTTTCAAGATGCCACAGAACCCGCTCTTCTCCGCCCGGATAAGCATTCAACTCCGGCAGAGGCGCATTCGGCATGGCTTCATGGGTAGAATTCAAGTCCAGCAACAGCGGCATAATCGGATGGGCGTAAGGCGTCACCGAAAGTTCAACCTGCCCTTTTCTGGCCAATGCCTTATATCTACAGATAACGCTGGTCAGTTGCTCGGCAATGACCTCTATAATTTCAATCCTGTCGTGCAGGGTGTAACCGGATCCTTTCTCTATCAGGCGTTTTATCCGGCTATCGGTCAACTTTATGGTTTCCCCCATCCACACCAGATGATACCAAACCAGAATATCGCTGATAAATTGGGAATTGACATAACTTAAAGAATCATAATGATGCTCAAGCCAATCGGCCATTTCAATGAGTCTTTTAAAAGTCGGATAACGGTTTATCTGTCTTTCCCGGTTCGCCCGCATACAGTCTTTAACCAGCTTCATGCGTTGTTCCGGATCTGCCGGGATGGCGGGATCAACCAGCGCCGCCAATAAAGGATCGGTGATCGAAATACGATCATGCAGATAGCCGTTGACTTGCCTGGCATATTCCTCAATTTGCTCCAGCAGTATCGGTGCAAAATTCACCACAGCCTTGGCCTTCGGCACCCCTTCCAGATGTGCCGCCATATCCACATAGTCTTTAATAACATGCAGATACGTCCACGGCAGCTTAAACTCCCCGGTCTGTAAGTCCCTGTATTCCGGCTGATGCATATGCCAGCATAAGACCAACTTTAATTTGTTCTTATCTGACATAATGTCTTCTTTGTCCCAGCATATCCGGCGTAACTAAAACGACTCCGCCGGGACTTACATGAAACCTGCTTTCGTCTTCGGCCCTGTTTTCACCGATGATAGTACCCTCGGGAATTTCACAGCCTTTTTCTATAATCGCCTTGGTAACGCGGCAATGACGGCCGATATTAACTTCCGGCAGAACAATGGTATCTTGCAAGGTCGTGTATGAATTAACGCGGACATTGGAAAACAATAGCGAATGCCTGACTTTTGCCCCGGAAATCACACAGCCTCCGGAAACCATGGAGTCAACGGCTTGGCCTCGCCTTTTATCGCTGTCGAAAACGAATTTGGCCGGCGGCGTTTGTTCCTGATAAGTCCAAATAGGCCAAGTTTTATCGTATAAATTCAAATCCGGTTTCACGCCAATCAATTCCATATTGGCAGACCAGTAGGCATCAATGGTACCGACATCGCGCCAGTAACTTTGTTCGCCGCTTTGCAAATCCAGGAAAGGATAAGCATTGGCGACATATTTATCGATAACGGCAGGAATAATATCCTTACCGAAATCCCGGTTCGAGCCTTTAGTGTCGGCATCTTTAAGCAACTGCTCAAACAGGAAACCGGCATTGAAAATATAAATCCCCATCGATGCCAACGCCGTATCGGTTCTGCCCGGCATAACGGGAGGGTGCTCCGGCTTTTCTATAAAAGCCCTGACCCGCCGATTTTCATCCACATCCATAACGCCGAAAGCCGTTGCATCCTGCAACGAAACTTCTATACACCCTATTGTTAAATCGGCATTTTTTTCAACATGATCGGCCAGCATCGCGCCGTAATCCATTTTATAAATATGGTCGCCGGCCAGCACTAAAATATGCTCGGGACGACGGCTGCGCAGAATGTCAATATTCTGGAAAATGGCGTCAGCCGTGCCTTTATACCAGGAATTCTCATCGTGCCGTTGTTGAGCAGGCATCAAATCGACATATTCGCCAAATTCGCCGCGCAAAAAGCCCCAGCCTTGTTGAATATGCCTGATCAGCGAATCGGACTTGTATTGAGTCAAAATGCCTATCTTGCGGATACCTGAATTCATGCAGTTCGACAGCGGAAAATCGATGATCCGGAATTTGCCACCAAAAGGTACAGCCGGCTTGGCGCGCCAATCGGTCATATTCATTAATCGTGAACCGCGACCGCCGGCCAATATTAATGCAATAGTATTACGGGTTAAATGACCGACATTATGGTCGTGCTTTTGATTGCTTGACGCTGACATTTTTCATCTCCATGTGGAATAGACTGACAACTCTTGATGTGTTTGGTAACATTCACCCAACTATTATTCCACTACGCCGAGGCTATTCATAGTGAAAAAGCAATCTAACACCGAGTCTGTTCCCGAGGCACTTTCGGCATACGCCCCATCCCTGGCGGCAAACGCACTTGATTCCGATGCGATAAAGATCATGGAAGCCAGACATCATGATCCTTTTTCAGTTTTAGGCCGCCATCTCAAGAACAATCGTATTCAAGTTAAAGTGTATCTGCCTTATGCGGAAACGGTAAGCTTTAGCCATAACGGCGCGGCGTTAAACCGGCTCCCCGACACGGACTTTTTCGAATATAACGCCGAACCTGGACAATTGCCAGAACATTATCAACTGTCCTGGATCGATAAGAGCGGTTACAGCCACGAGAACTATGACCCCTATGATTTTGGCGTTCAATTGCCGGAGTTCGATCAACATTTATTCGGCGAAGGCAGACACTGGCATATTTACCAAAAACTGGGCGGACACCTGCACAGCGTCGATGGCATAGACGGGGTTTTGTTTACGGTGTGGGCGCCCAATGCCGGACGCGTCAGCGTAGTAGGCGACTTTAATCGCTGGGACGGACGCTGCAATCCAATGCGCAGCTTGGGCAGCAGCGGCATTTGGGAACTGTTTGTACCGGGTTTACATGCCGGCTGTTACTATAAATTCGAGATATTAAACCGCTATACTCATGAGCTTCTGCTAAAAACAGACCCCTACGGCCAGCAGTTTGAGTTCCGTCCCAACACCTCATCCATTGTGGTCGAGGAAAACAGCTACGTTTGGCAGGATCAGCGCTGGATCCATGACCGCAGCCACCATAATTGGCTGCATGAACCGATGTCTATCTATGAGGTTCATCTGGGTTCATGGCGTCGCGATCATCTGGGCAATTTTCTCAATTACCGCGAGCTGGCTGTACAGTTGGTCGATTACGTCAAGGAAATGGGCTTCACCCACGTTGAATTATTGCCGGTCACCGAGCATCCGCTGGATGCCTCTTGGGGCTATCAAACCACCGGCTATTTTGCCCCGAGCAGCCGTCACGGCACGCCGGACGATTTTCGCTATTTCATCGACACCTGCCATCAAAACGGCATCGGCGTGATTCTGGACTGGGTACCCGCGCATTTCCCCAAAGACAACTTTGCCCTGGCCCGTTTCGACGGCAGTGCGCTTTACGAACACGAAGATCCGCGCAAAGGCGAGCACCGCGACTGGGGTACATTAATTTATAACTATGGCCGCAATGAAGTGAGGAACTTTTTGCTGTCCAGCGCCATTTTCTGGCTCGAAGAATTTCATCTTGACGGCCTGCGGGTCGATGCCGTCGCGTCGATGCTGTACCTGGATTATTCCCGTAACGATAACGATTGGATTCCCAATATGTACGGCGGCAATGAAAACCTGGAAGCGATCGATTTCTTAAGAGAACTGAATACCGTCACCCATAAACAACACCCCGGCACCGTGATGATGGCCGAAGAATCGACATCCTGGCCGCAGGTAACCCGCCCTACCTGGACCGGCGGTTTAGGCTTTTCGATGAAATGGAATATGGGCTGGATGCACGACACCCTAGCTTATATGAGCCAGGAACCGATACACCGCAAATATCATCATGACCAACTCACGTTCGGAATGCTTTATGCCTTTACCGAAAACTTCTGCCTGCCTTTTTCCCACGATGAAGTCGTGCATGGCAAAGGCTCATTAGTCAGCAAAATGCCCGGAGACGAATGGCAGCGCTTTGCCAATCTGCGCCTGCTTTATACCTTAATGTACACTTATCCCGGCAAAAAGCTGCTATTTATGGGCTGTGAGTTCGGACAAGGCACCGAATGGAATTTCAACAAAGCATTGGACTGGTACGTGTTGGACTACCCACATCACAAAGGCGTGCAATCGCTGATAAAAGACCTGAATCATCTTTATAAAAAACATCCGGCTTTATACCAAAATGATTTCGATCATCATGGCTTTGAATGGATCGATTGCCATGATGTGCAACAATCCATCATCAGCTATCGACGTAAAACCGATCATGAAGACTTGATCGTCGTGCTCAACTTTACCCCGGTAACCCGTGAACAATACCGAATCGGCGTACCTATGGAAGGCACTTATACGGAAATATTCAATTCCGATTCCGCTTATTATGACGGCGGTAATGTCGGCAATGGCTCGGCGTGGTCGGAACCGACCCCATGGATGAATCAGCCCCATTCAATCTGCCTGACCTTGCCGCCTTTAGGCGCCGTCATCTTGAAACTATAGCTATCGGTATAACTCATCAGCGTTCCATCTTTATTAACTGCAAAGGTAACTATTCAGCATATAGAAAAATGGAACACGGATAGTACGGATTTACACGGATTTTTAGTCCTAACCCGGTTTGTTTTACGCTTTTAATCCGTGTTTATCCGTTTAATCCGTGTCGCCTAGAGGCGCCTACTTTTGGCATCCGTGTTCTATTGGGAATACGCTGAATAGTTACCTGCAAAGTAGCTATCATTTGATAAAAACCAACAACCGAGACAATGAAAAAAATACTTTTTGTCACCAGCGAAGCCCATCCGCTGATTAAAACCGGCGGCTTGGCTGATGTTTCCGGCAGTCTGCCCAAGGCATTGGCGGAACTGGGTGAAGATGTGCGCATTATTATGCCCAATTACCAGGCCATCAAAACGACCGAAGAAGTCCGCTACCTGAGCACAATCAATGCCAATAACTACGCCGTAAACATCCTGGAAACCCGGCTGCCCGGTACCGGCGTCATCGTATGGCTGGTCGATTGCCCCGAATTCTTTAATTTTCCGGGCAATCCCTATGTGGATGAACACGGCAAGCCTTGGGCGAACAGCGCAGAACGTTTTGCCCTGTTCTGCCGCGTCACCGTGGAAGTGGCGATGAACCGGAGCTGGCTGGATTGGAAACCCGACATCGTCCACTGCAACGACTGGCAAAGCGGACTGGTACCGGCGCTGTTATCCCTGGAATACAGCCGTCCGGCTATCGTTTTCACCATCCATAACATGGCTTATCAGGGCATATTCCCCAGCACGACTTACCTTTCTTTAAACTTGCCCGGCCAGCTTTGGAATCCGAGCGGCATAGAGTTTCACCACATGCTGTCGTTTCTTAAAGGCGGCTTGGTCTATGCGGACCGTATCACCACGGTAAGCCCGACCTATGCCAAAGAAATCCAAACCGCCGAGTTCGGCTACGGATTGGAAGGCCTGTTAAGTTACCGGAAAGATTTTCTGAGCGGCATTATCAACGGCATCGATACCGACCATTGGAATCCAGAAACCGACACCAACATCAGCCAAACGTTTAGCCAGTCAACGCTAAACAAAAAGCAGCTTAATAAAACAGCGCTACAGGAAAAATTATCCCTGCCCGTTGATCCAAAAATCCCCGTATTCGGCCTGATCAGCCGTTTGGTAGAACAAAAAGGCATCGACCTGATACTGGATTGTCTGCCCGAAATGCTGACTCACCCAATACAATTTGCCTTGCTCGGCAGCGGTAACAAAGGTTTTGAACAGCGCTTACATAATTTTGCCGAGAGCCATCCCGACAAAATATCGATCACCATCGGCTATGACGAAACCCTAGCCCATATGATTGAAGCGGGCGCCGATGTTTTCCTGATGCCGTCGCGCTTTGAACCCTGCGGTTTAAACCAGATATACAGCCAACGCTACGGCACCATCCCCATCGTCAGGAAGACCGGAGGCCTGGCCGATACCGTTATCGATACCGTACCGGAAACCCTGAACAATAACACCGCAACCGGGCTTGTCTTTAATGAAGCAACGCCGGGAACATTGATGGAAGCCATTAAACGCTCGCTTATTTTGTACAGTCATCCCAAGACCTGGAAACAGTTACAAACCAACGGCATGCAAAAAGATTACTCATGGAGCAAAAGCGCCAAGCAATATATGACGCTATACAGTCATCTATAGAGTAACTTCCCTACCGCCAAAAGAACCAAGGCTAACAACCCCGGCCTTGGCTCATCCTTAAGCTATACCGAGATTTGAAGATATTGATTTTTAAAAACAAATTAAATAATCACCACGAAGACACGAAGAGCACGAAGTTTTCACTGGATTGAGTTAAAACAATTATTTTCCTTCGTGTTCTTCGTGCCTTCGTGGTGAATAGTTTTTTAACCTGTTTTGAATAATCCTTTAACACTCTACCCGATCTACTCCCTTGCAAGATCAGCAAACACATCAAATGACATTTAAATCAACCCGTAGCGGATTCATTATCGCCATCAGCGTTATTGTTTCGCTACACCTACTTTTCGGCATCAGCCTAGGCTGGCTGGCATTGCCAAGCACCGTTTTTTTGGCATTAATCGTTTACGGTTCTGCAATCATTCAATCCAACTTCCACGCCCCAACCTATTGCCATGCCAATATTTCGGAAAAAGAAATTGCCCTCTCGTTCGATGACGGCCCCAACCGCGAATACACCCCGCAAGTGCTATCGGCATTAGCTCAGCACCATGCCCCGGCAACTTTTTTTGTCATCGGAAAAAACATCCAGGGTAATGAAAGTATCTTGAAACAAATGCATGCAAGCGGGCACAGCATCGGCAACCACAGCTACACGCATTCTTCTTATGTAGATTTTAAAAGCCGGCAGGGCTTTAAGGATGAACTAAACCGGACCGCCGAGAGCGTCTTCAACGTTATCGGCAAACGCATGAAATTATTCCGCCCGCCTTATGGAGTCACCACGCCCAGCCTTGTAAAAGCCGCGAGTAGTTTGAATTACAGCATCATCGGCTGGTCCATCCGCTCGTTCGATACCACGGCCGACACCGCGCAAGTCATCGCCCGGCGCGTACAGAGACAAATAAAGCCGGGCGCGATTATCCTGTTTCATGATACTTCGGACAAAACCATCCAGGTACTAAAACAAACGCTTAATTTTGCCAAAGACAATGGCTATAAAATTGTCAGTATAGAGCGGCTTTTGAAGATTGAAGCTTATGAATAAGTAATGTTGCGCACTGTCCGCAACAAGGTGGTTTGCGCGCCTTATAACCTAGGCGCACATGGCATACCCTACGTCGGGACACACTATCTTTTTCTCGGCTGTGATAGACAATGCGCAGCAATTTTAATAATAAAAGAAAATTTCCCTGAAATTATCAGGAAAGTTACCCAATACCTTTCCCACGGTTTTAGGAATAATAGGCCATTTTAATTAATGGCATTAATGACATGAACCGTTTACATCTAATATTGTTGAGCTTCCTACTATTCCCCCTTTCCTCGCTTGCCCATGGACCTACCCCGCAAAAAGCCAAAGAAAGCATCATCATTAATGCCCCTATCGATGCGGTCTGGAATGTCATCAAGCAATTTGACGCCATTGCCGGCTGGCATCCCGATGTCAAAGCCAGCTCAGGCGACGGCAAAAACGCCTCCGACGGCACTAGAACCGTTACCCTGCAAAATGATGGACAACTGGTGGAAAGCCTGGATTTTTACAGCGATAAAGACCACGAATACAATTACCGCCTTAAAGTCGAAAATGTAACAGCATTTCCGGTCGGTTCGTACACCACCAACCTCCAGGTAACGGCAGGGGCCGATGCCAACACCAGCGTGGTTACGCTAAAAAGCCGTTTCTATCGCGGCGATAGCGGCAATACCCCGCCGGAAAACTTGAATGATGCGGCGGCAGTCAAGGCGATGAATGCGTTTTTTAAGAACGGTTTGCTCGGACTAAAACAAAAGTTGGAAAAATAAAGCCCGGATATTAGGGCAACCGTCAAGATTGCCCCCCTACACCGCGATTAATTTTCATGCACCTCAATAAGACCTTGCCGGCTTGCCAGCAAGGTCAACTCGGCCAGTGTTTCCGCGCCCATTTTTTCCTTGATGACGGTGCCGTGGTTACACACCGTTTTGTAACTCAAACACAGTTTTTCCGCCGCCTTCCGAACGGTATAGCCATTCGCCAATAAACAAAATACATCAAACTCTCTAGGCGAAAGCAGTTTGATTTTTTCCGCTTCGTCCTGCTCACTTGCCATCGAAACCGCCAGTTGCTGAGCAATATCAGGATCGACATAAGTCCCGCCTTGGGCGATTTTATACACCGCTGTGACCAGCGTTTCAGGCACGCTGCTTTTAGTGATATAGCCCTTGGCTCCGGCTGCAAGCGCACGCGTCACATAAACCAGTTCATTGTGAATGCTGAATACCAAAATTTTACAGTGCGGATCGCGATTGAGCAGCCTCCTGATGCTTTCAAAACCGCCGATGCCCGGCATCGATAAATCCGTTACCACAATATCCGGGTGATGTTGATTGTACATTTGACAAGCAGACTCCCCCCGATCCGCCTCATAAATCCGGCCGATTTTATCGGACAGGGAAAGATAGGCTTTGTAACCCGTACGAACCACGGCATGATCATCCACCAATAACACACTAATCTTACCCGTCACCACATTGCTCCTTAACGCGTCAAAACAGTCATCATGCCTGTTTATAAACGCCAAATCGATAGGAGCTTTTCCCGTTTTATCCCGCCCAACGGCACAGGAAGTTTTCTCGGTTTATTCCGGGATTTTTCCCGTCGATTTCCGGGCTTATTCCGTAACGCTGCAAGCAAGCGCTCCCGTACTATGAGCGCCTGCTCAGCCCTGCCGCTCAATGAAGCATTGCAAACGTTTTGATCAAGAAAGCTAGTTACCTTACTTAACCTTTATTGATACGCACGGGCTTGGCTTTATATAAGTACAACAATCATAACCCCCTGGAGGAACTATGCGGATTTCCAAATTCACCCGCACCGCTGTCGCATCCGCTGTCTGTAGCGGCGCCTTATTGACGGTTTCGATGCCGGCGCAGGCCAATAAAGCCTTGGCGAGACTGTCGAAAGAAGATACTAACTGGGTCATGCAGACCAAAGACTACGGAGCAACCCACTTTAGCGAAATGACCCAGATTAACGCGCACAACGTCCAGCATTTACAGCCGGTCTGGTCATTTTCCACGGGCGTACTGAACGGGCATGAAGGCGGACCGCTGGTCGTTGACGGCATCATGTATGTGCATACGCCCTTCCCTAACAATATTTTTGCGATCGACCTGGATCAACCGGACAAAATTTTATGGGAGCACAAGCCTAAACAAAACCCGGCCGCCCGCGCAGTCGCCTGTTGCGACGTAGTCAACAGGGGCTTGGCCTACGCGCCCGCCGGTGACGGTTATCCGGCGACTATTTTCCAGAATCAACTGGACGGCCATATCGTTGCGCTAAACGCGAAAACAGGCGAGTTATTGTGGAAAATGGAAAATTCCGATATTGCGATGGGTTCGACACTAACCGTCGCGCCTTTTGTGGCTAAGGACAAAGTCATCGTCGGCAGCTCGGGCGCGGAATTGGGCGTCAGAGGTTACGCCACCGCCTATAACATCAAAGACGGCAAGCAGGCTTGGCGCGTCTACGCCACCGGTCCTGATGAAGATATAAAACTCTCAAAAGATTTTAACAGCGCCAACCCGCATTACGGCCAATTCGGCCTGGGCCTTAAAACCTGGGAAGGCGATGCCTGGAAAATCGGCGGCGGCACCAACTGGGGCTGGTATGCATTCGATCCCGATCTGGACATGCTCTATTACGGTTCCGGCAACCCCGCGCCGTGGAATGAAACCATGCGTCCGGGCGACAACAAATGGACGATGACCATCTGGGGCCGCGACATCAATACCGGCGAAGCGAAATTCGGCTATCAAAAAACGCCTCATGACGAGTGGGATTACGCCGGCGTCAACTACATGGGCTTATCGGAGCAGCTCGTTAACGGCAAGATGACCAAACTGCTGACCCACCCCGACCGCAACGGTCTGGTTTATACCCTGAACCGCGAAAACGGCGATTTGGTCAACGCGTTCAAAATCGACGATACCGTCAACTGGGTTAAAAAAGTCGATTTAAAAACCGGCCTGCCGGTTCGCGACCCTGAGTTTTCGACCCATATGGATCATGAAGCCAAAGGCATTTGCCCATCCGCGATGGGTTACCACAACCAGGGCATCGAATCCTACGATCCGAACAAAAAACTGTTCTTCATGGGCACCAACCATATCTGCATGGACTGGGAACCATTCATGCTGCCTTACCGCGCCGGCCAATTCTTTGTCGGCGCGACGCTGAACATGTTTCCTGGGCCTAAAGGCACCTTGGGACAAGTTAAAGCAATGAATTCCGTAACCGGCAAGTTTGAATGGGAAATTCAGGAAAAATTCGCCGTCTGGGGCGGCACCACCGCAACCGCGGGTGACTTGGTTTTCTACGGCACCTTGGACGGTTATATCAAAGCGCTGGATTCACGGAACGGTAAAGAACTATGGAAATTCAAACTGCCTTCCGGCGTTATCGGCCACCCGATTACTTTCGGACACAAAGGCAAACAATACGTGGCGATTTACTACGGTGTCGGCGGTTGGCCCGGCGTTGGTTTAGTGTTCGACTTGCAGGATCCTACCGCAGGTTTGGGTGCGGTAGGCGCGTTTAAAGAACTGGCGCACTACACGCAACAAGGCGGTGGCGTGATGGTCTTTGCATTGGGCTATTAAAGAGGTAGGGGCGGGTCTTGCGTCCGCCCATCGGTCTTGTGCCTGTTCAGGGCAACCACAAGGGATTGCCCCTACGTAGCACCACGTTTTTAAACCGGCATTGTCTGCGGGATACCGCGTCACCTCCTCGTTCCCACGCGCTGCGTGGGAATGCCGTGCTGGACGCGCTGCGTCCCGTATAGGCACCGTGACTTCGCGGCGCAGCGCGCCTTGACCGCATTCCCACGTAGCGCGTGGGAACGAGAAAAATGTGTAATTAGGAACTAGCGAAACATTTAAACCGGCATTGATTGAGAGTGAATATGCAGATAAACAAGTTTTTAATAACAGCTTTATGTTTGGGGTGCGGTTTAGCAGTACCCCAAGCCAAAGCCGAACCCAACAAACCGCTAAAAGTTTGCGCGGCGGAAAACGAAATGCCTTATTCCAATAAGGCAGGCGAAGGCTTCGAGAACAAATTGGCGGAACTGGTCGGCAAAGCCCTGAACAGAAAAGTCGAATACGTTTACTGGAGCGACCCGCGTTACTACATACGGGACACGCTGGATAAAGGACTGTGCGATCTGGCAATAGGCCTCGATAAAGGCGATCCCCGCGTTTTGACCACCCAGTCTTACTACCGATCCGGCTACGTCTTCATCTCGCGTGAAGCCGATAAACTGGATTTGGAGAACTGGGACAGCGAGGCATTACGCAAGGCGCAACGCATTGCTTTTGTACCCGGCACGCCGCCCGAAGTGATGATGAAGGCTATCGGACGTTACCACGATATGTTCAATTATTCACAGGAGTTGGTCGGCTTTAAATCCAGGCGCAACCAATATATTAAATACGAAGCCTCGAAACTGGTCTCCGAGATTTCATCGGGCCATGCCGAGATTGCCGCTCTTTGGGGACCGTCTGCCGCGCGTTATGTCAAAGCATCGGCCACGCCATTGGCGATGACGATGATTCCCGACGACAACGTTCGTGCCGACGGGCAAAAAGTCGGCTCTCATTTCAGCACATCAATGGGCGTCCGGAAAAACGATCCGTCCTTACTGGCTCAGTTGAACAAGGTTATCGAAGACAAGCGGGATGAAATAACCGAGCTGCTGGAAGAGGAAGGCATCCCTTTAGTCGATGAACCCGATGCGTCTTAAAAAATCTTAAATAAATCAGGTCTTACAGATGAACAGAAAAAAATTATTAGCCATTGCGGCTGTCAGCTTGGCGTTGACCAGCTCGGCGGCCTTGGCGGAAATAAACTTTCGTAACGCCATTACCGGCGCGCCGCTGGATATGAGCGTCGCCAAATCGGGCGGCAACGAGGCCGTTTTCAATCAATTTAAGGAGACCGGCAAGAACCCCTACAACGGCGATAAAGATGCCATACAAAAAGGCCATGATCTGTTTATGCCCGCCTGCTCCGGCTGTCACGGTCACGAAGCCGAAGGTAAATTAGGGCCGGGGCTGGCTGACGATTACTGGACCTATCCATCGGCTGCTACCGATCAGGGTTTGTTCGAAGTGCTGTTCGGCGGCGCCAACGGCATGATGGGGCCGCAATACGTCAATCTATCGACCGATGAAATGCTGTTGATTATGTCCTGGATACGCGACATTTATAAAGGCGATCCGAAAAAAGCCAAATGGTTAAAAAAATAGAGAGGAAAAACCCATGAAAAAAATGCTTTTAATTAATGCGGGCGTAATGTTAGCAGCGTTGTCCTGTTCGGCTATTGCCTACGACGGTCAAAATTGTAAAGAACCGGGCGTTTGCTGGGAACCCAAGCCGGGTTACCCGGAGAAAGTTGCGGGCAGCAAGTACGACCCGAAACACGATGTCAATGAACTGAATAAACAAGCCCAATCGGTTGTGGAAATGGAAGAACGCAATAAAAAACGCCAGGAACATTTAGCCAAGACCGGCAAGTTTGTTTATGACGTAGACGACATCGAATAGCCATTGTTTTGGGCATAGATGCATTGCGCCTTTCTTCCCCTTGTGAGCCTGTTTGCATCTTATGCCCTTTTTTCTATACGTAGGGGCAATCCCTTGTGGTTGCCCCTTAATCCCTTGTGGTTGCTCTTGATCCCAGCGCCTATCAGGGCAACCACAAGGGATTGCCCCTACGGTTTGTGTAATGACATGAAAAAAAATTTAAAATAAAAAACGGCCAATGAACACAGACAACCAACTTACCGACTGGCGCGAACAAGCGTTACAGTTCGAACAACAAATCAACCAAACCGTTATCGGCCTGCAACCTGCGGTCAGAAATATCGTCCTGGCCGTTTTCGCCAGAGGCCATGTCTTGCTCGAAGGCAATGTCGGCGTCGGCAAAACCACGTTGTTACGGGCGGTTGCCCAAGGCTTGGGCGGCGATTACCAGCGTATTGAAGGCACCATCGACCTGATGCCCGCCGACTTGATTTATTACACTTATTTAAACGACCAAGGCCGTCCGTGCGTCGATCCTGGGCCTTTGCTAAAACACGGCGACACACTCGCCACCTTCTTCTTCAACGAAATCAATCGTGCCCGGCCGCAAGTCCATGCCTTGCTGTTAAGGGCAATGGCCGAACGCAGCATCAACGCATTTAACCGCGACCATCATTTTCCGCACATACAGGTTTTTGCCGACCGCAACCGCGTCGAGAAAGAAGAAACCTTCGAACTGCCCGCCGCCGCCAAAGACCGCTTCATGATGGAAATCAACATCGACATGCCCGGCGCGGATGCTGAGTTGGATGAGCTGATGTTTAACCCGCGCTTCCACGATACCGACCGGCTTATCGCCGGCATCGCCAGCAGCGATATTTACTACCGGCTCAATGAGCTGGCGCAAACCGTGCAGCAACGCATACAAACCAGCCCCAAGCTCCATGCCTACGCGTTGGGTTTATGGAAAGCGACGCACCAGCCGCAACAATACGGCGTTCAACTGACCGATGTCGAAATGCCGCAATTATTAATGGCCGGCGCCAGTCCGCGCGGCATGAGTTACTTGATCCGCGCCGCCAAAACCCGCGCTTGGCTGGAACGCCGGGATCATGTCTTGCCGGAAGATTTGCAAGCGGTTTTTCCGGTCTGTATGACGCACAGACTGTTTTTAAACCCGATGTATGGCTATAGAAAAGAACAATTGTTGCCCGAATTGATCAAGGGGATTTTGAACCAGGTGGCTGCGCCTTGATATATGCTCCTTCTCCCTCAGGGAGAAGGCTGGGATGAGGGGATTCAAATTTAATTTCCCCTCACCCACCCCTCTCCCTCTGGAGAGGGCTTTAAATAAAACAATATCGTAAAAAAACAAGCCATGACCGAAACGCTACATTATCGCCTCCCTTGGCAATCAAGTTCCGTTTATCCGGGAGCGCATCCCGGACAAATGGTCGGAGCCGGACAATTGTTCAAGCGCCATGAGCCGCTGATTGCCAGCCCAGACCCCAGACGCATTGACTTGCGCGCCAGCATACTCGACCCGTTTTCGCCGTACCGGGTACGCGTCTATCAACAGCAAAGCAGCGTCAACGTCTACCTGCTTGCCGATATGTCGGCCTCGATGGGCTATGCCGATAAACACCAAACCCTGATCCGTTTTTTACTGACCGCCGCCCATTCGGCCTTTGATTACGGCGATAAATTCGGCTTTATCGGCTGCACCGAGCGTATCGAGCAGCGCTGGCTGCTTCCCGCCGGTCAACACTGGGGACGGGCGTCGGCCCTGGCAAAACAACTGGAACGCCTTAGTTTTACCGGCACTGCAAACGGACTTCAAAACGCCGCAGCCTTTCTGCCCGCCGAGCGTTCGCTGGTGTTTTTGTTGTCCGACTGCCATTTTCCGCTCGCTCAATTGCGCGCAGTGTTAGGTTCGTTGCAGGCTCACGATGTGATCCCCTTGGTGTTATGGACTCAGGAGGAATACGCCGCCTTACCCAATTGGGGACTTATTTCTTTTCAGGATATGGAAAACCATACGACCTGCACGCTGTTCATGCACCCGGCATTGCGGCAAAAAATAGTCGTCGCCTACCGGCAACGCCAACACGACTTGAAACACATATTCCGGGCCTTTGGCAGCGAGCCGTTATTTATTACCGAACGCTACAGCACCCAAACCATTAATCGCCATTTACAGCAGAGAGTCGCATGAGAATCCTGTTAATCATGGCGTTGTCGCTGCTGGGCTGTTCCGGCTCAATTGATCAGCCGGTCAGCTACTTTAAGGTCGAAACGCCGCGTCCGTTCGGTTACGTTAACGGCGATGAAATTCCCCAGCGCATTATTATCGAAACCCGTTCAGGTATTACTTTACAAACCGGCAGCTTACCGGCTAAAGGCCAAATCAACCGTTGGCTAAACCTGAACCAAATCACGGTTAAACAAAGCGGACAGCGTTATCAAATCGACTTGCTCTACCAGGTTTTTTACGCGCCGCTGGCCGTTAAATCGTTAACCCTGCCCGGCTTTACCGTGCAGCTCAGCCAGGGCGAAAAAAGCATCGGCCAAAACGTCCCGGCCTGGACTTTTACCCTGTCCCCGCTCAGGGAGTTGATCGCGCGCCAAACCGAACAAGGCGAATACATGCGCCCCGACAGCCCGCCGCCGTTATTGGCAAATACCCAGGCCTTGTACGGCTTGGCCGCCAGCCTGAGTGTTGCCGTACTGATCGCGGCCTATCTGGCTTACTTATACGGATGTTTTCCCAATATGCCGCGGCGCACCGTGTTCAAGCGGGCATTACGCAAACTGGCGGGATTGTCCAAAGCCGACATGGAGCAAGCCTTGACCGTTGTTCATCACGCCTTGAACAGCCTGAACGGACAGCCGCTGTTTGCTAACCGTTTGAGCGCATTTTACCGGCGCAATCCGCAGTATCGGCAACTAAACGCCCAATTGCTTTGGTTTTTCACCTACTCCAATCGTTACTTTTTTTCCGACGGCATGATTGTTGTCGCGCAGGATTTGCAACAGCTAAAAGACCTCTGCGAACACTGCCGAAAAATAGAACGGGGCAGCCGATGAATTGGGCGGTTAATACCCCGTGGGCTTTGACCGGCCTGTTACTGGCCCTGTTGCCGCTGTTCAATAACGGCATGCGTTCAAGCCCCGCCCCGTGGACGGCGTTGATACCTGCGGACACGCTGTCGATTTTTATCGTCTGCTGTTTGCGGCTATGCGCCGTCACGGCCATCGCCGGATTAGTGCTGGGCATTGCGGGTTTGCACCGCACCGAACAAAGCAAGGAGAGAATAGGCCACGGCGCGCATATTGTGTTATTGCTCGATCGCAGCAGCAGCATGGATAACAGCTTTGCCGGACGCGCGCCGAACGGTTCCGAAGAATCCAAGGCCACGGCGGCGCGGCGCTTATTGACCGATTTTGTCAAACAGCGGCAAAACGATTTAATCGGAGTCGCGGAATACAGCACTTCGCCGTTATTCGTAATGCCGCTGACCGAAAACAAAAACGCGGTGCAGGCGGCGATTGCGGCGACCGCGACACCGGCGCTGGGCTTTACCCATGTCAGCAAAGGCTTGGGCATGGCCATCTCGTTTTTTGAACAACAACCGGTCACCGGCTCGCGCATTGTCGTGCTGGTTTCGGACGGCGCGGCGGCGATCGATCACGACAGCGAACTGAAATTGCGGGAGTGGTTTAAACAGCAGCAAGTCAGGCTGTACTGGATTTTCCTGCGCACCGCAGGCAGCCCAGGCATTTTCGACCTGCCTGAAGACAGCCGGGACGACAACGCAGGGGCCATGCCCGAACTGTATCTGCACAAGTTTTTTCTTGGATTGGGCAGTCCTTATCAGGCTTATGAAGCGGAAAGCCCGGACGCGTTAAAACAGGCGATTGCCGACATCAACCGGCTGGAAAACCTGCCGATGCACTATGTCGAACGCATCCCCAAACAGGACTTGTCGGCGCTCTGCTACAGCGTAGCGGCGTTGTTACTGCTGGTTCTGCTCGGCGTTAAATTTTGCGAGGTCAACCGATGATAAGAACATTCAGGCATATAACGCTGTGGGCCACATTGACGGCCGGTTTAGCGGCTTTCATTTACTGTGCCGGCGCGTTGTACGGCATTCATCGCGACAATGACTTAATCCGGCAATTAACGTCGGGAAAGGATGTGGCCGTTAATAACGTGATCGGCGGCAAGCCGGAATTGAGACTGGCGCGGGCTTTTTATTTCAAGCAAAAGCACCGCTACGATGAAGCCTTATCGACGCTGAGCCTGATTATGGATAAAGGCGACCGGACCTTCCAGGCCAAAGTCCGTTATAACCTTGGCAACCTGTACCTGGAGCAAGCCGTACAACAGGCCTTAGCCATGAATATCAATGAAGCCCTGCCCTTGCTGGGACTGGCGAAACAGGCCTACCGGCAAGCCTTGGCCTTGGACAGCAACAACTGGGATGCCAAATACAACCTTGAAGTCGCCATGCGCCTATTGCCGGAAATGGACAGGGTCGACATGCCGGACGACGAACCCATAAACCAAAAATCGCAGTTATGGACGACAGTACCGGGGTTTCCGCGTGGCTTGCCTTGATTAATATTGTAGGGGCAATCCCTTGTGGTTGCCCTTGATGCCGGCGCCTATCAGGGCAACCACAAGGGATTGCCCCTACGCCCCTAGAACGAGGAAACAATGAACAATACATTAAAAGATTATCGAATCGGGTGCTTGCTGCTGGCGCTTATAGCCATGCTGGTACTGTTCATGTACCCCAGTAAACAACAAAAAACACCAACCTACAACTACACCTTCATTATCGACATTACTCGCAGCATGAATGCGGCCGACTACCAACAAGACAGCCAGGCCGTCAGCCGCCTGCATTTTGTCAAGCAAACCTTGCGCGAACTGTTGCAAAAACTGCCCTGCGAATCCAAAGTCGGCCTGGGCCTGTTCACCGAAAGGCGCTCAACTCTGTTATTCGAACCGTTGGAAGTTTGCTCCGCTTATACGGAAATCGATACCGTGATCAGCAAAGTCGATTGGCGCATGGCCTGGGCGGCGGACAGCAATATCGCCAAAGGCTTGTTGAGCACGCTGGACATGCTGAAAAAAAGCGACAGTTCGGTGATTTTTATAACCGACGGCCAGGAAGCCCCGCCGGTTAATCCCAATTACCAAGCCGATTTTTCAACGGTAAAGGGACAAGCAAAAGGCATGATTATCGGCGTCGGCGGCTTGCAAGCCGTGCCTATCCCCAAGTTTGACAGCCAAGGCAAACAAACCGGGTTTTATAGCCAAGACGATGTGCCGCACCGTTCTTCGTTCGGGCAATCCAATCTGGACCCGTCGCAAATCAAAGGCTACAACGCGCGCAATGCCCCGTTCGGCAGCGAAGCCGCCACAGGCAACGAACATTTAAGCGCTTTACAGGAAACCTATCTGGAAAAACTGGCCGCGGAATCCGGCTTGGCTTACGCCCGCTTGACCGACCTGCAAAACCTGAGCGAGGCCTTGCAAAACCCGAAACTGGCGACTGAAAAAATGGTGCGGACCGATATTCGCCGGCAACCGGCCTTGTTCGCATTGCTGCTGTTATGTCTCGTCTATCTGCCGAAACTGCCTAAATATCGTCTATTTTCCTAAACCATCACTCATTATCTAAAGTCCATGAACAAACCTTACCTTCTATCAACCCATAATCTTTTTACGCTACGCTTACTTTTGTCGCTGCTCGGCGCCTATATCGGCTATAGCTATCGGCATACCAGCCACGATTATTGGTTTGCGATGATATTTTTGTTTACCGCTATCGCTATCGGTCCCGACTATTATCGATTCAAGCGGCATGGCGATAATTCCAAAGCGCTTATCGAACGGCTGCTGCATTGGTCAGGCGGCTTGTGCGCGGGCATTGTGATTTACGCGTACCACAATTCAGGAAGAATATTCCACGAAGAAGCCGGTTTGATCGTGCTGTTGATACTGGCGTTAACGACTTACCTGGACGGCATAAAAAGAGGCTGGCGTTGTATTTTTGCCGGGTTATTCCTGGGCCTGATAACCGTCTGCGTCGCTTATTTCGATAGTTACATCTGGCAGTTAAGTGCGCTTGCCGCCGTTGCTGTTGTTTACAGTTATTACCGGCAATCGGCCGGTACACAAACCGGTACGGTTTAAATCATTAACAATTTAGTGTATCGGGAGTGCAAGCTTCGCTTGCGCTTGCAGGCAAAGCCTGCACTCCGGCTGTTTGCCAATTGCCAAAGAACCTTGGAACCAGAGTGGCCGGGCATGAAAATGAGCACGGGAACGCATTATCTTTTATTTATGTTTTAACAAGACTATAAGCCATGAAATTTAAAATCTTACTGTTAAGCCTATTGTTGTCTACCGGCAGCTTTGCGGCGGAAAAAAACCTTATTCGCATCGGCGTTCAGTCGGGCGGTACCATAGCGTGGGAATTGCCCGCGTTGCAGGATGAGTTGGAAGCCAAGCAGGCTGATATTCAACTGGACATTCAGCAGGTTGCCAGTGCGGAAGCCGGTAAGGCCGCCTTGCAATCCGGGGCGGTCGACATCATCGTTTCCGACTGGATTTGGGTATCCGGCTTGCGCGAAAAAGGGGCTGATTTCACTTTTTATCCTTATTCGGATATTTCGGGCGCACTGATGGCGCCAAAAGATAGCGGCATTCATTCCTTACAAGACCTTAAAGGCAAGCGCTTGGGCATCGCTGGCGGCGAGCTGGATAAAAACTGGCTGTTGCTGCAAACCCTGGCTAAACAGCAGCTGGATATGGATCTCGATGCGTCGGTGGAAAAAATATTTGCCGCGCCGCCGCTGCTTAACGAGCAACTTAAGCAAGGCCGGATCGATGCAGTGCTTAATTATTGGCATTTTGCGGCACGGCTTGAAGCCGAAGGCTATCGGACGCTGATTGACGGCCGTAGTATTTTACAAGGTTTGGGGATTTCCGAAGCGGTCGCCAATATTGGTTATGTATTTAAACAAAGTTGGGCGGACCGGCATAAACAAGCGCTCAGGCAATTTTTAGACGCCGGCAAACAAGCCAAACAAACGCTGTGCAGTTCCGATACCGCGTGGCAAAAAATCATTCCATTGACCAAGATCGATGATGAAACGGCCCGGAAACACCTGCGCCAAAACTATTGCGCCGGTAACATTGAGCATTGGGGAGAAGCCGAACAACAAGCGGCAGGGAAAGTTTATTTGCTGTTGCATAAGCAGAGTAAACAAGCCCTGACCGGTAAGTCCGAACAGCTACAACCGGGTACGTTCTGGCGAGATAACTCGCCCCCAATAAATAAAACACTCAGCGTGTTACCAACTTGTCCCGTCTTAAAAGGAGGGACTCCTAGATATACAAATGTAGGTTCACTTGGTCATCTAAGCTAACTAAGATAACTGTCGTTAACCGGATTGGCTGATTGCCCCATGCCAACAAGCTAATAGCAGACCGGCTTCAATAATACACCCTGAACGACCGCTGTATTTGCTCGAACTCGTACAGATAAGGCTGTGCCACTTCGTAATTGGCCGCCACGACCAATAAATCATGGGAAAAAACCGAGGTGTTGTACCAGTTGAAACTGCCTTCTATGACGATGTAGTCGTCGATAATGCAATATTTGGAATGAATCGGGGAATACGGCACCGGATGATCGTCTTGCCCGTAAACCAGGCCGACGCCAATACCGGCATGTTTTAACCGGTCTACGGTCGGCAGCAACGGACGCGCCAGTTCTTCGTTCATCGGCCGCTCTACGCCGATGCGCCCCTGTCTTGCCAGATGCCCGTTCAGCAAAATATGGACGTGGACGCCCCGGTTCTTGGCATTGATCAACGCATTGACCACGCTGTCATGATGATCGCCCAACAAATCGCCGATCAAAAACAATGACACTTTGATCGAATGCCTGGCGCGGTTGATTTCGGCCAATATGGCATGATGCGGACGGTAGGGCTTGCCGTTCAGCATCACGTGCCGGCCGAAGGTATAAAGCAAATTGAAATGGCTCAACGGATCGATGCCGTATTTTTGAATGACGCCGCCGCGCTGGCTTTGGAAGATGTTGTCCAGCAATCGGCAGACGCCCTTGGAATGAAAAGTCATGCCCGATTCCCAATTAGCCCACCAGCGGTCGAAAGTAATATTGAACGAACCCAGTATGCAGTCCTCATCGTTAAAAATGATGAATTTAGTGTGCATATCCGGCTCGACTTCGATCAGGTGATGCTTGGGACTGCAAAACACGCCGACCAGTTCGATCCGCGAGCGCTTCAATCGCGCATAGTTTTGGCTGTTGGTCATCGTCATTTTTCGCCAATCGACAATGCACTGCACCAGAACGCCCTGATCGCTGGCGCTTATTAAATGGGTAATAAAGTCATGATCGTCAATGCAATCGACACTGACTTTTATCGTGCATAAACGCCCCGGATTCTCGTGCTTGCAATGGATGACCTTGTCGATCAGGTCGTGAATATAGCGCTTGGGATGATAAGGATGGTGCTGTTGTCCTTTGGTGAATTTGGGCACCAGTTGCAAGGCTTCGAAATGATGGTTATACCAATCCGCATCGCTCTGCAATTCGCCGGCATTCAGTTCGTAGGCCCGGTAGCTGTTGGCTGTCGCCCAATCCCCGGTAATCCTGCGGTACTGCGGCTGGTCGCCCTGGAGTTGCTGCCAGTCCATAAAGATATATTCGTTTTGCGAAGCGATGGAATGCTCATCCAGATGCACGATAAAAGCGAACTTAACGCAATTGATCTTGCCGAAGTTGTTGGAAAACGGGTGGATATAAAAGTCCCGCGTGCAGCGCTTGTGGCGGTCCCAGTGAATGTCGTAAGCATCGGTATCGACGATGTAAGTTTCGCAGATCGCATCGCGGTAGACTTTTAAGATAACCTTTACATTAGCCTGAACGCCGTAAAACACATCGAAATCTATCTTGCCCCAGCGGATATAGAATTTGTCGTTAAAATCGTTCACTCTTTGAAAAGAACCGCCCAAGTTTCCATGAGTGGGCGAGGCGTAGTGTTCGGCTATCTGCATAGTTTATCTCCATGGTAAAAAGTGAAGTTTTGTAGCTTACAATTTTGTCTCGTTCCCACGCAATGCGCTCATTGCCGGCATGGATGCCTGACCCGTTAGCGCGTGACGCGAATCCAGCGCCATGCCTGTCCTGAGCCTAGTCGAAGGAGCTGTCCGGAACGTTGCGAGTTAGACCTTCCAGGTTTTTAAAACCTGGAAGGTCTGCTTACGGACTATCTCTCGCCTAACGCAAGGTCATAGACTGTCAAAATCCGGAGTGCAGGCTTCGCCTGCCATGCAAGCCCAGCTTGCACGCCTGCCTTACACCTTAGGCTCGAAAATCATAAAATAACCGCAATGATCGGAAACCCGTCCATAATCCTGCTCGGTAAACAAAACCCGCGCCGACGCGACCTTCAGCTCGCTAGTTTTATTCAAAAAAATATAATCGATACGATAATCGTCGCTCAAATAATTTTGCCAGTGGGGATCGTTAACTCTAAAAATCTTTTCAAACACGCCCTGCGAATTGGCCGCCAAATACTGGTCGTCATATTGGTGACTATTAACCACCAGATGATAGCCGGCCGATCCGGCGGCAATGTTAAAATCGCCGCACAGCAAGGTAGCATTGACTTGTGCCGACTGCTTGGCCTCGGCCCATTCGCACAAACGTTGAAATTGCTCGGCAAAGCCGTCTTCCCACCAGCTTAAATGCGCGGAAAAAACATTAATCCGCCCCATGTAAGGCACCTTGACTTGAGCCATGACCACTTTCCTGGAATGAATGCTGTAAACATCATGGCTACCCGACACATACCTGGCGTCCTGTTTGAGTAGCGGATATTTGCTTAAAATGGCAACGCCTTCGCGGTACTTATCGAAGCCCAGATGCGACCAGTCGGCGTGGATATGATAAGGCGACGGCAAACGGTCATTAATGATCCTGGCGGAATTGGACGCCCAATCCCCTGCCCCGTCGTTCCAAAGCTCGGCCACTTCCTGTAGACAAACCACGTCGGCATCCAGGTCGTTAATCGCCTTGGCTATTTGGGAGAACTTGTAATCCTGGTTGTCTTCCTGATAACAATGCAGGTTAAGAATCAGGACTTTCAGCGGCTCATGGCTAATCGAATAGTTAAGGCCGTCGTTATTGTCCCAAAAAACCTGTCCGTTGCGTTCAACGCAGATGCTGTATTGCAAGCGAAACGCCTGACCTATCCTAAGCCAGCTTTTCCAGATTGCAGTTCCGTATTGATTGGGGTTCCTGGCATTGCTGAGCGCCAGTTTATCCCAGTAGTTTGTTTTGAAATGGCAGGCGGTTTTATGGCTGTGCCGCCAGTCGTCCGTCGTCCAATGCACGGTCACCTTGTCGGACTCGGTGAATTTATCTACTGCTACGATGATCGGGATATTTTTCTGTCCTTCCTCCAGCTTGCTTGGAAAATCGATGTTTAAAACCGGGGCCGCGCAAGTCACTTTAATGCCTGAATCGGCCTGACTGGAATAATTTTCGCCTTGATTGTTATCCCAATACTCGGCGCCGGCAGCCCGATAGCGCAATCCGAACCGGATATTGCCGGGCAGCGATTTGGCGGAAGTAAGCTGAAAATCCATCCGCGCCTGCCAGTATTCTTTGTCGTGTTCCGGCTGGCTGTGATAATTTGCCGATAGCGTTTGCCATACGCCGTCTTCGCCCGACCAGACCACGTCAATGCGTTTGTCATGACTCAGGTTTTCCACCCGCATAAAAAAACTCAAGGTCTGGCGGACGCCTGTTTTTTTTCGGGTAATCACATTTTCAACATACAGCAGTTGGATTTTGTCCACTTTTTGTCTCCGTGATTATTGGCTTGGCGTGCAGTGCAGAAAAAATAGATTCACTATTATGTTTTACATCGACGATTACTTCGGGCAAGGCCACTCTTTCATGAGTGCGGCTTTAACAAGTGACTCGGCACTTGAACTCCATAATTCCCGATGCTCATTCAGGTATTTAGACACAACATTTGCAGCTTGATCCGAAGTGATATTTTGCGGACAAAATAAACCCGCCCCCATAGTTGCGTCAACAACACCCATGACATAATAAACATAAGCTCCGGCATCATAGAGTTCCGCATTGTCTATATCACCGCTTTTATAGGCGGTTGACTTGTCGTGAAGCTTCTGGCCATTTATAAAAGCATTGAAACCGGCGTTAGCTGAGATTGGCATCAGCATTGTAGCGATTAGGATTAATTTTGATGCATTCATTTTTACACTCCAGGGATTTATTGTTACATCGGAACAGTTTATATCGATATAAGCCGGATTACACGTGCAACTGATAATGACATGATTCGGCGATAAACTGCCTATCGTGACTGGCAGCTTTATGACGATGAATATGGCAGAATAAAGTACGGTAAAGCTTGGGCGAAAACCTTTATTTTCGGAGGATAGCGAAAGTCCGGATGCCTATATATAATAAAAAACATTATCCTCTGTACATGACAAAAATAAAACCTTATAAACAGGTTCAATATAATTGCAATATCAAATCCAATATTTCAAACTATTTGGTATTGATATTACCAGGAGACATTTTTTGAAACAATCTTTTTACGACCTAAATTATTCTGATTTAGAAATAATTATAAATCAGAATAATTTAAACCACTCAGCAGCGACAGTTCTTTTTAATTGGCATTATAAGAAAAAAGAAAATACTCAATGCCATAACAAAATCGCCAAAAGTTCATTGGCCTTTTTTCAAAATAATTTCGACTTTTCTCTACCCGAGATCGATACGGTTCATGAGTCAAAAGATCGAACAGTAAAATTTCTTTTTAAGCTTAAAGACAATCATAAAATTGAAACCGTCCTTATTCCGTTTTATAACAAATATTCTATTTGTCTTTCATCGCAGGTTGGCTGTGCAATGAATTGTTCTTTTTGTTTTACCGGAAAACAAGGACTTAAAAGAAATTTGACTACAAGTGAAATTGTTGGCCAGTTTCTACAGGCTTGGCGTTGGCTAGCGAAAAACAGGCCTGGAGAAGAGAGAATTTTAAATATTGTTTTTATGGGCCAAGGCGAACCTTTACATAATTTCGATGCCGTCAAAAAAGCGTGCGAAATATTTTTATCACAACACGGAACTTCAATTGGCGTTCAAAAAATTACTATTTCAACGGCCGGTTATATTCCCGGACTTAAAAGATGGAGCCAGGAAATTCCTGGAGTAAACCTTGCGTTATCTCTTCATTCGCCCTTTAAAGAAAAGAGGAATGAACTTATTCCCATTAATATAAAATATCCGCTAGATGAAGTGTTGACAACTATTGACCAGATACCTTTAAATAAAAAGCAATTTATTACTTATGAATATATCCTGATAAAAGATTTTAATGATTCTCCCGATGATGCTAAAAAATTGGGAACAATACTGGCTGGTAAAAGTGCTTATATAAACTTAATTCCTTTTAACTCATTCCCAGGATCACATTATCAGAGTCCGGATTTGGATAAAATTGAAAAGTTTAAACAAGTTTTAGATACTTTTAAAATCCCGACCTTAATAAGAAGTGCTAAAGGCGATGATGTATTAGCAGCCTGTGGTCAACTCAATTCTAAAAATCAAATAGCTATCGAGTGCCAGTGAGTGGGGTCGAAACAAGCCGACAATATTTTTTCATAAAAAAATACATAAAGAATTTCGACAGGATAGCACTATGACAACTGCGCGGACCAGCCATACACACCCTCTTCAGATCGCAGAAGTGCGTGCGACCCCTTCGCATGGACGGATCGGGATCACCTTCTGCCCAGGAAAGCATGACCGTTATGCTTACACGGGTGCTTGGGAGCGCGACCTCGGAATCGATTTGGACGCCATCGCTGCGTGGGGTGCAAAGCTGGTGCTGACATTGGTAGAACCCGCAGAACTCAAAGCCCTCAAGGTGCCGCAGCTCGGGCATGAAATTCGCAGACGCGGCATCGAGTGGCGCCATTTGCCCATTGCCGACTTTTCCGTTCCTACCCAGGCTTTCGAACAGCAGTGGGCCACGCAAGGCCGCGAGATCCGCGAGATGTTGCGCAATGGGGATGATTTGCTCGTGCATTGCAAAGGCGGCCTGGGTCGGGCGGGCATGATCGCAGCGCGGCTACTGGCGGAATTGGGCATGGATCCAGAAGAGGCGATCCATGCCATTCGTCGTGCGCGCAAGGGCGCCATCGAAACGCCTGCCCAACTGGCTCTGGTACGCCGAACCAAGCCCATTCCCTGAGCAGAAGCAAACTATGAGCGCAGACATGTCTCTGATCGATACCACCACTATGCAAAGGATTGGCGGGCAATTGGGTACCAACCCAGCAGGCATTTTTCAGGACCACAACGGGCGACGCTACTACGTGAAGACGCTGGAGTCTCCTGCGCATGCACGCAATGAGATGATCGCAGTCAAGCTCTACCAACTGGCTGGCGCTCCGACTCTGACCTATGTGAACACAAACGCGCCCGACCAAATTGCGACTGAGTGGGTCGAACTCGATAAAAAGAGCATTGCACATCTCAGCCAACGTGAACGCAAACAGGCTCAGCGGTGGTTCGGCGTGCATGCTTGGACGGCCAACTGGGACGCCGCCGGCTTCAATGGCGACAACCAAGGTGTTATCAACGGCAAAGTGCTGACGCTTGATGTAGGCGGAGCACTGGCATTCCGGGCCCAGGGGGATCCCAAAGGCAAAGCATTCGGCATCCGCGTGGACGAACTCGATATACTACGAAGCGACGAAGGCAACCCTCACGCAGTCAAGCTCTTCGCTGACATGAGTCCTGACGACATTAGACAGGCCATCATGGTGGTAGTACGGATTCCTGACGAAAAAATTCGCCAGGTCATTATAGACAGCGGTGGCGGACACGCGCTGGCCGAAAAGATGATTGCACGCAAAGCCGATATGACTAAGCGCTAGAAGCAATTTAGGTTCTATTTCGCCTTAGGGATTGGCAGCGACCTCGAACATCGTTAAGGCCAAACAGATTTGAACTTCAGCTATCGAGAACGGCATTTTAAAATATGCCGATTCACCGTTTCGGCCATGAACAGACGATGAAGCGGATTACAATGAATGGTCGGTTTACGCTTTATAACTGTCATTTATAAACGTCAGGCATCCAATACTCGCCGCTTTATCTCTTCGATGTCAGCAATGCGGCCAACTCTGGAGGGAGCTGTGACGGAAGCGCATTGGCGATAATGGCTTCCCATAATCGATAGACACGACTGGTGTTAGTTTGCGGAATTACTCCGCCTTTGACTGTTTTATCCAAGTCTTTGACCTGTAGATATGCCTCGGCAACAGATTCAACCGGAAAATGCTCACGTTTTAAGCTTGTCTTGTTATATTCCCCAAGTTGGTCTCGCAAGCATTTCTCTACTGCTTTTGCGTTGTCTAGTTCCGTTACGGCATCTTTGTCTGCGTGGTGAAGCAACAGCCAAAGCTCAAAACAAGGTTTGCTTAAAGCGACGGATATCCCTTTTTCTTTGGCTTCTTTGATGCTTCGCCTAAATTCTTTTATGTGAGGGCCATTAACATAATGGTCTGTGTCCAGCAGCATCCAGCGTTCGTCTTGCTCTTCATGTTCGATACCCTCCAATCGCTGTAGAACATCAATAGCGTGGCATCTGTTCTCATCTAAGGGTGTTTCAACCACATGTACTTGCACCCTTGCGAGCCGGAAAAAATCGAAATACTGTTTCGGCGCATAGGAGTCATCACTGGCGACAATAAACAGCCTGTCGTCGCGCAGTCTGCCCGTATCTCTGATTAACGGCCTAGGTTTAAGGTCTTTGATTAAACTCATTGGGGCAAATCTTCATTTCCCAGCAATGTGTTTAAATCGCCCAAAAATGGAATGGCCCCATATCGACCTTGCAGGTAACGCTTACGAATATCTTGATCTGTCCGAACATTGAAGTCAGCCAAGGAATAGAGATGGCTGGATCCGGCTTGGTCTTTTTCCGCAAACCATATTTCATCGCGGCGCAGCATATCCAAATCCAGCAAATTCGATTCGTGCGTGGTAATAATAATTTGGTGCCTGCCGCCTTGACAGGATTTTAAGAAAAACTCCAAAAATTGCCTTGCCAGAATGGGGTGCATGCTGCGGTCAATTTCATCGATAAAAAATACCGCATTGCCTGATTGTAGGAAATGCAGTGCAGGTAGGAGATTTAATAGACGGCGGGTGCCGTCGGATTCCTCGCTTAAATCCAATGGAATTACCTTGCCCGGTTGATGTTCATGCGCGGCTTTAATGCTTATTTGATAAAAATGGTTTTCCTCGCTACGCTCGATCAAAAGCTCATTGCCTTGTTCAAGGCGAATGACGGCGATACCGTCCTTATCTTCAGTTATATCTTCCAATAATTTGGAAATAAACTTATTTGACAGCAGGTTACGCAGCTCTTCTTCGCTGATTTCGTTTTTTTGCGGTTGCAGATGACTTACGCCGGTAGAGGCTGAGCTAAGAAAATCTCCTGCAAATTTTAAGAACTCTGAATTACTTGCTAATAAGTGTCCAAGCGAACCGAAAGAGGCATCTGGCCCGATGAATGTCAAATTGTCATCGAACCAGTTAATGACATTCGTTAACTCGATGTCATAATCTAAGCTATCCAATGTTGCCTGAATGGTTGCCAAGAACGATTGATTTTGCGGTCCGCCGACTGTAATTAGCGCACCTAGCTTACCCTTTTTAAATTTAGCCTTGCCGGATTCAACGTGTACGTTGCCTTGCTCATCAGTTATTCGTTCATACAGAATTTTTTGTTTTGAACCGACTACTTCGTACAACCATTCTTCAATAATTCTATGGTCATCGACTTTAACTCCGTAGCGGTACAGTTTACTGTCAGCAATAAATTGAAGATCGAATACGGAAGGTTCGTCCGCTTCTGCGCCAAAGCGGAATTTTTCGCGTTCCATGCCGCTGTTTTTTTTTCGCGGATTGAGAACGATAGTTTTGAGATAGCGTAGCGCTTTAAAAAGGTTGGATTTCCCGGCGCCGTTTGCGCCGTATAGAACAGCTGTTTTAAGTACTTTTTCTTTGGCATCTGGAATAGAACAAGCGTGATCTTCATGACTGCCACTAAGACGATTACTGGCAACCAGCGATAAGGTCTGTTCCGAAGAAAAGGAACGGAAATTAGAGATAGAGAACGAGACAATCATGTGCTTATTTGTGATTTTTTCACGAATTTCATGTTTTTGTATTAAAAGATAAAATGACAATAGCATAAGAAGTGTGACTTTTCCACATTCTTGATGCGCGTTTGTACTATTCGAGTTGGAGGGGCATGTTGGCTTATCCACCATACCGGATGATATGCGGTTTCTTTTTATCTCGCGACCGTCCGCTGTCTGGCAACAATCTGACGATCAATAAAACACTTTGAATGGCAATTTAGGGTCGATTTGAGACCATCAATTCCCGATGTAGTACCCCCCTTAAAACGCAAAACATTGGGTTACGAATAGAACCGGCTACGTCGCCGATGTGGAATGGAATACGATCTTACTGTTTAGTAAGCGTTGCAGGGTGGATTAAAGTGCAACGTATCCACCTGAATCTAACAAGGAACGCTGTAAAACCTATTTTTCGGCTAGAAACTCAGCGCTGGCGAGCGGCAAATATTGAAAGCCGTTTTCCAGCTTTGCGCTGCTTAAGTCAGCGACATTCCCTTTCGCCTTTTGTCTCACGCTTTAATCAGTGTGCATCTGTGCCAATCCGTGGCTTAAATCCTTCGTGTTCTTCATGCTCTTCATAGTGTAAAAATAAAACCCGTTCAACCCGGCGCAATCTCTAGCTTGAAGGTTTGTAATCGCGAAAATTAATATCGGGAAAAATATTATCCATAATCTCCAGGGCGGTCAGGTAACGCTCATTAATCCTGTTCTTGCGAAAACTGTCATGCAAGTAATTAAACCGGGCCAAGTGATCGGTGATGCGTTTATTGGCATAGTCGATGGTTGTGCCCGATTTCATGATGAACGGCCAATCGGAAGCCTGGGCCAGCAAGATCGATCTGGCCGCCTGATTCAAAGCCCGTGTCTGTAATGGCGTCAGCGTTAATCTATCGACATCGCGCGCCAGTTGCTCCATGTCCTGTTCGGCCTTGTGCAGCAATGGATAAATCCAGCCATTGGTTTCATTGATCCAGTAACTGGAATAGCCTTGATCGCCCCAGCTTGATGCGGCGGGCGTGGCGACCTGGGGCGACGGCTGCTGTTTTAAATATTCGCCGCAACCGGTCAGCCGAACGCCGCCGGTTTTTTCGGCCGCCAATCTCAGTACGCATTCCAGCCAATAGGTGCCTTCAAACCACCAATGGCCGAACAGTTCGGCATCGTAAGGCGCGACGATGATAGGCTGCGGTTCGTCCGTGGCCGCGCCAAGCCGGTCGATTTGCTGCCGGCGTTTCTCGATAAAATCCTGGGCATGTTGATAGGCCTTTGCCAATGCCTGTCTCGGTTTATAAATTTCCTTAGGCAAGTCGTCGCCGGTCACCCGGTGGTACTTGATGCCGGTGTTGATACGGGTTTTCCCATCCAGAATATAGGGCGCGATATAATCCAACTCCCGTTCAAAACCGATGTCGCTATAGTATTCGCGGTAATCGAAATCCCCCGGATAGCCTTCCTTTGCGCTCCAGACCTGCTGCGACGATTCCGGATCGCGGGCAAACGCCGCAACGCCGTTGCCGCAATCGAGCGGCGCATAAACGCCGTGCCGGGGTTGCTGGCTGGCATCCATCACGCCATGGGTATCGACGAAAAAATACTTAATCCCGGCATCGGCCAATATTGTCTCAAGGCCCGGATAATAGCCGCATTCGGGCAGCCAGAAACCGGTCGGAGCGCAATCGAAATGGGCTTTAAACGTTGCTACGCCGGTATTGACCTGATTGCGGACTGCGGTTTCGCTGACGTTCAGTAACGGCAAAAAACCGTGGGTCGCGGCAGTCGTTATTAATTCAAGCTTGCCGGTGGCCTGGTGTTTTTTAAAAGCCGCCAGTAAGTCGCCTTGATAGCGCTGTTGGTAAGTGTTTAACGCATTCTTAAAAAAGCGCCGATACAGCCGCGCTAGTTTTTGATAGTCCGGCTGTTTGCGGGTTCTGACGATTTCCTTTTCAGCCAAGTCCAAGCGACTATGCAGATATTTCAGGTAGCGTGTTTGCAGCAAGTCGTCGCGCAGCATCGATATCAGCGTCGGCGACAACGACAGCGTCAAACGGTAATCGACATCATCCGCTTGCAAGCGGTCGAGCACACCGATCAGCGGCAAATAGCATTCGGTTATTGCTTCGAACAGCCAGTTCTCTTCAAAGAAACTTTCATGTTCAGGGTGCCGCACATAAGGAAGATGTGCGTGGAGAATAATACTGAGGAGCCCTTGTCCGGTACGCGGTAAGCTTTTTGTCATCACGCTGGCTTGCTGATTCCTTGACCTGAGGCGTTTTTGCCCAGGCTGTTAGTGAAAGTTGGGTGTTGTTGATGATGCCACGCCGCCTGCCCGTGGGAAGCATGAATAATGTTCGAGTGCGCAAAAGCGACAAAGCCGTCATCTTCGTAATATTTACCAATCTCGGCAGAGTAAGCGGTTTCATCATCAATGCTTGGCAAGGATATTTGTTGCTGAGTATTGGTGCTGTCAATCGCTACATCGAACCATGTTGCTGTTTCGGTAGCCGCCGTCTCTGTTTCTTCCTCGGGCTGCACATAAATCCTTAAGGTGAGTTGATCGTCACCCTCGTTATCAGGCTCAGCCTTTTCCCGGTTTTCCGCAACATGCCAATATGCATAAAGATGCCCCGGATCGACCGGCAACAGCGTCAATTCGGAAGTATTGGGCGAGACTTTGGGGGCAAAATCGCGGCCGATTTCATTGCCGATGTCCAAGAGTTCTCTCGGCGAAAGCCTGATTTTGTCGACAAGTTCCGGCATCCGGCTTGAAAAGCATGGCGTAAAATTCCGGCTGATTTCCTGGCTTATTTCAAGCATGTCTTTTGCCGATAAATTAATGTTGGAATTGTATCCTGAGTGCAAAAACGTCATTACCAGCCTTAAACATTACGATGACCTTATCTAAAATTCTTCCATACATCATATGGCCCCTTTTTCTTGCGTTATCTGTAAAAAATGACCTTGAAAAATAAGCGCATCCAAGTATACGTAGTAAATTCCACAGGGTCTAGTCCGCGAATAAGCGCTTTACAGCCTCGGCCGATAAGTAATGGCACTTATTGTGTGAAGAAATTGAACGCCCTATTCTACAGATATGAGTGCAGCAATAACCGGCGTTTTCAGTTCATGACGGCTATATATACGGCTTATTACCGTGAGTTACAAATTTGTAGGGTGGATAAGCGTAGCGCATCCACCATAACAATCCCGGTATTGGTGGATGCGCTACGCTTATCCACCCTACGCTAAATTAGCTTGACCACTCAGAGTATAACTTTTAAAAGCAACAGCTTGTAACCGCCCGCATCATTTATTAAACGGTTAATCCAATTGCCCGGTAAACCCCAGAGGCTTTCAATAGATAAGAAGCCATCATTATTAACGGCGTCATCGTCCGCTTGCAACTCTCCGCCTGCCTCTTATTGGCCGGCTATGCGGCCTATCGAGAATCAAAACGCCTGATCAAAAGCTGCTTATTGAAGGTCAACGATGATGGACTCCGATACGCAAGAAAACAAACTGCCGCATTATCTGCTGATCGTTCATGACCGGGTTGCCGGACGCACACGCATTAAAATACCCGGCCTGTATCGCAACGAACACCTGCGCACCAAGCTGGAATCGAGATTAACGGCTCTCGATGAAATCAGGCGAGTGCGCGCCAATACGCTAACCGGCAATCTGCTGGTTGAATATGCAACGCCCGAAGATACCCGGAACATACCGGCCAGTATTGCTCAGCTGCTCGAAGCGGAACTGGGCTATCCCATGACTCGCCACACCGAAACTATCGATCGTCCGCCGAAAAAGATAAAGCCAAAACCTAAAGCCGCAGGCTATCCGGCTCAGCCGCTACAGTTATGGCATACGCTTTCAGGCACTGAAGTCATTAATTTCGTACAAGGCAGCGAACAAGGCCTGACTCAAGAAGCCGCGGCACAAAGACTGGCGCAGTATGGCGCTAACCGCTTATCGGAACAGGTCCAGCGTTCCTCCTGGCAAATGTTTTTCGAGCAATTTATGTCCGCGCCGGTCGCGTTGCTCGGCGTATCGGCCGCGGTTTCCTTGGCTACCGGAGGCATCGCCGATACCGCTGTTATTGTAAGTGTGGTTCTGGTCAATTCGGTTATCGGTTATATGACCGAAAAGTCGGCGGAAAAAACGATTAATGCATTGGGACAATTGACGCCGGAAAACGCAATCGCACTCCGGGACGGGCTTAAGCAGGAAATTCCACTGGCGGACGTCGCACTGGGCGACCTTCTTGTTTTAACTCCGGGTTGTTATATTCCGGCCGATGCCCGTTTATTAGCCAGCCATCGATTAAGCGTAGACGAATCGCCGTTGACCGGCGAGAGTCTTCCGTCCAACAAAAATCATCAATATTTGGCCGAGGAAGACACCGCTCTAGGCGATCGGCAAAATATGGTTTACATGGGCACCATGGTGACCGGAGGTGACGGCCAAGCCATAGTCGTCGCCACCGGTCGATACACTGAAATCGGCAAAATCCAGGATTTGGTGGGCATGGCAAAAACGCCGGTAACGCCGATGCAAAAGCAAATCGATGATATGGGTACGCAGCTGGCTTTGCTCAGTTCGGGGATCTGCGTTTTGGTGTTCGCTGTCGGCCTTTTGCGCGGCCGCCCGTTGGCTGAAATGTTGATGTCGGCTATTTCCCTGGCCGTCGCCGCAGTTCCGGAAGGCTTGCCGACCGTGGCTACGACTACGCTGGCGCTCGGCATCAAGGAAATGAAGCGACAAAAAGTGCTGATTCGCCAGTTACCTGCCGTTGAAAACCTGGGTTCGGTGCAAGTCATTTGTCTCGATAAAACCGGAACGCTGACTTTGAACCAAATGAGCGTAGTCAGGCTGCAAACCTTGCTCACCGGCATCAAAGTCAAGCAGGACGGCTTTTATCATGAAAACGCTAAAGTCGATCCGTACCGGGTCGATCAGACATTGCGCCGCATGATGAAAGTGCTGGTGCTTTGTAATGAGGCCATGCCTAGCACAACAAACACCGGAGACTTGCAAGGTTCGCCTACCGAAAACGCACTGCTCCAAGTCGCTGTCGATGCCGGCGAAGACGTCGATGCGTTAAGAGCGCAGCATCCTATAATCAAAGTGAACTACCGCGCCGAAGATCGTCCCTATATGGTTAGCATTCATGCTTTGGCGGACGGGCAATTCTTTGCGGCGGTTAAAGGCAGTCCTGCCGAAGTACTCGAACTTTGCCAAAAATACAGCATTGACGGACGCGTGGACGTTTTGTCCGAAGATCAACGTAAAACAATTTTGACCTGGAACGAAAAGCTGGGCGCCGATGCGTTACGTGTATTGGGCGTAGCTTATTGTATTGCCGGGGATACCGACGCTTATAAACGGCGAGAACTCGTTTGGCTGGGGCTGGTCGGCATGGAGGATGTGATCCGCTCCGGCATGGAAGAATTGATGGCCCGGTTCCATGATGCCGGCATCGAGACGGTGATGATTACCGGGGATCAAAGCTCGACCGCTTATTCGGTAGGTAAAAGGCTGGGCTTAAGCGGCACTCAGGGTAAATCACTGGAAATTATCGATTCGAGCCATTTGGAAAAGTTGGACCCTTCGGTTCTGGCAGGCTTGGTTGATCGTACCACGATATTTTCCCGCGTTAGTCCGGCGCACAAGTTGCGCATCGTTGAAGCATTGCAACGAAGCGGAAAAGTTGTCGCGATGACCGGCGACGGCATTAACGACGGCCCGGCGCTTAAAGCCGCTAATATCGGCGTCACGCTGGGCGAGAAAGGCACCGATGTAGCGCGCTCGGTAGCCGATGTCATTTTGGCCGACGACGACTTGAAAACCATGGTCACCGCGATACGCGAAGGCCGGACTATCTATGACAATATCGATAAAAGCCTGCACTTTTTGTTGTCGACCAATCTCAGCGAAATCGAAGTCATGCTGGTCAGCGCCGCTTTGGGCGGCGCCGACATCCTTAATCCGATGCAATTATTGTGGGTCAATTTAATAACCGATATTTTCCCGGCCCTGGCTTTGGCGCTGGACCCGGCGGAGGTTGATGTGCTCAAGCGGCCGCCGCGTAACCCGAACGCCGCAATTGTCAGTCGAGGCGATTATGCCAAACTGATCCGGGAATCAAGCATCATCACCGTCGGAGCCTTGGGGGTTTACGGTTATAGCCGTCTGCGCTACGGTCAGGGGCAGAAGGCAGGCACCCATGCATTTATGTCGCTGACGCTGGCGCAGCTGCTCCACGCCTATCGCTGCCGCTCCGAACACACCTCTATTTTCGATGCAAAGAACCGCCCTTCCAACCGCTATCTCGATAGTGCAGTCGGCTTGTCGGCATTAATGCAAATACTGGCAGCGACTTGGCCGCCTTTACGCAGGCTGTTAAGGCTGGGCCCGATAGGCGCTGCCGATCTGCTTGCCATCCTGGCCGGAGCCGGATTACCGCTGCTTGCCAATGAGGCGACAAAAGGGATCGACCTTAATCCTGTAAGCGGTACAAAGCCCTCTCCAACAGGAGAGGGAGCCCGTACTCTTAAGTCAACAGCATTGACCTCAGGCCTTAACCCCTTTAATCAGGACAATAAAAATGATCACTGACTTTGTTTTTACCTCCCAATCCGTCACCGAAGGGCATCCCGACCGTCTTTGCGATACCGTCAGCGACGCTATCGTCGATGCCTTCCTCCGGCAAGATCCCGCATCCGGAATTACTGCGGAGTGCGCGCTATCAAAGAACGTGCTGTTTCTTGCTGCACGGTTTTCAAGCGAAGCAATTGTCGATATGCCTGAAATAGCGCGCACTGTGATCAAAAGCGTCGACTACCGGCCCGAAGACTTCAATGCGGCTGAATGCACCGTTGTGACCAGTCAGATAGAACAATCGAAGGCGCTCAGGGAAGTCGATTTTTCGAGCATTGAGGATGAACAAATAAACCGGATCAGCGTTTCCCATCAAACGACGGTGTTCGGTTACGCTTGCCGGCATAGCCCGGAATTAATGCCGCTTCCGATCAGTCTGGCTAATCGATTGGCCCGGCAATTATCCGAATCCAGACGACATTCCGATATTGCTTACTTATCGCCGGACTGCACTTCGCAAGTCGGCGTCGAATTCAAAAATGACGCACCGAGCCGGATCGACAGCATTACCCTGATCATCGGCTGCGACAATCCCGATTTGCCTGCTTTTGCGCAGATCGAAGAAGATCTCCGGCATCATGTGATTAATCCGGTGTTTAAAAATGCGCCGATCAAGCCGGATAATTTAACCCGTGTCACCATTAATCCCAATGGCCCTTATCTACGTAGCGGACCTTCCGCCCACTCCGGCATGACCGGCCGAAAAACCGACAGCGATACTTACGGAAGTTTTGCCCGGCATTGCGGCGCGGCGTTGAGCGGCAAAGGGCCGTCGCGTATTGACAGAGCCGGGGCCTATGCGGCTCGCTATGCCGCCAAGAACATTGTGGCGGCGGGTTTGGCGGAACAATGCGAAGTACAGCTGAGCTACAGCATCGGTTTTTCCGGCCCGGTCAGTGTTTATTTGACGACAAAAGGAACGGGGATTATCGCAGACCATGCGATTAGGGCGCGATTGCTCAGGCATTTCGATTTTCGCTTGGGCGCCATTATCAGGGATTTGGAATTACAGGAACTTCCGCAAAAACATGGCGGCGTTTTTTACCAAAAATTGCCGGCCAACGGCCATTTTGGCGCTAACGGTTTGCCTTGGGAGAAGATTGACAAGGTTGAATTGCTGGTTGAATGAAAGTCGTTATTGGCTTCCGGTTAAAGATTTTTTCACCACGAAGACACGAAGGACACGAAGAAATAGACTCTTTTATCGTTCCCACGCTCCGGCGTGGGAATGCAGTCTCAGACGCTCCAGCGTCGGCTTCCTTCTTATGCTGCATGAACATGAAGTAGCGGCGTATCAGCTTTAGGGCTTATTTTTGAGGCTGTGGTTTAGTGGAACGCGACGCTGGAGCGTCCCGAACTGCATTCCCACGCCGGAGCGTGGGAACGATAGATAAGGCCATGGAAGGCCTGTAGCAGAGCAACGCAGGAGCAGCGGTTTTCTGCCTACCTCCTGCGTCCATGCAGTCGTTCGTGGTGAATATTCTTTAGCTTTCCAACGCCTTTATGTTTTCTTCCCGCAATAACTCAATAGCGCCCCAAAGTAGACTGGCTGCGGGCGTCATAATGTTCCCTCGGGCTATTTGATGAACAGCCAGCCCGGTTAATATCAGCATGAATAAGGAACGGCTGTCAATCAGGCCCTGGCTGAGCTCCATCAGCGACTCGTCAACGCGGTTGAGGCCTGCCGAGGTCAGTGTTGCTATGGGTTGATGAGGAATCGAAAAAGTCTCCTCCTCCGGTTGTTCAGTAATCCTAAACAGCCCCTTTGTTTGAGCGAATTCGGAAATTTTCCCAAATTGAGCCTCCATCCCGTCATGGCAAATCAAAACGCTTGCTGCCGCAGGATTAAGCTGTAGTTGAGCGATACCGGGAAATTTGGCGAACAATTTCGCAATACGGTCAAAATAGCCCAAGTCGCCTTTTTTTTGTGGAATCTTCAGCCGTACACGTCCCGGTAATTGGTGCTTAATGTATGCGGCAGGATAGCTTTTGTCAGCTGTCATAAGTCATCTTGATGATTGGAGGAGTCAACAAATTCCGATTGATTCATTTCGCTTTCCCTTAACAGTTCGGCCTTGGCCTCGGCAAAAACATCTTCAAGCTCTTCGCCCACTTCGGCCATAATCTCCCGCCCCTTTTCCGCGAACAATATGCCCGATTTGATAGCCGCGCGAGCAGCAGGACGAGCGGCTTTGGCAAGCGCCGGCAGCATGGGAATAACCGCTGCCGTCAATACAGTAGCTCCAATACCAATGGCAATGCCCAAAGGAGTGCCGGTTTTAGTAAAGTCATCTATTTTCATCATATTTCAGTTTCCCCTGGAAAGTGCATAGTGGATGATTATGCTATTCGATAATTTTTTTGTAACTTTACAATCGATACGTTCTGCGATCGGTTCCGGAAACTTGTCCTGGCTCCCGGATACGGTATGAGGGAAAAGCATCGGTTTGAAACCATCTTGTATTTTATATACGAAAAAGATAGGGAAACAATGCGTTTAAATACTTAGGATTTGGCAAAAAATAACTTCCTCTTATGGTTCCCACGCTCCGCGTGGTAACCCAGTGAGGGACGCTCCGGCGTCCCGAACCGCAGAGCGGTTCAGACTGCATTCCCACGCGGAGCGTGGGAACGATAAGTTCAAGTTTCGGGAAGTTATTGTGCCCCAAACCCTTTGATCAGCACTAACATCAATGCGATAGGATTCTGTTGCAGGGACGTCTTTAGCTTATAGGGGTATAACTATTCAGCGTATTCCCAATAGAACACGGATGCCAAAAGTAGGCGCCTCTAGGCGACACGGATAGGTCGGATTTACACGGATTTTTAGCCTAAGCCAAGTTTGATTCGCTTTTAAAATCCGTGATTATCCGTTTAATCCGTGTCATCCGTGTTCCATTTTTCTGTATGCTGAATAGTTACCCGCATTGAAAGCAACAACGCGAGCCAGCCCGGCGAAATTGATATTAACGATACCCCTGAAGTTGCCCATAACCTGTTCAATATAATAAATTTCATTATTGAAGACAGGGTATCGAAATTAAAGCGTATTCAGTCTATCTTCGAGCAGCTTCCCGAAAGCGTTAGAAAGTCGGTCGAAAAACGTGATGAACCCGAACCGTAGTTTAGTTCGGCATATTTGAGCAATTCATCGGCATGGTTGTGCGGAGTTTGTTGTAGCAACTGCTCAAACGCCGGCAGCGGCATCGGTTTTCCGAACAGGTAACCCTGATAAACCGGGCAACCGTGTTGTTCCAGAAAAGCGCGTTGCGATTCCGTTTCCACGCCTTCGGCAATGACCTCCATGCCCATGTTCTTGGCCATTGCAATGATGGTTTGCACAGATTGAAAACTAAGCGTCTTGTTTGGGCTGGATAAAGAGTATGGCTTTGGAAAAAAAATGCCCTTCCAATTTTGGAGGGCATGACGAGGTTCCAAGAGGTTAAGTTGGGAATTCGGAGGCTAAAGGGCGTCTAAAAATCATGGCGCGCTGTCTCTTTAAGTTTGGTTGCCGTTATTTTTAAACCGTTACTTAGGTTCGCCATAGTCTTCCCGGTAAATTTGATGTTCATAGCAGTTTGCTACCAATCCTAAACTATTTATCATTTGCCTCTCCCAGCTTCCAGGCCTGCATGATCCATCCGCGATGCTTCTTAATGCGTAGTTGATTAAATCCTGCGCCGCATTAAACTCTTGATAACTGTTACTTTTTTTCAGCAGCGTGACCATGTAGTCAAGTTCCTTATAAACTGCGTCGTCTATTTCAATTTTCATGGTGTTCGTCTGTTGGTTGGAGGGAGATTGGTTATCCTAGCTTTCAATGACTGAGGCTACCTCTTCACTGTCGATAATGTTTTTATTGCTATCGAGAATATAGTTAGCCAGCTTGTTAATTGCAGTCCAGTTAGCCCGGTCTTTGATGAAGTTAAATGCTACGTTAAACAGCTCGTTCAATTTTTCATCTTGCTGGTGTTTGCAGTCGGAAAAATGTTGTAAATATTCATGGGCCTGTTCAATATCCGAACTGCCGCCATAATTTTTCAATGCTTTCAAGTTGATCAATTTATGGTTAAACAGCTCGCCGTCGGTATCGGCAATATGTTTAGCTTCAGCCAGGGGGCCGATAAGCAGGTTAATGATATTGACTTCGAGAGCTATCATTCGATCCCTTATAAAATGCGCTTTAGCGTCGTTATGGTCCGGGTTTTCATGCTCCAAGGCGTCCATAGACGAGGATGACAGTTTGGGCGAGCGTCCGCCTTTCACTCTCGCAATATAATCATCATGCATGACTTGATACACCATTAGATTTTCTTCTGAGGCGACATTGATATCTTTAAATAAAATTTGAAAAAAAGCCGGAGGAAGATTTCTGATTTTGTTATTTAAATAAATGGCCGCCGCATGACCTGCTTCATGAAATGCAATGCATTGTTTACGGTCTACTAACTTATCCTGACTAGGGTTCTTAAATACATTGTTACGTTTCATATCGGCTTCCCATGTATTGAATGACAAAGATTTTGTTTCAAAAAATCCCTTTCCATATTCCTGAGCTGGTCGTTGCATGTAGAATTTCTTTGCTTGAATCTCGCACTCGATTGTTTGTTCAAGCCTGTTGAAATTTACGGTGATACTATTTAGTTTTTATTACATGGATATGTCTTGTTAATGACCTGAATATTTCCATATATCATAAAAAAGTAAGGGAATTAACGCAGACAACTGAAATATATAGAAATTGTGAATTTTCAGATTGCGGAAAGTGCAGAAAAATGCTCAGTTTAAATCCGTATAAATACTCAGGTTGAAGCGGAACATGCAGAAATAAAGGTGATCGTTTGTGGACGATTGATGAATATGCCTCTTTGCAAGGCTACCCCCGACTTTACGCTTTGGCGCCGGGGAATCGATATTTTACGAAAATTTTTATAGGCTTCCCTGCCTAACAAACGGCAAAAACTAAGCGACTGCTTATGCCTGAAACGGACTCAGCCGTCCCGCGACTATAACTTGGTCAACGTTCTTAAGGTAATATTGAAGTCATCCGCTTTGACGCCCAGCCTTCCAGCCAATGCCGCTTTGCAGTTTGAGTCTAAATCATTACACCATAGCAAAATCGCGAATCTATTTTTGCCGACTAATGCATGGCGCTGATTTTGGATAAATTCATCATCAAAACCAAGCTCTTTAAAAGTGGCAAGAATTTCTTCCGCCAAGCAATCCATTAGCCAGTCTGTTTTTCTCTTTATCCATGTATTTTGTTTATCTTTCATGGTTACTTATGTTTGTTGAGCTGAATAAAAGGCGTCGTTTTGGGCTTATGTATCGCCGGCAAGCTAATGTTTAAAAATTTGTAGGGGCTTACTCATCCGCCCCTACAAAGATCAACAAGTATTTCGGCATAGTCCGCCCTGACGCAGGTAGGGAATGTTAAGTAAACCAGCTTTCGTAACAGCGGTTTACACGAAAATTTTTACTTCTCCGCTTTATGTTCAATTTTTATAAGCATATTTTTATCGAATTCCGTACTATCGAACTTTTCATCTTTATTAAACCAGCAGCAAAGAACTTTTTGCTTTTTCTTGTCTATTTCCATAACTGTCATCAACGGTCCGCCTGATTTAAGTTTAACAACATCGCCACTATTAAATTCTTCCATCTTTATTCTCCAATATAAAACCAAGTTGCCGACTTGGTGCGGTTTGTTTCGGGTAATTGTTGATTCGATTAATTTTAATGTAAATTTTTACATGAATTTTGCGATAAAGCCGCTCAGCGCATTAATGCAGGCCAATTCTATTGGGTATGCCTGCCTTTATCGGTTTGTCGGGCATATGTTTTTTGAATAGTTCTGCTACGTTCAGCATTGCGTGCTCATGATTTTCATATATCGGCTTTGAAACAGCGCATGGGGCCAGCTAAGTCCGGTTATTTGGGGGGCATGGGTACAGTAAAATCATGCGTATAGGGTTAACGATTTTCCTGACTTTTGCCGGCTATTCGACGGTTGATAAAGAAACTGTTCCCTTCGATTTTTTTAGCCTGTTTTTTTGCTTCAGAGGCCAAATCGGCTAAATCGACATGGGAGTGGCATTGGCAGGTTAAATTTGGCGCTAACAGGCCTACCGACAGACTTATCATCGGAAAAAAACATTTTTCTCCCGCCCTATTTTCTGTATGAATACCGCCTGCGTTGATGTCTTCGTCGGTGTAATAGCGGGGCACGGCTGCTTTAAATGCGGCCAGAATGCTTTCACAGCATTCTAGCCAATCATCGGCTAAGAAAATGACGATGAAGTCGTCTCCGCCGATGTGTCCAACCCGGCCGTTTTCGGCAGAAATGTGTTGGGTCAGGATGTCGGCAACCGCCTTGATAATATCGTCTCCGGCGCTGTAGCCGTAAACGTCGTTAAACGGCTTGAAATGATCGAGATCGAAGTAGCCGAAACTGAAAGGTATTTTGCTTGCCAATAATTGGTTGACCTGATCGTTAATGGGGATGCTGCCCGGTAACAAAGTCAGTGGATTGGCGTGTTTGGCATTGTGGATTTGCTGACGGGTGATTTCCTCAAGCAAGTCCAGCGTCGTTCCTATACCTTTATAGGCCCCTTCATGGGTAATAATAAAAGCGGGGTCGTCGCGCATTTTCGATGTCAGCCGTTTGCTGACCAACTCAATGGGCGTGTTTTGCTCAACCAGCAACGGTGCTTTGCCGAGGAACGACTTTATCGGGTGTTTTCCATACAAGTCCATGCCGTAGCGGCTCGAAAATAGCCGGGACAAAAACAGGTCGCGAAAAATAATGCCGGTAGCCTCGTCGTTGTCGACCAAGGGCAGAATGGTTAAGTCTTCATTATGCTGAAACAGGCTCATGACTTCACTGATAGCGGTTTCCGCTGAAATCGGGGCTATTAATTTAATGATATGGGCGGCTTTTGTACCGCTAAACTTATCCGGGGCATTGCTGACAATGAATAATGATTTGTCGATTTTTTTTACAGGATCGTCCACCGGTTCGGCAAAATAGCCGCCCCGTCCCAGGATAATACCTAGTTGCGCTACCGTTTTGAATTCATCTGCTGTTTCGATGCCCTCGGCTATAACACTGCAATTGAACGAATTCGCTATATTTTGAATGGACTGAACAAAATTAAGATTGATGGTGTCGTTATGGATGCCGTGTATAAGATGCCGGTCTATTTTTATATAGTCGGGCCGGAAGTCCGGCCAGCGCCTTACGCTTGAGTTTCCTTCACCTAGGTAATTAACGGCAACTTTCAAACCCGTATTTCTGCAATGGGCAACTGCGTCGGACATTAATTGAGAGTCATCGCCGGTCTGATCTTCGCTTAAGCCGATAACGACAGCGCTGGGATCGATATCGAATTGGTTTAAAAGTTTAAGTATTTCTTTTTTTTTAAAGTCAGGTTGCAACAAGGCCGGAAGACTTACATTAAAAAACAGCTTGCCTTTGACATTTAAGCCGGCGTAGCGCTTTACGGTTATCTCCCAACTAATGCGCTCGAGTTTTACATTTAACTTTAAGTGCTCCGCGTCAAACGAAGCGGAAGGACTCGATAACGGACTATCGGATGGGCCATAGATTAAGCCTTGGTAGCCGATGATTTTCTTTTTGGAGAATGAAACGATAGGCTGAAAATGAGGGGTTAATTGCGTGCCATTAAGGATTTTTACTGATTCATTTTGCACTGTTGACATGTAATATTCCAACTGCTCGCATTAACATTCGGACAGGGTAGAAGATATTTATTGCATGAATGTGACAAGTCGCAGACGGTTTGAAATTTACCTCAACCACTATTGTTTTTATCGGCGATGGTTGAACAATAAGTAAGAGTCCCGAATAACAATTCCTCACTCCGCAGAGATTTTTGGGTACGCAGAGTTAATCCCCAATGAGATAATAGCGGCGCGCCAAACAAGAAACATTGGCGATGAAACAGCCGCGCCAACTTGGATTATTTAACGTAGAAGAACGAGTCGCCCAGCTCACCTAGACGGGAGTTCCCTAATTAGGCGGGTTTCGGCCCTAACTCAACTTGGCGCATGGAAAATGAATTTAATTTACAACCTAAGCATATGACTCATAAAAGTTTTTCTCCCTAGTTTGAGGTCTTACACATGTGGAAAAAAATTTACTCGACAGTCTTCACGCCTCGTCTTGACGATGAGGAACTGAGTAAGCATCTTGAAGCCGTAAAGTCGTCCATGCCCACGCCGGTGTTTTGGCTGCTGGGAAAGACTCAATCGGGAAAAACCTCGATCATCAAGACCCTGACCGGCGACAGCCGCGCCCAAATAGGTAACGGCATGCAGGCCTGCACCAAAGACTCTTTCATTTATGACTTTCCCGACTCCCGGAATTGCATCATGCGCTTTTTGGATACGCGTGGACTGGGCGAAGTGGACTATGATCCGAAAAGCGACATCGAAGCTTTCCAGGAACAGGCTCACATACTGATCGTGGTCATGAAAGCGATGGATCATGCCCAGCAGGCTGTCATGGATGCGGTTAGGTCGATTCATAGAGACAAACCCGGTTGGCCGATAATTGTTGCGCAAACGGCATTGCACGAGGGTTATCCCGGACCGGACTTCGAACACTTGAGTCCTTATCCGTTTGACGCTGAAAACTGGCCCGAAACCATTCCCGAAAATTTGCGCCGATCTTTGCTTGAACAAAGAACGCTGTTTAAGGATATTGATGCCCAGTTTGTCGCGATTGACTTCACCTTGCCGGAAGACGGTTACCAACCGGTCAACTACGGACTGGAATCGTTTTGGCTTAGATTGGAAACAGCCCTGCCGCACGGTATGGCTATGGTGCTGCACGGCATGAAGGAAATCCGCAAAGAGCTGCATGATGTCTACAGCAAAGCGGCGCATCCGCATATCGTTGCCTACGCGTTGACTTCAGGCGCGGCCGGAGCCGTTCCTATCCCCTTTGTCGATATACCGCTCGTGACGCTGGTTCAGGCCAAAATGTTTCAAACCATCGCGTCAATTTATAATTACAAGCTGGATCGGAAAAGTTGGGCTGAAATCAGTAGCTCACTCGGCATTACCCTACTGACCAATATCGGCCGCCGCGAATTAATCAAACTGATCCCCGTTTACGGTTCGGCCGCTTCTTCCGTACTGACCGCTGCAACAACCTATGCATTAGGCAAAACGCTGACGGTTTACTTTGAAAGCTTACATAGCGGGAAAGGCTTATCCAGCGAAGCATTCCGGGTTGTTTACAAAGAACAGTTTGAACTGGGCCGCTCCATGTTGAAAGATTACGTTAATGAAATCCAGCAGAAGGTGTTGAAATGAAGCTAAAAACCCGCTGGAAGATACATTTTCTCATCATATCGATCCCGTTCAGTATCCCTTTAGCCGCAGGTTTTTACTGGTTATGGCAGCAGCAAATGCTGATTTTATGGCTGGCAGGTGCGGCCGTGTTAGGGGGGCTATGGTGGTTGATTAACCAACGCCTGAACCGGCTGGATTTGGAACTGGAGTTGCTCGATATTTCGCCGTCAATCGAAAAAACCGCTCAAAGCAAACGGGCATACGAAAAAATCGAGCAGATTTCCGCAGCTCACAGGCACAGCAATCCGGATCTGGCCGCTTCGGAGTTTTATATGCAGACCCTGCTTGAAGTGATGCGGGCGGTAGCTGAACAGTATCATCCGAAACATAAAGACGCGCTGTTGGAAATCAAGCTGCCCCATCTGCTTAAAGTCATCGAAATGCTGGCGCAGGAATTACGCGTCAGTCTTTCGGATAACGTACCCGGCAGCCATATTTTCTCGGTCAGCGATATTGTTCGCAGTCACCGCTTGGCTAGTCGCGGACGCGATCTCTATCGCCTGTTCCGTATCGTATCGGCCGGATTGGACCCAATCTCCGCAATGGTTCGCGAACTAAGAATACTCGCTACCGATGACCTGTTGACGCATTCCACCGATGACATCAAGCGCTGGCTTATCGACGCTTATATCAAGAAAATAGGTTATTACGCGATAGAGCTTTACAGCGGAAACCTGGCGCTGGACAACAGTTTGTTCGCTAACGCGACGCGTTCATCCCAACAAGAACTGGAAAAAATTAAGCGCCGGGAAGCGGTCGCATCCGCGGAACCGTTGCGCATACTGGTGCTGGGCCAGACCAATGCCGGCAAATCCAGCCTGATCAATGCCCTGTTCGGGATCGAAAAAGCCGAAACCGACGTGATTCCTACAACAGAAGGCATCACTTCTTACCTGCTGGAACGTCCCGGCTTGGAAAGCGCGATTATAATGGACTGCGAAGGTTATCGCGGCGATGACGACCGGCATTTATTTGCAAAAGTTTCGGAAGAAATTATCCGTAGCGATATTATTATTTTGGCGGTTTCCGCAACCAATGCGGCCCGTGCCCCCGATAAAAAAATGCTGCACGCCATTCAGGATTTTTTTGCGGCTAAAGACAGCATCAGTTTGCCGCCCGTGGTTGTCGCATTGACGCATATCGATCAGTTGCGGCCGGTTAGGGAATGGAACCCGCCTTACGATGTGAGAAAGCCTTGCTCGGCAAAAGCGCAGGCGATAAGGCTGACGATGGACACGGTAACGGCGGAATTAGGCTTAAATATCGATCAAATTGCACCGGTCAATTTAAAACCGGGCTTTGAATATAATGTTGAAGAAGGACTGATTCCGGCCATTTTCCAGCAACTGGAACAGGCCAAACAGGTGCGTTATCTGCGTTGTCTTCGGGAATATCATAAAGAGGATTATTGGCGCAGACTTTGGAAGCAATCCAAGGGGGCCGGGCAATTCATTGCTAAAATAGGCTTCAGCGCTTTCGGCAAATCGTCTACCGCCCGGCCTGAAAATACAGAATGAGGCGGAACAGCTTCCCGAAGTTAACATTAAATTCCTGACTTTTTACTTAACTTATATGAACGGTTTATGAACTTAATGTATCAAACCAGGAAACAATCTATATATTCCCAGTATCATTGTCAACAATAGGCATCTTAAGTATAGTTGAGTCGTAGTTTAGAAAAACCTTTTAACTTGATACGAGGACTTACTCATGAACGACTTATACAAAGATATTTTAACCGGTACGATATTTATAACGGGCCTATTGGGCTTTCTTTCCGGTGAATTCATCATCTCTTCTACCTTGTTCGCAACTGCGGCTATTGCCAGCAACGTTAACCTGAACCGTAAACGTGGCAAAGCCGGACAATTATCATGCGAGTGACGCCTTTCCTTGATCTGCTTAATCAGCTAACTTAAAAACTCCCAAGGCATAACAGCCTTGGGAGTTTTTTTATTTTATACCCCGCAAAACGCCTACACTGCATTGTAAGTACTACCTCTTAAGCGCCATCATCATCTCACTCTGCGGCTGTTCTTCGTTATCTTTATACGGTACAAGATGTCTGGCAAGGCTTTCATAAATCGCGGCCGCAATAATGCCCATACCACTACGCCAATCGAAAACCAAAACAACCAGCGCCATAGCGAACAACCGCGTTAGCAATACGGGCATGATCGCGTAGTTGAGATTGACTTTGTCGCGCGGTTTGGCAGGAGCAATCCGTTTGATGTTTTTGAGGTCTTTGTACCGTTGCCAGACACCCTGGCTTAAAAAACACGCAACATCCTTTAGCCCAAGCAGCGCAGATAGACCGTTTAAGCCCAATGGTGGGAATTCGATTATGCAGCATGGTTGATCTCCCTGCGGCGATAACAAGTCCAAAAACCGATGACCGTTACGATGACCAAACTCGCCAGGGTTGATGGCTCCGGCGCTGCGCCGCCTGAAAAATTTTGCGCCACTGTTATCGGTTGCGCTACCGCTTGCATTGAATTCTCGCCATAGGCTTTTGCGCTGACGCCGTTGACCATCGGCAACGGGACATTGCTTTGCTCGGCTTGCTCGGGATGCGCATTGACAATTTTTTCCGACACGGCGACAAAAGCGGTCCATTGCGTGGTTAAGGCGTAGTTGAGCCCTAAATCGACGACTTTGGCTTTTAACGCATCCTCGGCAATGGTTTCGGTACGCAAATACGAGGGCGTGTTGATCTGCCGCATCGCTTCGGCGATTTGCGACCGCGCCCAAATCACCGGTATCGGGTTGTCCTTGTCGTCCGAGCCGGCAGGCAGGGTGACGGTGACAGGTAATTGGGCTTTGCGTCCATTGACTAAACCGCTGACTTTGATGGTGTGCTGCCCGGATTGCCGGTATTTGCCTTGAATACGTAGCGCGCCGCCGGCAAACAAATCGTGGATTTTCGTCGGCGCGATGTCGCTGACCTGCAAATCGCCCCAATCGATGCTGATGTCGGTCAGCACCGGGCTTTCCAGTTTGCCGGCCAATTGTATCGCCACATCGTCGGCTGTTTCGGTAGGATCGATAAAACGGGCAAAACCGCGTCCCATACCGGCCATTTCTTCCAGTAAAAATCGATTCACGGAAGTGCCGACACCCAACGCGTAAATTCTTGCCGTGCCTATTTTTTCCGCAATTTGCTTCAGAACGGTCGATTCGTTACCGATATAGCCATCGGTCAGGAATACCACCAGGCGCAATGTGTTTGGTTTGGCGGGTTTGGCAAAGGCCTGTTGTATCGCGTTTGCCGCCTCGGTGCCGCCGTCGGCGGTCAGTCCTTGCACATAGCGCAGTCCTTGTTGAATGTTTTCGGGCGTTGCCGCAACCGGTTCGTCGGTAAATTCTTCCGCGTTGTTGCTAAAGCGGATAATACGGAAATAATCGTTGGCATGAAGGTTATGGAGGGCGTGCAGCATAAATTGTTTGCTTGAATCAATCGGCTTGCCGCTCATCGAGCCGGAGGTATCGAGCACAAAAACCATTTCCCGCGTCGCAATGTCTTTAACTTCGGGAACGGCGGGCGGTTCCAACTGTAGACTGAAAAAACCGCCACGCTCGTCTTGATGAGCTAATAAACCGGCCTGCGTGGCGCTGCCGCTTAAGCGGTAACGCAAGACAAAATCCTTGTTGTCGATGGTCTTGCCTTCGGCCAAGCGAATGACCCGCCGGCTTGCGGACCGTTTTTCTTCGGCGATGGCATGGGTTTTACTGCTTAACTCGGCAATCGGTAAACCGCCGTCCAATTCAACGGTAATCGCAACGCGCTCTTTATCGATGATTTCCGGGCTGTTTAAACCTGCCACCTCGGGATAAACCGGCAGCTTTTCGATTTCCCATTGCCCTAGCGGCTCGGTGCTGTCCACGTCGGCAACCGGCGTCGGCGCAACGCCCGCTCCCGCAGGTTGATACCGAGGCCCGACAATTAACGGTAGCACCAGTTCATATTGCCCGTCGACTTTAGGCAGTGTTTGGCTGTAAGTGAGGGTGACTTGCACCGGCAGCCCAGGCATCAGGTTGGCAATGTCTTGGGTGAACATATTTGGACGGTGTTCGGTCAGCAATGAGGCGGCCTTGCCTTGTTGCTTGGCTTGTTCAAAGGTGGCTTTTGCGGCTTCAATGCGCTGGATTTTTGCCTCGACGCGCTCATCGCCGACTTCCATCAGCATCCGGTGAACCGCCGCATTTTGATTCAACGGAAACAAATAAGTCGCGTGCAGCGGCTTATCCTGCGGATTGGCAAAGGTTTGCTTGACGGTGACCGTCACCAAATCGCCTTTGATTTTGGCGAGTATGTCGGTTTTCAGTAACGGGAAGTTGATTTTCTTGCCGTCGGCCAAGGCTTCAATGGCGCCGCTCATTTCCGATGCGGCCGCCCAAGCGGAACAGCTTAAGCAGAGCAACAGCAAACAGGCGGTATGTTTAATCAGGTTTAACATGAGGATTCTCCTGGAAGGGGGCTGAGGTTAAATCCAATGCGGCAAACAGGGCGTTATCCCATTCGGAAGCTTCGGATTCAGGGGTGGAAACGGGGGTAATGCGTTGCAGGGCATACCAAGTGCCGCGCGGCTGTTGCAGCCAGCGCCACACCACTTCGGACACATTGGTCGTGAACTGCCCCAGTTCGGAATAAAAAGTCACGGCGATGCGCCACTGCGCTCCGTTTGGAGCGGTCGCCAGGTAAATAGCAGTCGGCAGCGGTTGATAGCGGATGCCTTGATAGCGCACCTCAAAGCCCAGGCCGCGCAGGCAATCGTCGGGCGTGTGCATATGCCGAAGCGGCGAATTGGTGCGGATTAACATCGCGTTGTTATCGCCATAACGCATCTTTACCGCAGTGCCGCCGTATTGGGTGAAATAAGACTGTTCTTGACGACTTAAATCGACCGGTTGCCCGTATTGTCCATTCAGGTAAAGCGGCAGGCTGAGTCTGGTACTGGTATCGGAAATATCCAACGGCTGGCGCGGCAAGGAAACAATCACAACGGCCAGCATTACAAAGCCGAGGGCTGCCAATGTTTTGGTTTTGCCGGCTTGAATGGGCGGCGGAGGGTTATGGATTGGGCTTTTTTTAATCCCCTCACCCCGGCCCTCTCCCGGAGGGAGAGGGGGATAAAGCCAAGCCAACGGCATAGCCGCCAATATCAAGCAAAACAAACCGATTAAATCATGCCAAGGCTGCGCCAGCACATCGATACCGCCTATTTTTTCAGGATAAGCGATAAAAACCGACAGGCAGCTAATGCGGATAATATTCGCCAGCAATGCGCTAGCCAGCGCCGCCAGGCCCATCGCCGCGCTATTGAACAGCGTCGGCCTGAATACGCACATCAGCGCGGCATACAGAACCAGCAACAGGGTGATGCTTTTTACTCCTGAACAAGGCAAATCCACCAGCACGTCGCGCCCTGCCAACAGGATTCTTATGCCTGCACACTGCACGTCGGCAAATAACCCTTGCAATACCATGCATGCGCCGTCCGCCGACAGATGTTGCAAACCGAAGCCGATGAGCCGTTGCAGAATGCGTTCCAGCGGCAGCGAAAAGGCAAACAAAATTGCCAGCCAGCCTGCCGATAGCGGTTTTTCCCTGTCGTTCAATGCGGCCAGTAAGCCAATGGCGTAAACATCGACCGCCAACGCTACCGCGCCCAGCACATTAACGGCAAAAATTTGACCTATGCCGCGAATGAAGGCGGTGACTAATAACAGAACGATGGCTTTTTTGTAATTTTTGCCGGTAACGGTTTGTTTCGGACTGCGCACGCTCCAAAAAAACAGGCCGGCGCAGAGCAAAAATATCCAGCCGCCGTTGGAATCGTGAGCGGGTTCAAACCAGGTGTTGACCAGCCAGGTTATGGGTTCGATAGCCATTAGCAGCATCCCTAGCCCCATCAATAATTGATAAGCTGGAAGCTGTACCGGCAAATGTTTTTTTAAGTAAGTGTCCATGTCTTTATCGTGACAGGACGATGTGCAGGGCGAATGGCGGGGTTAAGGATTTTTTGTGGAATTTTTGTGCAGATGGAATAACGCTACGATTCATTCACTACGAACGACTTTTTGTCTCGTTCCCACGCGCTACGCTCATCGTTATACACAAGTATCCGAGGGCTATCGGAATAACGACAGCGCCTTACCTAGCGTTAGACAAGAAACATGCCGATAGGCAGACCTTCCAGGTTTTAAAAACCTGGAAGGTCTAACTGGCAACGTTCTGAATAGCGGAACGAGGTGAATAAAAACCTTAAAAAACTTTTGAACGACGACTTAACGGCAAACTTAACACAAATAAAGCCCCCTGCCCGCTTTCGGCCAATTCAATCTTGCCTCCGTAGGCTTTCAGCAATGAAAGCGTAATTTCCAACCCCAAACCGGTACCGCCGCTATTTCGGCGCGTGGTAAAAAACGGGGTGAAAATTTTATTGCGATTGGCTGGTGAAATGCCTGTGCCATTGTCATGCAAGCTAAGTTGCAAGGTATCTCCATGAAAAACAGCGGTGATTCCGACCCGGTCGGCCGCATGTTGCAAGCTGTTTTCGAACAGGTTGATCAGCACCATTTCCAGCGCATCCGGGGCAATTGCCAGCGCCGTATCCGGCAGGCCGGCACAATGCAACTGCAAACCGCGTTCGGAATAACGCTTTTGCAGCGCAATAATAACAGCCGGAACATGGCTGTCCTGGCGGCAGGGCTCCAGCGCGTCGGCACGGGCAAGTTCCAACAGCCGGTTGACCAGTTGTCTAAGGCGTTGGGTATCGGCCAGCAGGTTATCGATAAAACGTTGGCGCCGGTCGCCGGGCATGGTGTCCGGATGATCCTGCAACAATTCCAGCGCGCCTTGCATGGAGGTCAACGGGGTTTTGAACTCGTGCGACACATGGGTTGCAAAACGCTGAATATAATCGGTGCGCTCCGCCAAGGCTTGCGACATGCTCGCAAAGCTTTCCGACAGCTGGGCAATTTCATAGGTGACCGGATTGTTCAGCGCTTCGAGCCGTTTTTGCTCGCCTTGCTTGATGCGCTCGGTCTGGCGGATAAGTTCCCGGATAGGCCGCGAGATGGTGGCCGACACCAGCAGCACCAACGACACGACAAGCCCCAGCAGGACTAAAAAGGCAACGAAAACCTTTTTTCTAACCTCAAACAAGTGTCTGAGTATGTTTTCCGGCGTTCGCGAGGCATAGATGACGCCTTGCAAATGCCGGTTTTCAATCACCGGAAAAGCAATAAATACGCGGATATTGGTACCCCGGCTCATTGAATACAAAGGCGGCGGCGGTTCATCGGAAAGGCGCTGGCGAATCGCGCCGGCATAATGTCCGTCCAAGGCGCGGCGGACTTCCGGAACATTTGCAAACGATAAGCCGACATTTTCACGCCCGGCTATCACGGTGCCATTCATATCCAGCAAGCGTATGCCGGACAGTGTTACGCGTTGAGTATCCGCTATGACCGGGCGCATTATCTCGCCGATATGTTGCACCAGTTCATCGGCACGCTCCTGTACCGGTTGCGCATCCCGGCGCGGCGGCTGAACCGGGTTAACCAAACTCAATACGGGAATAACGGGTTGGTAAGTATCGCTTTCCGGCGGCAGCGACAGCATCTTTCCGTAAGGGTTTTCCTGATGATGCAGATTGCGCACATGCTGGCGAAACTCGGCCGACAATACCGCAGCTTGAGAGATTAATTCCCGCTCGGTTTGCTGCACCAGCTCGTTTTCGTAAATACGAAAAAAATATAGCCCGCCCAACGGCAATCCCAACACCGTTAACATCACAATCAGTAAAATATTCCTGAGCCGGAACAGGCGCCGATTTGACGTCGGCAGTTGCGCATTTATTGGCATGAGGCGAGCTTGTAACCGACACCGTGGACGGTTTCTATCGCCGCCTCGCAACCGGCATCGCCCAATTTTTGGCGAATGTGGCGAATATGGCTGTCGATGGTGCGGTCGCTGACGTAGACATTATTGGAATAGGCGCTGTTCATGATGGTATCGCGGCTGAACACCCGACTGGGCTGGCGTATCAACAGCAGCAGGATGGCGAATTCCGTGGCGGTAAGACTGATAGCCTTGTTGTTCCAATTGGCCGTGTGTTGTTCAACCTGAATGCACAGTTTGCCATGATAGAGACTGTTTTCTGCGATAACAGGTTTTTGAATACGCTTGAGTATGACGTTGATACGAGCGACCAGTTCGCGCGGACTGAAAGGCTTGGTCACATAATCATCGCCGCCGATTTCCAGGCCCAGGATACGGTCGATTTCATCATCGCGCGAGGACAGGAACAAGATCGGCACATCGGAAGTTTTACGCAGTTCGCGGCAAACTTCCAGCCCGTCGAACTCCGGCATGTTAATGTCCAGAACAATCAGGTCAACAGCCTGCGCACCAAATTGCTGTAACGCCTGCCGTCCGTCTTCTGCGAGTGTGACTTGCATACCGGCTTTTTCCAGTGCGAAGCTGATGACCTCGCGGATATGGGCGTCATCGTCAGCTATCAGGATGTGTTTGCTCATGGTTTGCCTGTATTGTTCGACAGTCTCGGGTTACCGCCATGACTGCTGTGTTATTCATGTAATCCAAACAAAAAAAGGGGATTGTGACGAATCACAATCCCCTTTTCTACATCTTTAAATCGCCCTTTTATTAAGAGCAGCAAAACAGCTAGATGTTATTCCGCATCAACTTCTTTCATACTCAACCTGACTCGGCCTTGACGGTCGATTTCAAGTACTTTGACCTTGACCATATCGCCTTCGTTCAGTCTATCGCTGACTTTATCAACGCGTTCGTCAGAGATTTGAGAAATATGAACCAATCCGTCTTTACCGGGAAGTATGGTAACAAAAGCGCCGAAGTCCATTAATCTGACCACTTTACCTTCGTAGGTTTTACCGACTTCAACTTCGGCGGTAATTTCCTCGATCAAACGACGGGCTTCTTCACCGGCCGCTTTATCGACAGATGCCACTTTAACAATACCGTCATCGGTCAAATCAACGCTGGCGCCGGTTTGCTCGGTGATGCTGCGGATGGTTGCGCCGCCTTTACCGATAACTTCACGGATTTTAGCCGGATCGATTTTGAAAGTGATGATACGCGGTGCGAAATCGGACATTTCTTCGCGTGTAGTGGACAACGCTTTATTCATTTCGCCCAGAATATGCAGACGGCCGGCCTTTGCTTGCTCCAGAGCTGTCTTCATGATTTCCGCGGTAATGCCATCTATTTTGATGTCCATTTGCAGTGCGGTAATGCCGTCTACGGAACCGGCAACTTTAAAGTCCATATCGCCCAAGTGATCTTCATCACCCATGATGTCGGACAATACCGCAAAGCTGTCGCCTTCTTTAATCAGGCCCATCGCGATACCGGCAACCGGTGATGTAATGGGCACACCGGCATCCATTAACGCCAAGCTACTACCGCAGACAGAGGCCATGGAGCTTGAACCATTGGATTCGGTGATTTCGGAAACCACGCGAATGGTGTATGGGAATTCATCCATATTAGGCAATACAGCGGCAACGCCGCGTTTTGCCAATCGGCCGTGACCAATCTCACGGCGCTTTGGTGAACCGACAAAACCGGTTTCGCCAACGCTGTACGGAGGAAAGTTGTAATGCAACATGAACGGTTCTTTGTACTCGCCGGCCAATGCATCGATGATTTGCGCATCGCGTTGCGTACCCAGTGTTGCAACGACTAAAGCCTGAGTTTCGCCGCGGGTAAATAATGCCGAACCATGGGTTCTTGGCAATACGCCGGTTCTGATAGTAATCGGTCTGATTTTGTCTAATCCGCGCCCGTCGATACGTTTGCCTTCGTTAAGGATGGCGTTGCGAACGATACGGTATTCCAGGTGTTCGATAATGCCGCGTATGTCGCTTTCGGCATATTCGCCATTTGCCACCAGTTTTTCAACCACGGCATCCCTGATCGCTTTCAATTGTTCTTGTCTGACCAGCTTTTCAGCGACTTGATAGGCCGCTTTAATGCCTTCTTCAACTTCTGCAATGACCAGCTTTTTAAGTTCGTCATTAACGTCGGGAGCGACCCACTCAACGACGCCTCTATCGGCAGCCGCGGCAAATTCGTTAATCGCGTTAATGGCAACCTGCATTTGTTCGTGGCCGAATAAAACCGCACCCAGCATGACTTCTTCCGACAGGTTGTCGGCTTCGGACTCAACCATTAATACGGCGTGTGCAGTTCCGGCAACAACCAATTCCAGTTGCGATTCTTTTAATGCATCAGGCGTTGGATTTAATAAATAGCCGCCGTCTTTATAACCTACCGTGGCTGCGCCTACCGGGCCGTTAAAAGGCAAACCTGAAACCGCCAAGGCAGCTGAAGCGCCTAATAAAGCTGGAATTTCGGGATTTACTTCAGGATTGAGCGATACGACTGTTGCAATAATTTGAACTTCGTTAGTATAGCCCTCTGGAAAAAGAGGACGAATAGGCCGGTCAATCAGACGAGACGTTAAAGTCTCTTGTTCACTTGGACGCCCTTCTCTCTTGAAAAAGCCGCCCGGTATTTTTCCGGCTGCATAAGCTTTTTCTTGATAATTAACAGTCAATGGAAAAAAGTCGCCGCCATTCGGCTGTTTTTTACCAACGACGGTGACCAACAGTGTCGTACCATCTACATCGATCATCACAGCACCGTCTGCTTGACGTGCTACTTCACCAGTTTCTAATTTAACGAGTCGATCGCCGTACTGAAATTCTTTCCTGATAGGATTCACTATAAGGTTCCTTTGCGAGGTTGTTTTAAAGAGTGATTGTCGGATTAGGCTAAGTAACCCGACCTACAGCAAAAACGGCACCGAGGTTGTGCCGTTTCTTGGTACTGTGTTACTTACGTAAACCGAGACGGTCAATTAATGAACGATAACGGTTGCCGTCTTTATTTTTTAGATAATCCAGCAATTTACGACGCTGGTTAACCATACGCAACAGTCCACGACGTGAATGGTTGTCTTTTTTGTGTTCTGCAAAATGCGGTGTTAAATGAGTGATGTGTGCTGTTAATAAAGCAATTTGTACTTCAGGCGAACCGGTGTCGGTTTCCGATAAACGATACTCTTCAACAACCGCTTTTTTTTGTTCCGCAGTAAATGGCATTTGTAATCCCTATTTAGATTAAAAATTAAAAAATAAAGCCGCCGGTTCCGGCGACTCCTTATGTACACTGTGTCCACGATAGGGTGTAGAAACAGGTGTATTCTTTTTGCTTGAACTTGTCGATTCAGGCCGGTTCGTTGTTCATATTAAACAACTTTTTCGGTGCTAGTTTACCATCCATTAGCATTTCTCCCAAGCCTAAAAATACCGCGCCATTGTACATGCGCACTGTACCTTGCCTGTTTTCCGGGCTTCCGTCCGTCTTGACTGATTGACCGTATTTTATGCAAGTTGCCTGGTCGTCGGACAACTGCACAGCAGGCAAAGCTTCCAACGGTTTATCGACATTAATCAGGCATTCGAACAAGCTATGCTGGTCCATTGCCGTCAACTGTTCGATAGTTCTGGCATTTTCAATGCTGAATTGGCCTGCTTCCAGTCGGCGCAATTCCTTTACCGTTCCGCCGCAACCCAGAACGTGCCCGATGTCTTCGGCCAAAGAGCGAATGTAGGTGCCTTTTGAGCAAAATACATCCAGCGTGAATTGATCCTTGGAGAAATCCAGCAGTTTCAATTCGAATATGCTGATATGCCTAGCCTTACGCTCAACCGTTTTGCCTTCCCGCGCCAGCTCATAAAGCTTTTTACCGTTATGTTTTAAAGCCGAATACATCGGGGGCACTTGATCGATTTCACCGACAAACTGTTTTAGACAGGCTTGTATGTCGTCAATGGATAGCTCAGGCACCGGCTTGGTCTCGATAACGGCACCTTCGGCATCGCCGGTATCGGTCATCACACCGAGCTGGACAACTACCTGATAACGCTTATTATCATCCAGCATCAATGCCGACACTTTAGTCGCTTCGCCGAAACAAAGCGGCAACAATCCGGTAGCCAGAGGATCAAGACTGCCGGTATGTCCGGCTTTATTGGCATTAAACAAGCGCCTGACTTCCTGCAAGGCTCTGTTTGAAGATACGCCCAGACGCTTATCTAACAGCAATATGCCGTGAATATTGCGCCCGGACTTGCGTTTGCTCATCAGGACTAACCTTTGCCGCTTTTATCCAAATCGCTTAACAACTCTGAAACCCGCATGCCGGTATCGAACGAATCATCATAGTAAAAACGCAACTCGGAGATATGCCTCAAGCGCATTCTTTTGGCTAATTGATGCCGAATCACAGGCGCCAATTCGTTCAGCACTTTAACATTGGCTCGCTTGCCCTGATCATCGACGTTCAATACGGTGACGTAGATTTTGGCCACGGCAAGGTCTTTAGAAACTTCAACTTCGTTGATAGTAACAAAACCTAACCGAGGATCATCGATATCCCGCTGCAGAATGAACGAAAGCTCTTTCTGCATCTGGGATGAAACACGGGCGTTACGACCGAATTCTTTTGCCATACGATTTATATTTCCCGCTTAACTTCTATGCGTTCGAATACTTCGATCTGATCGCCGGGCTGTACGTCGTTGTAATTTTTCACACCGATACCGCACTCCATGCCCATCTTGACCTCGGCCGCATCGTCTTTGAATCGGCGCAAAGATTCCAGCTGACCTTCATAAATTACTACGTTATTACGCAGGACCCGAATAGGCAGATTTCTCTTCACATAGCCGTCAATGACCATACAACCGGCAATCGCACCGAATTTCGGCGATTTAAATACATCGCGCACTTCGGCAAGACCGACAATCTGTTCTTTAATTTCCGGCGCCAACATACCGCTGATAGCTTTTTTAACTTCATCGATCGCTTCATAGATGATGCTGTAGTAATGCAGGTCGATGCCTTTTTCTTCAATCAGTCTTCGTGCAGCTGCGTCAGCCCGGACATTAAAACCCATCAAAATCGCACCGGAAGCCAATGCCAAATTCGCATCACCTTCATTAATGCCGCCGACGCCGCCAAAAATGACTTTAACTTCAACTTCGTCGCTCGACAATCCGACTAAAGAACTTCGTAGCGCTTCCAAGCTGCCCTGAACATCGGTTTTAAGCACCAGATTGACGCTGGCGATTTCACCGGTAGCCATTCTGGAGAATACTTCATCCAGCTTGGACGCGTGCTGTACCGCATGTCGGGACAGTTTTTTACGCTCTTCGCGATGCTTGGCCAGATCTTTGGCAATACGTTCGTTTTGTACCACCAGAAATTCATCACCGGCATTCGGTGTTCCCGAAAGCCCTAGAATCTCAACCGGCGCACAAGGCCCGGCTTCTTTGATGTTTACGCCGTTCTCGTTAAACATGGCTCGAACACGGCCGTATTCATGACCGCACAGCACCATTTGACCGCTTTCCAACGTACCTTTTTGAACCAGCACTGTTGCCACCACACCGCGGCCTTTATCTAGTCTCGACTCAATAACAATACCCGATGCAGCACCTTCAACAGGCGCTTTCAGTTCAAGGATCTCAGTCTGAACAATCAAAGCTTCGATTAAGTCATCAATACCCGCACCGGTTTTTGCCGAAATCTTCAGGAACTGCACATCGCCGCCCCACTCTTCCGCAAGCACGCCGATAGTAGACAGCTCCTGCATTACTTTGTCAGGATTGGCATCAGGCTTATCGATCTTGTTGATTGCCACAATGATCGGCACATTGGCCGCTTTGGCATGCTCGACCGCTTCTTTGGTTTGCGGCATAACGCCGTCATCCGCTGCAACCACGACAATAACTACGTCGGTAACATCCGCGCCCCTGGCACGCATGGCGGTAAACGCAGCATGACCCGGTGTATCTAAAAAGGTTACCGAACCATGGTCGGTTTTTACCTGATACGCGCCGATATGCTGGGTAATACCACCCGCTTCACCGGCAGCAACACGCGTTTTACGAATATAATCCAGCAATGAGGTTTTACCGTGGTCGACATGGCCCATGATGGTAACAATCGGCGCTCGCGGCAATTCGACACGGTTGTCGTCGTCTGCTTGCGCCTCAGCCAGCATTTCCTGCTCAAGATCGTCGTCACTCTGCATAATCGCTTTGTGACCCATTTCTTCAACCAAAATGGCCGCTGTTTCCTGATCTATGCTTTGATTGATAGTCGCCATAATACCGAGCTTCATCAAATGCTTGATTACCATCGCGGCTTTAACGCTCATTTTTTGCGCAAGATCGGACACAATAATCATTTCCGGTATGGCAACCTCTTTTACGATGGGCTCAACCGGCATTTCAAATTGATGTTTGCCATCAGGTTTTACATTGACGCGCTCAACTTTCTTACCTTTCTTCTTGGGCTTTTTGCTGTCCCTGCCGCCCGCCCCTGCGCGTAAACTTTCTTCCTGTTTTTTCCTGTGCAGAATTTCTTGCTTGGCTGATGCCTGCTGCCTTACTTTATCGGCATTTCTTTTGATGGATTCTTCAAGCCGAAGATCTTTTTCCTGCTGCTTTCTTCTGGCTTCTGCGGATTCTTTGACCTTAGCCGATTTTTCATTGGCGACTGCCTTTTCTTCCTTGAACGGCAGATCCTCAGCCTCATCTTCCACTTCAGGCTCGGGAATCACTTCAGCCTCAACTTCTTCTACTTCAGTATTAGTTTCCGGCTCAACGATAACTTCTTCATGCTGTTCAGGAACAACTTCTTGTGCAACTATCGGCTCTTCAACCGGAGGTAGATTTTCAGCTTGCTTCGCAACCTGCTCCTCCAGAGCATGCTTAGCCAGCTCCAAGTTTCTTTGTTCGTCAGACTCGGTTACTTCACTACGTTTGATATAGGTTTTTTGTTTACGAATCTCAACACTGATGGTCTTGGTAGTGCTTCCCGGTACGCTTGCCTGCTTAAGCTCGCTCACTGTTCTACGCTTCAAAGTCACCCGTTTCAGCGAACCTTCGGCAGCGCCTTCGTCCTTACCGTGGCGTTTACGCAAATGCGCAAGTAGCTGCATTTTTTCGTCTTCATTAATGACATCATCAGGCGCACTCGCAGATAATCCTGCTTCTTTCAGCTGCTCTAATAATCGTTCCAGAGGTATTTTTACTACCTCAGCTAATTGCCGTACCGTTTTATTACTCATTTCGTCCCCCTTACCTACTCGCCTGTTCCTCAGCAAACCAAGGCTCACGCGCCTTCATAATCAATTTTGCCGCCCGATCTTCGTTCATTCCTGCAAACTTCAATAAATCATCTACCGCCAGTTCCGCCAAATCATCCATCGTAATAATGCCTTGACCTGCCAAATCATAAGCCAAATCCCTATCCATGCCTTCCATTGCCAATAAATCCTGTGCCGGCTCGGCTGTTTCTATTTTTTCTTCGGCGGCAATAGCACTGATCAGCAAGGCGTCTTTAGCGCGGCTTCTCAACGCATTAACCAAGTCTTCATCAAAGCCTTCAATTTCCAACATTTCACTGACCGGAACGTAGGCAATTTCTTCGACCGTGTTAAAGCCTTCTTCAACCAGAATCAGTGCAATCTCTTCATCGACATCCAGTTGCTCGACAAATAATTGCTTTATTTTATCAGCCTCGGCTTCGCTGTTTTGTTCCGCTTTGGAAGCATCGATTACATTCAGCTCCCAGCCTGTTAACTGTGTTGCAAGGCGTACGTTTTGTCCGCCTCGGCCTATAGCCTGGGACAAATTGTCCGAACTTACCGCTAAATCCATACTGTGCTTGTCTTCATCGACAACGATGGACTGGATTTCAGCCGGCGACATCGCATTAATCACGAACTGGGCATCGCTTGGATTCCAAAGAATAATATCGACGCGCTCTCCGGCCAATTCATTTGAAACCGATTGCACTCTCGATCCTCTCATGCCAACGCAAGCGCCAACAGGATCCAAGCGCGGATCATTGCCTTTAACTGCAATCTTGGCTCTGGAACCGGGATCGCGCGCTGCACCCATCACTTCGATCAAACCTTCACCCACTTCGGGCACCTCAAGACGAAACAATGCAATCAGTAGTTCCGGTGCAGTCCGGCTAACAAACAATTGAGGACCGCGAGGTTCCGAGCGTACATCTTTCAAATAGCCCCTGATCCTGTCGCCAATGCGAATGGCTTCACGGGGAATCATATCTTCTTTCGCGATATAAGCTTCGACATGCCCACCCAAGTCCAGATAGACACTGCCTTTTTCAATACGCTTTACGATACCGGTAATCAGTTCGCCCACTCGGCTCTTGTAGGCGTCAACAATTTTCTTGCGCTCGGCTTCCCTGACTTTATGAATAATAACCTGTTTGGCAGTCTGCGCGGCAATGCGGCCGAAATCAACAGATTCGATTTCTTCTTCTACCAAGTCACCGACTTGGGCATTTGGGTTATCAAATCTTGCAACTTCCAGCAGTATTTGCGTTTCAGGAAACTCTACATCGCCATCGATTTGATTGTTGGCATCAACCACTTCCCAGAATCTGTAAGTAACATAGTCGCCGGTTTTTCTGTTAATACTAACACGGGCTTTAATTTGGTTCGCGTGACGCTTGATTGTAGCCGCTTCTAATGCTGATTCTATGGCCTGAAAAACAATTTCTTTTTCAATATCTTTTTCATTAGAAAAAACATCCACTACCAACAAAATTTCTTTATTTGCCACTGCGCCCTCCTTTTTCAATTAAATACTCAGGAACCAAACGTGCCTTGCTCATCGCAACAAATGGAACCTCAAAAACCTGTTCGCCTTCCTGAAGCGTAATAATATCACCTTCAACTTTTTTTATTAGGCCTGTAATTTTTCTACGGCCGTCTATGGCTTTAAATAAATTAACCAACACTGTACTGCCAATATACCGCTCGAACTGGCTTACTTTGAAAAAAGGCCTATCCTCGCCCGGCGAAGAAACCTCTAATTGATAGTTGCCTTGAATAGGATCCTCGACATCCATGACGCCACTAATTTGATGACTGACTTTAGAACAGTCCTCAACCAGAATTCCGTTTTCGCTATCAATATAGATTCGTAACAGACCATGTCTAGGATGCGGATTATATTCAATGCCTACGCATTCATAACCTAAACCTTCAACAATTGGCTCAATTAAATTAACCAAGTGCTCAGGAGCCTGTTTCATCTTTTCCTCACTTACTTTCGCACAAAAAAAAAGAGCCGAAGGCTCTTCCATTAACAATCAACCATGAGCCTCCAAACCACCAAAGCCCAGAAAATAAAAAACCCCAAAACGGGGTTCTCGGCAATCGCCTCATGCGGTCACTCTAACTCCTGCATCCATGCAGTCTTATGTGGTAGCGGGGGCAGGATTTGAACCTACGACCTTCGGGTTATGAGCCCGACGAGCTACCAAGCTGCTCCACCCCGCGATTGATTTGGCACATTATAGAGCATTTTTAGGATTTGGCAACCACTATTTTAAAAGCCATTATCAATCATAGTTTGTAAGTGTTCAGTGCAATGAGAAATAGAGCACGGAGCCAAGGCTCTGATCAGCGCCTTGGCTCCGTTTTTCGATCAACGCTTATTGTTTTGCGAAAATTTACCTTCGATCAAATAAGATGGACTATGACTCACAGCTCGACCAATGCTGCATCAAGACAAATCGCCTGTAGAGCGGTTGCACTTCCCGCGCATGCGGGCAAGTATCTTGAAAAATAGCCCGATAAAGGTGTTTGCCGATCGTCTTCGGTTTCTTGAAAACAATCCAGGTAACGTTTTCCGTATAAGGCTCAGTGGTCAACGAACCTTCGTAACGATAGGTAATATGGGGTTCCGGCCTGAGCCAATCATTAGGGTTGGTTGGAATATTGCGACGCGTGCTTTCCAGGCATTGGATAAAATCTGCCATATCTTCTTCCCCTGCAACGGATTCATCCATATGGCAAACGTCCAAAAACAATCCCAATACCAAGCGGGTATCGTCACTTGCACTTTGATGCACCATATGCAGCTCCGCGGCAAAGGGTACACCGTTAATAAGGTGTTCGCCGGGATGATGAAAATGCATTTCCCGCAGGAAATATTCAGAACCATCCAAAACGGTAACGTTCTTGGCATCATGGAATTCGATTTTAACACCGTGCCCGCCACAGTTACCGATAGTTCCGTGCGTTTCCCGCCAGTTCAGGTCAAGCCGCAAAACGTCCTGCGCCGGCACGGGTAAATGGATATTGATCGGGGATTGTTGAGGAAAAGACATGCTCTTGTACTCCTGATTGATATATTTAGAATTACGCTGCAATGGGCCGGATTACACACTACCTGATTTTATATTTTTCATGTGGCTATGGCGCTGCCTCGGGCTGTTTGTTAACCGGCGCTTAGAATTTTTACGAGACCAAGGTCAATTCGACTATCTGCCGATTGTCGACGGCTAGGTAATAAAAGCGTCCTTCAAACCCAGAACTCACAATATTGCCGTTGAATATCGAATCGAGCGCATCGCTGCAAACGAGCTCTTCTCCGCTGCCTGCATCTCGCCATAGAACATGATCCGCCTTCGACTTAAAATTTGTACCGATAATGTTCCTGCGTTCTTTGGGGCCAACAATCGCCCAGAACGAAGCCATTCTTTGTTGCTCTCGCCAGCTTACGCTAAAACCTTCTTCTTCATCAAAATCCAGGCCGGCCACTTCGCCTACAAGCTGGTCGTTGGTATAGACCCGCATGTTTTCCGGATCGATGCCGGGTTTTGAAAATTCCTGGCTGGGCGCGCCCTCAGGAAAAGGCCGGATGGCGTGGCTGCGCTTGCAATCTTCAATATGGAAGGCCGATATGTGCAGCGGCTGTGTGGACATCAGAAAATTGGTCTGCACGATCACCCAGTCGTTTAGTATTGCACACGCCGTCCCAGGCTGTTCTTCGCCCTCGACATAGACCGGTTGCCAGTCTTGATCCGGAATGAATTGGCCGCCTACGAGCCGATAGCGCCAGAGCTTAGTCGTGCCTGGGACGTAAATATATTCCAATCCGGCATGCTGGCTAACCGCCACACGGCCTAACGCAGTCTCCGGCAATTCCGTTTGCGCCAAAATAGTCAGATTGTCAGGATCGACTGCGACCAGAAATGCCGGGATGTCGTTTTCCACGGCAGCCTTTAAGCCCAGTATTGAATTGACCTCGGTGGTACCTCGCTCTATCGATTTGGCAATCAACACGCCTTGGCCCGAAATGACAAAGCCGTTGTAGGCGGCACCGCCTTGTCCAGGATGCTCAGGGAGGCGAACCGTGCTGTATTCGCCGGTGACGGCGTCAATTTTAGCCAGAATATTGCCGGCAATGGCGTATAAAAAACCGTTGCCATGCACACCCATGGCGCCCGGCCAGTCAAAGTAATTGTCATCAGCCACGCTAAGATAGATTCGCCACTGCTCAGACAAATCATTCGGGTCAATTCTTGCAACATAGACTCCTTCCCCCTCACCGACATAGCCTCCGTAGAGAAACAGCTCGTCCCGTTCCCTGGTGACAATATTGTAAGGGTTGGGATAATCCCCCGCCGAACTACGCGTAGCAAGACTGATGCTCCCGGATCCCGCGAGTTGTTGCACATTGCAGGTGTTGGGAAAATGCGAGGTGCGCATGGAATCATAATGTTCGGATGGCGTCAGCGTGGCATACCAAGGGCCATCGGTTTTTCCAACCTTCAAATCGGCGGAAGCAGGACATATGCAGTCAGTGGAATTCGTCATATTGGGTACACCTCAATTATATAAATTTGCCTGACCAGGCTGGGTTAACGATAAAACCGTTAATCCAGCCTGGCAACCATTGCGACACACAGAACCGGGAGCGCTTAACTTTTCAGCACTCCCTAGCCCAAGCATTAGTTTCGGTCGCTTATATTGGTTTTTAAACCTTGCGGCCAAACGATAGGGAAGTTGGCGGGGAATGTGTCGAGCAATTGAAAAAACGCCAGTAAAGTCGCGGATTTCTCATTGGGGAAAACTTTTTTACTGTTTATGAGTTCCTGAACAATACTATCAAATTTCGATGTGCCGGCGTTTTCCTTTCCGGAAATTCCAATTTGAGCGAGCATGAGCGCGTCAAACTCGGGCCGCGTCATTTTTAGCGTAATAGCGCCTTGATTTGTCAGAGCTTTATCGTATAAGTTCGGATAATCGTTTTTGGGGAAATAGGTCAGCGTTGAATTTTCAACGGTCATGGCATAATCTCCGCACATGTCTTCTTCGTACCGGCTAATTTCATTTGCATCGACATGCTCGTTTTTAAGCCTTTTGAGTTTTTCTTCGCATTCAATCTTCCAGATGATGGTGATGCGTTTACCATTGGCCTTGGGGCCATTCAGCCTTATCGCCGTATAATCAAAAAGCATCGGTACGGTCATGGCGGTAAAAGTAGTCAAACCCGAATTTGAGTCGGTCGCCACGTTGTATGTTTGTTCTTGCGCCTCTGAATCGGCGATGCCGTTTCTTAACTCGTTGGCCCCCATAAGATAAGCATTGCGCCAAGTTGAGGCCTCCGCCTGATAGCCGAGCTGCTCCAACGCATCCGCCTGCAATTTCCTGGCCGGCTCGCTCTCCGGAAAGGCAAATACGGCATTGTTCATGACCTGAGCAACCCAGCGGTAATTGCCTTCGGCGAAATCTTTTTTCGCTTTCTCTATGACCGAGTCCAATCCGCCCATGTAGTCTATATATTTTTCACTGGCCGCCTTGTCGGTCAAAGGATTTAAATGCGCCGGATTAGCGTCGTACCAACCGATGTATTTTTGGTAGATGGCTTTGACATTATGCTTTAAGGAGCCATAGTAGCCTTGATTGAACCAGCGTTTTTTCAGGCTGTCCGGCATGACCACCATTTCGGCGAGTTCATTCATGGTGTAGCCTTCATTGGTCAGCCTTAAAGACTGGTCGTGAATATATTTATAACTGTCGCGCTGGCTTGCCAACACGTCATTAATGGCTGCCGTGCCCCAACGCGGCCAGTTATGTTGGCCAAGCATAACCTCGACCTCACTACCGTAACGATCCATCGATTGGGTGAGGTAATTTGCCCATTGCAGCGCATCGCGCACTTGCGAACCGCGCATGGTCAACAAGTTATGCATCAATGGGCAAGCGATTTCCCCCATATCCAGCGCTTTAAAGTCATTGAAATAAACTGTCATTTCCGAGGGGGCTTCAGTATTGGGGGTCAGCTGGAATGACATGGTCACCCCGTTGAGCTTGTAGCTTATATCCTGATCGATGATGAGCGAGGGCGCGATAATGGTCGCCGTGCCCGCTGAAACCGATTTACCCAGCCCCGCATCGATTTGGCCTTGTACGCCCCCGCCCCTGAAGTCCCGCTTGCCGCCAAGCAAAGGCGCCCCATACATATATTGAGCCCGGCGCGCCATGGCATTGCCTACATATACGTTTTCACTGACGGCAGCGTCCAAAAACCCTGTTGGCGCGATCACATAGGTTTTACCCTTAACGTATTTCAATGTCTTGGTGCCTTTGTCCTCATTTTTTTTACCCTCAAATAATGTTTCATTTTGCACATCCCGCGTATTGACGATACCTCCGGCGCCGCCGAAGTGATCGATGTGGCTGTGCGAGTAAATGACCGCTACGACAGGGACATTTTGGCTTGAATCCTGAATTTTGTAATATTGCCGGCCTCGATTGGCGTTGTAAAATTCAATGGCTGCTTTTGCCGTTTCCTTAGCAGTCAAGGCGTCCAACACGATGATTCCGGCATCCGCTTCTATGATGGTCATATTCGCCAAGTCAAAACCACGGATTTGGTAAATGTTCGATTCTCGATCCGACCTGCCGGTAGTGACCTTGAATAAGCCTTGATTATTGTTCAGTTGCGCTTGACGCCATAAACTGGGATTGGCGCTGTATGTGCTGTAACTATTCGCCGAAGTCAGAGGTTTAGTACCTTCAAAATCAAAGCCTGAAAAATCCCAGATGATTTCGCCTTTACTGTTAGTGATGGTCTTGCCTTTGGGTTCACTTGCAATGAGGCCTTTGCCGGCTAATTCATATTCTTCGGTGTCGTTGAAATTCAGTTCATTAAACACCTGGGCATTGCGAATTTTGGTTTGTTCCGTGGCTTCTGTTGACTGGGGAGGATTGTTTTGTTCCGCATCGGTATCGGCAAAGATAACATTGGGAATGGCTATCGTGCAGCCGAGTAAGGCGAGAGCTAAAACATGCTGTTTTTTTAAAGTCATAAATTCGTACGCTAAAATTAAAGGTGAAAATAAATTTGGGGCGGATCTAAAGCCCAAGCACACGATTGCCGCTATTGTTTATTTTTCGCAGGCGGAATCGACCGGCAACAGGCATCCAATCGCATGAGCCTCCCCCACTAGCCGCTCCACATTCGGAGCGGGCCATAACAGCATCCTGGTGTGCGGTCCCTGAGTTAGGCATGGGTTTCACATTGAGCCTGATTATTAGTCCCTGGTTTGTCGGTTGTTGTTGTGCGGCAGCTTGCGCTTGCTCCGGCTTTGCTCGCGCAACACCTGCTTGAGTTGCAGCTCAATTTTTGGATCGAGCGGTGTTCGGCTCAAAGGCGAGAGCAAATTATTTTCCTCGTAAGGATCATCATCCATGTTGTAGCACTCCCACTCATCCGGCACGGGGAATTCAGAGGCCTGATCGGTATATGGCGCGTCCGCGTTGCCGACTCCGCCATTTCCGGGACCATTGAATATCCCAGTGCTATAGCGCGGGTTATCGAAATAGCGGTTGATTTTCCACAGCTTCACCGTACCATGCGCATCCGGCAACCGGATCAATGCAGTTTCCACACTATTGGGCTGGATGATGGCGCGATAAGCCTGACCGAGCGCATTGACCTGTTGTAAGCCCAGACTGACTTGGTCATCGGTCATGAAATAGACAGCCGTATCCTGCTCGGTTATTTCACCCGTAACAGCTTCTTGCACCAGCTTCGAAAGATCCCGCCCCACCAGCTCCTGCGCTTCGGTATGGGTGACGGCGACCTGCGCGAGCGCCTTTTCCTGATCTATGCCGGCAAGGCCGAGAATGGTCGGTATCAGATCGAGATGGCTGGTTAGAAGCTCGGTAACTTTTGCTTCAGGGAACAGCACCGGGTTGGAAACAACCATCGGTACATGAATGCATTCATCGTAAGCATTACACCACTTTTGCTGCATGCCGCCATGCGCTCCGAGCAAATCGCCGTGGTCGGCAGTCAGCAGCACAATGGTGTTATCGAAAAAGCGGCTGGCTTTCAGGGCGTTGTAAACCGTAGCCAAATTATGATCGGCCTCGGCCATCAGCCAATAGTACAACTGGAAATAAGTTTCATCGACCGGCTGCGGCATATACATGCGCGGGTATTGCAAGAGGTAATCCTGTTGCGCCCTAGGCTTGCTTTGCAAAGACTCGTTGACGGTAGGCGGCGGCAGAATATTAGGCAACAGCTCGGGGTTGTTCGCCAGGATTTCGTAGAACTTCGGAAACCAGCCGCCCGCCTTAGTCAAGGGACCTGAAAAAACGATGTCGTGCGGATTGACAAAGGACGCAACCAGCATCCAGGGCTGCTCGTCTTCTCCGTTCGCGGCTCGCTCATCGAGACGTTCGATGACCCGCGCCGCCTGATGGGCGAAGCCGGGGTCGCGCACCGTACCGGAATTGTTGGTCAAGTTACCGTGCGGTTCCGGACCTATCCAGCCGTGAAAACCGTAGTTATCGAGACGATCGGCGGCTTCGTAACTTGCCAACTTTTCCGGATAAGGTTGACCTTGGGGACCGTTGCTGAGCAAACCGTTGTTGCTGCCCGGAACCATGATGTCCGCGTCCGAAGCGTGCCACTTGCCTTTGTAGTGGGTCTGATAGCCGCCCGCGCGCATATAATCGCCTAGGGTCGGCACGGTGCTCGGGTCTAGCCAGAACATCGCGGGATCGGCACTGGATTTAGCCAGTCCGGGGGTTTGGCTAACACCGTGCAAGCTGGGGTATTGTCCGGTGAACAAGGTAGCCCTGGATGGGGCGCAAGCAATGGCGCCCGTATAATGGCGGTTCAGGTTGAGTCCGTGGCGGGCAATTTCCAGGCGGGTTTTGCTGTGTTCGAGACGCCACTCGCGTGCCTCTGCATTTTCGTAGGGCGGCGGAAATCGTTCTTCATCATTCATCAGAATCAGAAAATTAGGGCGCTTGTTGTTAATTAACATACGGTTTCCTCATGATGTTTTAGGGTGTTTATCCGATTTATCGATCTGGCATGAGCAGTTTATTTATAAGTACAACCTTTAATTCTCGCTCAAGGCGTCGGTCATGCCGGAACGCAGTTTTGCGCCCGATGGTCTGCCTGATGCCACGCCAATGGTCTTATTTGGCATGGCCGCAAAGTCTTTAAACCATGCTTTAAGCACTTCGCCGGCACAGAGCGGTTGTTCAAACGCCAGATACTTGTCATGACCGGATTTCCAAGAAAGCAAAGCTAGGCTGAATACGGTCACTGGAATGAAACCTAATGCGCCCCATTCGATAAGCTGGCGCAGGTTTATGAAACAACGGCTAAGTTGAGGATCATTCACAGTTAATTTCCTATAGCGAGGCTTACGCTTTTCCCAAAGAGAGCTACCAAGAACTGGCGTAACGCCTTGTTCATCCGTACAAATCTGTATTCACCCGCGGCTCAACTGCTTTTTCTAGGGCGATTGCTCTTATTCATTGCCTAAAATCAATGGGCGTAGACTCGATATGATCCCGATAGCGTAACAAATCAGGACTAATGTAAAGAGGTACGTATTGACGCTAAGTAAAGTAACAGTATTTGCCTAAAAATACAAAAGTTATCTAACGTCAATCATTACTTGCAGGTAACTATACAGCCTAGTTTTTCCACTATATCCGGTTCATCCAGGCCTATGCTCATGCGCAAACCGCTATGCTTTACAAATTTGCCCTACGAACAGCACGAAAAGATTCAACGGGAACCAAGTTTCATTCCATCGCCCAAAGAGCGCACGACTGCAACACACTAATATTTTTCCGCCTCTTTCGTGCTTTTCGCGGACTAACGCGTTTTTTAAGATTAAGCCGGACAAACCAATCAACTCACAAGCCTGCTCGGCCTGTTAACATATTGGCTTCGGAGTTGAGTCCGCCTCTTTATAGACCGTGAATCTGCGGCGTTTTATTTTTGCCGCCAAACAGTTACATCAAACCGATTGCATCCCAAGCAAGTGCATCTTTTCGCGCGCATAAGTTTCCAAACTATGAATAATCTCGGTATTTACATTGCCGGCATTACGCAACTCCTCCAAGCGCTTAAAATAATCAGCCAGTAAAATACCGCCGCCTGCCTGACGCCCGGTTAACCGACCGACACAAAACTCATTCCATCTTGATAACTCATCAGCACTTAGGGTTTCCGGATAATTTCGGGCACGGTACCTGAACAACATTTCCGGCAATCGGCTATCGGTAAATTTGAACGCGGATTTGGCTAATTGTTCGGGCGGCATAAGTCTAATTTTAGCCATTTGCCTTTTATCATTGTCAGAAAAAAAACCGCCGCTATAAATTTCCAGATCGGGATCCGAGTCTTGCTCAACGCAGGATTGACCGCTAAACACTGCCGCCAACTTTTCAGCCAAGCCGGTAGCGGCTTTAATCTTATCGATATTCGCATGGCATAGCGCCAAGTCAATCTCCAGCCGTTGCGCGTCATCCGGCCTGATAACGGATATCGGTGCTAAAACGGGACATTTATTAATATGTACGGTTTTTAACGGGATTCTTGCCGCACCCTCCGGTAAATCGGCCGTTGCGGTAAAAATTCTTTGCTGAATTTCCTCAACCGTCAACTCAAGCATCGGCTCAGGGTCAACGGACAAGTCATAAACGATCACGCCATTGGTATTGGTAGGGTGCTTACAAACAGGTAGCACGACAGCCAAACAGTTTTTAACGGCAGGATATTTGCCCGAAACATGAACAACAGGCTTAAAGCTGCCTAGCTGAAGCAAATTAAACGCTTCGATTTTAACCCGGTGTTGTAACAAGAACTGATAAAGTTTTGGCTGCGCCTGTTTAACCAGTTTGGTGACCGCCAACGTGGCGTAAACATCCGAAAGCGCATCATGCGCGGCCTCATGAGTTATATTATTTTTACGAGTGAGCAGATCCAACCTGAAACTGGGACCACCGTCTTCATTAACAGGCCAATCGATACCTTCAGGCCGCAAGGCCCTGGCCGCCCTAACCACATCGATTAAATCCCAGCGGGAATTGCCATTTTGCCATTCCCTTGCATAAGGATCGTCAAAATTACGATAGAGACAATTACGGGTAACCTCATCATCAAAACGAAGACTGTTATAACCTAGAGTACAGGTATTAGGTTGGGCCAATTGCTGATGAATCAGGCGAATAAATTCAGCCTCACAAACGCCTTTCTGCTCAGCAAGCTGAGGGGTTATACCGGTAATTAAACAGGCCTCGGGATGAGGAAGGCAGTCCGCCGCCGGTTTACAGTAAATAACTAAAGGATCGCCTACGACATTAAAATCAAAATCGGTACGAATCCCCGCAAACTGAACAGGCCTGTCTCTTCGAGGATCGGTGCCGAATGTTTCGTAATCATGCCAATAAAAAGTTTGCGTCCCGCTCATTATATTTTTGACGATTCTAAGTATTGAAAATGCCGCAGGAATCGCTACAGCAACGAGCGAGACTCCACCCAACAGGACTTAATGAATTGAAGCCAGAGCCCTTAAGACATCTGTGCGACTGACAATTCCCACTAAATCATTATCCAGAAAAACCGGAAAGCTTCTGACCGTAGTTTGCTGGAACTTTTCAGCCAAATCGACAATACTGGATTCAGCATCCACAGTGATGACTTGCTTAGTCATATAATCGCCAACCTTGCCACCCATGCTTTGGTTATAAGATGCTTCCAGAACAATATTCATGACATCTTTCTCAGAAAACATACCCAACAATCGCCCTACCTGATCAACAACCGGAGCACTGGTGATCTTGTGGTCCAGCAACCTCTTTACAGCATCAACCACATCAGTATCTTTGGTAAGTGTAACCAACCTTTTCGACATATAATCCGCAACAGTAATTTTCGCCAACATGATGAACTCCCGCGTTGTTTATTATTGTAAGTATTCTTACGACCCTTGATTCAAACGAGCTTCCGCTTCCATTTTCTTTCTTTTATCACATTTTTCCACGCAAACACAATCGCCATTATTTGCCGCGCCGCCGCATGATCCCTTAATAGCGCGCCTGCCAAAAATAACACCTATCGCCATTATCGCGATAACTATCGCCATGAACACAAAAGTCACTAAAAAATAAGCCATGGTAATCACCTCATAAAGTTTACAAAGGCCGAAAACAAAAAACGAGGAGCCGGATTTAACCGTACTCCTCGCTTAATTTGATACCTCTTTTTAATTGCCCTTTATGGGCAACCACAAGGGTTACCCTTACCCGCCAAAATCATCCAGCAAGATATTTTCAGGCTCTACGCCATTATCCAGCAGCATTTTGATTACCGCAGAATTCATCATTGGCGGCCCGCACATGTAGAACTCACAATCTTCCGGAGCCGGATGGTTCTTGATGTATTCTTCAAAAAGAACATTATGAATAAAGCCGGTATAGCCTGTCCAGTTATCTTCAGGTAATGGATCTGACAATGCAACATGCCATTCAAAATTGTCATTTTCCTTGGCCAGCATATCGAAATCTTCTACATAGAACATTTCGCGTTTGCTACGCGCGCCATACCAGAAACTCATTTTACGCTTGGATTTCAGCCTGCGTAATTGGTCGAAGATATGCGAACGCATCGGCGCCATACCCGCACCACCACCGATAAAGACCATTTCGTTTTGGGTATCTTTAGCGAAGAACTCACCATAAGGCCCGGAAACAATACATTTATCGCCTGGTTTCAAGTTAAAGATAAAAGAAGACATGATACCTGGAGGCACGCTATCCGGCGCACCCGGAGGAGGCGTCGCAATACGAACGTTCAACATGATTTCTTTTTCTTCAGGATAACTAGCCATCGAATAAGCACGCAACGCAGGCTCTTTTACGGTAGAGACATAACGCCACAAATTAAACTTATTCCAATCATCACGGAATCTTTCCGCAACATCGAAATCGCTGTATTTGGAAACGTGCGGAGGACATTCGATTTGAATGTAACCGCCCGCGCGATACTTGATTTCTTCGCCAGCCGGCAATTCCAGAACCAACTCTTTAATGAAGGTGGCAACGTTATTGTTCGATTTAACTGTACATTCCCATTTCTTAACGCCGAAAACGCTATCTTCGACTTCAATGTTCATGTTGTGCTTAATCGAAACCTGACAAGCAAGACGCTCACCGTGAGCCGCTTCCCGCTTGCTGATATGGCTTAATTCAGTAGCTAAAATTTCACCGCCGCCTGAATTTACTTTGACCTTGCATTGCCCGCAAGTACCGCCGCCGCCGCAAGCCGATGAAACAAACAAACCGTTATCGGCCAACGCAGTTAATAATTTCGACCCTGTCGGCACATGAATTTTCTTTTCATCATTGATGAGAATTTCCACATCCCCTTCAGCGACCAATTTGCTTTTAGCACCGATAATTACAAATACCAGCGCGATAACAAAAGCCGTGAAAATAATAATCCCTAATAAAATCTCAAGCATGTCGCACCCTTAAAGTTGGATTCCAGAGAAAGCCATGAAGCCAAGCGACATCAGACCCGCAGTTATAAAGGTAATACCGAGACCTTGCAAACCGGCAGGTATATCACTGTATTTGAGTTTTTCGCGTACCCCAGCCATGACGGTAATAGCCAGCGCCCAACCGAAGCCGCTGCCTACGCCATACACGACGCTTTCGGGAAGATTGTAATCACGCTCGATCATGAACAAACTGCCGGCTAAAATCGCGCAGTTTACCGTGATCAAAGGTAGGAATATCCCTAACGCATGGTATAAAGCAGGAAAGAATTTATCTAAAATCATTTCCAAAATTTGCACCAATGCCGCAATAACGCCGATACAACTCAGCAACGCCAAAAAGCTTAAATCAACGCCTTTAATACCCATCCAGGATAAAGCATCTTCCTTTAACAAGGCGTGATAAATAAAGTTATTGGCCGGTACAGTGATGATTTGCACCATCATGACCGCAATACCTAAACCCATCGCTGTCGAGATTTTCTTGGAAACCGCGATAAACGTACACATGCCCAAAAAGAAGGACAGCGCCAGATTTTCAATAAAGACAGCCTTAATGAAAAGACTAATATAAGCTTCCATTAGTGATGCCCTCCTTCACCATGAGAAATCGACATGATTTTGAAATCCGCCTGTTCAGCTTGTTTGGGTTTCCATTGACGGACACCCCAGATAATCAAACCAATAATAAAAAATGCGCTTGGCGGCAACAGCATCAAGCCGTTTGGATCATACCAACCGCCATCTTTGGTGAGCTTGAAAACTTCAATACCCAGTAATTTACCCGAACCCAATGATTCTCTGATAAAAGACACGGTGATCAAAATCAAGCTGTAACCCAAGCCATTACCAATGCCATCCATAAAACTTGCTAAAGGCGGGTTTTTCATCGCATAACCTTCAGCGCGCCCCATTACAATACAGTTGGTGATGATCAGGCCGACGAATACCGACAATTGCTTGCTGACTTCATAAGCAAACGCTTTCAATATTTGATCGACCACGATAACCAGCGACGCAATAATGGTCATCTGTACGATGATCCGGATGCTACCGGGAATATGATTCCTGATCGCACTGATGGCCGCACTGGAACACGCCGTCACCATAGTCAACGCCAACGCCATAATCAGCGAGGTCGACATTTGCGAGGTCACCGCCAGCGCCGAACAAATACCCAGAACCTGCAAAGTAATCGGGTTGTTGTCAACCAACGGCTCTATCAGTACTTTTTTGGTTTCATCATTTAAAATTTCACTCATGATTTAACTCCTTTAACCGCTCTTACTTTAGCTAAATACGGGGCAAAACCTTCTTTGCTCATCCAGTATCTGACCAGATTAGTCACGCCGGCGCTGGTTAATGACGCGCCCGCCAAACCATCGACCTGATATTGCGATCCCGGCTTGCTGTTATCGACCACACCTTTAATCAGGGCTAATGCAGGCTCGCCAATCTCGGCAGCCTCTATCAGGCCTTTTTCCGATGAAGCTTGCTCGCTTTCGGCATAAACTTTTTTGCCTTTCCACAGCGCACGCCAGTTCGGGTTAACCACTTCACCACCCAACCCCGGAGTTTCCGCCTGATCGTAAAAGTTGATGCTTTGTACGGTTTGTCCATCAGCATCTAACGACAAGAAGCCGTATAAGGTTGACCATAAACCGTAGCCATTAATCGGAAGAATAACCGACTTGATTGCGCCAGCCTCTTTTACCAAAAATACCTTGGCATATTTAGCTTTTACCCTGATATGAGCAATATCTTTTTCTTTAGGAATCGCAACGCTTAAAGCAGGATCTTTTGCCGCTTTACGCTGGTCGTATTCGGCAGGATTCATATCTTCGACATAATCGCCTGTTTCCAGGTTGACGATTTTAGCCTCGATTTTATCCTTAAATACCGCGTCAATATTGCCGCCTTCCTGAAGCAAACCTGCTACTTCAAGAATATTCTTCTTCATGTCCAGTTCTTTATTACCGACTTGAAGAGGCTTTAACGCAACCGCAGAAAATGAAACCAAAACCGCACAAACCAGACACAACGCAACCGCAATAGCGATAGTTTTTTCCAAACTATCGTTACCTAAAGCAAGAACCTTGTCCCTGTAAACTTTGAATTTTTGGTAATGCTCGCATTTGTCCAATGCGACGCAAATTTTATCGAATTGTTCGCATTTAAGCATGACGTTTCATCCTTCTTCTGATATTGGCCTGAATGACAAAATAATCAATCGTAGGCGCGAACATGTTGGAAAATAGAATTGCCAGCATAATGCCTTCGGGGAATGCCGGATTAACAACTCTGATCAATACGGTCATAGTTCCGACTAAAGCCCCGAACACCCAACGACCGGTATCGGTCATTGCCGCACTGACCGGGTCGGTAGCCATATACACCATACCGAAAGCAAAGCCGCCCATGGTCAAATGCCAGTACCAGGGTATCGCAAACATGTGATTGGTATCGCTGCCGATAAAGTTGAACAGCAACGAGGTCGCTACCATGCCTGCAAAGACGCCGCCCATAATCCGGTACGATGCAACTTTGGTGTACAACAAAAAAGCCGCGCCGATTAAAATAGCCAGCGTTGAAGTTTCGCCAAGACAGCCCGGTTCAAAACCGAAAAAGCTTTGCATCCAGCCGTAATTAGCCGCATAAACCGCATCAAGACCGCCGTTTGCCGCCAAACCTAAAGGTGTAGCCGCTGTATAGCCGTCAACCGCGACCCAGACGGAATCGCCCGAAATAGACGCAGGATAAGCGAAATATAAAAACGCCCGTCCGGTCAACGCAGGATTCAAGAAGTTCTTACCGGTACCGCCGAATACTTCCTTACCGATAACGATACCGAAAGAAATACCCAAAGCCACCTGCCATAAAGGCATATCGGGCGGCATAATCAATGTATACAACATTGAAGATACCAAGAAGCCTTCATTGACTTCATGACCGCGAACGGTGGCAAACAATACTTCCCACACACCGCCAACAGCCAGTGTAACTACATAAATAGGCAGGAAATACAACGCGCCATGAACCAGGTTGGAAAACGGATTCATCGTACTGTAGCCGAAGATCATCATCGGAATACGACGCCAATCCTGAGCCTGCTCCAAGCCCATCTTTGCCATAGCCAAGTTAGCTTGATAACCGGTGTTATACAAAGCCATCAAAATGCAAAAAAACGTCGCAATCACCACAAAGGTCATAGTCCGTTTCAGGTCATTGCCGTCCCGAACGTGCGTGGTTCCGCGCGTGACATCGGACGGTGTATAAATAAAAGTATCGACCATCTCATAGAGACCGTAATACTTTTCGAACCGCCCACCCTTGGTGAAATGCGGCTCCATGCTATCTAAAATATCTCTAGGCGACATTATCCTTCCTTCTCAATTTTAGTTAAGTTCGCTCTTAAAACAGGCGCGAAATCGTGTTTACCAGGATCCACAAACGTAAATAAGGAGACATCTTCCTCGTCAAGTTCCAAACAACCCAATAATTGAGCCTGATCGGAATCACCGACGACCAACGCTTTCAACAGCGGTGTAGGCAGAATATCCAGCGGCATCACGGCTTCATAAACGCCAACCGGAACAATCGCCCGGTTACTGCCGTTTTTATCGGTAGTTAATGGGAATTTACGATCGAACTTACGATCAACGCTTGATGTATAAACATTCAGCGCCGAATATTTGTTTTTGCCAGGAACGATCCAACCGAATAATTCACGGGCGCGTCCTTCTTGCAACGCTGAAATTTGATTGCTGTAGCATCCCAGAAAAGCCGCCCAATCCGTAGCCAAATGCCCATACAGTACCGATCCTGAAATCACCCGGTTTTCAACTTCTTCCAATTGACCGGCAACCAAATCATCGGTATTAGCGCCGACGCGGGTACGGATCAGTCTTGGCTTTTTAACGGTAGGGCCCGCCAATGAAACAACGCGTTCAACATTGATTTTACCGGTGGTAAACAATGCGCCGATTGCAATCACTGCTTGATAATCCAGATGCCAGACGAATTTATCGATAGCGACAGGATCAATCAAGTGAATATGCGTGCTTGGCAAGCCCGCCGGATGAGGACCGGAAAACTCGGCAGTAGTTACAGACGCGCTACCGGTTGCAACATCGGCTCCTGTCGCTTTGCAAACGTAAGTTTTACCTTCGGTCAGCTTGGCAATAACCGTCAATCCATTGGCAAAATCGTCGCCACGTTCTTTGATGATAACCGCAGGGTTCGCCGCTAACGGGCTGGTATCGATTGCAGTTACAAAAATAGAACGGGGCTTGCTGCCCACAGCAGGAATCTTGCCGTAAGGACGCGTGCGCAACGATGTCCACAAACCGGATGCCAACAGATTCTCTTGAACCTGTTCAGCCGACAAACCATTTAATTCGGAAGCCTTATATTTTGCAAACGACTCCTGCGCCGTTCCTTTCAGATCGATAACAACAGATTGCAAAACCCGCTTGGCGCCGCGATTAATAGATCGAACAACACCTGCACCGGGCGACGTAAAATTAACCCCAGGGTTCTTCTTATCGGTAAAGAGTATTTGACCCAGCTTGACCTCATCGCCTTCGCTGACCATCATGGTAGGTTTCATGCCTACATAATCGGTTCCCAGAATAGCAACGGACTTAACCTTATTGCCATCCTCAATCACTTGTTCAGGTTCTCCGGTAATCGGTAGATCCAAACCTTTTTTAATAATAAATTGCATAGTTGATAGCCTGCTCTCCAATCAAGTTGCGGCGAAACCATCCTTTCATTTCATTTCAAATGCCAATAAAACAAGAGGCGCATTAAGACGTAAAACAGCGGCATTAAACCATAAAAACGGGGCATTCTCAACTACGGCAAGGCTTCGCGGAAGAGTCTTTTGAACAAATGATAGTTATGACTTAGCGCTTATTCAGCGGCCTTGCGATCCATAAACCATAAAAAATCGCAAGCGGACTATCAACAATGGTTATAATCGCGTGTAATTAATTAATTACACGCAAACATACAGTGACGCCGGATAATCGACATTTTCCGCTTGTTCCTTAAATAGCCCTGGATGGCAAATAATTTAACGCCTCACGGTAAATGAATTAACTTTACCTCGATAAAACAGATTAAATCCAGCGCCCCACATACCCCCGCATCAGTAACGCGCGAATAGAGCATCCCGTAATGACCCAGAATGAAACCAACTCAACCCTATCGCCCTTACCTAAAAATCAGCCTCGTCCGGATAGCAATTTCCCCATTGTCGGCTTAGGCGCTTCCGCCGGTGGGCTTGAGGCCTTCGAACAATTTTTCCGCCACGTCCCTGCCGATAGCGGCATGGCTTTCGTATTGGTTTCACATCTCGACCCGAGCCACGCCAGCATTCTCACTGAAATATTGCAACGCACCACGACCATGCAGGTAGTTGAGGCGCAAGATCAACTACAAACCGCGCCTAACTGCGTCTATGTGATTCCGCCCAACCGCGACATGTCTATTTTCCACGGCGCATTGCAATTAAGCATGCCGACAACGCCGCACGGCCAACGCATGCCCATTGACGCATTCCTGCGCTCCCTGGCCGAAGACCAGTCCGAAAAAGCTATCGGCATTATTCTTTCCGGCACCGGCACCGACGGTACGCTGGGATTGCGCGCCATCCTCGGCGCAGGCGGCATTACCATGGCCCAGGAACCGGCTACCGCCAAATTCGACGGCATGCCGTCCAGCGCCATCCAGGCAGGTTACGTCACTCACATTTTACCGGTGGAGAAAATGCCGGAAGCACTGCTGTCCGACGCGCGTACACTGCTCCTTCAGCCCCCTGCCGCCCCGGCGGTAAGCGGCATCAATCGCATCCTGATGCAGATACGCACCAGCACCGGCCATGATTTTTCACTCTACAAAAAAAGCACCATCACCCGCCGCATTCAGCGCCGCATGTCGCAAAACGGCATTGAGAACACCGAAACTTACGCCCTCTACCTCAAGGAACATCCGTCCGAAATATCGGCGCTGTTCAAGGAACTGCTGATCAATGTCACCAACTTCTTTCGCGACCCGGAAGCTTTCGCGGTACTGAAACAGGACATCCTGCCGACACTGCTCGCGAATAAACCGGAAACCTACATTTTCCGTGTCTGGGTTGCGGGTTGCGCCACGGGTGAGGAGGCCTATTCCATAGCCATGGTGTTGCGCGAATTAATGGATGAAAACCACTACAACTTTAAAGTACAGATTTACAGCACCGACCTGGCCGCCGACACCATTACCGCCGCCCGTGCCGGCTTATATCCGCCCAATATCACCCTGGATGTCACGCCTGAACGGCTACGCCGTTTTTTTATCACGGAAGACGGAGGCTATCGGATGAAGAAAGAAATACGCGAGATGATCGTGTTTGCCGTCCAGAACATCGTCAAGGACCCGCCTTTTACCAAGTTGGACCTGCTCAGCTGCCGCAACCTGATGATTTATTTGGAACCGGAACTGCAAAACCGCCTGATCCCGGCCTTCCACTATGCCCTCAAGCCCGGCGGCGTACTGTTTCTGTCGCCGTCGGAAAGCATCGGCAATCATACCGAACTGTTTACGCCACTCAACCGCAAATGGAAATTCTACGTCACCACGCCTATCTCCGCCTCAACCCGCGCTCTTTTAACCAGTCATTTAAACTGGACGACAGAACCGGCTCACAAAGCGCCGGAGGAGATTATAAAAATCGCCAAGGAGAGCAATCTGGCCGACCTGACCCGGCGTATGCTGCTGCAATTTTACGCCCCCGCCGCAGTGGCGACGGATCTCAAAGGCAATATCCTCTACGTCTATGGCGAGACCGGCAAATACCTGCGCCCTGCCCCCGGACAAGCCACTCTTAACATCATCGATATGGCGAGAGAAGGCCTGCAACCGGAGCTGCGCTCCGCCATTCAGAGCGCCAACCAAGACACGCCAACCCTGAACCGGGAACTGTCCTTCAAGAACAACGGCGATTTTCAACCGGCACTCCTTAGCGTGCGCCTGCTGATGGATCCGAATAATCAACAAAAGCTGCTACTGATAAGCTTTCAGGACATAAGCCAGCCGAAACCGGCGCACATCAAGCGTAGCGCCAAACTGAACGAGCTGCGGCTTATCGAAGAATTGGAGCGTGAACTGGCTTACACCAAAGAGAACCTCCAGGCCACCATTGAGGAACAGCATGCCTCCAACGAGGAGCTTAAATGCACCAACGAAGAGATGCAATCCACCAACGAAGAATTGCAATCCTCCAACGAAGAGCTGGAAACATCCAAAGAGGAACTTCAATCCATCAATGAAGAACTGATCACCGTAAATTCGGAACTACAGGCCAAGATTGCACAACTGGCCGACATGCAAAACGACATGAAAAACCTGCTCGACAACATTCATATCGGCATCGTTTTTCTCGACCAACACCTGATCATCCGGCGTTTCACCCGCGATGCAACATTAATTTACCGTCTTGCCCCCTCGGATATGGGACGCGCCCTGAGCGACATTAAATCCGAGCTGGAGCCTGAAGACCTGCTGGATGCTGTCCGTCAGGTACTCGATAACCTGATCCCCATAGAACGCGAAGTAAAGACCGTGAACGGCAACTGGTATCTGGCGCGCATCCAGCCTTACCGAACGCTGGACAACATGATCGACGGCGTGGTGCTGACTTTCACCAATATCACCGAACGCACTCGGGCAACACAGGTACTGGAAACGAGATTATTGGCCGAAGGCATCGCGAACACGGTGTGCGAACCGCTGATTGTACTCAATGACGCCTTGAAGGTCGTCGCTGCCAGCCGCTCGTTTTACCAAAGTTTTCGGGTAACCATAGAAGAAACAGTGGGCCAGCCGATCTACGAACTAGGTAACGGCCAATGGAATATCCCAGCCTTGCGCAATTTATTGGAGGCAATCCTGTCCAACAACCAAGCTTTTGAGAACTATCCGATGGAGCATGACTTTCCTACCATCGGTTTCCGCAAAATGCAGCTCAACGCCCGCAGCCTCATCGGCCAGAGCGGCGAACCGCAATTGATCCTGCTGGCTATGGAGAATATTACCGATAATCCTGGAAAAAGCTGTTGAACCGGGATAATCGCGGATTGGCGTCGATGAGCAAAGAGTTGCGTTAACTCTTTGCCTCACCCTTTGGCAGAGGCGCCAACATGTAACCCCTCATGAGCCACAGGCGACATTCAAGCTCAAACCGATAGGCAGACCTTCCAGGTTTTTACTGGAGCCGCTCCCGGCGGCTCCAGCACTTCTGACCTCCATGGATGGAGGAAATGCCGAGGACTGCCGGGAGCAGTCTCGGCCGCCATCCATGGCAGTCGTAAAACCTGGAAGGTCTAACCGGCGACCCTCTAAACAGACTGGACGTTTCAGGAGGTAGGCCGGAATAAGCTCGCCCGGCGACAGCAAGGGCGAGTGTTTCCGGCAACCCCCGGACGCCGTCCGCGACAGACCTACGGTTGCTATTTTTCGTGCCTTTCGTGCTTTTCGTGGACAATGCGTAACATCAGATCATTAACTAAAACTGCATCAATGCTCATCGGATTCCCGCCATATGGGTAGAGTAAAATAAAAAGTGGTACCTTTTCCAAGTTCGCTATTGAAATACAAAGTACCGTCATGAGCTTCGATAATCGAGCGGCTGATGGACAAGCCCATACCCATACCATCGGCCTTGGTGGTATAAAAAGGCGTTAATATTTTTTGCTGCCGGTCTTTATCGAGTCCCGGCCCGTTGTCCTTCACCCTGACCTGTATGCCGTCGTTAACCGTCAACCGGCTATTGACGGTCAAGTGGCGCTGCTGTTTTGCCGGTAAGTTTTGCAAAACTTCGACACTGTTCCTGATCAGATTGATGATGACCTGCTCAATCTGTATATGATCGACATAAACAGGCGGCAGATTATCTTCCAATTCAAATGTCAACTTGATGCCGTTTTGTTTGAGTTCGGCCATGCACAAGCCGACAGCCTCATGAATCAAAATATTAATATCAGCGCTTGAACGGTGCTTGGAATGGGATTTACCGAACTCCCTCATGCGGTGAATGATGTGTCCCGCACGTAAAGCCTGTTGCTGGGTTTTATATAAAATATCGGCGAGCTTTACCAGATCGGGGCTTTTACTATGAATCAGGTTTATACTGACTTGCGCGTAGCTGGAAATCGCAGCCAGCGGCTGATTGACTTCATGAGCAATACCCGAAGCCATTTCTCCCATCAGCCCCAAACGCGTGACATGGGCGAGTTCGTCCAGATGCTTCTTGTTTTGTTGCTCCTGATATTTTCGTTCACTAATGTCGGTGGAAATACCGCATAAACCGTAAATACTGCCGTCTTCACGGCGTAGTGGATGATTAACGGTAAAATAGGCGCGGGCAATGGTATTGTCCTTATTGGTATAAACATTCTCGGTCGCTATACGCTCGCCCAACTCAATAACACGGCGGTCATATGCACGCAACTTCGCCGCTGTCTCCTTATCGAAAAAGTCATCGTCCGATTTGCCGATAATATCGTCTAGCGCTTTGCCGAACAGTTGCCGCACCGGCTTATTGGCGTACTGGTATTGATAGTTGCAATCCTTGATATAAATAAACGCTTCGACACTGTCGAGAATACTGGCAAGTTTATGTTCACTTTCCCGCAATGCCTCTTCCGCGGTTTTTCTTTGTTGTATCTCCGCTTGCAGTTGTGCAACAGTAGGAAGGGCCAAGGCGCGAGGGACAATCCATATCATCACCACCGCAGTGGCGAATGAAATAATCGCCGTAATCGCTTTAACCATGCCATCCAGCCAATATAAAGGCACCCAGACCGTGATCGCCGACAGTAAATGCGTGGTGCCGCAAGCCACGATAAACCCGGCGAACATGACCGCCAGCCCCGGATAAGGCAAATCTTTACGCTGCCGGACAAAATAAACAATAATCGGGGGAATGGAGTAATAGGCAAGAGCGGTCAACAGATCGGAAATGACGTGTAGCCGAAGTAATACGGGACTCCAGGCCAGACAATAACCATGAGGAATAAAATCTTTAATGGCAAAAAAATCGATCAGTGCTTGCATTCGTCAGATATAAGATGAAATAGAATTTAGATTGTCCGTCAGGTTTTGGCCGATACCGGTCAACCGGCAAAGTACCGGATAAAGATCAAATCATTGGAACCTGTGCCGACGAATTTATGAAATTCCCTGCCCTCCATCAATATTACTACTATAAGCAACACCTTTCCTACTCAAGTATCGGATAGTAAAAAAGGGTCTTCGTTTGCACGTAAACCCTTTAGTTTTGCAGTGTTCACGATTACTTCTATCCCGTTAATCATGCGCCGCGAGCGGATGGTGCTTTACGTCTTCTTGGGCAATCACTTCATTGGGCGACGGTTCTCCCGCGACAGCGCGTTTGATCGCCAACTTAGTGGCTTCATAATTCCAATCCTGGATTTTGCCGTTGTCCGCGGCATCCCAGTGAATAAAAATACCGACACAGATGAATATATCGTTGGCCTCTTCCAAAGGTATTATCCCCTCCTTAACGCAATCGACCACCGCCTTGGCGACGCCGCGTTCCGCCGGGCCGAACATTTGAGTTGCCTGCTTCTCGTTCTTGATTTCGACCTTGTTGAACATAACCGTATTAGGCTTGGCCATAAGATTGGGAGCAACCAGCGCCAGTAAGGAATTATCGCCCCGTTTCTGATTAGTCAGTGTGATACAAAACGCGATTTCGGCAGCACTGCCGCGCGGCCCCATGACCAGGTCGACATGGGCCAATTCGTTTCCTTCGCCGACCAGCGCCTCAGCTACCAATACTTTGTCGATCTTTGGCATTTTCATGTTGGTTTCTCCTCTAATCAATTTTTGAATGATGGAATCAGGGCAACAAGGCGTGCGCTGCCGAATGTTATTTGCTTCATCTATTTTTCATCCTTGAAAGCTGACGATTACATTGCACTACGAACATGATCTTCGGACTTCCATGCCTAAGAATATCCGCCGTAGGGCGTGCCGTGCGCGCCACCACCTTTCCGCGGCCTTCACGAACAGTGCGTAACATCAATCGGGGCCGGTCCCAGGCTATTTTGCCCTTACCCCGCTTCAGCCGATACCGGCTTATCTGGGAGAACCGGAGGTATCGTCCGTTCTCGTACCTGTACCCGTTCCCGGTTCCCTACCTGTATCTATGCCGGTATCCGAACCGCCCCTGCTTTTGCTGCCGGTACCGCCGTTGTTGCCCCGATTTCGAGTAGTATCGCCGTCAGTGCCTATTGAACCCGGAGCGCCAAGAGCAGTTACCGAGAGGGTTGGGGTGAGGCGAATCAAATGCTCAAGTTATTTCATCCGCGTTCCTAAGCACTGTATGCGATTTGGAAAATCGCATAATTCATCATAACCGGATAGCTATAGCGAGTCCGTCCGCTGTCGCACATAACACGGATTAAACGGATAAAACGAAAAAACCGGGCGTCGCCCCCGCTGCCGCTCTTCGCCATAGTTACCTTTCAATTCCTTTGGTAAAAGACCTGAAAAACTGGCAGGCCGACTCACGCCGCGCTCAATCGTTCGCCATTCCGCAAACCAGCGTGTGCTTACTGAAGCACCGAAAACCGATCTCCGGCACCGCGCAGTCCCAGCGTTCCAATACGCATTGGCGTGGCTGTTGCCTATCGGAGTATCGGATCAGGTTCACTGAATTATCCCCTCCCCGACGCACCCGCATCGACACCGCCGTCCCCGCCTGCACTGTCCAAAGCCGGCCCGGCAAATGATCATAGCGCTCGTGCAGAGGCAGCACGTAAGGCACATGGATGTGTCCCCCCATAATAAGATCGGCTCCCGCGCCGGCCCAGCAGCGCACAGCGGCATTCCGGCCGTGCAGCAGATTGTGCCGGTCGCTGTCGCCTATCACCGCTACCGGTTGATGCACCACCACGACGCGCAATTGCCCAGGCGCCGCTGTTCGGAGTAACTCGGCTACCCGTTTAATCTGCGCGCAAGACACCTCGCCATCCTTATGCCGATAGGCGCGCGTGGTGTTTACGCAAACGATAAACCATCGTTCCGATCTAAACACCGGCTCCAAATCGGCGCCGCATACGCGCCGGTAATTTCTAAACGGGGCAAACAGGCGGATCGGGATATTAAACAATGGAATATCGTGATTACCCGGTATCATCAGCATAGGCATAGTACCCAGCCGTCCGAAAAACACACGCGCAGCATAGAACTGCTTAGGCGTGGCCCGTTGAGTGATGTCGCCGGAAACAACGACGACTTCGGGCGCTTGTTCATGAACCAAACGCACCAGTGCCTCGACGACTGCCGGCCGTTCGGTGCCGAAATGCGGATCGGATATCTGCATCAGTAAGGTCATCGGCTGTCCGGGTCGGGCGGATTTTCGCCTGGCGCCGCTTCGGGCTTGAGCAAGAACAATTCGTCGGCGGCTAAACGGAAGCGCAACGGAAGCGTAAGCAAAGTGACCTCGCCATCCATAGCGACTTTAATGCGGCGCCGGCCATAAAACAGCGCCAGTGGCGACAGCATCACCGTGATTTGCCGGAACGCGAAACTGGCGATATGGTCTACATCGCCTAATTGCCCGAGCGCCCCGCGCAGCATCAATCTCAGTAGCGTCAGCGTGGCTACAGGTTTTAGCGTTATGCCGACGAGATAGCCTTGTGCCAACACCTTCGCTTCGGGAAGGCCGATGCGTTCGAGTTGCAGCCGGTTATTGCTGACAAAAATCATCAGCGTGCGCAACTCATACGCCTGCTGCTCATGCTCGACATGGATACGCATCGGCCGGTGTTCGCGCAGTAGCGTCATAATACCGGCCCACCAGGCCACCGGCCGGCTACGGCCGTAACATTGCTTATAAGTTTCGCGTTCTTCTAGCAGCTTCGGGTACAGCCCAAGACTGGCATTGACCAGGAATACCCGGTCATTCACCAGACCGGCCCGTACCGGATAAGCGCGCGAACTCAGCAAGACCTGCAAGGCCTTAGCGGTATCGGACGGAATACCATGAGTACGGCTGAAATAGTTGAAAGTGCCTTGCGGCAGCACTCCGAACGGACACCCGCTGCCTAACACCGCCTGAGCGACGGCATTGATAGTGCCGTCGCCGCCTGCCGCGACCACCACGCCATCTTGCGCCTGGGCCAGCATCACGGCCTCTGCCGAAATATCCGGCAACCGGGACGCATCTTCGACCAGCATGATTCGATAGTCGCGGCCGGCTTCGGTCAATAAGGTTTCGATGACGGTACGCGTTGCGGCAACATCATCGCGGCCGGAGCCGGGGTTGAACACGATAAAAAACGGAGCCATTGGCTTTATCGTAACAGCTTGCATAATAGAGGGCGCTCACTCGCATTAACCATTAAACGGCAAATTCAATATTCCAAGGATATGGCCGGCAATAACTTCCCGGTATGGATCGGTGAAATTTTTCCGCCCACCTCATTCGACAAGCTCATGACAGGCTTCGACAAGGCCTTTAGTCCTGAGCATAGTCGAAGGCTCAGTACGAACGGCGACCTGGAAAATCGCATAACTCATCATAATCGGATAGACATGGCACGTCTGTCGGCCATCACACATAAAGGCTTGAGCGGCTTCAATTTGCTACTCCTTTCATACTGAAAAATCGTTCAACTTTGAAAGATGCAGGGAGTGTCAGACGTAGGCCGGAATAAGCCTGTCCGCGCGTTAAGCGCAGGACTGGCGTTTCCGGCGCTCCGATTGCCGGAAACGCCCACCCTGGCTGACGCCGGGCGGTCTTATTCCGGCCTACATCCTGCTAAAATATTTCGCCCCGCTCCCGCAACCTTGAGCTTCGCATCTTCCAACGTGGTTAAAGTCTCGATCAACCCGGCATAGCCCCAATCCAGGACATGATTATTAGCCAGGACGCAGCAATCGATGTTGGCCGCGGATTGCCGGGGTGCGGCAACACTTGGTCGATGCCCCGGCCGGTCATCACATCGCCGCAGAGAAACAGCGTAATCGTTTGGCTGGCATGAGAAGCTTCCTGAGCTGAAATCATTTCATTACTCCCAATGAGTCGCTGCATTAAGTGAAGGACCTTAGCGAACGTCAGTTCCAAAGCGCCCGCTCTTATCGTTACCTACAAGTATTTGCGGGCTGACGTTAGGCGAGAAATAGGCCGATAGACAGACCTTCCAGGTAAGACGACTGCCATGGATGGCGGCCGAGACTGCTCCCGGCAGTCCTCGGCATTTCCTCCATCCATGGAGGTCAGAAGTGCTGGAGCCGCCGGGAGCGGCTCCAGTAAAAACCTGGAAGGTCTAACCAGCAACGGCTCCCGATGGCAGTCTTCAATATATGGAGTAAAGATTACTTTATAAAATTGCCCTGCAACATACGCTTATAAACTAATGCCCTAAGTATTTATAAGTATTCAATAAATAAACAGATCGGCCTATGATTCATCAAAACCTTACAGGAATGGATACGATGCGTATGAACAAGAAAACCGTCTTGAAGCTGCCATTTAAAAACCGGGTCCAGGCCGGACGCTTGCTCGGACAAGCATTGTCCGGCTATGCAAATCGCCGCGATGTGATCGTGCTCGCCCTGCCTCGCGGCGGCGTTCCGGTGGGCTTCGAAGTCGCGCGGATTATCGACGTACCGCTGGACATCATGCTGGTGCGCAAGCTGGGAACGCCCGGACAGGAGGAATTGGCGATGGGCGCAATCGCCAGCGGAGGCGTATGCGTGCTGAATTCCGATATAGTGGCTATGCTCAACATCGGCAAAGACGATATTGACGAGGCCGCCGCAGCAGAGCGGCAAGAACTGGATCGGCGCGAGCGGTCGTATCGAGGCCGGCAGCCGGCTCCCAAAATAGAGAATTGCTGCGCAATCCTGGTAGACGACGGCTTGGCTACCGGAGCAAGCATGCTGGCCGCCGTGTCCGCGCTAAGACAACGAAAACCGGCCGCTATCGTGGTCGCCGTACCCGTGGCCCCACCGGAAACGGTGCAACGGCTGCAACAGGAAGCCGATGAAGTGATCTGCTTGGCAACGCCCGAACCGTTTTCGGCTGTCGGCTACTGGTACCAGGATTTTCCGCAGACCGGCGACGATGAAGTCAAATCGCTGCTGGCATACGCTTGGGCCAGACATGCCCCCACCGATCTAAAAGCGGCAAAAAGCCATGATTAATTCCGCCGCCCCGGTTTCCATCGATGTCAGCGTAGCCTTTGAAGGCCTGTCGCTTGCCGGCTTTCTCGGCGTTCCCGAACATGCGCAAGGCCTTGTGATATTCGCGCACGGCAGCGGTAGCAGCCGGTTCAGCCGACGCAACCGTTTCGTCGCCGAAACCCTGAACGAGTCCGGAATCGCCACCTTATTGTTCGATTTGTTGAGACCGGAAGAAGAAATCATCGACCAACATACCCGTGAATTTCGCTTCGATATAGATTTGTTGACCCACAGGCTAATCGGCGCAATCGACTGGGCGGGGCAAAAAAGGGCCACCGCCGCGCTTCCGGTCGGCTTGTTCGGAGCCAGCACCGGCGCGGCCGCGGCACTGAATGCCGCCGCGGCGCGCAGCGAAAAAACAGCCGCCGTGGTCTCGCGCGGCGGACGGCCGGATCTGGCCTTCGAGTATCTTGCGCAAGTCAAGGCGCCTACGCTATTGATTGTCGGCGGAGAGGACGATGTCGTGATTGAACTCAATCGGCAAGCGGCCGCGCAACTGCCGGTTGAACATCGCTTGGAGATCATTCCCGGCGCCACCCACCTGTTCGAAGAAGCAGGCAAATTGGAACAGGTCGCCAATCTCGCCCGCGACTGGTTCCTGCACTATTTTTCCGCTTTATGAATCTTCGTCTGTTTGCGCTGAGTGAAAGCAGGGGGCTTGGAGCAAGTATCGCCGCCGCTCTCGATTTAGCGCTCAGCGCTGTTGAGGAAAGAAATTTCGAAGACGGCGAACATAAAACGCGTCCGCTGGAAAACGTGCGCGGCTGCGAAGTGTTCGTCATCCAATCGCTGTACAGCGAGCCTAGCTTAAGCGTCAACGACAAGCTTTGCCGTCTGCTGTTTTTCATCGGCGCGCTCAAGGATGCGTCGGCGCACTCGGTGACCGCTGTGCTGCCCTACCTGGGTTACGCCCGAAAGGACAGGAAAACCAAGTCCCGCGACCCGGTCACTACCCGCTACCTGGCGCAATTACTGGAGGCCGTCGGCACCGATCGGGTGATAACGCTTGATGTGCATAACCTCGCCGCGTTTCAAAATGCTTTTCGCTGCGCGACGGATCATCTGGAAGCCAAGAATTTGTTCATTGAACATTTTGCCGCATCGGTCCGGGATGTTGAAGTCGTCGTGGTCTCGCCCGATGTTGGCGGCGTCAAACGGGCCGAACAGTTTCGTGAAGCGCTGAGCCGGCGACTAAATAGGCCGATAGGCAGCGCTTTCATGGAAAAGCAGCGTAGCGCCGGAATCGTCAGCGGCGAAGCGTTGGTCGGCGAGGTGAAAGGCAAAACCGCCATTATCATCGACGACATGATCAGCACCGGCGGCACCCTCTCGCGAACTGCCCATGCTTGCCGGGCGCAAGGCGCGCAAAGCGTTCATGCCGCAGCCTCTCACGGTATTTTCGTCGGCAAGGCCGATCAAATCGTGGCCGATCCAGTGCTGGATAGTCTTGTGCTTACCAATACGCTGCCGCCGTTCCGGCTCGATCCGGAGCTTGTGCGTAACCGGCTGACCGTGTTGGACATCGCGCCGTTGTTCGCGGACGCTATCCGGCGTATTCATAACGGCGGTTCGATCGTGGATCTTTTAGGAGAATAATGCCCTGTTGCCAGTTAGACCTTCCAGGTTTTGAAAATCTGGAAGGTCTGCCTAACCTGCCATTACCCATGATGTAAATACCGCTCGGCCAAATCAAGATAAGTTTGCGCGAGGCGGAGCCAACGCTGATGATCGAGCACTTGGTGATCCGCGATATGCCATACCGAAATCTTGGCGCGCAAACAGGCGCGAAAAGCCTTGTAAAATCTTATCAGCTCAAGAGGACAAACATCGCCCGTCGCTTCGCAGTAGCAAGCTAATATCGCCTCACCGATCCGGGCCGCTCCAAGACGCTCGCATTCCATGGACAAATAAGCCAGTTCGTCCACCGGGTCGAGGATGCGAAAATCCCGGTTAAATTCCAGGCAATCAATAATCACCGGCGGCGTTGTCAAACAGATGTGCTGAGGCCTGAGGTCGCCATGGGCATCGACGATCCGCCCAGCCAACGCCCGCTGCTCAAGAAGACGCCCTTGTTTCGCCAAAAATTGCCTTTGCGCTGCCGTGAGACGGTCCACCTGCTCCGTGGATAACGCATAACGGTTATCGCTCAAGCCGCTCAGATTAGCCTGCACGTCTTTCTCGAAGCGGCGCAGGTACTCGGCCGGACTGATCAGTAAAGGCGCGGAATGCCGATAGAAATCGGTCAGCACCTGAGCGAGCTTTTGCACGTCCCCGGCATCGACCGTTCCTTTGCGGATTAAAGCATCGAGCATGCAATCGGCGGGCAGGCGGCGCATCTGCACCAGCCAGTCCAGCACCCGGCCTTCGCCATCCAACTGCAAATCGCCGTTTTCTTGCACGGTGAGCGGCACGACGCCGAGATAAACACGCCCGGCCAAGCGCCGGTTGAGGCTGACTTCCCATTCGCAGTCTTTTTGCCTGGCTTCCAGGGTGCTGAAGTCCAGGAATTCATAGCGGACCGGTTTTTTTAGTTTGTAGGCAAGACTATCGGTCAGGAAGACCCAGGACATATGCGTTTCGATGGCTTCCACGCGCTTCGGCCTGTCCTGATAAATATCCGGCTGCCGGAGGAAAGCTATCTTTTCTTCGATACGCATCGTGTCGCAGACCTGTCCATGGAATGAAACTCAACGCCTTCAATCTCAATCTTTTCTGTCATTAACATTACCGACAACGCCGGCTGTTGCGATAAAACGTAGCGCGTCTTCAACGGACATATCTATTTCCACGACATTTTCCCTGGGCATAATCACCGTATACCCGCCCAGCTGGTAGCTGAACGGCAAAAATACGGCAACCTGGTCCTCGGCAATAAACGAAGGAAAAGCCTCGTCAGAATCCGACACCGTAATAAAACCTATCTGTTGGCTGTCGCCGGGAGCGGCCTTGACCAAAACGACTTGTTTAAACTTGCTTTTCTGCTCGCTGGAAAAAAGCGAACTCAGGTCCCGTATAGCTGTGTAGATGCTTTTAACAAAGGGAACCTGGATGACAAGCTCTTCAAAGGTATGAAACAGTCTGCGGAAAGTTTGAGATTCAAGAAAGTTCCCGAAAAAAAACACCACCGCAAGGCCCAAGATAAAGCCCATGCCTTCGATATACCACCTATCGGGAAAGAAAAGCTTGAAAATTTTCCCCAGCGCGAATTCCGCGGCGCCGGCCAGCCAGAACAGCAAATATAGCGTCAGGGTAATAGGGATAATAGCGACCAAACCTTTAATAAAAGTCCGGCTGACCGGCTTCATTTTTAATTCCCAGTTATTGTAATCCGGCATTTTGCCTCTCCTTTATGGTGAAATTTTATACTTAAAAATATTCTCTCCCTTGTTCTCCAGATAGGAAATCTGCCGTAGGGCGTGCCGTGCGCGCCTTTACATAGTTCCCACGCTCCGGCGTGGGAATTCAGTGCGCAACGCTCCAGCGTTGCGAAACACCGACTCGTCGACAAAAAACACTCGCTCCACACGGTTCCGGAACGCTGGAGCGTCTACTCCTGCATTCCCACGCCGGAGCGCACGTCGTTATACACATCTCGACGTAGGCCGGAATAAGCCTGTCCGCGCGTTAAGCGCAGGACTGGTGTTTCCGGCGCTCCGATTGCCGGAAAAGCTTCCGCTCCTGCTCACGCCCCTTACCTACATCCATGTAGGTAACATCCGCCCTTGCTGACGCCGGGCGGACTTATTCCGGCCTACATCCGGGGCCGGCATTTCAGCCTTCATGCCTAAATGACGGTCTTGAACAGACTTGTGTATAACGACGAGCACCGGAGCGTGGGAACGATAAAACGATAAAAACTCCGTTGTTAAGTCATCCCTACGCCACAATCGCATCCATATCGGGGCGCTCAGATCGATGCAGCGCGATAGCGGCAATGAAGTTTTCCACGAAAGCATCATCAACAGTTTCAGACGACGAAGTAATAACGCCCGGACCTTTAAACATACCATCCGCTATGCCCGCAGATCGAGCCGCTTTCGCTAGCAAAAAGGCGCCTTCATTAGTCGCGGCGATAGCTTTACCGTGTTTATAAGCTTCTTTAACGAAAAGTACCGCATCGGCATCCGCACACAGGGTCTCCACACTTTGTTGCCCTCCCGGAATAAAAACCGCGTCGAACATGACCGACCCTACCGTCGGCAGGCTGTGGTTCACTTTGATAAACCCTTTTTCACTGTTTTTGACCTCGCCCAGACGCGGGGCGATGAACTTGATCATTGCGCCGCCGGCCTGCAACGCGTTGCGCACCGCATTGATTGACGCCTCGTCTACGTTGTCCGCAACCAGCACGGCAATCTTGCGCCCGGTAATAGAATCTTTGCGGGTATTCGCCATGCTCAGCGCCGGATCGGCATCGGGTTGATCGGTGCGGTGAACATCCACCGCATCGTCAGGCGTTAGCGGAACCGGCATGCCCAAACCTTCGGCGACACGATAGGCGAGAAACTTATCGATCCGGCTCAGCATCGTAATCATGCGCTCGCGCACTGTATCGACTTCGACTTTACCCAACTCAAAGCACAGCGCCGAAACGATGTGGCCCTTTTCCCAGGCCGACTGGCTGCGCCAAAATAACGCCGCTTGCGAGAAATGATCGGCAAAACTGCCGCTACGCACGCGTACCTTTTCGCCGTCCACCGGCTGCCCGTAACTGGCAAAGCCGCCGTGTTCCACAGGTTGTTGCATCGGATAGCCGCCGCCCAACGAGTTGGGTTCATAACTCACCCTGCCCTTGACGATGGTCTGGCGCATATGGCCGTCGCGCTGGTTATTGTCCACCGAGGCGATGGGGCAATTGATCGGTATTTCGTGAAAATTGGGGCTGCCCAGGCGGGAAAGCTGGGTGTCGGTATAAGAAAACAGCCGCCCCTGCAATAAAGGATCGTCGGTAAAATCAATGCCCGGTACGATATTGCCGGGATGGAACGCCACCTGCTCGGTCTCGGCAAAGAAATTATCGGGATTACGGTTCAGCGTCAGTTTGCCGATGATTTTTACCGGCACCAATAATTCGGGAATCAGTTTAGTCGCATCGAGCAGGTCGAAGTCGAATTTGTACTCGTCTTCTTCCGGCACTATTTGCACGCCGAGTTCCCATTCCGGGTATTGACCCCGGTTAATGGATTCCCACAAATCGCGGCGGTGGAAGTCGGGATCTTTACCGGCCAGCTTGACCGCTTCGTCCCAGACCAGGGAATGAACGCCGAGCACCGGTTTCCAGTGGAACTTAACGAAGCAGGACTCGCCGGACGCGTTAATAAAACGAAACGTATGCACGCCGAAGCCTTCCATCATCGCAAAGCTGCGGGGAATGGCCCGGTCCGACATGACCCACATGATCATATGCGCGGATTCCGGCATCAGCGAAATGAAATCCCAAAAAGTGTCGTGAGCGGCTGAGGCTTGCGGAATTTCATGGTGCGGCTCCGGCTTGATCGCATGAACCAGGTCGGGAAATTTAATCGCGTCTTGAATGAAGAATACCGGGATATTGTTGCCTACCAGATCGAAATTGCCTTCTTCGGTGTAAAACTTAACCGCGAATCCGCGCACATCGCGCGCGGTATCGGCCGAGCCGCGAGAGCCGACTACAGTGGAAAAACGCACGAATACCGGCGTCTTGGCCTCCGGATCTTGTAGAAAATCGGCCGTCGTGTATTGGCTCATCGATTCGTACACTTGGAAAAAACCGTGCGCGCCTGCTCCACGGGCATGCACCACGCGTTCGGGGATGCGTTCATGGTCGAAATGCATGATCTTTTCCCGCAGGATATGATCTTCCAGCAACGTTGGGCCGCGATAACCGGCACGTAAGGAATTCTGGTTATCGCTGATGAGTAATCCCTGGTTAGTGGTCAGCACTTCACCCGGTTCCTGAGCAAGCACCTCCGCTGTCTGATCGGAGCGGTTAGCGTCGGCAGGCGACGGCTCAAGGCCGGTTGGATTGACAGTAATCGGTTTCTCAGGCGTTGTCATGGAAGTCTCCTTTAGGTATGGGTTGAAGCGGTGGCGATAAGTCAGCCACAGATTTACATAGATAAACGCCGATAAAAGATTATCTATCGTTCCCACGCTCCGGCGTGGGAATGCAGTGCGCAACGCTCCAGCGTTGCGGAACGCAGACTCGCCGACAAAAACACTTGCCCCACACGGTTCCGGGACGCTGGAGCGTCTACTCCTGCATTCCCACGCGTCGCGCACGTCGTTATACACATCTCGACGTAGGCCGGAATAAGCCTGTCCGCGCGTTAAGCGCAGGACTGGTGTTTCCGGCGCTCCGATTGCCGGAAACATCCGCCCTTGCTGACGCCGGGCGGACTTATTCCGGCCTACATCATCCTATACAGCACAAACAGGAGGCCGACGCTGGAGCGTCTGGGACTGCATTCCCACGCCGGAGCGTGGGAACGATGAATGAAAATAATACTTTCACAATCCCTAATGCATAGTGGCCCGAAGCTCTTCCTTGCGCTCGGAGAGTTTGGCGCCCAGCTCCATCATATCCAGGCCGCTAGACTTCGCCTTTGGGAATATCTCATTCTGCTCTTCTTTAACATGATGCTTCACATACTCGTGCATCACCTTGATTCTAGCGTCAAACATCTCGCCATCGGGTTCCACGCCCTTAACCTGGTCAATCAGCGATTTCAAGGTTGCATGCTCGACCGTGGCTTCCGGAATCAATTCTTTGTCTTTCAACGCCTGCTTGACTGCCGGATAGAAAATCTCCTCTTCGATCCGGGCATGTACGGTTAACTCATCGCATATTTGTTCAGCGATCTGTTTTTTCTCTTTGGTCGAGCGTGCTTCCTCGTATTCGATAAACAGGTCGCTGACTTTCTCGTGATCGGCTTTCAATAACACTGTCGCATCCTGAGCTTTGGATGAAGCGGGCGTCCCTTCTTTACTCTTTACAGATGCCATATATATTCTCCGGTTTAAGCTTGGTGGAATTAGCGTTTAATGCCAAAACAGCGCAAGCAAAATAATGATGGGAATGGGAATACCCAGTAAATATAAAAGTATTGAGCGCATTGTCTGTCTCCTAAATAAGTGGGTTGTAATTACAAGTCGCGTTCCCGGCCGCCGTAGATAGCCGCGTAGCTGGCGCAGAAGGCGCCGATAAGCAGCGAAATAAAGAACCACAGCGATGCATAGAGGGACGCTTTGCGCGCCGAGTCGATCGCGCTTTTAGCCGAAGCTTCGGTTTCACGTAGCTTGCCTTGTATGCGGGCGTAGGTATCGGTGACTCGCTGCTCAGCCTCCGGCTGCGACAAACCGGTGCGTTGCGCAACAATTTGCCCGGCATACCGGACATCTTCCGAAGGCAATGGTCCGGTGCGTAAACTATTCATGAAGATGCGGGTCATCTCCGCGTCGGACTCGGCCGGACTTAGCCCTTGGGCGGCTGTGCTTTCGCCGGGAATCGAACCCATCGGAACCGTATTGATGTCTCTTCGGAACAGCGAATCGGTAAAATACTTCATCGGCTCATTAGTGTTGTTGAACTTTGCCATCTCGGCCCCGGCCGCTACTGCCGTACCGCCCACCGTGGCGGCCGCCGCTCCCCCCACCTGCATTCCGGTGCTTGCAATCGATCCAATCGCCGAACTGAGCAAGGCGGCGGTAATAATTGCCGACACCGCCCAGGCCAGAAAACCGTGCGCAGTATCGCGGAAGTAAACCTCATCGGCATTGATTGCGGCCCACCGCGTTCTCAATCGGCCGGCGAGATAACCGCCCAGTCCCGAAGCGAAGATTTGCGTGACGATCAGCCACACAATTGCCGATATGCCTATCGTTTCCGCACTCACGCCTTCATATGCCCAAGGCGACACAGCGGACAGGCCCAAGCCTGTTCCCAGCATTGCCAGAATCAGCGCCAAGGCTGCTGCTGCGGTGGCGCCGGCCAGGATAGAACCCCACGACACCGCGCTAGCCTGGAGCGATTCTGTCTCGGCAGTTGGCGATGGCCGTCTGCGCCCAAGTTCATCGGAAGCGCGTCTGCGTGCAAGTTCGTCGGTAGCTGGAATGTTCATGATGAGTCTCCGTATCGATTTAAGTTCAAGGAATTATCCTCGGAGGCATCGTCTTGTATCTGTACGATGCCGCACATACGGTGAATAAATTACCGCCTCAGCGCAGGAGATTTTATCGTTCCCACGCTCCGGCGCTCGTCGTTATACACAAGTCTGTTCAAGACAGGCATGGGCGTTGACTTGGATGTAGGCCGGAATAAGACCGCCCGGCGTCAGCCAGGGTGGGCGTTTCCGGCAATCGGAGCGCCGGAAACGCCAGTCCTGCGCTTAACGCGCGGACAGGCTTATTCCGGCCTACGTCGAAATGTGTATAACGACGAGCGCCGGAGCGTGGGAACTATGTAAAAACTGGGAGCTATGTAAAAACCAAGAACAACAGCAACCGCTACTCACCGACACACCCTATCCAATTAGTCTCGGCCCGGCGACCGTGACTATCGATCCTGCGTTGCCCCATAACACGGCAACCGGCTTTCCTGGCATGACGATGTATGCCCAACTCCCGCCTATCCTTTACATTCTTGCGGCGATCCCGAAGTAATCGCGGCTTGCCGTATAACTCACACCATAGCGAGTAACTGTCATCCAGCATGGCGGAGAGCTGTTCCATGGCTCGGTCCGGGTTACAGTCCGCTCATCGGTCTTATCTTATAAGACATGTTTTTATAATGCGGGACAAATCTAGTGATTGCTCAACAAACGGCTCAGCACAAAACCGGCCGCTACCGCGATACCCACGGATGTCATCGGATGCTTGCCGACGTAACCGCAGTACTCCTTCATGAATTTCTGTTCGGCATGTCTTAATTGCTCTCCTTTTTCACCTAGCGCTTTTGCTGCCTGAGCGGCCGCCGTGTCAATGTTTCCGGCGGCTTCACGCGCGTAGTCGGATGCTTTATCTAGGGTAGCCATAATCGTTTCCTCTCTATTTAATTACCGCGTTCAGGTGAAGATTGATAGCCGGCTTAAAATTCGCTCAGCATCCATCCTAAGCACAAATCCAAGCCGATTATTACCTTTAAAATTTCCAGCGTTTTTAAACCGATACACCACTTTCGCTGGTTGAGGAAATATCTTCAGCATGAGCCTGTTCGAAGATATTTTTGGCTTTCGAAAGCTCGTCGCTGCTTTCTGCATGCACTGAAATCAAAGCACTGCCTCCTTTAATTTTTCCTTCATAGCGCTTGGCTTCATACTCAGGAATGCCCAAGCCGACCAAAGCGCCGGTCAATCCGCCTGCGGCGCCGCCTATCGCGGCACCGCCCAAGGCGCCCATGATCGGCCCGGCGGCGATGAATGGACCGACGCCGGGAATAGCCAAGCTACCGATACCGGCCAGCCATCCCAAGACGGCGCCGACGCCAATACCCGTGGTACCGCCTATAGCAGCGCCTTCGGGCGCTTTGGTGTGCTTTTCATGAGCAAAATCCTTGGTACTGGTTTTGTCCGGGAACAACACGGAAATGTCGTTATTCGAAAAACCGGCCGTTTTCAATTGGCCGACAATAAGCTCCGCTTGTTCGATATTTTGGGCGATACAAAAAACAGCTTTTTTCATGACTTATCTCCTATTGCCGATTAAGGCGTTTTGGGTTCGAGTTGATTATCAACCTGCGTCACGCCTTTTACTTTTTCGGCGATCGCTTGCAGTTCGGTTTTTTCCGCCGCATTTTCGACAGGGCCGCGTAGCGTTACTACACCGTTACGGGTAATGATCTTGACGTTGTGCGCATTGACCGACAATGATTTTTGCTTAACGATAGCTTTGCGGATGGCTGTGGTAATTTTAAGATCGCCACGCGTCGCTTTTTGTTTTTCAGGCGTAAGCGTTTTATCGTCCTTGTCGCGCACATTGCGTTCGGTGTTTTCGACTCCTTCGTTGGCCGCGAGCGTCATTGCCGCGGTTTGTTCGGCCCTGGCAGTGCCGGCCGTTATCGTCAGCCCTGCGCTCAAAATGAAGGTGAACAGCCCTAACAATTTCGGCATCGTGAGCTTCCTGCTGCTAAGGTTTCCGGTAACCGATCCGCCAATGTCGTTTGTTTTGCTTATGTATTGCATGATGATCTCCTTTGCTGGAATGCTAAGTTAAGAAAATATTCTTAAAAATCCGTAAAGACCTTGCCCTGTTCAAGTGCTTTAGCGGTCATATTTGACCATTAAGCTAAAGCACCTGAACTTCGGTTTTTCGAATAGGTAGTCAACAATCGCCGGAGCTTTTCGCTGGTTCCCAAGCCGGAGCTTGGGAGCCCGCGCAACGAGCGCAAGATACGGTGAATATCAACCATTTAAACGGAACGAATAACGCCGTATAACGATCTGTTAATGAGGTTATCGGTAAAGTCGGGCTGGGTCAGTGCGGTGCCGCACATTGGCAAATGAAATCCGGCAGCGGCAAAGATTACCCGGATGCCGATGCGACGCAAAAAGCGTCTATTAAACAAACAGGTGAGATTTTTCGACTTTCGCCTGGCAACGGACGTTGCGCATTGAAGACAGGTTGACCGTCATATAACGGTTCAAGTTAATTTCGAAGTGTTGCCGATGCGGCAGACGGAGCGACCGACTGTCCCGTTATCGTATCGCTCCATCCGCTCATTGCCGGACTGTTCCAAGTTACATGCGTTGTTGAGGAGGCTGCTGGGTCTGGCGGGATTCCATCGGCGGCCTGTTTTGATAGAAAGCCTCGATTTCATCTCTCCAAGTCTGGTCCGCCATATCGGGCCAGTGGTCCTTATCGAATCCCGGCGCAGTTTCGAGACGCACTTTGTCTATATTCAGGATGAAACGCTTGTTCGCCGTATCGAGCTTTAATGCGTCCCAAGGCACCGCAAACAGCCTTTCCCCCATGCCGAGGAAGCCGCCGTAGGACAACACCGCATAAGACACTTGGCCGGTGGTCATATCCAGCATGATTTCCTTAACATCGCCCAAATCTTCTTCATTTTCATTGTAGACATCATTGCCAAGAAGGGTATCGGCCCCCATCAGCCGTGGGCCGGGACCTTCACTGTCACGGTCTTTGTAGATACCGTAGGTATCGCGTTCTTCAAAGTTCATGTTCATCTCCTATCAAAAACGATATTAAAAGGGCGCTTAAGATCATCTTGATAACGATCGCTACAGCCCGATTATCCGAGAATGAATGAGGATTTTCTCACTCAAGATTAAACAATACTCGCGAAACCGAACGTAGTCGGTACGGTAAATCACATAGACCGAGGCGATGTTTTGAATAATGTTAGGACTTTCACCGTCCTGGCCGAACAAGTATCTGCGAGACACCGTCGTTCCGGCAGGGATGCCGGAACCCAGGCACAGGGAGGTGAAACTTCGTGTTACTCAAGCACCTGTAGAAGCGCCAAGTTACCGTCCATGGCACTGGATACCGGCATAACCCACAGGGATGTGGGGAATACAGATATTGCAGGAGCAAATATCTGTCCCTGCCGGTATGACGACTCTCGGACAAAGTTGTTCATTTTCAAACATGTCTAAGCAAATCAATTATTCGACCGGCCGATCCCATAGTAAGCAATGCCTTGTTTTTTAAGCAATTCAGGCTGATAGAGGTTTCTTCCGTCAAAGATCACGCTATCTTTCAAGTTATTCTTCAGATGGTCAAAATCAGGACTCCAAAAATTTTTCCATTCCGTCACAATGATTAATGCATCTGCGCCCTGTAATGCTTCATCGGCTGTTTTAGCCAAACTCAAACCGGACTTATTGCCATAAATCCGTTTTGCTTCTTCCATCGCTTCCGGATCGAAAGCTTGAATGCTTGCGCCTGCATTAATTAATGCTTCCAGTATGATGCGACTTGGCGCTTCCCTCATATCGTCTGTTTTAGGCTTAAATGCCAGCCCCCAAAGTGCAAAAACTTTTCCCTTAACATCGCCGCTATAATGTTGCAGCACTTTATTAAAAATAACTTGTTTTTGACGATCATTAACATTTTCGACGGCACTGAGTAATTCCGCGTTATAGCCAACCTGTTTTGCAGTACGCTCCAGGGCTTTGACATCTTTAGGAAAACAAGAACCGCCGTAACCGCAGCCGGGATAAATAAAAGAATAACCTATGCGTGAATCGGAGCCTATGCCGGTTCTGACGTGTTCGATATCCGCGCCTAACAATTCAGCCAGATTGGCAAGTTCATTCATAAAACTGATTTTGGTCGCCAGCATTGCATTAGCCGCATACTTGGTGAGTTCGGCCGAACGAATATCCATGACGATGACTCTGTCGTGATTACGATTAAACGGCGCATAAAGCGCTTTTAACAATTCCGCCGTTCTTGGGTTATCCGTTCCCACAACAATTCTGTCAGGCTTCATAAAGTCGGTAATCGCAGCGCCTTCTTTTAAAAACTCAGGATTTGAGACCACATCGAAATCAATATTAGCGCCACGTTCTTCCTGGATTTGAAGCATGACTTCTTTCACTCTATCGGCAGTGCCGACAGGTACCGTCGATTTATCAACAACAATACGATATTCAGTCATATTTTCAGCAATCGATTTAGCCACAGCTAAAACATATTGTAAATCCGCCGCGCCATCTTCATCGGGCGGAGTTCCCACGGCGATGAACTGAAAAACGCCATGACTGACTGCTTCTTGTATATCAGTGGTGAATTTTATCCGGCCGGCCTTCTGATTTTCTATGACCAATGCTTCTAAACCGGGCTCATAAATGGGGATAACACCTTTTTTCAAGTTGTCGATTTTTTCCTGATCGACATCGATACAAACCACATCATTCCCAGCCTCGGCTAAACAAACGCCTGTGACCAAGCCTACATAGCCGGAACCAAATACCGTTACTTTCATTACTTACGCCCTTAAATTTTGATTAATTGAAAAAAGATTTGTAATTATTAGAGAAATGGAACTCGGCAATTGCTCCTGCATTGCTCTACCTCCTGCATCCATGCAGTCGACGGATGACACGGATAGGACGGATTTACACGGATTTTTAGTTCGTTTGCGCTTTTAAATCCGTGTTTATCCGTTTAATCCGTGTCATCCGTGTTCCATTTTGGAAATTCTATTTCCTTGAGTTGATAAAAACCGCTTTGATAGCCCATTGGGATGGCATTTCAAAATATCGCCAGCAAACATAGCAACACGGAATAAACAGCATTAAAAAAACATAGCCCGCAGTCGGAGTAAATACGCCAATCTTTGCTCCCAAAAACAGCACGGACAAACCGGAAAATAAAATAATAAACGGCGTTTGTAAAAGATAGACTGAGTAAGATATATCGCCGATAAATTGAGCGAATGCTTTAGTCTTACCGGCAACGTTAGAGTTAACGCTGACGATAAGAATCACTGGAAAAACCAGCGTTATGATGATGAGGTCGTAAATCCACCCCCAGTCCAATTGCAGCGTAAAAACAAACAAAATCGCCATCAAAACAAGCCAAAAGGCCGAAACCCTAAATCGCTCGAATACCCTACCGCTAAAAATCACTAAGCCAAGAATAAAGGAATAAAACACCCGAGCAAAACCATAAATAAAATTTTGGCTCGACCAACCAACATCCAGGCCATGGTTTGAAAATGCACTCAAAAACAAAGCGCACCAGGAGAGTAAAAGCACAATCAGCAAATATCTATTTAGCAACCTGCGAAAAAAAACAAAATAAACAATATTAATCATCAACTCAAAAAAGATTGACCACGCCGCACCATTAAAAATATAGAGCCTGTCAATTGAATAAGGTTGAAAAAAACTGGGCAGCATTAAACCGTTAAAAACCGCCGATCCGATGAGGGGAAGTGTATCGAAATAGTGAAAGTCTTGATAAAGTTTTGCCCCCATCACCAGAAACCCAATGGACACTGAGGCCGCTAACAAGGGCCATAAGCGCGCCAGTCGAGCTATTAAAAACTGCCTGAAGAATATTGTAGGCCTGGCCTCCAATGAATAATTAGCCGCGATCACAAAGCCGCTAAGCGCAAAGAAAAAATCCACGCACAAATAAGCTTTGGGAAGAATGATGCCTCTGGCATCAAAAAGAAAGTCGGTGTGATAAAGCAGGACGCAAATTGCAGCAACGCCCCTTAACAGGTCCAGCGATGCATAATGTGGAGCGGCTTTTTTGGCTCCAGCCGGCGATTTACTCGCTTGGGGTTGAATTAAAATATCGTTCACAACGTTCCTAAAAATATCCAATCAAAAAGTAATCGTTCAATTTTTTCACTGCAATCTTTGCCGAATTCGTTGCATCTGGGGACGGTCAACGCCATTAATCGGCTCTAGCGACAGCAGATAGGCATCCGACCACCACATTCCACCGGCCCAATAAAACCAACCCAAACAATTCCGGTCGGCCACATCCAAAAATTTATCCAGCGCAAGCAGCCACCTTGGATCATTCCCAGGTACGCCCCACTCGCCGATCACACCGCGCTGTTTGTATTTTGTGAGCCAATCGATAAAAGGCTGCAAACGCTTTTTTACCAGCCGCGGCAAATCAACGCTATCGTCAAGAGGAGCCAAATAGCGGCCGGAGTAATCGGCATCGAAATAGACATGGGCTTCGTACACCACCAGCCCGCTGGGATCGGTAACAAAGGGTTGGGGATTAACGCTAGGCCAGCGGTGAGCATTACTCCAACCCTCGCCCGCCACATAAATATAATGCCTGGAATCAATCATCCTGACGCCGTCGACGCCGGCCTGGGCCACCCGATGCCAATTCCCTCCGGTATCGTGAGGCTCATTCATCAGGCCATAGGCCAGTAATGCACGGTGATTGCCCAGCGCTTGGGCAAGCCGTTTCCAGACGTCTTTAAAAGCCTGCGCGGGAACAGCCTCCGTACCGACAACATTGCCGCGGTAACGGCCATAGTTATGCAAATCCAGCACCACGCGCTGGCTGTTTAAGGAGGCATCGTCCAGGAATTTGATGATCAGGGCCAGATAGGCAGGATCCAGTTCGCCGTACAGCACAGGCTGGAGCCGCTCCCAAATAAAAGGCAAACGAACCGCATTGAACCCGGCTTCGTCGTAATACTGAATCTTGGCCGCCGTGGGAAATCTATAATCGTAGTTGACAGTGCCTGGAATCCGGGTTGGACCGAACTCGGCGCCTGCCAGATTGATGCCACGCTCCGGCAACGCGCACTCCGCAGCCATGGCTGCTGTGGAACAGAGCCAATAAGCCTGGATTAGAATCAATATGATCGATTTGAACATGTCGGCAACTCCCGAATAAATTCGTTGTATTTAATTGGAGTGCAAGCTCTGCTTGCGCTTGCAGGCAAAGCTTCCGCTCCTGCTCACGCCCCTTACCTACATCCATGTAGGCAAAGCCTGCACTCCGGCTATTAGCAACTTGCCCAAGTTATTCCGAAGGCTGTGCCGAGCGATCCAATGCGACATTGACCGGCGAATACTCCTGATGCGCATGACCGAAAGCGCCGGCAACGGTGCCGGCACCACGAAGAATATGGGTAATCGCGCGCATCCCGTAATAAGGCGAGAAAAGCAACATCGGCAACATAGCTACCCCAAAGCCTATCCGCATGAAGCCTTTCACCATGACCAGCTTAGCCAAGCTCAGCGCTGTTCCGTCGAGCCGCTCAGTCACCGAAAACGTATTTCCCAGCCGATACTGTCGCTGAACAAGCCACCTCAACTTCAAACGGCTCATAGGAACCTCTTCATACACAGGCGCGCCGGCCGACCATACGATATTCATGCCCAAAGCAACGGCTTTGCGGAAAAACATAAAGTCGGACCCACCGGTCATTCTCATGCGTTCGTCAAAACGATGCCGGGTCTTACGGATAAAGGCGCTTGAAATCAATACATTATTAGTAGCCGCCTCTTTCAACCGCGCTTGATCGGCAAATTGCCAACTATCGAAAACCCGGCTTGTAACTAACCACTGCGAAGCCGATTCCGGATAGACCGGAATGACTGCGCCAAGCACGCAATCCGCCCCCGTGGCGCGTTGCGTTTTCAGCAATTCGTCAATCCAGGTATCGCCCGGCCACTCATCATCATCGATGAAGCAACAGAACTCGGCATCATCCGGCACCGCGGCAATGCCGGTATTGCGTGCAATGGGAATGCCTTGAGCGGGCTCGTGGATATAGCGAACGGGCAACGCACTGTTTAATTGGAACCGTTCTATGCTGGCTTTAGCCGAACCTTCCTTGTCATTATCGACAACGATCGCAGTCACGCGGAAACTGCGTGATTGATCGTGGCATTGTTGTCGATCCAAACCTTCCAGAACCCGAATCAAGCCCTGCGGGCGACGATAGGTGATGATAATTACAGCAACATTAATCATAAATCCTCATTTTCAATATTTGTTCAGTACGGTATGACGTCATTTTTCGTGACTATCAGCCAAAAACCTTTAATCCAAATTCCCGCAACACACGCACAATAAATTTTGGATTACCCAACACATATCTCCGCCACATTCTGCCGGGTTCCTGCAACAACCGGTATACCCACTCAATACCCAGCCGGCGCATCCAAACCGGCGCCCGCCGAACTTCATTACAAAGAAAATCAAAAAGCGCCCCAACCCCCCATGCCGATAATGCAACTTCCGGCACCAATCGCTCGATCCAGCGTTCTTGCAAGCCATTGCCCATCGCAACCAGAACAAGACTAGGGGAGGCGGCTCTTATCCTGTCTATAACCTGCTGTTCTTCCGCTTTGGCAAAAAAACCGTGCTGATAGCCGACGACAATGTGCTGAGGCCAACGCTTAGCGAAAACGTCCGCACAACGGGTCGCCACGTCTGCACCGGCGCCCAGTAGAAAAATGCGTAAAGGCGTGTTGCAACGGTCGAGAAAATACGGCGTGAAATCCGTACCGTTAAGATTGTCGGGAAACGCTTGCCGATAAAGAAGTTTGCTAGCCAAGTTGACACCCGATCCATCGTTCAGCAGTAAAAACCGGTTGAGCATGTTTCGAAGCCGGATATCCTCATAGGCAACGTTGGCAAGATTGGCATTCAAAAAAGCCAACCGCACCGGAATCCTCTGCTTAATCCTGGACTCAAGCTGGGCTAACGCTTGCTCACGGGTCATCACGGCAACATTTAGACCAAACACGCCGCGGCTTTCAACCGAAAGCGAATCAGGGCCGGCTTGTTGCTCACTCACTAGAAGAGTATTTTTATTCATAACATCTCTTTAATATCTTATCGTTCCCACGCCGGAGCGTTATCGTTCCCACGCTCCGGCGTGGGAATGCAGTCTCAGACGCTCCAGCGTCGGCTTCCTTTGTGCTGTTCGGAACCACGAAGTGCGGCGTATCAGCTTCAGGACTTATTTTTAAGACTGTGGTTTAGTGGAACGGGACGCTGGAGCGTCCCGAACTGCATTCCCACGCCGGAGCGTGGGAACGATAAAGTCTCCTGTGACTAGGGTGCAAAAAACTAATACAGCCTGAACATTTGCAATCCAAGGGCATGACGAAACTTTCCGGTATTCAGCCAAAACTTGAACGCACATTTAAGCGCCAGATCTTTACGAAACGGCAAACAAACCGCCGTAAACACCAGAAAAGCCGGTATCTTGATCAAGGCCATCAAGTAAGTCTGAATGCGCGATATAAGAGGGCTGCGCGCAATGATAATGCTGGCGTACGTCTGGCCGCCGCGCATGTAGCGCCTATATAAATGACCGATACGCAAGCGTTCCGGCGGAACGGCTTCATAAAGTTTGGCGTTTTCCGATGCCAGCAATACCGCGCCGGAAGCATGAAGCCTTGCGAAAAAATCGGTATCCTCTCCGCCCGACCGGCCTAACTCTTCCCGGAACCTTAAGCCAAGCCGCTCAATACTTTTCCGGCGGACCAGCGCATTGCATGTCGACCCGGTATTAACCTCACTGCCGTGCAAGCCGACTCGCTTTACAAAGGGTCCGGCTTTACAGATCCAGTTGGGCGCGGTCGCCGGAAACATCGCATCGATAGGCCCGAAAATAGCATCGGCCCCCGACTGTTCGGCCTGCTCAATGAAATTGACCAGCCAATCGGCATCGGCCCACTCGTCGTCATCGATGAAAGCCAGGTAATCGCCATCTGCAATATAAAGACAGGCATTACGCGCAATAGAGATATTGCCCGCAGCGGACGTAACAACCCGTATATCGAACGGCCAACCGCTTTCCCCGGCCAGCATTAGGCCGACTGCGCCGTTTGCGCTGTCATCGGCAATGACAACATCGATTGCCGTAGCCGCCGGTACGCGGCAAGCGGCAATGGAACGTAGCGCAATCAATAACGACGGCCGCCCTATGCTGGCGATGCAGACCGTAACACTCACCACACGGGGTTCTCCAACACTCAACTCATCAGCCATAAATCAATCTTTCCAATCTTCAAAGCTGAACCGATACTTGCCATTTTTCAAATCTTCCTCAATGGACCGGAAAGGTTTCGCGGGAAATCCGGAAATAAGGCTGCTATCGCACACCAGTTTAGAAAGGACGACCGAGCCGAGCGCGACGATATTATTGTTTCCTATGGTTGTCCCCGGAGCGAAACGCGCCGCCGACCCGATATAGTTATTATCGCCAATCCGGATGTCCCTATCTTCAACGCTCAAGCCGTGGGTCCAAAACTGACTTTGATGACCGGCAATCCAGCTGCCTTCACCGATAGAAACCTCGCCGTAAACGTCGAAGAAGTGCTCGTCCAGCACTAACGAGCGGGCGCCCAACGTGAGGCGGGGCGTGTAATGACGATCCTTAAACCGGTCCTGGGTAATATGCCACGAGCAAGTAAAGCGGTTGCATTTTCCAATCCTGGCGCTATCGCCGATTCGCACGTCAATCGGCCCTTTGAATAAGTTGAGCATTCCGATATTAACCTGCTCTCCCAATCGGAAACTCGACACCGCTATGACAGTAAGAAAGCCTGTTGTGGATGAAGCCGGAATTTCGTATCCCATCAACACGCGATAAAACCAGCGTCGTAAACCCGCTAACGGCAGGACAGAGATTAACGCTGCAAACACTATTTTTTTCAACTTCTTCTCCCAGTTTTTATTAACAATATAGAACCCGAACTTGGTAAAGAGACGCAAAGCCCTCTCCAGAGGGAGAGGGTTGGGTGAGGGGAATTTAAAATAAGGAAAATACTTATTTATATCCCCTCATCCCAACCTTCTCCCGGAGGGAGAAGGAGCAAATGTCGTCTTATTAACTCCTGACTCTATTATCAGGTCGTAACCCGGATTAAGATTTTGCCTGCCCGACGACAGGCTCCCGCCAAGTTATGCCGCAACATAACAAGAACACCATCCACAGTGGGACGTAGCTGCGGAACAGACTCGATTCCATCGCGTTGTTCAGCAATACAAACACCAAACAGGTCAATAGCAGCAGACCGGTCAGACCGTCATGCCGCGCCAGGCGCAGGATGCTCAGGAACAAACCGATAGTCAGCACAGTGACTAATAAAAGCCCGACATAGCCCATCTCCAATACGACATCGACATAACCGTTATGGGCTTGTAACAATCCGGCAATAAAGCCCTCGCCCAATGCTCGCGTTGCGTCTCCGACGCCCCAAAAAGAACCGAAACCGTAGCCGACAAACGGAGCCTGATTAATGTAATAACCGGCAAACGCCCAGATCTTGGTGCGTCCGGTAAATGTGGTATCGTGAAAAATAACTTCCGATATATCGCTAATGCCGAACGGAATGAGCATTGAGGCGGCGACAACCGCTACAGCAAAGGTTAAACACATGACCACTGCAATAGTGCGCGCAAGCGGGTCTTGTATCCTGGACAAGCTAACGATCAATCCCGCGGACAGTGGGGTTACAATCAACAAACCTATCGAGGTTTTAGAATGACTCACAACGCATAAACCGATTGCCAGTAGCGCCAGGGCGGCAAATAGCCAGCGCAAACGCCCTTTATGCCGGGCGGATGCATACGCGAGAAAAAAGAAACCCGTGGTGACGATCTGGCCCAAACTATTCTTCTGGGGATAGATGCCGCGATAGCCGAAGTCCGGGACACCGAATAAAGGCAGCGTCAGTACGTTAATTACGATGATAGCGGCAAAAATCCAGCAGACTTTGTCGAGTATCTGTTGCCGGTCAACCACCATCACAAAGGGGGCAATCACGCAAAATAACAATAGTGCCTGTTGCATTGAGCGCCGCAGGCTGATTGCCGGCACATCGCTCCAAAAAGCGCTGACTATCTCCAGCAACAGGTACGCAAACAGCAAGAAGATGTGCAAGTGCGCTCTTTTCAGCTCCTTGCTGCCGGTGTTCAGCCAAAAATAACCGGCCATTCCTGCCAGCAACAGCCATACGATCTTGTTGCTCGCCGTTCCCTCGGATACGGTCTGGTTAATGCCCGAGCCGAACTCAGTCTCAGCCGTCATCGAGAACATCAGCAACGGCGCGATAATCAGCGCATAGGCAAACGCCAGCGGAGCAATCCATGCCAGCATCGCACCAGGCGTATTTTTTAGGCTGCCTTTAAGCAGCGCGTTATTCGCCGCAAGCATCTTTACTGACCTTGGTAAACCCGGTTCGCGCCAGGATATAAAATATGCAGGCCGCCGCAACGAATTCACCGGCAATGACCGATGAGACAGCCCACGCCAACATGCCGGCCCAACACACCCAGATCAGCGCTGCCATTGAAACGACTGCGCCGATAACTGTCGTCAGCGCAAGCTGTTTGAACTTCCGGCATGCCTGCACACCGACACCGCAAACCGAGCGTATTTGGAAAAGCAGCGTAGCAAACGCCCACAGCATGACCGTCAAGATCAGGCCGGAATATTTATCGCCGAAGAAATGCAGATTCAGAAAAGGCCATGCGAACCATAGCGCGGACGAGAAACTGATATTCAATACGATGAAACTGAATACGGATACGCCCAGCAAACGGAAAAACTTACTCGAATTACTTTGATCTACCAACACGGAAAGATACGGTCTGGCAACACGACCCCATGCCGAGGTCACCAGATTAAGCGGCCCGAAAAAAACGCGCCCCGCCTGGATGCTGCCGACTGCGGCGGTTCCAAAGATCGCGCCGACCACAAAAACATAGCCTCGATTCTGCGCTTCCGTTGTTGCAACGCCTATCAAGCTCCAGGAGGCTTCTTTCCATACGCCGGGATACAGCGCCTTGCAGGTTTGCCACGGACTTTGCAGGAGACTGCGGATTTCACTTATTAAAGAAGACAGCATAATCATCAGGTTTGCTAAAGCCAGTGCGTTCAAACAAAAAGCAAGAGACAAGGCATCGGGTTCAAGATACCGGTACGCATAAAAAAGTTCGGCAGCCGCCAGAATTACAAAAAATCCATCGTCAATTAATACCGATTTGAGCCTGCCCACTACGATGGCCCGATTTCGAAGATATTCGCGAAATAACGTAGTCGCCAAATAATAGCCAATCGCAGTCACTGTCGGCGTGTCCAGGTCCAGCTGCGGAAATAAGGCGAACAAAAAACTGCTCAGAAAAGCAGCAATGCAAATCAGCATATTGACCACTGAAAATAATGTCCGCAGCTGCTTTTTTCTTAATCCGGATGTGGCGGTAGGCAGCATTACAGAAGCGGGCGTATTCACCATCGCATTCTGGACGCCGACCAATAAAAGTCCCACCGACAAGATAATCCCGAACTTGCCGTACTCCTGCGGACTCCATGCTTTGATCAGCATTAAGTTCAGCGCAAAGTTGAATGCTGAAACCAAGCCTTGATCCACAATCGAAATGGCAACGCGCTTCTTCAAAACCGGACCTCGTGGGCATTTACCGGCTGATAACCGGCGCGCCAAGATACAAGGGCAATGTTATGTTGCGCTGGTTCCCAAGCTCCAGCTCGGGAACCAGCGCAAGAGACACTCGTTCCCACGCGCCGCGTGGGAATGCAGTCAAGGCGCGCTGCGCCGCGAATCACGGCCAGCGTCTGGCGTATAGGGGACGCAGCGCGTCCTGCACTGCATTCCCACGCGGCGCGCTCGTCGTTATACACATCTCGACGTAGGCCGGAATAAGCCTGTCCGCGCGTTAAGCGCAGGACTGGCGTTTCCGGCGCTCCGATTGCCGGAAACATCCGCCCTTGCTGACGCCGGGCGGACTTATTCCGGCCTACATCCGAGGCGGTCATTCCAGCGTCTATGCTGAAATAACGATCTTGAACAGACTTGTGTATAACAACGAGCGCGGCGCGTGGGAACGAGAGCACCCGGTTTGTTTGCGTTTTTAAATCCGCGTTTATCCGTTTAATCCGTGTCATCCGTGTTCTATTGAGCATACGCTGAGTAGTTACCATTGGGCTTATAAAAAAGCACTGCCAATCAGGCGCTTCCGATCTTCAGGGGATAGCGCTTGCAAAAGCGCCTTAATGAAATCTTGCTGCGCAGCATAAGCAGCCGTCTCATCGCCCAGACTGGAAACCCGGAAAACCATGCCATCGGGGACTTTCCCGGTCAGGCCGTATTTCAATTGCGCCAATTTCCATTGACGGCTGTTAGTCGTCATGGTGTCCCCTATCGTTATCCAATAGATGACCGACTCGACTCTAGCGCCTTGAACTGCCAACAAGCGTTTAACCTGAACGGCGCCAAAGCCCGTATCGAAAATCCCGGCCGCACTTTTTAATATCCGGAACCCTTGAGCGCTATAACAGACTTCGGGCTTGTGAACTTGCATCATGTCGCTTTGGTCGCTGCCATAAGCAATAGACAGCATAATCCGCCGGCCTTCATCGTTGATATAAGCTCGCGCCAAGACCTGGCTATAAAGTTTATCGATCAAGGATTGCCTGACGGGGCTCACTAACGAATAGACCTGGCTGTCGTCCTCTCGCCAATGGTCAAACTGCTTGGGAAACATAGCTTCCAGGTCAATTTGCGTTTGCTGTTCCGCTATCTTTCGCACCGGCTTCAACAGCACGGCCGCACACGCAGCCAACAGCATCAACATCAAGATAGTTAAGGCTCTAAGCTGGAACGATCGAGTGCTTATAACCGGCAATTGAGAGTCTCTGATTTCCATGACGATCCGCTTAAATCTTGGCGCTCAGGCTTGGCGGCGCCAAAACCGGTTCCGGAAATAGCTTTCCCAGTAAGCTATCCAGGCTAAAAAACACCAGCATCGCCACTGTGAACATAATAATTCCAGCCGCGCTATGCAGAATCCCCTGCCCCGCTTCATCGCCTAAATGATAGGTTATCAAAACCAGTAAAATGACCCGAACCACGTTGGCAAAGAAGGCCACGGGTATAATGCTCAACAGCAAAAACAGGCGGTGTTTCCAGTTTTTATAGGCGTTCAGGTGCTGATAGAGCAAGCCGACGGCTAATAATGAAAATAGCGAGTGCAATCCTGAGCAGGCATCGGCAACCAAAAGCTGATACTTGCCGATGACCAAAGAGACGCCGACCCTGGCAATGGGATACCCGGCCCAATAAAGGATCTGTTCCGCTATCAAGGATATTGTCTGCTTTAACGGTCCGGTGATTTCATCAACCAGAAATCCAGGCAGGGGAATCATGAACACGATAAATAACAGCGGAAACAGTGTTTGCTTAAGCGCATCGATTCCTACGGTCATCAGCAGGCTACCTCCCAGCACTAAAACGATGGAACCGATTTCAAATATCAAGATTTCCTGGGACCGCCCCACTGCGTAAAACAGCAGTCCCAATAGCAATATCAAGCCGCCTGACCATACATTGCCGTTGTCAGTCGATGCGGTGAATAGATCGCGCTTATGCCAAAACAAGTAAACCGTTACCGCCAAGATAAAAGGTCCATGCCCCTGCTCTTCGTTGTTCCAGAGGCCGTGGGCCAAGTCGTAAAAAGTCGGCACATATAAAATCGCCAGCCCTAATAAAACCGGCCAACCCGTTTTAATGCCGCAATCCCGGCACCATGCCGATACAGAGGTGATCACCGGTATTTTCCGTTTAGTTCATGACCACGCCGAGCAACTCGGCGCCGGCGGTAAAAAGCTGGTTTTTAACGCGTAAGGCATGGGCCATACGGGTTTGGTCGCGACGAACGACCAGAACGCAACAGCCGGCCCGTGCAGCAATAATTTGTGCATCGGCATTGTCCAATGCGGGCGGCGTATCGCAAATAACGATGTCGTATTTTTGCCCAACGGCTTCCAGCATCTGGCTGAAACTCGCGCGGCTGAGCAATTCTTGAGGATTAGGCGGTTCAGCCCCGGCACAGAGAATCGAGAGATTGGCAAAGGATTTAACAGGCGTGATGGCGTTGCTGTAATGAATGCGTCCTGCCAATACGCTGGATAATCCCAGTTGATTGTCCAAGCCGAATAGCCGGTGTTGGTTCGGATGACGCAAGTTGGCATCTATCAGCAAAGTCCGCTCGCCCAACTGTGAGACTTCGATAGCCAGGTTGGCGGCAAGCTGGCTGCTGCCGTCTTCATGCTCGGCGCTTATTAAAGCCAGCGTTTTTCTATGTCCGCCAAACCAGCGCAGCATAAGCTGGCAACGCAGGGCGCGCAAAGCTTCGCACTGACTGCTGTTTGGCCGGTAAGCGGCAAACAGCTCCGGACTTAAACTGCTCCCGGCGTCAACCGGCAAGCAAGAGTAATCGAACTGACGGGCAAGCGCGCGTAAAATATCCTCTTCTTTAAGCAAGCCAAGGCGAAGCGCCGCCTCGCCGAAACGCAACTGATATTCGCGCTGCACTTGCGAGATTTGTTCAATGTTTTGTTCGGTCAGCTTACCCGATGCAATCAGCAATTTGCCGATTCTCGTATCAACCGGCGGTATGAAAGGTTTGTCCAGGATACTTGCAACTACGCTATTCATGTTAAATTTTCCAAAACTTATCTGGCTGTTAGTAAGAGTAGGGTTAGCCCCTGAGGTCAATGCTGTTGATTTAAGCCCTCTCGGCAATTGCTCCTGCATTGCTCTACCTCCTGCATCCTTGCAGTCGTCCAGAGGGAGAGGGTTGGGTGAGGGGAAATTAAAATAAGGAAAAAAGCTTATTTGTATCCCCTCATCCCAGCCTTCTCCCTGAGGGAGAAGGGGCCTATGCTCTTAAATCAACTGTATTGCCCTCAGAACCAGCCCTATTTAAGCGTTCTTGATAACGGGGATTTCTCCCAATACAGTCAAACCCAATCCTTCGGAAATATCTTCAGTTGTACGCACGCGCCGATCGAACATTTCAGCAAGCAACGCAAAACCTGTACCCAACAAACTGCCTAAAAACAGCGAGAACAACAAATTCAGCCGAATTTTCGGACCGGCCGGTTTTAACGGAGGAATTGCCGGATTAAGGACGGCGATACTGCTTTGATCGATCTGGCTTTCTAAATGAACCTGGCCTGCACGTTGCGAAGCGGCATCATAGGCGCGTTGCGAGTTCTCGACTTCCTTGGTCAGCACATCAAGCACGTCTCTTTGCTGTTTTAAATCCAAAATCCGCTGTTTTTGACTGTCCAGGGCTTGTTGCAGTTCTTTTTCCCTGTGTTTATCGATTTCCGCCGCTTGCCTTACCGAACCCATCGCATTATTGATCTCTACTTCCATTTTTCTGCGCAATGAAGACAACTCCGCGACAGCGCTTTGATACTGCGGATGATTTTTCCCATAGCGCTGGCCAAGTTCGGCCAATTTAGCATCCGCCTTGGCAATATCCGCCTTCATGCTTTGCAGCAAGGTGTTACCCAAAAGGTCGGGCAATTCCTGCAAACGATTTTTTGCCGTCGCTTCGGTCATTTGTTTTAGCCGGGTTTGGCTGTCGTAAGCTTGTGCCTGAACAATAACCAATTGGCTGGAAATCTCCGACAGCCGGGCGCTCTCCAAATCCAGCCTTTGACTATCGGCCGCGACAATGCCGTGTTCGCGTTGTGCGGTGGATAGCTTTTCCTGCGCCGTTTGAATATCTTTTCTCAAGTTCCGGGTTTGCCCTTCAAACCATTCGTTCTGGCGTTTTGCCGGCTCAACTTTAAGATCCAACACAGTTTGAATGTAAGCATCGGCAAAAGCATTAGCCAATGTCGCGGCAAATTGCGGTTCCTCGCTGGAGTAACTTATCTGGATTACGCTGCTTTCTCTTGAAGGTTTGACATCCAGGTTTTTCAGTAAAGCATCGGCCAGCCAATCCCGAATGCTGCCTTCCTTATTGGTGGCATCGATATATTGCTCCTTGACCTGGGCAATACCGGTTAGGTGTAACTGATCGACGACGCGCAAGGCGACAGCATGACTGGAAATAATATCAACCTGTGTCGCCATATAACCGGGTATTAATTGCGAAGACAGCGCCATGCCGGTTAGCGGATCGGCATTTTTACTATCGGTAACCACAGACACGGTCGCAATATAGTGTTTCGGTAACAGCAGGCTGACCAACAAAGTCATCAAAAAGATCGTCGCCAAGGTTAACAATAAAATATTTTTGCGCGCCCTGAGAATCCATAGTAATTGATTAAATCTCATGACTTACAACCAGCTTTCTTTTATATACAACACATCGTCCGCCTGTAATAAGCCGAGGTCTTCCACATCGATCTCCTGCTCCTTACCTTCGGCATCGCGGCGTTTAACAATAGGCCCCGGCCAGCTTTCCGATCCTTTAGCCGTTAAGCCGCCGCCTGCCGAAATTGCCTGGGCAATGGACATATTTTTCTCCAATTTATAAGAACCGGGCCGTTGTACTTCGCCGTAGATATAAAACATCGGCGCACGCGGCACAACAATGACATCGCCATTGGTAACGGCATGATTTTGCGTCCGGTCGCCTGCCAGTAACGCATTCAAATCGATAGTGACCTTGCTGCCGTTACTATGCAATAAGGTAGCGAAATCGGCGGCTGGAGGCACTTGTGCAATACCGCCCGCCTGAGCCAGCAAATCGATGACATGGCCGGATACTTCAAGCGAATAGATACCGGGCTTATTAACCAGGCCCAGCACGTTGACTTTCTGGCTTACAAACTGGGTGACGACAAGGGTGACTTGCGGTTGTTTAATAAAATCGCCGTCGTTCAAGCGCTTAGTAATCAATCGTTCCGCTTCGGCGACTGTTTTTCCGCCGACGCTGACCTCACCGAGTAATGGAAAACTGGCATTGCCGGTCTCGCTGACGCGTATCTCGGTGGTTAAATCGGGATATTCATAAACACTAATCTTGATAACATCGCCGGCCCCCAAACGGTAATCTTTATTGATTTCAGCCGACCAAGCGCTTTCGAACACGCCAAACTGAAGCAACACGATTACTGTAAGCAAAAATCTCATATTCATCATATTGAAGGACTCTTATTTAATTCCGGACAAACCTTGTTCCAGGATTTTTCGTAGATTGCGTTCCGGTTTGGCGTCGGCAGGAGGCGCGCTTTGCGGTTCCGCTTGCGCGGACTCGATGGCTTTATCCTGCTTGGCGAAATCGCCCTGGTACACAATGGTTGCCGCTGCATGTAGCTGCTTAAGATGCTCGTCCAATATTTGTTTATTACGCGTATTGACCAGAAGCTTTTCAATCTGAGCCTGGGCCTGTTCCAGAGTAACCGGATGCTCCGTGAAATCGATCACCTGCATCAGCAATTGTTTTGACTGGGTTTGAGGCATGATGAGGATATCGCCGACTTTAGCATTGGCAAAAGCGCTTAACATTTCCAAAGGCAACTGTTCGGCAGGCTTGGTCACTGTTTCTTCCTGGAACTTGACTTGAGACTGTTTCAGTAATTTCCTGACTTGCTCGGGGCTTGAAGCCTGATCCAGCGATGCATTAAGCGCAGGATCGAGTTGCGGCGTTTCCAGGTTAAAAAGTTGGAATTGATAAATGCGCCGTTTTGCAAAAAGATCCGGATGCTGTTGGTAATACGCCTGCTTGTCTTGAGCGCTAACCGGCGCGGGATTCAGCACTTGGCGCTGTACATACGATTGCGTGAGGACTTGCCGCTGGGCATTCTCCAGCGTCATCATCGTCTCCGGGTCGCGATCCAATTGGTTCGAAAGCGCTTTTTGAACCAGCAATTCCTGATCGATCAAAGTGTCCAGCGCCTTGCGCGGTGCGTCGGCATCCGAACCACTGATACCTGAAGCTTTTATCACCTCATTGACCTGGTGTATGGTGATTTCGGAATCATTGACCTTGGCAGCCACTTGGCTAGACTGTTTTTCGGTTAATTCCTTGCCGCAGCCGGCCGCTGTCAACACAGATAACGCTAAAACACTGTTAGCCAGGTTTTTGGCGACAACTCTTTTAAAATAAATTCCACTCATTAATTCTTTGGCCTTTTTTTGTCGAATTAGTATGCATTTTTATCACCCAGTAAAACCCCTACGGTCCGCATTATGATTTGCAAATCCAGGCGTAGGCCGGAATAAGCCGGTTCGAGCGCTAGCGAGAACTGGTGTTTCCGGCGCTCCGATTGCCGGAAACACCCACCCTTGCTGTCGCCGGGCGGGCTTATTCCGGCCTACATCCTTAAGCTTTTAAAATCCGTGTAAATCCGTCCTATCCGCGTCATCCGTGTTCCATCTCCCTATGTACTAAATAGTTACAATCAATATGCATTTTTATCCCCCAATAAAACCCCTACGGTCCGCATTATGATTTGCAAATCCAGTCCAAAAGACCAGTTCCGTAAGTAGTCGAGATCGTATTCAATCCGCGCCGCCATTTTATCCAGGCTATCGGTTTCGCCTCGAAAGCCGTTGATTTGCGCCCAGCCGGTAATGCCGGGTTTTACTTTGTGGCGAATCATGTAGCCTTTTATCAGTTGCCGGTAAAGTTCGTTGTGGGAAACCGCATGGGGCCTGGGGCCGACTATGCTCATTCGTCCCTGCAAGACGTTAATGAACTGGGGCAGCTCGTCCAGCGAGGTTTTGCGCAAGAATCCGCCAAAACGGGTAATTCGCACATCATTACGTTTGGCTTGCTCAACAAAACCGCTATTTTCGGAAACCGTCATGGAGCGGAATTTATAAACCCAGATTTCTTCGCCATTCAGCCCATAACGACGCTGTTTGAATAGCACCGGCCCCGGAGAACTCAGCTTGACGCCCATGGCGATTAAGATAAACACCGGAATAAGCGGTATCATTAACAACGAAGCAATAATAAGGTCGCTCAAACGTTTCTGGAGACTCCGCAGACCGTAAAACGGCGTTTCGCACACCGCAACGACAGGCACATTACAGACCTGATCGAAGCGTGCCTGAATCAGGTCGGCAATAAACAAATCGGGTACGAAATAAATCGATGCGGTGGAGTCGCGCATGGCGTCCAATAGTTCCGTGATCCGCGGCTCATTAGCCATCGGCAAAGCAATAAACACCACATGCACACCGTTTCGACGCACAAATTCAGGCAGCATTTTAATCGTGCCGAGAATTTTTTCATCCTCCGGCACGGAAACCCTATCAACGCTTCTGTCTTCAAAAAAACCCAAAAAATCAAGGTCGGAAAATCTATCCATCCTGCTGTTTTTAACCAGTTGCAAGCCCAGGGCGTCCAGCCCGACAATCACCGCCTTACGCTTTCTGGAGTTGTGTTTTAAGAAAAAACCCAGCAAAAAAAGAACAGTCATTTGTATTAAAAAAAGCGCGAACGGCGTGACCACAGCCCAGATTTGAATGACCGGTTCAAAGACCAGGTAACCGAAACCGGATAGTTCAAAAACGAGCCAGAGAACGGTCAGCATTAACAACCAGCGCAGGGAAATATCCAGCAAACTGCGTAGCCAGGGAAAACGATGTTCTGCCCGATAAATACTGACTCCCTCCATAAAATGGATGGAGGCAAAAAAGACCACGACCATCAACAACAAAAAAACGCCTGACAAAGACCTTTGCCAATAGATAAAGCTGCCTGCGAGCAGGCTAACTATGCTGATCGGATACAGCAGGTTCTGAATAATAAACAGAACCGGCCTGCCCAACGCTATCAAGCTCCCGCTTTGAATGCCGGATTTAGAAGCCAATCGTGTCATATCTGCCCTTGCTTCCATAGTTTCTATCAATCCAATTTCTTTTAAAATTCAGTTGTATTTGATCTTTCCGCAACATCATTGTATGAAGCGGCCTTAGCGTATGCCCAATAGAACACAGATGACATGGATGGGACGGATTTACACGGATATTTAGCCCAAAATGACGCTTTTAAATCCGTGATTATCCGTTTAATCCGTGTCATCCGAGTTCCATTTCTCTATGTGCTGAATAGTTACCGCCATGGAAACCCATTATCGGAGTGTTAATCAGATAGAAATAGACATAGCGTTTTGACTGATGTTTTTGCGGCGCATCTGCAAGCCTAGCAGCACAACGCCAACCATCAACAACATCCATACTTCAGGTTCCGGCACTGGCGCAACCACTAAAGAACCTGAGTAACGGCCGCCCACCAGCCCGTCCCCAATACCGCTAACTTTTAAAGCGTAACTGCCGGAAGCCAAACCATTAAAAGTCGCTCCGGCTGCCGCAGGGTTCAAATCGCCTGAAACAGAACTATAGTTCAGCGGATCGAACGTTGATGACCCCAGCATTGTGGAATACAGTTTAAGGGATAAATTCTGAATGTTTTGGATCACAAAAGACTCGGAGGGAACCGAAAGCGTGTAGTTTTCATTATTTACTTGACCGCTAATATTACTCGCCCCTCCCAAATTAAAAGTCCAATAGTCCTCAAACGCACTGGCGCCGACAGTTGCACCGAATGAACCGAGAGGTTGGTTTAAATACAGCGCATTTGCCGAAGCCCCTGTATTAACAAACATCATTCCCCAAAAAACCAATGACAGTAATATTTTCATAATTAAATTTCCGTGTATTGTAATTAACAAAAAATCATATTTTTAAAAGACATACCGCGTTTTCGTATTGCGTTGGTTACGCCGTTGGCGGATGCATTGCAATCCGGCAATGCTATTAACCGAGACTGAAAACGCTGTAATAAATGCACAAAATCTATTGTGCGAAAAATTCTATCGTTCACGATTAATCTTGCGTTTCACTCTAACAAATAACGTCTTCCGCTCTAAGCAGGAGACGATATATTTCTCAAAACCCGACAAAACCGAATCAGCCACAGCAGGCCTCTTTGTCGTTGTGTTCCGGTTTGGCAAATAAGAATTTCAATTAACAACAAGCCGTATGAGGATTTGTAAAAAATTAACGAGCGGTCTATTCGTTAATGACCTTATCTTGTGGACTCATAATGAACTGCAAAAAACCGTTCGTCCCCGATGTCATCGCAGCAGACATTTCGTTCAGGTCTCGATGACGTCGGGTAAAGAATACAGAAGCAAGATGAGAGGATTCCTGTGGATTCCATTAAAATTAGATGAAGATCGGGATGAGGTAACTTATGACATGCTTTTCGTGGACGACGCTTTTTTATCATTTATCGTTCCCACGCTCCAGCGTGGGAATGCAGTCCCAGACGCTCCAGCGTCGGCTTCCTTTCTTGCGCTGTATAGGTTCATGAAGTGCGGTGTATCAGCTCTTCAAGGCTTATTTTTTAAGGCTGTGGGTTAGTGAAACGCGACGCTGGAGCGTCCCGAACTGCATTCCCACGCCGGAGCGTGGGAACGATAGAAAGAGACACTCGTTCCCACGCGCCGCGTGGGAATGCAGTCAAGGCGCGCTGCGCCGCGAATCACGACCAGCGTCTGGCGCATAGGGGACGCAGCGCGTCCTGCACTGCATTCCCACGGAGCCCGTGGGAACGAGAGCGCTCGTTGTGTATAACGACGAGCGCCGGAGCGTGGGAACGATAACTGCGCCTGCCGATAACGCCATTGCCATCGTTAAAATTTAAGCCTAACCGTTGCAGTCACGCTATCGCCGGCATAAGAATAAAATTGGCGATCACTATCGCGCTGATAGAACTGGTAAGCCAGATTAAGTTCCGCATAATGGACCGGTGTGTAACTAATGCCGACTTGCGACGAAAACAGTTCGTCTTTGCGCACTCCGGAATGATCCTGGGTTTCCACGCGCACTTGCCCTGACAGCGCAATTTTATTGGTAACATTCCAACTGGGCGTAAAACTCACCCCCTCGGAGATGTAGTAATTCGAAGCCAGCTCGGAAAAAGCCGCTAACTCGTGCCAAGTTGAAACAGCGACTAATGTTTTAGCTGTCGGCGCCCAATTCATGCCAATACGCCAGATTTCTCCCTGATAATCCGTCTGGGGCAAGTTAGGATGGCTTCGTATTAAATACCCAACCTGACCGTCAAAGCGAAGCTTCGGCGAGTAATCGTATCTAAACATAGCTCTGGCTAAATTCTCTTGATAGGCAATATCCGCGGCCCCCGGCCCAAAACTCAACTCTCTGAGCGGAAAGCGCGCATCGGTATGCGCATATTCAACGCCCAGGGAATTGCCTCTCGATGTTAAAAATGTAAGACCGCCATGACTGGTTTGGGACTCGATATTTTGATTTTGCCGGGTAGCGGCGCTATGGCTTGTATCCGACTTTCGCCAACCGGCATCAAAGCGTAAGTTCGAGTTCAACTGATAGCGGACATCAAAATAGTATTCAGGCCTATCCAAAAGGTCGAGCGAAAAAAACTGCGTGTTGGCAAAGCCCGCCAGCGACCTGCTGTAGTTCGCTCCCAGTTTGCCGGACCAGCCGTGGCCGAGCTGCCATCGCCAAACGGCACTGTCTTTTGTAGACACATTATCAAGCTGGTTGTTGGCAGCGTAGCGGTTGTCGTCCACCTGCAAATCCAGGTCGAATATCTGGCGGCTTAAAGCCTTATGGATACGGCCGCCAACCGAAGCGGTGTTGATAAAATCACCGGTTTTCAGCGGGGATCCCAACTGCCTGTCTTCCGAAATCCTGAACAAATTATTGTCATAGGTTAGTGACTCATTGATAAACGGTTGCAACAAATCGCCTGCATCGGCTACCGGCCAGGCCGATGGCGAGTATATAAACAACAGTAAGCTCATCCATAATAAGAATCGACCCCAGCTATTCGGTTTATTTCCGGCTGGAGCTTTAGCGGGTAAACTTTGCAATAGAACCTCATTTATTTAGTGCATGGAATGTTTTGGCAGCCCGGACACATTAAATGAAAGGATTAGAATAAAGAATAAGCACTGTAAAGATCTCCAACTTGCGGGGGCGCAATATTTGGCTAGAGGTTACAGAAGCAAGATGAGAGGAAACCGGCGGATTTGATTAAAATTAGATGAAAACCGGAATAATCCGGATAAAACATCAGCTACATTGCCAGACCGATAGGCAGACGGGATGTTTCGAAGAGGACAACAGGAAGTAGGCCGGAATAAGCTCGCCCGGCGGCAGCAAGGGCTAGTGTTTCCGGCAAACACCTAAACGGACGGAACGTTTCGGGAACGGAGCAACAGAATGTAGTTTTTCTACTACGGCCCCATCAAAAAAGCAGGAAATGCCGGGCTGGTTTGCGTGCTGACAGTCCCGCTGAAACCGAACTCGCTATTTTGCCCGATACCGCCAATAAGACCGCTCTGAGTTTCAGGAAGGCTACTTTGCGTAGCTATATTTCCGATCAGGCTACCCTGGGCAACAGGAACGCTACCCTGCGTACCGATACTGGTGCTGAAACCGACTTGGCCTGCGGACACGCCGGTTTGGGTACCGATAGTTCCGATCAGGCCGTTGTTTTCGACGGACGATACGGTGTTATTTTGCGTAACGGCATTTTGTCCGCCAGGCACGCTGTTCCGCACATCAATACGACCATAAAGACCGTTCCGTTCACTGTTTGGACCTGCGGTAAAAAACAGGGTATTGACCGGTTGATTGGCAAAGCCGTTGCCGAAAACCAGCGCCCACAAGCCATCGATTCTGATAGGACTGGCATTCGCATCGACAAGCTGCCCGGCAAATTGTCCCGTCGCTATATCGTAGACATTAATAGCGCCGTCGCCGAAATTCCCTACCAGAAGACGGTCGCCGAACTCGCCGAATCCTGCCGGCGCCAAAGCCATTCCCCAAGGTGCGTTCAGGCTACCTTGCGAGACCAAGCGTTTAATAAACTCGCCGTTGGGACCGAAGACATTGACAAAGCCGAGACCAGCGCCTTCTACATTATCAAACCTGTCGGCAGCCTGCATGGCATAAGCAACGTAAATATTGCCGTTAATTGCCTGTATGCCGAACGGCGCGAAGCCTGCCGGCAGATTCGGATCGGTAAACGCGCCCGCGGAAAGTGTCACCGGCGAGAACGCGCCATCGAAAACATCAATTCTATTGTTACGGAAGTCGGCGGCGTAAAGCAGGCTGCCGGTACCGTTCGCGCTTAGGGCAAGACCTTTGTATACCGCCGCGGTCGCTGTCGAATTATCGATCACGCGAAGCGCATTATTCCGGTCGACAGTAGGCGACCAGGCCGCGATTACGCCCTCTTCCGTCGCAAAGATGAAGCGGCTGACGCCGGAAACGCCGCCCGCGGTCAGCACAAATTGAGCGGATCCGTTAAATACAATGCCCGTCGGATGCCCGCCGGAAGCAGCGTTCGGCGACGGTATTTGAACGACCAGGGAATTAGGGGTGCCGCTACCGTCATATAACGTGGACACGCCGGTGCCGTTGTCGGCAACCCATGCCGGACCGAAGGGGTTAAACGCCAATCCCCACGGATTGACCAGATTAGGATCGTTGACGTCCGCGCTGCCGGCAAGATCGGACACCAGGTTATGCTGTTGATAAATACTGCTTTGCGCATGAGCGTTTTGCCCAATGGCGCAAGCCAGCATAACCAGCAAGGATGCGCAGAAACGGTATGTGCTTATGATGGAAAGGTTTTTCATTTCGCAGCTCCTAAAAAAGTTGATGCGGGGAAATGACAATAATCTTTTTTTCGTATAGACACGCATTGCATCGCGCGCCATCCCATCCCCGGCTGAGCCGATGTAAAAGGGGCTATAGTGGCGATGTCTGGTGCAGGTAGTATTTACATAGTTCCCACGCTCCGGCGTGGGAATTCAGTCAGCAACGCTCCAGCGTTGCGGAACACCAAATTGGCTGGTAAAAGCACCTCGCCCCACACAGGTTTCAGGGACGCTGGAGCGTCTACTACTGCATTCCCACGCCGGAGCGTGGGAACGATAAAATAATCTTTATATCGCTCCAGCTTTATCAAAAACACGCGGCCCCGGCGCTTTCGCCATCTCGCTATATATAAGTCTAAAAAATAGCGGAAAAATCAATAACATTTGCAAAGCACAATAGGATTGATTTTTACTGGGGTATTTTGACTTATGTATAAGGCGATGACGGTTGCGCAGAGGCCGCGACATGCTTTCAATAAGCCGGCGCTACACGATTATTCCTACCGGTTTCCGGATTCCCCTGACGCACCTCTGCCATGAGAGGCCTGGCCGCCTTTACGGCCTGCTGCCCTGGCTTCTTCCGGAGTAAATTCATGAGCGGTACCTTTCTCATGGGCGGCTTTTCCGCCTTTATGCCCGGCTTCTCTTGCTTCTTCCGGCGTAAACTCATGGGCCGTGCCTCGCTCATGAGCCACTTGACCGCCTTTATGTCCGGCTTCTCTAGCTTCTTCCGAAGTAAACTCGTGAGCCGTGCCTTTCTCATGAGCGGCCTTGCCGCCTTTGCTGGCGATTTCGCGTTGTTTATCTTGGTCCATTGACGCAAAGCCACGATTTTCAGTGGAACCTTTTTGGCCGCCGCGGGATGAACCGCTACTATGAGACGCGCTTTTGCCGCCATGAGAGGCTTTGCCGCCTTTGCTGGCGATTTCGCGTTGTTTCTCTTCGTCCATCGATGCAAAACCACGATGTTCAGTGGAACCTTTTTGACCGGTATGGGACTGTTTTTGTTGATCCATGACCTTCTCCTCAAACATATCAATTAAATAGTCATAAGTACCTTTTGTAGATAGATCAAAAGGTATTTCTTCTTTCTATTAAAGAAGTGGCTTAAGAATATAACGAAAAGACCTAGACTCTCTGTACGGCACTACACATACGTAACGAAATAGATATATTTTTTGAATCAAAGACTTAAACAGACCGGCGTGTATTTTTCCTAGTCTATAGCTTTCCATCGGCCCGTGGCTTCATCCTTCTCGTACTTCTTTTTGACGGCGGCCCAAGCCACCCGGTGCGCCCGTTCTTCTTCATGCCCGTATTCGTCCCAAGCGTTGTTGAAAGCGGCCTGGTAAATCTCCTGGGCATGTTTCGGTAAATGCTCCCGCACGTTTTCGGGTAAATCGTTTAACTCTTTATACGGCATGTTCCACCTCCGCCTGGATGATTGTTACCCGCTGCTTGGTAATATCCGCCGTAGGGCGTGCCGTGCGCGCCTTTAGGATCCGAAGGCGCGCACGGCACGCCCTACTCACATCGGCCACAGCCCGTTATTTATTCTTATAAGCAAAACACCGGCTTTAATCAGTGCGCTTGCATACACATAAGCAAATAAACCTTCGTCCACACGCCAACAAAAGGCGTCATATCAAAACGCCAAGCAATCCAACATACAGAAAATTATTTTAGTTAAGTTACTTAGCGTACATAAGGCTAAAAAACTTTCGCGTATAAAACAGCTTAACCGGCGCGCAAAGCGCCCTACCCGTCGTAACTTGTTCAATCGCTTAGCGAATCAAGCATCAAGCTTAAGAGGCAAAGTAAACAACCTATTTTTTAACCATTAGAAATTTTTGCAAGGAGAACGCCATGACAACAACAAACAATGCAACGGATCAAAACAACACTAATCAATGCGCCCATCCCGGCTGTGAGTGCAAAGTAGAACCGGGCGAGAAATACTGTAGCGCCGAGTGCGAAAAACAGTTGAACGGCGGGCCATGCACCTGCGGCCATTCAAACTGCCGGCACCAACATGAGGAGTAGCCATGACTGAAAACGTCAGGAAGTAGGCCGGAACGACGGTATAGATGATGCTTTTCGTGCCTTTCGTGGACAGTACGCAACATCAGTTATTAAACGGCTTAACTGCGCCAGGATCTGAAACTGCCGGTATCCAGATGGACGAAATCGGATCGTTTAGAATAACCGACGCCGCCACGGCGCATAGCCAGCGCGGCGTTCCTGATCTTGCGGGTGTCCACTCCGTCCACGTGAATATCGATGGCCCGGCCTTGCATATGCAGACTGTGCCTGGCAACATTGCAATGCTTTCTATGCAGCTGGGCATTAGTACGCGGAGATCGATAACCCGAGAACACATAGAAAGGTTCACTGATTCCCAGCTCAAGCTTCAGATCGTATAACTGGTCCAGCAAGGCCGGATCAATAGGATGAACTTCGCCGGTATGATAATCGCGCAACAGGTAATCGATTTCTTGCAGGGCGTCGTCAATATAATCGCCCTGCTCAAAATAAGTTAACTCCAGCTTATCGCCGGTATGGATATTTTCCAAGGCAAGGGTTTTGCGCGAAGGCGTATAGTTGACCGCCGCGTTTAAGACCCCTGTCCCACCCAGCGTCAGCAAAGAAGCATTGGCGACCGTCTTCAAAAAACCGCGCCTTGATGCGGCAAAACCGTCTTCATCAATACAGGGGGTTTCTATTATGGGTTTGTTCATAATTTGCCTTCGTAACTCTTGGCCTTAAAGAATTTTAAATAGCCGCAACAGTACGCGACTATTTAGCTCAGACAGGTTCCCAGTTAATTAAGGGCAATTTTTTCGTAACTAAATGGAACACGGATGGCACGGCTTAAACGGATCGACACGGATTTAAAAACTTGGCTTGGGCTAAAAATCCGTCCTATCCGTGCCATCCGTGTTCTATTGAACCATACGCTGACTAGCTCTTAGTCTTAGGCATGTGATCCAACGTAAAAACATGCCATGCTGCTTACTCCTATCTGATCTAAAAACCGTCTAATTTTGAAAAAGAGCTGGGAGTGTCAGGCGAGGATGTCGGCAGCAAGGATGCTGCCGTCAAGCCCCCAGGGATGGGTTCACGGCGCTCCTCGGCTGACACTCCCAGCATCTTTCATAGTTGAACGATTTTTCAGTATGAAAGGAGTAAATCAGTGCGTTACCATGCTCGCCATTTGCCGGCAGCTTTCGGCGCATTGGCGGCAAGTGGACGCGCATTCCTCCATATCGCCGATGCGGCTGCAGTCCATCGCGCAAGCCTCGCAGATTTCGGCGCAGACTTCGCAGGTACGGTTATGGAAACGGGAACTGCTTAGCATGAAGTTGGCCGACAGTTGGCAGATTTCGGCACAGTTCATCATCAAGCGGAAATGTTCCGCTTCAACATGCTTCCCGCCCATTTCCAGGCATTGAGTCATCGCCGTTTGCAGGCAGACTTGGGCACAGCGGTTACAGTTTTCGATACATGACTGCATGGATACGAAAGCCCCGCCGGCTGAAGATTTTTTTTGTTGAGATTGGGAAGTTTGCATAAGAGATTCTCCAAAATTTAAAACGATAAATGCGCCCAGAAAAGGCGCTATTTTTTATAGAACATCAGGCTTTACCAAGCGCTAAGCCAAAGCCTGACTTATAAGTTAACCCAAACGGCAATTACAGTCGGTGCGTTGACGTACGTAAAACAGATCTTGCGTTGGATATGCTGTAAATAACCATAGTTTGCGTTTTTTAAAAGCCCGGTCGCCAACTTACACAACCGTCTTGCCGTTTGCCGGGCTGACGAAAAGGTTCCCTAGGCAAATACTTATCTGTAAAATCTGCTGCTTTTTTATTATTGCCATCGGAGCAACAGCAAAATGGGTAGAGCCTATCAAAACCGTAAAGTGTCTATGGCTAAAACGTCTGATGCCAAAGCCAAGGTCTACAGCAAATACGGCCGTGAAATATATGTATGCGCTAAATCGGGAGGCATCGACCCGTCCGGAAACCTGGCGTTACGCGGCTTGATCGAACGCGCCAAGAAAGACCAAGTCCCTACTCACGTTATTGAAAAAGCCATCGACAAAGCGAAAGGCGGCGGCGGCGAAGATTTCGCACCGGCACGCTATGAAGGCTTCGGCCCCGGCGGCTGCATGGTGATTGTCGACTGCCTGACCGATAACCCTAACCGTACTTTCGGCGACGTGCGCCAGTGTTTTACCAAAACAAAATGTAAAATCGGCACCCAAGGCACGGTCAGCCACATGTTCGATCATGCCGCTATTTTGGCGTTTAAAAATGACGACGAGGACGTTGTTCTTGAAGCATTGCTGACCGCCGATGTCGATGTGACCGATATTGAAAGCGATGAAGGGCAAATCACCGTGTTCACGCCTCAAGCCGATTATTTCAAGGCCAAGCAAGCCTTGACCGATGCCTTAGGCGAGATTGATTTCGACGTGGATGAAATACAATTTGTGCCAAGATCGACCACGCCCATTAGCGGCGATGATTTGGCTTTGTTTGAACGGTTTTTAGACCTGTTGAACGATCTGGACGATGTGCAGAACGTTTATCATGATGCCGAGTTTTAAGAGTTTTTATCGTTCCCACGCTCCGGCGTGGGAATGCAGTCTCAGACGCTCCAGCGTCGGCTTCCTTTGTGCGGCTTAGAGTCATGAAGTGCGGCGTATCGGTCTCAGGACTTATTCTTAGTTGAACGGGACGCTGGAGCGTCCCGAACTGCATTCCCACGCCGGAGCGTGGGAACGATAGATAGACGATAGAATGCTCATTTAGCCACTCTTACAACCTTATCTTCAGTGACATTCAACCAAACCCGAAGTATCTCCGCCACGCTCCAAGCCTGAGCGATACAACCTCGCGGGGTAAATAAACCTTCCGCATCGAAAATTTCGCTGATGGAGCCGATACAAGCCTCATGCAAATGCCTGTCCAATAACCGGTTAAGAAAATCGCGCGCATCTTTGCGCTGTTCGGGATAAACGCGTAACCAGGCATCCATATAAGGCCCGATCAGCCAGGGCCAAACCGTGCCTTGGTGATAAGCGGCATCGCGGGTGCGCAGATCGCCATGGTAATCGGCTTTATAATCGGGGTGGTCCGGGGATAAAGTCCGCAAACCCACCGGCGTCAACAGCCGGGTTCTGACATGCTGAAGCACAGGCTGCCAATAGGCCTGATCCAACACCGGATGGGATAGCGATAACGCAAACAATTGATTGGGCCGGCACGCCGGGTCGTCTTTGCCGTTTTCACCGTCGACCACGTCATACAGATGCTCTGTCTGTGCGTTCCAAAAGCGCCGGTTAAAGCTAAGCCGGGTGGCATCGGCGCGCGTTGCAATTTGGTTGATGTGTGCTGAACTCAGGTCTTCCTGCTTCATCCATTTTTCCATAATACGCAGCGCGTTGTACCACAAAGCATTGATTTCGACCGCTTTGCCGCGACGCGGCGTCACCACCCAATCATCCAGCCGGGCATCCATCCAGGTCAACGCATAACGCGGATCGCCTTGAACCAATAGGCTGTCGCCGGGATCGCAATGAATACCGAAGTGAGTACCTTCAATGTGGTGATCGATAATATCCAACAGCTTGTCCAGCAACTCCTTGAATATAGCCCTGTCGCCGGTAATTTCGATATAACGGTCGAGCGCATGGAAAAACCACAGCGTCGCATCGGCGGTGTAGTACACGCCCTCGCTTTCACCTTCCGGAAACATGTTGGGGATCAAGCCGTCGCGCAGATGATAAGCAAAAGTGCGCAGAATATGGCCCGCCTCGACATGCCGGCCGGTAATCAGCGTTAGCCCTTCCAGGCTGATCATAGTATCCCGCCCCCAATCGGTGAACCAGTGGTAACCGGCAATGACGGTGCGCACATCGCCGCCGGTAGCGCGAATACGCGTGGTTTCGACGACCCGCTTAGTCGGCGCGACGATAAACTGATCGGCAGCCAGCACCAACTGTTTAGCCAAGCCTTTACATAATTCCGGACATGCGGCTGCCAGCAAACGTTGACGCCGTTCCTGTTCGGCCTGGAATACATCGGCCGGCGACAGCGCCAGGATGCTGCCCCAATTTTCAGTAGAAGCGATGAAAGTCACATCCCTGCCTTCAACAAGATCGACGCGAAAATATCCCGGACTCCACAAGTCGCCCTGAGCGCCATAGCCTCGTTGCTGTTCTATACGGTAAAGAATGTCGGTAAAGCGTTTGGTTTCAATGGTAAATGCCGAGCTATCGCCATCCATGTAAAGCCGTAAAGGCGGAATCGAGACGCCATGCACTTCCAAACGTCCGGCGGACGATGCTTGCAGATCATAGGCATCCGCCGGCAGCCCTTGGTCCAAAGCCGCATTATGCGGACGAAAATGCACGGCGACACGAATCTTAAGCCGTACCGACCCTTGCCCTGAAACCAGGCGATAACCTATATGAACGGTGTTGCTCATATAGGGCATCAGTATCCATTTTTCGATCACATGGTTGTCCAGTTCATAACGCCACACCGGCATCCCGCAGTCCAAACGAAACTCGCGCAAACTGGACATGCCGTACAGTTCCAGGGATTTGCTTGCCCATTCGATACCGCCTATTTTCTGGGTGCTGCCGTCGGGAAAGCGGACCAACTCGCTAAGCTGATTAAGCATCACATAACGCCCCAAAGGATCGGGATGGGCGACGGTTAAAAAACTGTGGAAGCGGCGCGTGGGTACGCCCGAGATCGTCCCCGACGCATAGCTGCCGAGACCGTTGGTGACCAGCCATTCATGTTTTATCAGCGCGTCCTGTTCGGCCGGGTCCCCGGTCCATTGGGTTCGAATAACAATATCATTGTTCATGATTAACGGTATCCTTGGGTTGGTTAACAGGATTCAGCACCACAGCGGATTCGCCTTGGATATACCAATTGCCTTTGGCCGGCCAAGGCGGCATGCCCATGCCGCCGTAACGCGGATCTTCGCTGGACCAAACAGTATCCCAAACATAGTCTTTATTTGGCGGCGCCAATAGCGGTTCCGGAGCCGGAACCAGGTGAATATCCCGGCTCAGGTTTACCAATAAAAGACGGTCGTCGCCGGGATTTTCCCCGAAAAAACGTATCACCCAGGCATCCGGGCTTAACACCGCGCCATCGATACGGCAACTTTGCCGGCTGGCCTGAAACACCGGATCGTCGCGGCGCAGGCGTAACAAATCGCAGTGCAAGGCATATTCTTCCTTATGCAGGTTGCGATCGTTCAAATTCAGCTTCGAATGGGTGAACGTGAGCGGATCGCCGGGATCGGGCAACCGGGCCTGCATTTCCGGCGTTGCCAGGGAACGGAATTGGGCCAGAAAATCGGAACGTCCTCGCGCGACTAAATGGGCAATTTCATCTTTATGGTCGGCAAAATAAAAAAACGGACTGGTGGCCGCAAACTCCTGGCCTTGAAACAACATGGGCGTCTGCGGCGCCAATAAAAGCAGCGCAGTCAACGCCCGGTAACGGTTAGGGCTGGTCAATAAATGGATACGTTTGCCGCTGCCGGAATTGGCCAGTTGATCGTGGTTTTGGATGAAGTTGACATATTTGGCCGGCGGCATGTCCAGCGCCAAGGTTCCACGGGTTTTGTTTTGCCAGGAGTACCATTGGCCTTGATATAAAAACCCCCGCTTCAATGTCGAGACGAATTCCTGGGCGGTGCCCCGGTAATCGCTGTAGTAAGCATCGGCGCGCCCTGTCATCGCGACCATCGCGGTATGGTGGAAGTCGTCGTTCCATAACGCGTCTATGCCGAAGCCGCCCTGTTCGAAAGGCAAAAATAACTTGGCGTCTTGCGGCTCATTCTCGCCAATAATAAGAGTATTGCGCGGAACCCCGGCAGCGCGCGCTACCCGTACGATCGCGGCAATAATATTTTCAGGCGAGCTGTCGAAAATCTGCTGGGTGGCATCGATACGCAGGCCGTCAAGGTGGAACTCTTTGATCCAATACGCGGCATTGGCAAGCACATAATCGCGCACGGGGCCTGAATCCGGCCCGTCGAAATTCAGCGCATCGCCCCATTCGCACTGATAGCGGGTGGAAAAATAATTGCTTGAAAATTTGCCCAGATAATTACCGTCCGGCCCCAGATGGTTGAATACCACGTCCAGAATGACGCCAAGGCCGACGGCATGAGCCTGGTTAACAAAATGCCGAAATTCGTCCGGCGTGCCGTAAAGCCGTGTCGGCGCAAACAAATTAACGCCGTCGTAACCCCAACCGAAGCGCCCCGGAAAATCGGCCACCGGCATGATCTCCAGCACCGTCACGCCCAGCGCGGCCAGTTCCGGCAGTTCTTTGGCCGCAGCCAGCCAATTGCCTTCATGGGTAAAGGTGCCGATATGCATCTCGTAAATCACCTGGCCTTGGGCATCAATGCCCGGCCACGCGGCGTCGGTCCAGCCGAAGGTTAAAACATCGATGACTTGCGACGGTCCGTGCGGACCTTGGGGTTGAAAACGCGAGGCAGGATCGGGATAGGGCTGCGGGTCGTCATCCAGCAGATAGCGGTATAAAGCCCCTACGCAAGGCTCTTGAAACATGACCGAAAAATAACCGTTTTTTTCATTTTGCAGTTCGACTTCGACCGGCCAATGCAGCGGATCAATCTCTTCAGCCTGCGGATTCATTAGCAGTTTGACTGTTTTTCTCTCCGGCGCCCAGACACGAAAATGCATACCTTTTCCGGGTACTCGCTCTGCCCCAACGGGAAAGCGCCGGCCATTGATCAATTCGGTAGTTGTCCGTTCGCTCATATTATTGTTCCCTAACTCGATTTTTTTGCTATCCGACGTTATGCACTCGGTCAAAGATATTGAAGTATCCGCCGTAGGGCGTGCCGTGCGCGCCTTGAAAACGCGGGCATAACATGTTTTATCTTTAAACCATGAAGAACATGAAAGACATGAAGGATTTATAGTGTTTTCATCTTGCGTTAATGACAGAAGTAGGCCGGAATAAGCCGGTTCGAGCGATAGCGAGAACCGGTGTTTCCGGCACTCCGATTGCCGGGAACGCCCACCCTTGCTGTCGCCGGGCGGGCTTATACCGGCCTACATCCTGATTTTTTAAGGTTAAGGATTAACGCGGTAAAACTGATTGATTTCCTCGCGTTGTTGCTCCCATTTATTTGAGCTGTCGGGCCAATGGTCTCTATCGAATCCCGGAGCCTTTTTTAAAGTCTCTTTATCCATATCGAGAACGTAATAATCCTTATCCCGGCTCCAACGCAGTACCGACCATGGAATCGCAAACAGCTTGCTGCCCATGCCCAGCACGCCACCGTAGGAAACCACGGCATAAACGATATTACCGTTTATGGGATCAAGCACCAGGTCCTTGATGCCGCCCAAATTGTCCCCGTGGGGATTTTTCACATCGGTACCGATAATCTTGCTGGCACGGCTCACTTCCATCATCTTTTTATTGGTCTCTTGCCTGAGTTCCTTCTGCGCTTCTTTAACGTCCTGCTGCTGTTCTTTCAGTTCCTCTCTTTTCTCCTGAACGTCAGCCGCATAAGCGGTGCTTACGAGGGCAGCACCCAGAACGGATGCCGTTACAATGGAAATTAGTGATTTCATAATCGATGCTCCTTTATAAAATGAGGGGTATCCCGATAGGTTTCGAGACTGGCTGGATATGTCGTGACATTCCATAAATCCGGATAAAAGTTAACCTCTTGATCAGCCATCGTCTGTACGCTGGCAAACATAAACCTGGAAGGTCTGCGCTTCTCAATGTTGGTTGCCGCACGGACGGCGGTCGGTTTTGTGCGTAGGATTATGGCTAAGCGGTGATAAAACATTTTTCCTCGCTTTAATCATGGCAATGTAGTCATGGTTACAATTATCAGGAGACTACTCATGAATAAAGATCAAGTAAAAGGCCGCGTCGAAGAGGCCAAAGGTAAAGTCAAAGAAACTGCCGGCAAAGTAATAGACGATGAAAACTTAGAGGTAAAAGGCAAGGTTCAGAAAAACGTGGGTAAAAGCCAGGCCGGCTATGGCGATGCCAAGGAAGATGTCAAGAAGAGAACCACCCATTAAAACAACATTGTTGAGTTCTATCGTTCCCACGCCGGAGAAGCGGTGAAAGTATTATCAAAATTAATTTAAAAACCTATTCACCACGAAGACACGAAGATCACGAAGGAAAAATAATTATTTAAACTCAATGTATTGAAAACTTCGTGTCCTTCGTGTCTTCGTGGTGAATGCTTTTGCTTTTTGTTCTAAAACGAATACTTTCACAGTCTCCGGAGCGTAGGAACGATAGAACTTGATCACTCAGAGCATACAAACGCCGATATTCGATTTCAGCGCGTCAGCGTATTCATGCTCGTGTTACCGGATAAAAAAAGCCGCAGCAGAATTATTGCTGCGGCAGAGCACGGCATGGTGTAATTGAATCTGAAATATCGGTTGTTAACGTTTCTGTCACTAATGCGCGTCAAAAGACCAAACGCGCCAAACTTGGAATGAGACAGTTCTCATCAACTCCGGCTATCAAACGCAAACAGAACGCATCGCCGCTTCCCAGCTATATATAGCCCAATAAAACCAGGATCAGTACGATGATCAGTAACGTCCCGATCCCGCCACTGGTCCGATAACCCCAGCCCCGGCTATAAGGCCAACTAGGAACGGTTCCGATCAACATAACAATTAAAATAATGAGTAAGATTGTGCCAACTGTCATAGTAATTCTCCTTTTCTTAAAGTGTCGGTAGACGTTTTATTACAATTTTGAAATCGTCCTTGAATAGTTGAAATACAGTTTATGAACAAGATTGGGCTTCGTCTGTACGCTAACAAACACAAAGCTAATCTCCTGTTTGCCTTACACCGCCGAGCCAAAAAATACAGTTATTCGGCCGCCGCCGTCACCCCGGTTTCGGCCGTTCCCATCACCAATTCCCGCCATGCGGCTTTTTGCGGTATCAGCGGCGGCATCGCGGCAAATTCGGGTTCAACCGTCGGCCTTGCGATCAGTTGCTCGAAGTCGCGAGTCACTACACCGCCCTTGCGGAAGAAGGCATTGTAGATGCTCCAGTTAGCGGGATTGCGGGAGCCGTCCCACGGGAAGCGGCGCAGCATCGAAGGCAAGGTATAAAATCCGTCGTAAGTGTCCAGGTAGCCTCGATAAAGCTGCTCGGCCGACAGCCCGGCCGGTTTGAACACGATATGGGATTGGTCGTATTTGTCCCAATCGAAAGACACGATCTGCTTGCGGCGCATCATTTCGAACCAATTGATCGTGCCCGGATACGGCGTCAATAGCGAATAGCCGCACATGTCGAACTTGGCGTCGATGTTGAACTTCAAAGTTTCGTCGAATACCGTGGCTTCGTCGCCTTCAAAACCGAACATGAACAGGCCGAGCACCATGATGCCGTATCGATGCAGTTTTTCGACCAGGTCGCGATACGACTCCGGATCGTTCTGGCATTTATGCACGTTACGCAGGGTCTGCTTCGAAATCGACTCGAAGCCGATCGACAACATGAAACAACCGCTTTCCGCTGCCAGTTCCAACAGGCGCTCATCGTTGGCGTCGCGGCTGTTCACCGCTGCCTGCCACTTCAACCCGCGTCCCTTGAGCGCCTTCATGACTTCGATGGCCCGTTTCGGCGTACCGAAAAAATCGGCATCGTTGAGCAGGATGACCCGCTCTTCGATATGTTCGATCTCGGCGACGATGTCTTCGATGGGCCGGTAGCGAAAGCGCAGACCATACATCGTCGGTTCGGCGCAAAAGGTGCAACCGTGATGGCAGCCGCGGGAAGTCTGGACGAAGCCCTTGTTGATATAACGGTTGCTTTTTAGCAGTCCTTGCCGCGGTTTCGGCATATCGACCATCGAATGCAGGGTTTCGGATTTATAAATGCCGTTCAAGCGACCGTGATTCAGGTCGTCGAGAACTTTGTCCATGATCAGCTCGGACTCCCCGACCACGACCGCGTCGGCATGTTTCAGCGCTTCCCGCGGCAGGTAGCTGACATGCACGCCGCCCATGATGACCGGCACGCCGCGCGCCCTGAATTCATCGGCAATCCGGTAACCCCGGTTGACATAAGAAGTCATTGCCGAAATGCCGACCATATCGACATCCATATCAAAATCGATAGGCTCGATATTTTCGTCGGTCAGGATGATTTCGTATTCGTCTTCAGGAATAAGACCGGCCACGGCGAGGAGCCCCGCGACCGGCGAATAAAGGGCCTTGCCGAAAAATAAAGGCCGTGTTGCGAAAGTATCTGCTTTTGGATTGATCAGGTGGATACGGCGGGTTTTAGCCATGTGAATACCTCTCCGTTATAGGTAACCGCTTACAAGACGCCGGGAAGCCGGGCACGGTAACAGTTTAACTACTGCATGAGATTGCGGTCTGTACGCTGCCGCACATAAGAACGGGGAAATAATTAAATACCGTCCGGAGATTTCAGCGTAGAGCGTGCCCTACGGCGGTTTACACAAATGATTTCACACCCTTTCTAAGTAATCGCACTTATTGTTTAAAGAGGCTGAGTTCTCTAACCTGACCAATCTTTTCCACAACACTAACGTTAATAGAGCTATTTAATTTTGGCTCGTAACCGGATGTTGCTTATGACTGATTTACATAGCCCACGGCAAAACTGCCTGCTCTATGCCCTCCCCCCGAATGAATTCAAACGCATATCTTCCCGCCTGGAGCTGGTTCAGATGCCGCTTGGCAAGGTTCTTTACGAACCGGGGGACGAACTGCACCATGTTTATTTTCCGACCACTTGCATCGTATCTAAACTTTACGTAATAGAAAGCGGCGCGTCGGCGGAAATAGCGGTAGTCGGCAATGACGGTATTATCGGCGTCGCCCTGTTCATGGGCGGCAAAACCATGCCCAACCAGGCCGTCGTGCGTAGCGCAGGCTACGCTTACCGGCTGCCGGCGCGCTTGCTTATGCAGGAATTCAACCGTTCCGGAGGGCGGCGCAACGGCACCTTGCATTATTTATTGCTGCGCTACACCCAAACGCTGATCGTGCAAATGGCCCAGATGGCGGTCTGCAATCGACATCATTCCCTAAACCAGCAACTCTGCCGCTGGCTGCTGCTAAGCCTTGACCGGCTCCCTTCGAATGAATTAACCATTACCCAGGAATTGATCGCCAATATGCTCGGCGTGCGCCGCGAAGGCGTCACCGAAGCCGCCGGTAAGTTACAACGGGCAGGATTGATTACTTACAGCCGGGGTCACATTACGGTGCTGGACCGGCCGGGATTGGAAGAGCGAGTCTGCGAGTGTTACCAAGTTGTTAAAACCGAATCCGACCGCTTGCTGCCTCCTCCGGCTATCGCTTCCGTACAGAATACGATGATCACGCCTTCCAGGCCTCTTGCCGAAGCGCGGCCGGCATTCGGTCCATGAAAAAGCAGGCGGAAAACATCGAATAAAAGTACGTGCGCTAACATACAGACAATAAAAAGCCGATACAGTAACTTGGTGTCCTGATTAGCGGAGCTGTTCTCCCTATTAACCGCCGACATCGGCTTTACTATCGTGCCGGATTCTTGCGCCGCTTGTCGGTTTTCTCCAAATGCCCAGGAGAGTAACCGTGTCATCCACCCAACCGCCTCCCGTTACCAATCGTCTACTGGCCGCCTTGCCCGGCAAGGATCGCGAACAGTTGCTCGCCAACTGCGAACGGATCGAGCTTATTTTTGCCGAGATGCTCTACCGCTCCGGCGATCCGATTCCGCATGTTTACCTGCCGACCGGCGGCGTCATTTCGTTGATGATGCCGGTCGATGACAACGCCGGTTTGGAAGTGGGGCTGGTCGGCAACGAAGGCATACTCGGAGTCACTCTTATGCTGGGGGTCGAGGTCGCGCCATTCGACGCTATGGTTCAAGGCCCCGGTCCGGCACTGCGTATAGCCGTGCCGTCGTTTCTTCGCGAACTCGAACAGAGTCCGGCGCTACAACACGAATTGAAACGCTATCTTTATGTGACGATGAACCAAATCGCGCAAACGGCAGCCTGTAACCGTTTCCATGTGGTAGAAGAGCGCCTTGCCCGCTGGCTGCTGATGACCCAGGACCGGGTGCATTCCGACACCTTCCATATCACCCATGTATTCCTGGCCTATATTCTGGGAGTCCGGCGTGTCGGCATCACCAAAGCGGCGCACTCGCTACAGCAGCAAAAGCTGATCAGTTATCATCGCGGCAACATCACCATTCTCGACCGCGCCGGTCTGGAAGCGGCTTCTTGCGGTTGTTACCGGGCCGATAAGGAAATTTATAAGCGTATTTTGGGTTAAACGAGGCTGTGGAAGTATTCATGTGGGAGGGGCTTTAGCCCCGAAAATCGGGGCTAAAGCCCCTCCCACAATAGACAAAACAATGACTTACAAATCACTAAAATATGATGTGTCATATTTTCAAGAATACTTTCACAGTCTCTCCGGCGTGGGAATGCAGTTCGGGACGCTACAGCGTCCCGATCCATTGAACCGCCGCCTTAAAAACAAGTCATGAAGCTAATACGCCGCACTTCATGGTTCTGGAAGCCGACGCTGGAGCGTCTGAGACTGCAATCCGTTTAAAAGCATATTCACCACGAAGGCCCGAAGAACACGAAGTTTTTTATCGTTCCCACGCTCCGGCGCTCGTCTTTATACACAAATGTCCGCGAGGCATCGTCATCTTGGCAAGCGCGGAAGGACTTCGCGTAGGGCGTGCCGTGCGCGCCTTGAGGAGCCCAGAGGTCGGCAGGATTTAACTTTCGCCCTGTGGCCATTGAACAGCTGGGGCCGCTCAACGGATTCCATGCGCGTTATAAGGCGCGCACGGCACGCCCTACGTCGGCTGTCCGATACCACACCGGCATTTATCATTCCCACGCCGGAGAGACTGTGAAAGTATTATCAGACACCCTATTTTATAATATGCACATCATCCGCTAACCGCCAGTTAACCAACCATCATGACATCACGCCGCTATCAACCCGTATTAAACCGTCAGCAAGACATGTTGCTGCCGCCTTGTGTCGATGAATACGTCAGCCAGAATAATCCGGTGCGCGCCATAGATGCGTATGTGAACACC
>Ga0208789_1000067_pt1 | contig 164348 bp, 108 predicted proteins | sample Methanotroph_Enr_FD_187368 | JGI IMG/M metagenome (GOLD analysis project Ga0208789, IMG submission 187368) | Enriched soil microbial communities from Old Woman Creek wetland in Ohio, USA - Methanotroph_Enrichment_5 (SPAdes) (version 2) | ecosystem: Environmental > Terrestrial > Soil > Wetlands...
CCGGATCAAGAGCATTAAGCGCCAAATGTATGGCAGGGCAGGTTTTGAACTGTTGCGTAGGAAAGTGATACTGTCTCAGCATGGGTAACCGTCCCCAAATGTGACGAAGAACCAATTTAAACTGAAAATGGGTGGTCAATTTCACCGTTTTTTCCAATCTTAAGCCCATAAGAATACAATTCATGAGCAAATTCTGCATAAAGTTTAGATAGGGCTTCATTGTCTCCATCCTTAAACTTAATCCATAGATTATTTCTTAACTCATCATTCACGTACCATGAAAATATTTGCATCAATGAAGATCAAATGTAATTGTAATAATAGAAATATCAAATTTGGTATTTACTTAACATTAATATTTGCAATGACTTACTCCATTAACCTAATCGTGAGACTTTGTCAATATGTTTAAATCACGTATTTTTCATAGAGTTTTTAGCAACGACGAATACGTTCCCATCTCCGTTTTTCATCAATGTATTTTCCTTTCATATACTATTTTTATCTGAATAATTGGGTATCAACCGAAGCAAATCAATCATCATTCTCGAATTCTCCTGATAATTTTTTATAAAATTGGTTGATTTGTCCATAGAATGACCATTTACAAGTTCAATCCTTTTAGTTTTCCCTTTCGACTGATAAAACCTTGACCTTTCTTCAAAGCCAGACATTTTTATCGGATGCCGAACAGGGTTTCCATTTCCATCGGGTACAAATACCGGATGTTCTTTCTAAACTTATCTGATTTCAATATGAAACAGCTTCAATACATCGTTAAACATCTATTTACCGGTGATAAAATCCATCCAGAGAGTTCCGTAGATGTATCATAGTATCCTTTCATTCGCATTTTAGCGCTTCTACTGGGTTCCGACTTGCGGCTTTCCAGCTTTGCAAACTCACTGTAAGAATCGCAATAATTAACGTCAGTATCCCCGACAAGACAAAGATCCACCAACTCAAACTGGTTCTATACGCAAAACTTTGCAACCAACTATGCATGGCGTATCCTGCAAAAGGAATTGCCAGCAGGAACGAATAAATGATCGTTTTTAAATAACCACCGTTTAAAAACATAACGATTTCGCCAATCGTAGCACCGTTAACCTTCCTAACTCCTATTTCTTTGAATTTCAGCTCAGAAGAAAATTTTATGGCAGCAAAAAGACCAATCGCGGCCATAAAAATGGCAAGAAATGCAAACACGGCAAACACTCTTCCAAATGCCACATCCGAAGCGTAAAGGGCTTTAAATTCCTCGTCCAGAAAAGTGAAATTGTACGGCTCGTTTGGATACACATTGTTCCAGATTTCATGCAATTGTTTTTGAGTTGCGATTATATTATCCGGCGAAACCTTAATACAATAAAATCCTACTTCATAGTTCCATTTTAAACTTTTGAAGAAAACTGTGGGGGCAACTTTTTCTCTTAACGATTTTTGGTGATAATTGTCAACAATTCCAATCAGCCGGTATGGCGATTCATTAATATAAATGGTTTTATCAATGGCATCCAGAGGATTTTCAATGCCCAGATAAGAACATGCTTTTTGATTAATAACAATCTCTTTGGCATCGTATTCATTCCGTTCTGCAAAAAAATTTCCGGATAATGCTCTAATCGCAAAAAAATCGAAATAATCTTCTCCGACATTCAATAATGTAAATTGCCCTTTGGTATTTATCTGCTCCTGTAAATGGACATTATCACTATACCGTGCAGGGTCTCTTCCGGGTATTGCTGCGGTGGTGGTAAAAGATTTGACCGAAGGTATACGTAATACTTCGTTTCGAAACGTTTCCAGTTTTTGCTGTTTGTCAGGCCGAAGGTTCATCGTCATAGGTGAATAGGATACCATAACCTGATCCATGTTGAACCCCAATTCTTTATTGACCATCAGATTGATCTGTCGAAACACGGTTAAAGTACATATGATTAAAAAAATGGCAACCATAAATTGAAAGCCCAACATTCCATTCCATGCTGATTGTCTTTGAAAATTGGAAATTGTTTTTCCCCTTAATGACACCAACAATCTGTTCTTTATAAGCTTTGAAAACGGGATTATTGCTGAGACAAGCGCTCCGGCAATAACTACCATAAAACAGGTTAATATCAAAATCCAAAAACTAACCGGTGGAATCTCCAGTCCATCGACAGATAAACCATTGCGCAAGATAACTACACCAATGGATAGGCTTATGACACCCGAAAACAAATGGTAAATAAATGTCTCGACAAAATATTCAAAAAACAAGTCTGTCTCATTGGCTCCCATTGCCCTTCTTATACTCGAACTAACTGCACTTTTCAAGGCTTCGGCAACCGATAGGTTGGCATAATTAAACCATGAAATGAACAATACCAAAATTGCTATAATTGCCAATGCCAGAACCTTAAACTTGCTTCCCTTTGCAGACAGTTCTCCTTCCAGATTGGGCGCAAGGTAGATGGAATGAATGGGTTGAACGATAAACTCTGCATATTCCCCTTTTTCTGCCAGATATTGGGTATGCTTTTTTAACGTTTCGGCAGCTTTCTTTTCGACCAAAACAAGATCGGTGCTTTTGGCCAACTTGATGTATGTATAGGCATTCGGGGTTTTCCAGGTTGATTGGTTGTACTGATCAAGATCAATTAGAGGCTGATCGCTTTCTGCCTCTAACTTTCCGGTTGAATTATTAAAGTATTTTAAATAATAGGGTAACGACTTGGAATAGATCAAAAGATCGACATCCAAATGGCTCTTCCCCTGAAAATCGTCAAAGACTCCACAAACATAAAATTCCCAGCCCTCATTCAATTTAAATTTTTGATTTAAAGGTGACTCTTTACCATATAGTTTTCGGGCCAATGACTTACTAATAATGGCTCCCCTGAAATCGGGGAAAAGATTATTCGGTGTATTGGTCTGGAGCGAAAGGGGGAAAACGCTAAAAAAACTGCTGTCGGCATAAAACATTCGGATATCCTGAACACTATTCTCCGGAGTATAAATGGTTGCGATATCTTTCCTCAAATTAGTGGAGGCCTCAATTTCGGGTATTTCATTTTTTAACACTTGGGCCGCTCCATAAAAATTTTTCGCACTCTGGTATATAAGCGTTCCATTGTCGAACTTTTTTAACCCGATACGATAAATTTGCGCTTTATTTGGCCAGAAATCGTCGTAGCTTTCCTCCGAAATAACCCATGACGAGATAATCAGAAAGGTTGTTATTCCTAACACCAACCCAAACAGTTTAATAAAAGCATTAAAACGCGCCTTTGATACTTTGCGCACAATCGTTTTCAGAAAAGTCATTACATTCATATTACTATTGAATTTTCTTTTTGTGTCATTTAATGCAAATCAAAAAACCTCCGCCACCAACCATTTGAACAGTTAGTTTTGAAGTATTGGTTATCTGTTTGGTTTCGAAGAGATAATCCGTTCCAACCCGATCAGCATTTGATCCATCTTTCAGAATTTGAGCATTGAAAGTACCTTGACCCAGAAATGAAAAATCAAGCGTAACTTCTCTGGCATTATCTCCGGTAATTCCTGCCACATACCAAGTACTGCCTGTCTTGCGGGCTTCAACCAAATATTCTCCAAACCTAGCTTCCAGCACTTTGGTATCGTTCCAAACAGTTGGTATTTTTGAAATTAAGCGAATGATTTCAGGTTCACGCTCATAAACAGAAGGGGCATCGCACAACATCTTCAGAGGCTCATTGTACAACACAAACAAAGACATTTCATTACACCTGGTCCCGTGAACCTCCGGTAAGGTAAAACGAAGGTTATGTCCCGATTGCAGGTTACGCATCCCTCCAGGAGTAAAGTCCATTGGTCCTTGTAGTCCACGAGTAAAAGGAAGCATCACCTTATGGGCAACAGTTACTTTATCAGCACTTAGCTTATTCCATTCGTTTCCGGCAACTGCTTCGTAATTGATAACATTTGGATAAGTTCTGGACAGACCAGTCGGTTTGGTCGCTCCGTGAAAGTCAATCAGCATTTTGTGTGCTGCCGTTGCTTTGGCAATGTCTTCATACATTTTGATTCCCGTTTGATCTTCGCGGCCAAAAAAATCGGCTTTAACCCCTGCTGCACCCATTGAAGCAAATAAATCCAAGGCTTTATCGAGTTGCCTGTATAATGTATGGCCTGGGCACCACAAAATAACTTTCACCCCTTTTGAGTTAGCATATTCAATTATCTTTTTTAGGTCAACTTCCGGATTGAAAAGAGTAAGATCGTTTTTATCCGTCCATAACCAATCAATCAGGATGTATTCCAATCCATATTTAGCTGCAAAATCAATATGATATAGGTAGGTTTGTGTATTCACTCCACCTTTGAAATTTTGCCCTTCTACCACATAATCGTGCCACCATTCCCAAGCCACTTTGCCAGGTTTGATCCAGTCAGTTTCTTTCAGTTCGCAGGGTTTTGAGAGTTGATAAACTAAATCACAGTCAGCAAATGTGCGATCATCGTCACTGATTACCAACAAACGCCATGGATAGTCGCGTGTACCGCTAGTTACGGCAATGTAATCAACGACTTTATCAGCCACTTGTGAATAATTACTAAAACCACCGGGTTTTGTGGTCAGCGCATATTTTTCGAAGGTTCCCACCAGATAGTTTTCGTAGTCGTTGCCTCGGTCGAGAAACAAACTGGGGTAATCGTAGAGCCCAGCTTCGGTAATGGCAACCTTCACTTTTGATGTCGGCTGTACAAATACAGGAAGGAAGATTTTGTCCTTGTTATTATTAAAATTCTGAATATTTTGAACATCTAAAGGCTGCAATTTATAATTCGTTTCATAACTTTTAGAGTCGAGCACCCAGGCCGAAACACCAAAATTGAACCGAAAAGCGACTTCTTCATTTTTTACAATCACTTGTTTTTCTTTCAGGCGAGTCACAAACCGGTAAGCTACCCCACTGTCGTACGCACGGAATTCAACAGAGAAACCACCTTCAAAATCAATTGCAAGTTGGTTGTAGTGGTCGTGAATCTCTTTTCTACTTCCCCAAACAGTTTTGATTAGTTGGTCAACGCTTGTCTGTTTTGAATTGACAACTATTGGGTTTGTCCCAAGCATTGTATTTTCAAGGGTCAAAGTCAATGGAGAGGATTCCAATATACGATCACCTTTGAAGGAAACCGTGTAATAAATTTTCTCCTTCAGGATGACTTCAATCGTGATATTTTTATCTGGAGAGATTAATCTCAGTTCCGCTGCTCCAACTGTCCAACAGATTGCCGAGAAACAAAATATCAAAACCAATTTGTTTACTTTCATAAGCTTATATTTATTCGTTCAATATTTTATTCAAAAACTGATATGCTGCCGGATTGTACTTTAACCGGTCAATCATTTGTACTTCACAAATGCGGAAGACTCCGCTCCCATGTTTCAGTTCCGCTGCTGCCATTACCGAACCTTTATCAGCCACCCAGTTGGAAGCGCCGCTCGAAAGGATCGGTTTCCAATCAGGGGCAGAAATGGTATAGGCCAGAATAGGCATGATCAACCCTTCTTTCCCGTTGTACCATAAACTGAAATCGAAAGGCTTGAAATTTTTCACCAACGGATGTCCTGTGGTCGGTGACACAAAGTAGTAGTCGCCCATACTGGTTTTTTCGATAGAAACCATTGTACCAGCAACCTGATATTGTTGCGCCGGAAGTTCCATGAAAACAACTGTTTTCCCACGACTCACCAGTTCATTAATCTGTTTCTCTGCTGCCGTGTAATTAGTAAAATCATCAACCAGAATAACGTCGGAAGTTTCGGCAGATGCTGCCATTGGATATCCTGACTGTTGTGCCAGTTGTGCCGCTTTCCCGTCGGTTTTGCCAAGTACGAAGACTTTTTTCTTCGATAAGGCAGGTTTGGGAAATACTTCAAATCCGAATTCATTCTGGTAGACACTTTCGCCTTTCTCACTCACAAGTGATACCCTGAATGTATATGCTGTCCGACTAGTAACTTCAGGAGCTTTGAATTTCAGAAATCCCTGAAATTGGGAACTATTTAAAGGTATGTTGGCCGCTACCTGATTGGCAAAAACAACCTTTCCTTCCTTTTCAACCTGGTATTTTAACTGGCATTCAGAAGTAGCTGAATTGAGATCATTGCAAATCCAGGCTTCGATGGCTGTTTCTTCTCCGGAAAAGAACTTGCTCCGGTCGCTGCGCAAGGACACCATTAGTGGTTCCAGAGAGTTGCGATAAGCAAAGTAGGCTTTTTTAGGCTGACGATCAACGTCCATAATGCTTTTCATCCAACCGGCAGGCCACGCATCAATAAAAAGATGCACAGCAAACGAGACCATTCGCGGATCGCGGCGAAAAGTTTCGGACACAAATTTCACAGCCCATGCCTGATGGTCCTGACTGGCTTCAATCCAATCGTTCAACGAATGCTGGGTATTGTACCACATGTAATGAAACCGGTGGGTCTGCGACATAGAGATGCGGTTGGCATTCCAATCCTTTTCATCTTTCTTGTCTTTGGGCAACCATGTTTTGGGGTAATATTTCTGCATCACGTTGAGCGGATCAAGGCCTTCGGCGCCAAACTCCCCACAGGCATACAGCCATCCTGGTTTTGTCCGTTGCCAGTACCCTTTGTACATTTGCCCAAGACCCAATCCGTGCCCGTTGTACCAAGTATTGTAGCAATGGCTGTCAGGTAGGCCAGGTGATGGCGGATCGTAATCACCATCACCAGCCTTGATCACGCGGTCGGGGTTCGACATCAACACGGCCTGATCGAGGGCAGCAAACAAGCGATAGTATTCGTCGGGCGTATTGAGGCTACGCTGAGGGTTTCCGTCGGCATTGGGAAACCTTTCGTTAATGTATGAAACCATAATCGTTGAAGGGTGCACACGTACCAAACGTTCCATTTCCTCGGCCTGTTTTACTGCTTCAGTAAACTTGTTCCTCCTGATGCCTCCAAACAAAGGCATGTCGGCCTGGTTGAGTAAACCCAGCCTGTCGCAATAGTCATACACTTCCGATTGCACCGGACGCTGGGTAAACCGCAGATAATTCATATTACAAAGCTTTGCCAGCAGGATGTCATCTATCAATTGACTCCAGTTTTTGTGCATTACATCATGCTGCTCAAACCCCATGGTATTGGCTCCGCGCAAACGGATCATTTTCCCATTCAAGTACATCCTGCCCTTGGGTGTGCTTACCGTATCCATGCTAAAACTTCGCATCCCGAATTGTTGAACACGTGTATCGGTAAGGTTACCGTTGACATCATATAGTTTCACCTGAACCTGATACAGCCAAGGTGTTTGGGTATCCCAAAGCCGGAAATTCCTCATATCGATGGGTATCCGGAGATAATTCACGCCATAACCCATTTTGAGGCGTTTTTGTGCCCAATCTGTTGGCTTGGCCAAATCACCTACGCCCGGAATATGAGTTGTCCCCGGAATGTATTCGTAATCCTCAACCACTGCTTCCGAAAAATTCTGGCCATAAACTGAAATCTTAAGTTTTGTATCCACCGGATAAGGTTCAAAATTATTCACTTCAACCCAAGCTTCAGCCTTTGATTCTTTCACATTTGGCCTGACGAAAATATCGTTGATATGCAGCGGTGAACGTGCTTCCAGGTAACAATCCTGATAAATGCCCATGGCAGCAGGACAATGATGCCATCCCAACTCAGGCTCATCGTAACCAGGACCGGTGGCTGCATAGATTTTATCGCCGATGACATTGTTCCCCTGATCGTCCTTGCCACCAGTGGTGGTATAGTCATTCTCTACTTTGATCAGGAGCATGTTTTTACCAGGCCGGGCTACCCGGGAAATCTCAAATTCAAAAGGGGCAAAAAACCCTTCGTGCGAACCGCAATGCCTTCCATTTACAAAAACCGATGCTTTGTAATCGACCCCTTTGAAACAGATAAACAGGTTCCCCTTTGAAAAGTCCTCCTGATTCAGTTCTATTTCTTTGAAATAATAGGTAACTGCACGTCCGAGCGGTGGTCCGTAATGAGGGATGGTTACTTTGTCCCATTTCCCATCTCCCCGGAGAGTTGCTGCAAAATCACTCAGGTCTTCGGGTGTTTCAACCCTCCAGTTAAATTCAGTTAATGGTATCTGATTGCGGTTGTTAACCATCGCAGGGGCCAGATTCTGTAAAAAAGGTTCATATTTTTTTCGCAATTTGTTCAATTCTGTATAGAGTTCTTCTTTGGTAGAAATCGGTTTTACAGACTTGAAAACTGATGTCGGATTGTGGGTTACTGGTAAGACGATATCGGGCAGCACGGGTGGCTGAGGGACAACCAGTTGGTTGGCTTTAGTGTCATACTTTTTCGTACCGATATCGGCAAATTTGTCTTGTGAATATGTCGAACAAAAGGTTCCAAAACAAAAAATTAAGGTTAGGAATAAAAACTGTTTCATTTGGTTGCTTCTTTAAAATTTTGCAGTCCGATCTTACTGATCGGTATTTGTTTAAAATCAGGTAAAAGGGTGAACACTTCGGAATTTAGTTTTAAATTATTTAGATATTCTAGTTAAAATCAGGGTTCAGAAATGAGTGAACGGATGCCATCGGCCCAAATCTGATAGCCTTTTTCAGTTGGATGGCAGAAATCGCTGGCTATTTCTTTAGGCAGTGTACCATCAGGAGCAAGCATTTTCGGCCCGATGTCAACCAAGGTGATGTTGTTTTCTTTTGCGAACTGTATCAGTTTCTGGTTAATCTCGTTGATCAATATCCGGCGCGGATGGGTTGGGCTTTGCTCACGTGGCAATATAGCCATCAGAATGATTTTTGCCCCGGGAACCTTGGACCTCACCCTTTGACAAATGACCTTTATTCCTTCAACAATTTCCGGAGCGGTGTTCATCCGCGCATTTGGGGTCTGACTGGTATTGTTGGTGCCGATATTGATGATCACTGTTCGTGGGTGAAGACCGTCAAGCTCTCCATGGTCGAGGCGCCAAAGAACGTTTTGAGTGCGGTCCCAGCCAAAGCCCAGGTTCAGAACGCGGTAGTTGCCAAAGAGTGAAGCCCAAGTATTTGGACCATTCGGTATCCGGGATCTTCCGTCTGCATATTTCAAACGCGGTTCTCCTCCCCAGAAATGGGTAATAGAATTACCAATCAAAACAATTTCAGGATTGATCGAGTCTTTGATTCGCAAAACTTCAGCATGGCGATCCCACCAATTATAAGAATCATTCTCCAGTTTCGATGCCGGAACGATAGCTGAATTTGCTGGGATTTCCGTATCCAGGGATTCGCCCATCAACTCTGAAAGCAAAGGTTCCATAGCCTGCGCCCAGGCTTTTGCCCCGGCCGGACTCGGGTGCAGCCAGTCGGGCATCATATCATGATTGATCGATCCATCCAGATTGAGGAACACATGGTTCACATCGCAATAATAAACATGTTTTCTATCAACACGACTGGACAAAATATCTGAGGCACGTTCAAGAATTGCCCGATGCGATGTAGGATTCGGGCCGCCATAGTATCCCGGGAAACACCGGAGTACAATAATCTTCGAATCCGGGCACCTTTCGCGTAACAACTTCACAATGGTTTCGATCCCTCCGGCAAGCTGGCCAGCCGTATGGCGTGTCGGGTAATTTTTTTCGTCAATATTGTTGGTACCAATTTCTACAACAATTACTTTGGGCGATTGACCATCTAGTTCCCCGTTTTGAATGTTCCAGATAATATTTTCGGTACGATATCCGGAGTATCCAAGGTTCAACGCTTTTCGCGGTGCAAAAAATTGGTTCCACACAGGTTGATATTCCAGTTTTTCAAAATTATTGGTGATCGAATTCCCGATCATGATCAGGTCAAACTTTTCTTTGGCAACAAGCGCTAATTTTTCGGCATGGCGTTTAGTTGCATATCCCTGAACAGGAACTGTAGCCGGGTTTAAACCCGAAGCTGCAACCGCTGGCTTTTCTTCAAGAAATGTTTTTAGTAAACCTGCCAATTTAGGATCGACTGGATTCAAATCCTTATCAGCAACGCTGACACTATCAGACAATAAATGAAAAAATGCCAACCCATTATAACCTTTCCAGATTTTCGTGTATTCTTCACAACTTTTAATCCATGCACTATTGTCGTTGGCACAAAATGAAGAAAAAAGTCGTGCAGTTGGCTGAACCGGAGGCATTACGGCAGGATACACTGTGCCTGAAATGGTTTCATCAAGATTGGTTGGACTAATAAGGATCAGCTCATTGGGTTGTTCTTTTTCGCCTAGCCGCTGAACTGTACGTGCAGCCAGATGACCTCCGGAAGAAAGTCCCATGATTACCAGGTGGTCGCAATGCAAACCTATATTCGGCAGTCCTGTTTTCAGCAACCGGAATGCTTTCAGGGCATCAGCCAAAGCCAGGTTGTGGATCCCCGAATCAGTGCCAACATGATATTCAAGGATAGCAACATCAAAACCCTCAGTATCCAGAAACGAGGCCACTTTTTCGCCTTCGTTTTTCACTTTTAAAAGTTCGTACCCACCACCCAGAAGCAACAAAACGGTGCCTTTGGGAGATTTTGATTTTGTTCGTTCCAGGTGCAACACAGGTGAATTGAATTGATGGATAGTACCATCCGCTTCAACCGGGTTTCCTTTTAATGAAACCTGCCCGTCGAGTGACAAAAAACCAGTTTTTAAAGCCCTCATCTTCTTATCAATTCCAGACTGCCCGTTTGTTATACCTGTAACCACAAACAGCAGAACAATGCTAACTGTTAACCGAACTAATGATCTCATCTTTATCGATTTTAGATATTAGCTGAATTATTTCTTTGAAATTTTTAAGCTGTACTTCTCAGTTGTTTTAGGCTGTTTAGCCATCAGGTTGATTCGTTGAATATTGTCAGCCCAATTTCTTTTGACGCCTTTGTCTTCCATATTTTCGAGTTTAATTTTCTCGATTGAAACATCGAACTGTGCCGGGTTGTATTTGACAACAAAATTCAGGACTTTAGCACCTTCCGGAGCATAATGAATGATTAATTCTCCAGGTTTTGTAACTTCTGCCGGATAGCAGGTCATCAAATGCTGTTCAACTAATTCGGCTTTTGTGAGTTTCAAAGCATCGTCGATCTGAACACTTTTTCCACGGTTCAGGATAACATTTCGCTGCCAGCTAATAATTCCGGCATCTTCGGGATACGATTTTGAAATATCGAGCGATAATGCTGAAAAATCCTTGCCTGTTTTGTACGATATGTTACTGGCTTTGAAGTTGGCTCCCGGCAACTGATTTTTGCCATTTACGGTTGGCAGGTTGTGGTAATCCGAGCAATTGTACCAGATTTCGTAACGTTTGTCGCTGAAAGTTTTGCGGGTATATGTTCCGCTGCCTACATCAATCAGAAGTGGAAATCCGTTATAGTACACGACGTAGTTGCCAATATCGTTGTGGTTATGACTTTCATCGTTATTTCCACCTTTCGCTGCCACAAAAAATCCATCGGTAGTTCCTTGTTGGTCGCGGGCAATCATTACCTGCAAATCGGGCAGCCAAGTGTCTTTTGGAAGCGGAAGTCCTTGCTCAGCCGCCTGATATTCTTTCTGTATAAACAATTTGAAGAAATTCCGGAAGTAATGTGCCCATCCGGATGATCCATCACCTGGTGAGCGGTAGTAGGCGCCAAACTTCATCATGTCGGCATCCTGAATGTCTTTCCCAAAACGGTAAATCATGTCTGCAGCCATTCCGGGTTTTGGACTGGCATCAGCAAAATTCACGAAATAGATGGGACTGATTTGTGCCTGGTAAATGAATTTACCCATGTTCCTGACTTTTTCCTCTTTGTAAACGTAGGTAAAGGCATCATTGGTAGCCAGGTTAAGGAGTGAAATATTATCGTAGAGCGATGCAGCCGCTGCTCCCCAGTACCCGGGACCTTCATCGCATCCACCATCCTGCGGATAGGGATTCAGGAACTGATCGAGCACATTCAGGATTCTGGCCACGGCTTCGGTGCGTTTCTGCGGATCTTTTTCGAGCAGCAAAACAGCATTCATCCAGTTGGAACATATCCATGGATTCCAGTTATTTGGGCGGCGTCCGTCAGCATTCGATGCCATAAAACCATGAGCTTTTGTCATGAGTGGCTGAAAAATGCGGTTATTGGTTTCGAGGTAAATACGTTTTCGGATTTGAGGTGAAACGGCATCGAGTTTATCACCCAGGAAATAATCGACCCAGGCCAGGTAGGTGGAGGTTTCGGCCGAAAACAATTCCACAAAAGGTTTGCTTGCGTCCATCAGACCTGAAAGTTCTTTTGTTTTAGGCAGATGTGCCGGAACTCCCCAGAACGATTCTTCACAGATTGACCATACTCCGTTAATGATCTGATCGATGAAACGGCCTTTGTTTTCGGCAATTTCGGCGAGCAACAAGGTGCCGAGCACTTCGCGCTTTTTAAAGCTGATGGTTTGATATTCATCGCGATCGCCAGTTCGTTCGATTAGTAACGATTTGGTTGCCGGAATGCCCGGCCATTCATAATTCAGGTAAGTTTCGGCTGTTTTAATGTAGGCTTTCATCATTTCCTGATCAGCTTTGGCCCAACTAGCGCGATCGTCAATTTTTGGAAACGGTACCCATTTGTCGGGTGCAACTAATATTTTCGATAACTCATCTTTACTGAATTTACCACTCAGCAGATTTTGCGATTGAGAAAAAACACCCAGGCAAAAAACGAGGTTTAGAATTATTAGAGTTATTTTTTTCATAATAGGTCTGATTGGTTATTGCATGATACTTAAAAATCTAATTTGAATTTTTTGAATCGGATATATTCCGGTTTATGGGCAACAGCTGGTCAATTGCGACCAAATTAGTTTAACTCCGCTGTTTGAATATCACCATTTTGACATTGACGGAGGGCAATTTGCCTCTTCTATGCCCCAACTGTAATTGGGTTTATCGCCCATTTCAAATTCGATGGTTACGTTACCTTGATGGAATAAATCACTATGCTGAAACCATGTTTTTGTATAAGCTTTTCCGTTTAGTTTGACTGATTGGATATAAAAATTTTTCTCGCTGTTGTTCCGGGCAATGACGATCAGTTTTCCACCCAGTCCGTGGTCAAACTCCACCCGGTCGAACAAGGGCGAGCCAATAATATATTGCCCTTGCCCATGATTTACGGGGTAAAAACCCATGGCACTGAAGATATACCAGGCCGACATTTGCCCCGTATCTTCGTTGCCACAATAGCCTTCCGGAGTATTATCATATTGAGAGGCCATGATCATCCGCACCCTTTCCTGCGTTTTCCAGGGTTGCCCCAGGTAGTTATACAAATAGGGAATATGCTGGCTAACTTCATTCCCATGAGCATACTGGCCTATCATTCCACTCATATCGCCTGAAGCGAAATCGTATTTCTTTTGAGGCTTTACCATAAACAGGGAATCGAGTTTGTTAGCCATCACCTCTTTCCCTCCCATTAATTTAGCAAGCCCAACCGGATCATGCGGAACAAAGAATGTCCACTGCCAGGCGTTTCCTTCCATAAAATCGTCGAACCTGTGGTGTGAAAAGAACGGATCAAACGGAGTACGCCACGATCCATCCTCCATTCGGCCCCTCATGAAATTGGTGCTTTTATCGAATACATTCTTGTAATTTCCTGCCCGTTTTATAAAATATTCATAATCTTTCTGATGTCCCAACATTTTAGCAAATTGAGCCACAGTCCAATCGTCATAAGCATATTCAAGAGTTTTTGCCACCGATTCGTATTCTAGGTTGGCTGGCACATAGTTGTGTTTTTTGTAATTGAGCAATCCAACAAACCTTCTCATATCCAACCCAAACGTATCTTTCATAGCCGTGGATTTTACTGCATCGTAAACTTTCCCGGCATCGTAATTACGGATGCCTTTGCAGTAAGTATCAGCTATTATTGGTACGGAATGAAAACCCTGCATGGTATGTGTCTCTTCGCCGGCTACTACCCAAACTGGTAGCAGTTTACATATTTCAAAGTGCGAAAGCATCGTTTTTACATAGTCGTTGGCCACTTCTGGCTGGATCAATGCCAACAGGGGATTGGCAGCCCTGAATACGTCCCACGTGCCGATATACCCGGAGTAATGGTTGTACCCATTTGCAGTATAAACCTGATGGTCTGGCCCACGATATTGTCCGTTGGTATCCATGTACAACATGGGGTAAATGAGTACATTGTAGAGGCCTGTTATAAACTGTTTTTGTTGTTTTTCGCTTCCACCTTCAATGCTGAACCGGATCAGCTCTTTTCTCCATTCTTCCTTATTTTGCTCAACTACACCACAGAAATCCCATCCTGGGATTTCCGCTTTCAGGTTTAGCCAAGCATTGGCGGTACTTACCGGAGATATGCCTACTTTCACTAAAACTGTACTGTCCTCTGCCATATCAAAATCGAAATTCGCTTTAATATGAAGACTGGAAGATTCCATTGAGTTGGGCTTGTACGCCCCATTGGATTCAATGCCATGCTTTTTGAAAGGTTTCGAAAACTCCATGGCGAAGTAGACGTGCATCGCATCGGCCCATCCATCAGAAACCCGGAATCCTTCAATTCGCCGGTCATCGATAACCTTCAAATAAGCCGCCGTAGTTGTATCACGACTGTCTTCTTTGACGACAGTGCAAGCCCCTGAATTGCCATGCACCAGGTCTAATATGATGTGGGCATCTTTCCCCGAATAAAATTTGTACTGATGAAAACCGCATCGCTTCGTGGCTGTTAGCGCCACATCAATGTCATAATCCAAAAGATTTACCCGGTATAATCCGGGCTCGGCATGTTCTTCCTGATGGCTGAACCGCGACCGGTAACCGGAATTCGGTTCATTTTCATTCCCCGGGTTAAATTTAAGTTCACCGGTAGTTGGCTGAAGCAGGATATCCAGAAACTCCCCGCACCCGCCACCACTTTTATGTGTGTGCGAAAATCCGATAATTGTCCGGTCGTTGTAGTGATAACCGCTGCCAGTACTCCGGGTATCAGGCCCAAGTTGCACCATTCCATGGGGAACGACAGCCACAGGAATTACCATTCCCTGTGCACCTGAACCGATAAGAGGATCTACTTCATTCAGAATGTCGTTCTTTAACGAAATATTTTGTGCTTTGCAGAACAAGGCAGACAAGACGAATAGTGCAATAATGGGGAAATGATATTCTTTCATAGTTACTCCTTTCAGGTTTCTTGAAAAATTTACCGGCTCCTCTTTTCATTCCGAAGAATGGCCTCGTCGAATAATTTGGCAATTGCCTGGTCAAAAACGGCCTGCTTTTTCCAGTCCTCCGAACCATAAACGCCAGCCTGCAAATAATCAAATACGCTAAACCCAATTTTATGCATTGCGGCTTTGTTCTTTATTCTGAAATCAAATGAAGATGGATTTGCAAATTCAGGATCAGCGATGAGCGAATGAACATCTTTGCCCGATTTTTGCCATTCAGCGAACGTCAGTTTCCCGAACCGGACATCTTTTGTACGTGTGTCCCAGTAACAGTTCTTGTCAGATTGAATGTTTACCTTGCCCCAGTTGCTGCTCAATAAATCGCCGGTTGAAAACCAAACCACATTATTTGAAAACGTAAACGACAAATGATCCTCAACCCGTGTTGCCTGAAGCTGGGCATTCAGGTTGTTGGCAAAAATATTGTTCCTGATGATGTTTTCTTTTCCGTAATGCTGGTGAAACCCGGAACTTTTGCAATTGTACACCAGGTTGTTTTCCATGACAATGCCAGTCGAACCTTCGTCGGTATAAAGTCCCCAGCCACCGTAATCGAACGAATATACATGGTGAACCACATTGTTGCTAACGGTAGTCCCCTCCGATTCGCCAAGGCAATATACCCCGCCCATATCGCACAATTCGCCCCAACCCAAATGGTGGATGTGATTGAATTCTATTTTGTTCCGCTTCGACAGACTACCGGTGTATCCCCACACCCATCCAACCGATATGCCTGAATAACGGAAATCGGCAATTTCGTTATGCGTGATCTGGTTGTCGCTGGCATGGAATAAGGTAACCCCAACCGCGCACGGAAAAACAAAACCGCCCGAACGGATGATGTTATTGTCAACAACAATATTCCGGGTAAGATCTTCAGCCATTTCAGGTCGAACAAAATTGCCTATTTTAATACCCCCGGCGCCTAAATCATGCAGGTAGCAATGTTCAATACTGCAATTGGTACAGGCTTTTCGAAACCAAACCGCATTGGTGCCCGTGTGGGCAATCTCGCAATTTACAAACTGAATATTTTTGGCAAAATCGGCCATCACAACTGCGTCAACAGGGGCGGCCGCCTGAGCCGGTTCATTTCCCAAGACAGGCATTTTATATCCTGAAACCTGAAAGGAAAGGCCTTCGAACCGGATATTCTCCACCTTTTTCCCGGTTTTTTCCTCACCCTGAATAGTTATAAAATGGCCGGTTACCGGAGCAATTACCTCCAGGTTTTGAATCGTTTCGCCCGGAACAGGCATGTAGTACAAATAGCCGGAACGATCAAGGTACCATTCCCCACAGGTGTCCAATGCAGCACGGTAATTTTCAATAATATAGCGTGTTTTTTTGTCAAGCATGTTCCAGGGTTTCATGCCCTGCCCTACCGTGAAAAGCATGGAAGAGTCTTTTTTAAAGCCAGTGATTTGTTTACGTGTATTGTCCCATTTATGATAAAATGTGATCACCGCATGGTCATAATCATCTTTCGAGAATGAAGCAACATTTGCTGCACCATCCTTATAAATTGACAACCGCTGAACAGCAAGCTCGGGAAACCGCCCTTCACCCTTGTCCAATATCGTTTCTGAGACATCCTTCAGAAAATAAAAACCACTGTTTGGCGATTTGGCCCGCACGGCACGTTTGCCATTCACATACAACTGCTCAAAGTACCAGCCAAATTCAGCCACTTCAGGTATTTTTGTCTGCCAAAGTGTTTCCGATAATTTTTCAAATCCCTGAATTCTTTTGCCCCCGTAGAAAACAGGATGTGCGCCCTCTTCAGCACGGAAAGTTACCGGCGATTTCGCGGTTCCCGAGTCATCAGTATCCAGCACAACAGGTTCAGTTAAAAAATAGACACCGTTGCCAATAATTACCTCAACCGGACCATCAAAAGCTTGTAAGCTTCTCAAAGTCCTCAACTTGCGAACAGCCCCGTTCAAGCTTGCCAGAGGCGATTCTTTTGTTCCCGGACCGGTGTCGTTACCTGACGTGGAAACATAGATTTTCGTGACTGCAGCCTGTATTTCATCTTCAGGAATAAAGAAAAGAATGACCAGCAGAGCGGCAAATACAGCAATGAATTTTTGGTTTAGTTTCATGGTTCATAGGTATAGTTATAGGTTTACATCATATAAAAATTCAAGGTTAGCAAATCATATTGTTTATCAGATACTCAAACTCAAGATGTACATTACCTGTACTTTTGAATAAATGCTGCCAATGACACTCCCATATTTGGATAATTCGGAAAAGGATGAGGATTTGCTGTTTGAACAACTATCCTTTCCTTCCCTGAATATTCTGAATATGGCTTAGTATAAATGGTATCGGTTGTAAAATTTGTTCCGTTTAAATTGTCAATAGCGATTGCTGCATCAACGATATAAATGTTTTCTGACTCTCTTCCGTCAAAATTTTCAATAATATTTCTGCGAAGCTCCCACATGCAGGCATTCTGCTTTGTTGTGAAATCGCCGGCTGTATTGTCTAGAATTCCACATGTAGATGACGGGATCATCAAAACGAATTTCCCATTTGGTACAGCTTTAAAATAAGATGTTGCAAGCTTTTCAATCTGCTCGTTCCATTTTGTGAAATTTATCTTTGAAGGCTCAGGTGCATTTCTGAAATCATTTAACCCTAAAAATTCTGCAAGTATTGACGGGGCTTCTAAATTCCACATTAAAAGGTACTTTCCATAATCGAAATTCCATACAAAGTCGCTGTAATTAACCGTAGTCCATTCTTTTCCGTTATATTTAACGTATGATTCCAAGGTGTTGTCATACATGACATCGTTGGCTACCGGGCTCAACTTATAACCCGTTTTTTCATCAAATAACAGGGAACGGGAATTAAAACGTCCTGCATTATAGCTTTCTCCAAAGGTCCATCCCCCGTTGGGATTTAATCGAACCTCATTGGCTAATTTCCAAAAATGGGTTGACCCCCAATATTTATAACTACCTCCGGGCTGCCAAAAACCATTATAGGCATCGGTACGTTTGTTTGACACACTAAAATACTGTGCCAATGTCCATCCGCCACGGCCTTCATCAAACTGCCCGGAATAGCCAGTAACATCACGTAATCCGATCATTCGAATCTTTGGGACATATCCCATTACCAGCAAAGCATCCTTGAAAAAAGCCCCTTGCGTGAAACTGTCGCCAATGATGGAAACCCTAACAGAATCGTTTCCAATACCTGGTTCGCCAATTACAATTGATGATGTAATGGATTTAATTGTATCAAAATTATCCTGATTAATTAAGCTAAGCGTAACGGTTGTTCCGTCCGCTGGTGCATTAATGCTGGCTACCTTTTGTAACCGCCTTTGGAATTTTGCTGTTCCTGAAAACCTAACAACATCATTATATGGTCTCCAGCGTTTAATAAGTGGTTCGACAAAAATATCGTTCTGAACTCCAGATAACATGTATAATTTTGACGGCAGGCAAATATCATTCACAAAAATTGATCCTTCCACAACACTGGATGAGCCTCCACGAACCGACACTTCCTGGATTTCTTTCTTCTCCTGATTCTTTTCATTCTGGGTAAATCCAATATTAGTCTGCGAAATGAACAGAAGTAACCCCAAAGCAACAAGTTTAATATTCATACAATGAGCAGTTTAAATGTTTGTGCAAAGAAGATAACCTGTGATTGGACGAACAAAGGGGATGCTGTAAGAAGAATAAATAGGCAGACTAATTCAATAAATGGCTTATTCATTAGGTTTGTTGGTTTAGGTTAATTAAAGTCCTGTGCTGTACTGTACTGCAAATATAAAATTTTAAAAATATTAATTCTTGAAAATGACTACTTTTTCATATCAAATCTATTCTTGATCAAAACAACAATCGCAGGCTAATAGCATTCAATTCTTTTAATTTGCGGTATCCCTTCCGACTTTACTATCTCAAGTTTTATTTCAGAAAACATCCCATCTTTGATTACCTCAATTCGCTTGTGCCCAATACAAGTGCCTTTGCCTAACAGTCTCCAATTGCAGTTTTGCATTCCATAAAGGTTGTATTCGCGAATACGTTCGCCCTTCGAAATGTCTTCCTGGATAACCACATATTTAACTGATTGAGGCGATTTAAAGTTGATCGTGAAAAGATTCCCTTTTCCCTCCGACGATCCCAAGGACATTGAAAACCTTTTTTTAACTTCCTGCCCGAATTCTTCAAGACGTTTCATGTCCACATCAGGAACCAGTCCCCGGTCATCAACAACAATCCCAAGCAGCATATTGGTATTCCGGCCAACACTCTTATTATACCTGTCTGTCAGTTCATCCAGGCTGCGTAGTTGATCGTCCTGATCTTTATGCCAGAACCAGCCTCCCTGGAACGAAGCATTTTTCCGGAGTGGAAAATCAGATTCGCCCGGGCACCAGAATTCTCCGCCCGGGTTTCCATTCAATCCTTGTATCTTAACCTCTCCCGTTGCCGATGTCGTTGAATCAGCTTTTGCCCAACAGGGATATGGGGCTACCCCATCTTCGTTGCCTACCCACCGTATATTATTCCGGTACCCAAATGGCCCTTGAAAAGCAATCGCATCTGGTTGATACTTTTTAAATAAAGAAGGAATATCTACCCCTCCCTTTTCGGGTGGCAACACCCCGCCGTCGAACCAGACTTCGAACAATTTGCCATACTGCGACCACAACTCGGTAAGCTGCGTCTTGACAACTTCTTTATACCTTTCCTGTTCCTGCTTATTTCCTGAAATAACCAATCCGGGATTTTCCACCTTGAAATAGCCGTTGGCCGATGCACTGGCGTAGATACCTGGTTTGATACCATACTTTTTACACGATGCGATAAAATCTTTCACAATATCGCCCTGCCCGTTCCGCCATGGCGTATTTTTCACACTGTACGGATGCGCTTTTGTAGGCCATAAACTGAAACCACTGCAGTGTTTGGCTACAAGCACTGCATAAGTTGCACCTGCCGCCTTGGCTGCCTCTAGCCATTGGTCAGTATCCAACTCCTTCGGATTGAAGATGGAAAGATCGGGATGGTAATTCCAATCAGACCTCCACTTATAAGTTGGTTCGAAAACCTGAAGATCAAAGTGAAACATGGCCCCAATTTCTGAATCGGCCCATCTTAACTGGGCTTTTGAAGGTAGTACAGGTTGGGCTGCCAGACCTGAAGTCGTTGTAAAAATGGCTAAAACGACTAGAAACAATAATTTTATTTTTTCCATTTTTTATAATTTTTCTTCAATTCCTGCAATTGTTCCAAAGTCAGTTTACCAATATGGCCTTCCTGAAAAATCCCAACATTCAACGTAACAGCACCTCCTATGCTGGTGTAGTTTTTCACAAACTGTTGAAGTTGCTCCTCGGTATAGGCGGGAGGTTCCATCCCATCAGGTGTAGAGGTGTAAATTGGCTTAAACGGGAAGTTTGCCCAATCGGGCGCTATGCCATTACCATGTGCCCAATAGCAGTCAATAGCTAAAAGTGTATGGTTTAAACACTGTGTTCCCTCTATATAAGCGGTTTCGGGTAAATACAACTCGGCACCTTCTTTTTTAAGCCCCAATCGCAATTTCCCGTCAATGACCACTTGTTGTTCGCCACTTAAGTAGTCGTGTTCGGGTCTTACCGGTTTTATGATTGGAACTAGGTACGACCCGTCATTGAATGTCAACACCGCATCGTTGTTGCCTGCCCGGGCAGCATCGTACCAATCTGCCCATTTCATGTATTTATTGTCAAAAATCGGGTGATCAGGGTAGCATCCGTCAAACCACCAGCCATCCAGATTTTTTCCAAATCGTAAAGCCCATTCCCGTACCGCTTTCAGGTACAACCGTTGAAATTCGGCCTGGCCGGTATTCAGTTCTGCGTTCCAGGCAAATCCTTTATGCAAAGATTCGTTGATCCTGATTTCACACGGCAGATAGGCGATAAACCGTTTCCCCCTTTTCTTTACCGCCTTTGCAATCTCCAGCACAAGGTCCCGTTCCGGGGTGTGGCCCAGACCCGCCAAAGAGTCGATCACCGAATTTGGACTGGCATAAGTGCCTGTATTTTGCCCGATAGTGAAGATCAGCCATTCGGCTCCCAACCGGTCGAAGTCTTTCATGAAACGGTTGACATCGAACCCGTTGACGGCTTCGTTTAACTCACTTTTAAACTTCCCATTTTCGGGAAGTGGGGACTTGTTCGTTTTTGTTTTGTCGAAATATGGAGAAATCCAATGGACCATTAACCCATATTTCCCTTTCATCCATTCACTTTTGGGCGATTGTGGCAGGTCGTTTTTATTGCCAATCATCGAATTCGAACGAACGAATAGAGAGAGAGAACAAAATACAACAAGCAGAAGTAGTGTTTTTTTCATATTTTTTGGTTACTGTAAAAATCAAGACTTGATTTCTTCCTGAAAGAGGATTTTTTCTAAGGTTTGACGATTAATAAGAAAAGGGGAAGCTGGCTTCCCCTTTTCCAGAACATAGCTGCTTTACTTGTTATAAAACAGGGTATAAACCTTCCACAAAATAATCTTATTTATAACCCAAATTTAAATCAGTTTCAGTAGTAGGAATCGTCCAAACAAAACCTTTGTCAGTATAAGGAATAGATCCTTCACCTCTTTCCCCATTTCCCACTGCAACTTTTAAGCCTCTCAAATAATCAATCCTGTCGCCCTCACAATAAAGTTCAATCAGGCGCTCATCACCAATCAACTGTTCTGTAATATTGCTATCGGTTACATAACTGCTTGAGCTTTCATAAGATTGTCCTGCAACAACAGCATCCCAGGCCCGTTTCCTGACAACATTTAAGTCACTCGCGGCTCCGGCTTTATCCCCTGCCTTGAATCTGCAAATGGAACGTGTGAGATACATTTCGGCCAGTCTGATTACTGGATAATTTGTAAATTTTGCAGCAGAAGTTCCAATTGCCCCTCCTCTGAAAGTTTTATTTGCAAATACACTTGTATATTTAATCCGGGCATCTTTGTACCACCTATCAGCTTTTTGCTCAGCAGCAGGAACAGTAACAGGTTCCCTTACAGCCATCAACTGGGTAAAACGTTTATCCCTCAAGGCAGCCGCATTGAAAGGTTGGTTAATGTCAATTGTCGGATTATTTATCCAGCCAATCCTTTTTATTGTTGAACGCTCTATGTTGCATTCAGTCCAGCCATTCACGCTAGTCGGAGCAAAATGGTTGTAACCGGCAACAATATTACTCACGAGGGCAGTTGTTTGATCGTAGTATGGAATCCATAATATAGACTCTTTTCCACGTGACATGGTGTTTTTGTTGAAAGCCTGTATTGGGTCTTCACTCAGATCATAATCCCCACCGTTTTGATCAATAACAAAGTCGGTATATTCCTTTGCTTTGGCATAGTTACCCATTGCAAAGTGAGTACGTGCCAACATAGCTGCTGCTGCAAATTTATTTGCCCGACCGGCCTGATAGGACATGTTCATTTTCCCGGCGATATACCGTTCGGGTAAAAGCTCGTAGGCTTTTTCAAGATCTGATTGTATTTGAGACCATATCTCCTTAACCGTTCCAATTTTAGGATTTATGGCATCAGTATAACCACTGGCAGTTTTTAGTATCAACGGTATTTGTTTCGCATCATTGGCGCCGCCTGGCACAAAAGCATTACAAAACGTAGTGGCATTCATGTAATAGGCAAATCCCCTCAGAAAATAAAGCTCACCCACAATCCGGCTCAAATTATATTTTTTATCATCATCGCTTATTGTTGGATAGGGGTTTCCGCCATTATCATCGACAAACTGAAGTGCATCGTTGACCGAACAAATGACCTTATATGAATCTGTAAACACACTGGGTAAAAATTGTTTTTGATTTTGTGTATCACGGAAGTATCCCCAGGAATCGCCTGCAGCAATCCAGGATACATCATCGGCTTCGGCATTTTTATACAAACACCAAATATTATAAGCATTACCGTAGCTGCCTGTTGCAAAAAGTCTAAAATATGAACCAATTGCGGCTCTGTCGAATTCAGTAAGCGTTGTCCACGGATTTTGAACCGGCCTGTCAAATTCAAAAAATGATTTGTTTTCACACGCTGTGGACAGCATCAAAACAATACATGTTAGAAATAATATTTTTTTCATAATTCATCAATTTTTTTTTAAAATTTAACCGAAACACCAAAGCTTGCCGAAAAGAGTTGTGGCAACACCCAATCATTCATATACGATTGTCCTTCAGGATCCCATCCCGGGTACTTGGTAAGGGTATAGAGGTTCTCTATATTGGCATAAAGCCTGAGTCCCTGAATCATATTTTGAGTTCTTGATGTCATCGGAAGGGTGTAACCTACTGTTATCGATTTTAGTTTTACAAAATCACCTTTAAAAAGGTATTGGGTCGACAACGTACGTGCATCGCCAAAATTTTGTACAACGCCGTTTTCATCTTTATAACCATTGCCTCTCCATAACAAACGCATATATTTGGCATTGTCACCCGGTTTTTTCCAATAATTGTTGTAATAATCAAGCGGTATCCCTGTAAGGTTTCCGCCCAGATTGGAGGTTATTTGGCGTAAATACTGGTCATAAATATAATTTCCACCCGAGAAGGTAACTAAAAAGCTAAAATCGAACGCTTTGTAGTTAAACTGATTGGTAATACCTCCGTAGTATTTCGGTATCCCATTTTTATCTTTCAGATGAAAATAGTTGCTGCCTACGTTATTCGCATTTGCATTTAAAAGTATATCATTTCCACTGGCATCTTTAAGCCGCCTTGTTTCACCGGTTTGTTTATAGTAATCCTTGTCAAGGGCATATATTTTAGGTAAACCTGATTGCGGGTCAATTCCTGCAAAATCGGCAAGGAAATAATCGCGTATGCCAGTACCAACTTTTGTAATATAGGCTGAACTTATCATTCCACTTCCCTTTGCATCAATTTGTGGGGTTAACTTTTTAACCTCGTTGTGGTTAGATGCAATATTGAGCGTTGTTTGCCATTTGAAATTTTTGGACTTGATATTGACAGAAGTTACCGACAGTTCGAACCCATTATTTACCAGATCACCGATATTATTCCAAAGCGATCCGGAGTTTACCCCGGCTGAAGGCGGTAATGCAACTGAAAGCAGAAGGTCTTTAACGTATTTGTTGTAGTAAGCAACCGATCCGTTTATACGGTTATTAAAGAACGCAAAATCAACCCCAAAATCAGAACTGCTGGTCGTTTCCCAGGTTAGATTGTTCACGCCTAAGGTATTGAGATTAGTTCCGTTTGTGGCTATAATATCACTGCTTCCGTACGCTAAAGCATTGGTATATCCATTCGCAGCCAATTTTGAGGTAGCAGTGAAGGAATATCCATTCACATCTAATCTCGAAGTAATATTTGAGTTACCTGTTTGACCGAAACTACCTCTTATCTTCAGAAAATGGTTTTTCCCAAAATTACTCATAAATGGTTCGTCAGTAAGAATCCACCCTGCAGAAAAAGCCATGAAATTTCCCCATCTAAAAGTGGGGGTAAATACCGAAGATCCATCTCTTCTGATGCTAAATCCAGCCATATACTTGTCCTTGAATTTATAATTGGCCCTACCAAAATAACCAAGACGGTAATTTTCATTTCCCAACGTAGATGTCATGCCAGTTTTTTGATTTGGCGTTCCTAATTCCTGAAAGATACCAACCAAATCCCTTCCAGCTATACTTCGATACCATCCGATTGTCCTTTGGCCTTCCATTCCGCCAACAAGATTTAAGTTATGGTCTCCAAATTGTGTATTATAAGTCAAGTAGAAATTGTAATTGGAGGTTTTATTTGTAATTGCATTATCTGTGGCAGCAGAATACCCATCCTGGCGAATAATGGCTGATTCCCAATGATTTGTGTTTTCCTGCTGAAAATCCATAGACACCTCAGTACGTGCCGACAATCCTTTTATAAAGGGGATATAGTACTCTCCGTAGGCGCCAACCAATGCCCGATAGGTATCAATATCGGTCAAATTATTTGCCCGGTCGTTTGATGCCGCAGGATTTCCAGCCTTAGGGTTTAAATATAAAGTTGGGTTGGCCAAACTATAAACAGGCAGAGCTGGTGCAGTAAATATTGAATTGAACGTTAACGCACCGCTCTGATTCCTTTTTGCTAAGTCCAAATTAATTCTTACGCCTACATCAAAATGGCTGGATGGCTTGAGATCAATATTGGCCCTTGCTCCGTAGCGCTCGAGATCATCATTTCTGGTAACTCCCTCATCCTTCCTGTAATTTCCGGATATGAAATATTTGGCAATTTTATCGCCTCCAACTACCGAAAGATTGGCATTTTGATATGATCCTTTTCTCATCATTACCTTCTGCCAATCCGTATTGGTTGCTAAAGCCTGATCACGTGTAAGTTTCTCAGTTATGTATGATTGAGCTGAGTAGTAATCAGTCTCTATATCAAAATTTCCAGAATTATTCGTTGATTTGTCCAAATCCAACATCTCAAAAAGTTGTTTGGTGTTAATCAATTTAACTTGTTGGAAAGGTAAATCGGAAACCCCAGTACTATAATCAATACTTACTGTAGGTTTCCCGGCAACACCAGATTTTGTAGTAATCAACACAACACCATTTGAACCACGGGAACCATAAATTGATGTTGCGGCAGCATCTTTCAACACCTGAATAGACTCGATGTCCGTTTGATTAATAAGGGACATATCACCAATTACCGGAACACCATCGATGATATAAAGAGGAGATGTGCCGGCACTGATCGAACTCAACCCCCGAACCAAGATATTAACGCCAGCGCCTAACTTGCCTGATGTTGATTGTATGCTCACTCCTGCAGCCTGCCCTTGTAAAAGTGACAATAAATTTGTTGAATTACTTGATGTTTGCAGAGTCTCTGCCTTTACTGTTGCAATACTACCAATTACATCCCTCTTTTTTTGCGACCCATAACCAACAGCCACAACTTCCTCAAGACCGATAGCATCTTCAACAAGTGTAACGTTAATTGTAGTTTTTCCCTCAATAGCCACTTCCTGGGCCTTCATTCCCACAAACGAAAATTGCAAGGTAGAATTTTCAGGACTGTAAGAGAGCGAATAATTTCCGTTGGCATCGGTGATCGTACCGGTTGTTGTCCCTTTTACAGCCACGGAAACCCCTGGCAATGAAGCACCCGAAGCGTCGGTTACTTTGCCGGAGATGGGTTTCTTCTGTTGAGAGCTATAACTTGTACTTAACTGATTATCGTCATCAGTCCGTTTAATCACAATATAACGGTCAACGATCTCGTAATTCAGGCCCATTTCAGGCAACAGCGCGTCTAGTACGTCTTTTACATCTTTATCTTTTGCCTTGATGTCCTTAACCCGATAATCATCAAGGTTCAGGTTGTAGTAGAAATAATAATGCGTTTGTTCTTCAATTTTAGTGAGGACATCGATCAACCTCGCTTGCGAGACATTCAATGTAAGGATTGATGACTGTGAAAATGATTTTGCCTGAGAAGCAAAAATACACGCAAAAAATAAAAAAATTGACAATCGCATAACTAAAAATAATTTAGTCCACGGCCCATGTGAGCCATGAAATGTTCGGTTTTTTTTCATAGTTTTGAATTGAGTTTAAATTAATAATTAGCCAGTCCAATGGCTTTTTGATTTTTATTTCAGCAATGGGGGTACGCGAATATCCCCATTGTTATTTTATCAAATATTGTTTTTATTGCCCATACAATCAGTATTAATTATTTTTCTTAACAATCAGTATTATATTTTTTTGGCTAGCCCTGCTTTCAACTGTAAAATCAATACTGGGATCCATTATGCTTAACGACTTAAAAACCTGTTCGACAGGCTTGTACTTTAGAAATGTACCTGAAAATGTGTGCGTTTTGAGTTCTTCATTATTAAACCTAATTTCGACATTGTACCAGCGTTCCATTTTCTTTGCAATTTCTTCAAGAGTCTCCTTTTTGAAAATGATTTTGCCTTCTTTCCACGAAGTATAGAAATCCGTATTTACTTTGGAAACTTCTGCCTTTTTCCCTTGTTCAATTTTAGCAACTTCCCCAGGAACGATTCTTTTACTCCAACTTTTGTCTTCAGAATTTAGCAATACAGAACCCTCTACAAGAGTCACATCAGCCTGATTATCAGTCGAAAACGCAGAAATATTAAATGATGTACCCAAAACTTCAATTGAAAACTTTCTGGCATTTACAACAAATGGTTTATGCTTATTGTGAGCCACTTCCATAAATGCTTCCCCGTCAAGATATACTTCTCTTGAAAACCAGTCGAATTCAGTCGGGTATTTAAACACAGAACCCGAATTCAACCAAATTTTAGAACCGTCAGATAAATTTATTTGGGTCATTTGACCCAACGGAACCTTAACTTCGGTATAACGTGTTTCGTTGAACGATCCAGAAACTAATGCATGAAGCAATGCCCCGGAAATAACAGCAATAAGAACGACAGCGGCGCGAACCCAAAAGGTCCGGGAAAGTTGTACTACAAGGGAATCGGTTTTTACCAATTGGTGATCAAGCCTGAGTTTGGCTTTGCCTTTATCAAATAAATCCCACGCGAATACTTTTTTCAAATGTCTTTTTAATTCATTTGCCCATTGATAATCAGTACTGGATTCGGAATTTTCTATACCTGAAGCAGTCGGCTTTGTTTCTGAATTGTAAAGATCGGATACTAAATCTTCCCAATATTTATTTTCGTCTTTCAAGTTTTGTGCTTTTAGTTTTGCTATTGACGAAATAAATGTTTTTTAGGGTGACAACTTTTTAAATTATTTTCAGGAAACATTTAGAAAACAACCAAACACATTGAATACATGGGATTTACTGAAAACAATAAGTCAGGGATTCAAGTATTAAAGGGACAACTGGAAAGAGTTACATAAAGAGCAAAAAGTGGATGGTTTTATGGGTTACACCCAATTCAACTTTCAAAAATTTATAGGAGCGTGACATTTGAGTTTTTACTGTATTTATAGAAATATTTAGTTCTTCGGCAATTTCGGCATACGATTTTTCTTCGAAGGCTGCCATCTTCAAAATCTTACGCCTTTGCTCGGGCAACTTATTAATAGACTGATACAGCTTATTTAAAATTCCGCAATCTTGCAATGGATCTGATACTTCGTCAGGTATCGAATTTATTACCGTATCAAAGTTGGTAAATTGAAGTTGGTTTTTGCGTAGATAGCTAATCGCAGAATTTTTGACAATTGTTACCAAATAGTTTTGCAATGATGATCTGATTTTGAGAGAAAGACGATCTTCCCAAATTTTCGCGAAGCAATCAATCACAATATCTTCAACTACCTGCCTGTCTTTGACATAACAATAAACAAACGAACACAAAGGCTGATAATAGTAATCGAACATTTTGTCGAAAACCGATTTGTCGCTTTCACGAATTTTTTCCCAGTCAATGAGTTTAGTCATAATTGCGGCTAATATACAACGATAAAATTAATCAGCATATCCCATTTCTGATGTTTTCTAATGCCTATTTCTCTGTCCATATATAAGCAACTAAATTTTCGAAGTCCATAATAAACAACTTAGAAGCAACTCATTACAACAATGAGCGTCACTTCTCATTGCCAACCAAAGATAGACACCAGGGATGATCAGTTACTAAAAAGCCAATTGGTTTAGCAACTATTTAAAATCAATCACTTGATTCCTTGCGTCACAACATTGTTGATATTTTCATACATTTCACTTGTCTTTCATAAGTATCATGTTAATTACTACTTTCTCAATCCTGTTAAATCAGACTCAACCGTGATTTTACCATTACCTGGAACCACTTTAGCCGAAAAGTCGCCATGTATCTCAATATTAGAAGAGGTTTTCAGGAAGATTTCTTTATTTTCAATGCTATTTGTAATCAAATCCATCGTTCCATTCTGATTGAATACACATCCGTAAATGTTGATTTTGGTTTTCAGATAATCGGGCATTGCTTTGTTGCCATGGAAATCGATCCGGTTGTTCTTGAAACTTGAATTGCAGATGGTTATTACATCAACCGGAGTTCCAATTGAGAGGAATTCGGTTGGTTGATCGTGAATCACCCTGATATTGTCAAAAACAAGCTGTTCTTGTTTCGGAATTTCAGCTCCCGGATAGTACGAACGGCTGTATTTGTCATTGTCGAAATGCACGGAAAAACCAATTCGCGGTTTTTCAAGAAAAATATCGCGAAAAACAACATTTCTCACTCCTGCAGTATAAGTGATATCATTCTGGACAACTCCCCAATTGATTCCATCCAGGATCTGACTGCCATGTTCATGTGTTGGCCGGGTCAATGATTTGTACACAGTACCATCAGCTTTTGCCTGAACGCGATAAATCCTGCCGTTCGAAACCACTGCATCCGATTGTTGCACTTCCATGCCCTGTTTCCAGTCGGTCCATCCGCCCGCCAATATGCGGCAAAAATAACCGGTAGTTTTTTCGGCATTCAGGTCGTGGCAATTCTCAACTATCCCATCTTCAATCCAACCCAGTTCCGGATTACCCGTTGAATAATCGTGCGCATTGAGCGCAATAGCGTCATCAAAGGTTTGAAAGACTCCATTGCTGATGGTAAAACGCTTGCCTCTGCCCAAATGTACCCCGTCCTTGTCGCCTTTAATAATAACATCGTTAATCACTATATCTTCGAAAGTACAAACATGAATGCCATATTGCGCCTTACCCAGGTCCATGCACCGAAAACGGTCGATGCGCAAATCTTTGATGTAGAAAAACGCTAACTGACCATGAAGCCCATACGCCTCTTTAAAAGTTCGGATATCAATCCCATTGACAATGATATAGAGGCCTTCAATGGTAATGTTCTGGTCGTACGTTTTGGTAAGCGCTCCCTTGTTGACAAGTACATGAGAGAATTTACCCTGTTCATCAACTTTCTTGATAAACACGTTGTTGCCAAATATCAGTGAGGTATTGCTGCCAATGTAAACAGTACCGGCCATCTTGTAAGTTCCAGGCTTACTTACGGTTATTGTCCCTGTCAGATCAACAGCACGCTGTAACGCTTGCGTATTTTCAATTCCACCCGCTTCAGGAGAAAAACCGAAGTCGGCAGCATCCACAAACCCGGGATTAATTGATTCCATCTGCTGTGGTTGCGTTGCTCGTGCCTGTCCATAAGTCGACATGCAGGAAACGAACATTACTGCTGCAATGAGTGCATAAAGTTTTGGGATTCTCATAAATATTCGCTTTAAATTATTTCGTTAATTCTATATCTGTTTCAGCATTAATTGTCCTTGTTATTTGCGCTAACGGCCTGTCGAATTCGAGCTTTATTACAGGTACTGTATTGGTCATTTCATTCGCCGGAAGATTTCTCAGACGAAGATAGGGTTGTTGTGACGCATGATCGCTGGGGCATAAATTCACAACACAATCAATTTCATTCCCGTTATTTAATAAAGTGGCTTTTGACGGAAGAACATTGATTGGCTTCAATTTTATTCCATTTCCAACCGGAACTTTATTCAGATGAATGTATAATGTTCGATCACGTTTGGTAACCAGAACCCCGGGGGTGTTCACTAATTCAGAATCAATTTTTACCTGTTGAAACGATTCATTAACAGATGTTTTCCATTTTCCAATCCGTTTCAAAATAGCAGATGATTCTTTCGGTATTATCCCTTCGGATGTTGGACCAACATTTAACAAATAATTGGCATCCCGTGCCAAATAGCTGTCCAAACTACTGATTAGATGCTGATCGCTGTAGAAATCTTCATCTTTTTTATATCCCCAACTTTCCATACCAACTGACTGGCAAGCTTCAACCGGCCTTTGAAATTCTTTTAAAGCAGATGCCCCTGCATCAAAATCACGCTCTGGAGTACCAAAATCGCCCTCATCAAATCCACGGTTGTTAATAATGGCTTTGGGTTGGAGTTTCCGGATCATCGCATTGACCGACGAATCTTTGTATTCAGGCACATTCATGTCCCACCAGAATCCATGGATTTCACCGTAATTGGAACAAAGCTCATGAACCTGTCCTTTCAGGAATGTCATGTATTTATCCCAATCAGGTGAATCTTGCAGCTGAGGTTGAAGTTCATGGTGCCGCCCCTGATTGGGATAGTTTGACTGGTTCCAATCGACAATTGAATAATACAGACAAAGCGGGATCTTCCTTTTGTGACAGGCTTCTGACAACATACCGATAATATCCTTTTTGTATGGGGTATTCATCGTATTAAATGTCGTTTGCCTGGTATCCCACAAGCAAAATCCGTCATGATGTTTGGTCGTAATGGTGATGTATTTCATTCCTGCTTCTTCCATCAAATCCAGCCACTCTTCCGGATCAAATTTCTTTGGATTCCACTGATCTGCCAATTTCATATATTCGGATCTCGCTACTCGTGCCCGCCATTGGTGTTGCTCGTGCCACCCAGGAATGGAATATAAACCCCAATGCACAAACATTCCATACCGCCGCTCAAAGAACCAGTCGCGGCCATCGCCAAAACCTGGAATGCCGTTTATCTTTATATAAGGATTCTCTGAAAAATTATTTTCTCCTAAAACTGGAATGGCACCCGCCCATTGTGCAAAAAACGGCATTGCAGCAATTGCCGCGGCTGATTTTAAGAGGTTTCTGCGTTTCATAGGTTTTGGTTTTATTATTAATTTCCTTTATTGTCAGCTATTCATTGATTTCCTGACGGAAACAATCCCGAAGTAACAAATGAATTGAAAGCAAACCATCGGTATCAGGAACCCAACGGCCATATTGAACGAATCAGCGATATATCCCATTAGCGGAGGGCAAAAAGCACCACCGGCAACGGCCATGACCAAAAATGACGAACCTTTCTTTGTTAGTGTGCCCAAATCACGGATTCCCAACGCAAAGATGGTTGGAAACATCACCGACATAAAAAAATAGCAACTGAAAAGCGCCACCACTGAAACGATACCCAAACCCATAACTACCAACAGGATCAGAACGGAATTGATAAATCCATACAATGCGAGTAGTTTACCCGGTGAAACAAATCCAAGTAACCATGATCCGGATAATCGTCCAACCCAGAAAAGACCCATTCCGCCAAAAGCAAGAATCAGCGATGCGGCCTGCTCGGGGTTTCGTGGCATAAATACTTCACCGAAAGTGCCCAGGTTTTGCATGATCTGCATTATCGAATTCTGGACATTGGGCAATTCTTCGGTGACATAGTTGATGAAAAATGAATTAATCCCAGTTTGCCCGGCCACATATGCAAATTGTGCTACAACAGCCAAAATGAAAAACGGGTGCTTTAACAACATACGCATAGGAGGATTTTCCTCTTGTTCCTGTGTTGCTTCTTCTTTTATCTCGGGCAACGAGGTAAAGAGAAACGCTACAGCCACTACCAGAACTATACTACCAATCAGCATGTAAGGCATTAAAAGTGAATCAAATTTAGCTTCGCCTTTGCCACTGCCACCTCCAAAGATAAGCAGTCCACCAATCAACGGTCCCAGAATCCAACCCAATCCATTAAACGACTGAGAAAAATTGATTCGCTGAGACGCTGATCCTTTCGGCCCCAAAACTGTCGTATAAGGATTAGCTGCTGTTTCGAGACAGGTTAAACCGCAGGCAATGACAAATAAGGCTATCAAAAATGGCCAAAACAATCCTAGTTTTGCTACCGGATAAAACATGAAAGCACCTGTGGCAAACAGTAGCAACCCGAAAACAATCCCCCGTTTGTATCCGAAACGTTTCATGATCAGTCCGGCAGGAACTGCCATGACCAAATAGCCAATGTAGAGTGAAAACTGGACGAACCCTGACTGGGCTTTCGATACGTGCAGAATATTTTGAAAATGTTTATTCAGAACATCTAAAAGACCATGTGCAAATCCCCAAAGCAGGAATAAACTTGTAATCAACATGAAAGGAACAAGGTAAGATGTGCCGTCAGGACTTTTAATCAGTGATATTTTACTTTTTTTCATGATCCCAGGTTTATTTAAAGGCTGTTTTGATTGCTGGAATAGATACATTGAACAACTTCTCAGTAATTAAACTTAGCTGGTTTTCGTCGCCTGTTATATGGAATATCCGTTGTTTATGCGTGATTGTTTCGCCCGGGGCAAGTAGCGCTGCCGGAGAGGAACTTTCAATTTCGTAGAATGGCCCCATAATTGATCCGTCGGCAACCGGGCCATCGTTGTAAGAATTGACTGCATCGCCACTCAGAGGATCAACCTGTTTGCCCCATTTAGAGTTCACATACTTTGACAGATTCTCAGGTTTTGAGAACCAAAGTAAGGTTAATACCTGATTTTGGGGGTCATAGCTTCCACACCAAGGTAAGGACCGCTGGGGAGAAAGTCCAATTTTACTCCGGCATTTCCCATCGGTTTTGAAAAACAGAATTTCGTCTTTACAGATTAAACGGTCAGACGGGACTTTCCCAAAATAATCGTCGGTCACAATCTTCCCAAGTTCAATCTCATTTCCTTTTTTGAAAGGAATAAAAACTACTCCTTTTTCAGAAGGATTAAACATGCAGAGTAACCAAATGGATAAAAATCCGGATTCTTTAGTCCAAGCAGAATTTCCCTTGTTGGTCAGTATGTTTTCCGATTCGTAGGCCACATAGTTCAACGAGGGATCAAGGAAAAGTTGCAACGCTTGTTCTGCCTCTTTTCGGGCGAGTAATTTGATCTTCCGCTCCACTCCTATTTCCATATTTGTTCCGGAAGCATTGGCTAAAGTAAACTCTTTTCGGAAGCTCGCGCTGGCCGGGGTTTGGGTAACTACATCAAATGATTTTGAGTCAATTTCTTTGGGAACCAGCCAGTTTTCAAAAACCTGTTCTTTCCCCTTCTGGAAATAAATCGAGAACGGACCTCCTTCGGGGCCAAACCACAAACGCTCTTCACCCCCATAAGGATTGAACTGGTTGCTAACCTCTCCCGATTCAATCAGTTTGTAGTTGATCCAGCCAAAACTCCTGCCTTCATTACCTTTGGCGGAACTGGTCATTACCCGGCCTTGCAGATCAGGAGCTAAAATCAGACTGGCTTTTGAGGCACTGTCTGTTAATTCTATAAAATTTAATTTATGTGCTTTCAAAAAAGCAAGGTCGTAACCATAAGTTCCTTGCAAAAAGGTTTCTTCAGTTTTTGAGTTCATCTTTTTAGGAGTTTTATTAGTTGAAGTTGAACATGATACAACAAGCAATATCATGGCTATATAAACCAGGTTGCTACAATAGTCAGAAAATTTTGCATTCATGCCTGTCGGGTTTAAGAATAGTGTTTATTTGCAATATTTTTGAATATATAAAACATGAATCAGGGCATTCCTTTTTGAATATCTTAGTCCATATTTACTTTTACCAATTTCATTGGCTTTCCTGATACGAGGCAGGTATTAACTTCTACCTGTCCATTTTTTACATCAATAAATGGTTCACCATTTTTCAGTCCGGCCAATCCATATCCCGACTCTGTTGAAATGAAACATTTAAAATCGTTGCCAATCTTCGAATCTATATAAAGGGTTTTATGCAATGCATCATAAAAAAGGCCTGTTAATCCCTGTAAAAGACTATAGCTTGACAGTGCCCTTGCATACCAATGCCCGCATTCGTATTCGTCGAACGGATTTCGAATGCGACCATCGTACCTTTTCCTGGCTTCACGGACAATTGCCAAACCTTTATCCACCTCACCGTTCATCATAAGATGCACAGCGACTTGGTATTCAATCCCAGTCCATACTTCGTTGCTATATACAAATGGCAGAGACGGTTCACCTCCTTCAGGCCAGGTACACAGCAGCAAACCACCTTCTTTGCCACATGCATACGACGGACGTTGAGGGTTCACATGATCAGACAAATCAGTTTTAAAGTTATAGGCGTATACCGAATTGAGATGGTTGTGTACCATTTTATCATCGAGAAAACCCGGTAGGCCACAAACATTCGAGATCCAGGAGCCTATTACCCCATCGGATAAACAGCCTTTTCCGTATTGGTATTTAGGGCCCTCCTTTTTAAGCAACTCCAAAGCTTCAGGAGAATAGTTGATATTCCATGCAACAGTCTTGTTTTCAATTGGACTTGGAGTTTCAAGTCCTTCCCAGATAACCTTTTGGTAAAAATATTTACCGTTATAGAGTTCGGTTTCCATATATTTCCGTCCTTTGGCCAAGAGGGCTTCGTAACCCGATGTGGATTCTCCCATAGCCCTTCCCATAATTATCATGGCCTGGGTTGCACCCAGATAAATACCTGTGCACATGGCATCGGGTCCCCAAAACTCGATATCGTAAGTATTATGGTGCGGCTCTTCTAATATCCCTTTTTGTTTTGGGTCCCATAGGTTACTGCAATACGTATAGCTCTTTTTAACCTGAGGCCACAACTGTTTCATCCATTCGGTGTTACCCGAAATAATCCATTCGCGGTAGACCTTCATAATGCCTCCAAGTTGGCCATCGGCAGCTGCATGCCAGGCATGATCAGTTACCTGAATAGGTAATGCAGAGCGAAAATTTTGGTGTCCACTAGTGTCCTGGCTTACTGTAAATTCTGTTTCCCGAAGCGTACGTTCCAGTTTCGGAAATAAATGTGAGATTGCCTGTGCGTAATTCCAGACATGAGTACATGAGCCCGAACAACACCCGCCTTGACTATCACCGCATCCTTCATAACCCCAAAGCCTTCCATCCTTTTGGCGAAATACGGTGGGCGATTTCAGGATCGATAAATTGGCCGAAACTGCTTCCAACACCTCATCAGGCAAATTGGATGAAAAAAATGTGTGGCTGAACAGGTTTGATTTTTCCTTTAATTCAGAATAATTCCTTTTCCAAAAATCAGAAATTTCATAAACATCTTTAAACTTGCCTGAATACCATGGTTCGTAAAACTGCGAATTATATTCCGGAGAGCAACAACCGCTTTCAGCATTGCAAACGGGAGATGCTGTTGTACCCTTTAATGCCCCCACCCTGATATTGGAATGTGGTACGTACCAAGCCATCATTAGATGCACAGTCTTAGTTTCTCCTGGTTTTAATTGAAACGGAACGTAAAGTGATGCTGACGTTGATCCGGTTGTTGCAGTATCGGCAGGCAAAGTCAACAATTCCACATCTTTCCACATTTTCGAACGGCCATCGAACCAACCGCCGCGAAACCAGCGATAATCGACAACCGCATCCTCGTTTGTATAAATAGCAAAGTCACCTTTGTAATAAGGTTTCTGCGGAGTACATTTCTGCGACAGTACAAACCCATTCTTAATTTTACGAACAGATTGCCCATTCCCGTTGTCGGGGCTATTGATACGCATGAAATTCTCGGAGTGAAAAGAAAATACAGCCTCGATGGATGAACCGGAAGTATTCCTGAAAGTATATTCCAATCCAGCCACAGGTAAACTTGAATTATCGGCATCGCCGGGCGTAAAAGGGCTCCATCCGCTAATTTCGACGTCCATTGGGATATCCGTATCTTTTAATTTTACAGTTGCAAATGGGAACCTTGCCTGAAAAACCGATTCGGAAAAATGTGGGAACCCATAAGGTTGACCTGCGGCCCCATTGCCGGTTCCGGGATTGCCATATATTTTATATGACTGAACCGGGCCTTCGAGTATTTTTGCCCCATTTTTTACGCCTTTAACCGCGATGGTTGCCATTGTAAAAGGTTCATTGAAAACCTCCGCTTTATGACGTACCGATATTTGGGATAACCTTCCTGTTCCTTCGAGACAGATCATCCCAGCCCCCAATCCTCCCATGGGGAAAGCAATGCGGTTGATATTATCCGCTTTATAGTCGCCATTAAATTGATGGATACTCTCTTTCCCATCAGGTTTATTGCAGGCGTGTAGCATAAATACCACCGCCAGAAGAGATAGGATTGGTTTCATTTTTTCGATTGTTTAATTTATTTCGAGTCCTTGCCAATCCGGAAGCTTTGGAAATTTGGTGTGTGGATCAGCCTGATACCAGTAGCAAACTGAAGCAATATCAGAATGTTGAGCCAAATATCTACCGTCTTTATGCCAACCTAAATCCTGAATGGTGATTTTCAAGTCTTTTTCAAAACGGATTGGATCCATAATATGCCAGCGATATAGGCCAAAGCGTTGCATCACGCTATAGTGGCCATCGCCCCGGATAACCTGATGAAGGCCTGCATAAGGCGTGCAGAATTCGGTGTATGCAACCTGTTCAACACCGGCTGAATTTTTCTTCCTTGTATCAAAATCATACGATCCGCAGAAGTAGTCTTCCGTTCCGGTCCCGCAAATTGTTGGGAATTTACTATCGCCATCGATAAAGAATTTAATCTCGCCTTCGCCCCACCAACCATTGTTGTTCACGCCCCAAGCCAGGTAAACACCTACAAACTGACCTTTTCCTTTGATGTTATCGACGATGGTATAATCAGAGGTTGTATCGGGGTTCGTCCTCCGGAACTGGGCATGGAAGTAAGCTGCATCGGCAGGAACATCAGTCAGCGTGTAATCAACCTGATAATACAAAGTCATCGGTTCTTTGTCGTTGATGTTTTCCATGGTAATTTTGCATTTTTTACGGAATGGCATTACCCAATAGCTATTGAATGCTTTGCCTGGGTTTACGCATACGGCCAATGAACTAAGCGGGGCGTATTCGTTCCAGCCCATGCCGAAAAAATCACCTACAGGACATTCAACCGATGGTTCGGTTTCACCATCCCAGTATATCCTCAGAATGGAATAGCGCCAGTTTCCAGTTGGAGTCAACCATATATGCTGAATCGCTCCCATTCCGTCAATCTCTGCCATGGTAAATGTTTCTCCCGACTGGATTGTTACTTTAGGATTGACCTTCCATCCCTGTCCAAGATCACGGGCAGCGCTGGCGGCATTCGCGGCATTCGGCTTATCCTTATCTTCTAACCTTGCCATTGCTCCTTTACCTTTCTCACCAGTAAAATTTTCTGGACTGATCGATCGTGTTTTGGCATTCGACATCCGGTAAAGATTACCCATGTTCAGGTCGAGGCCATTAAATGTGGATTGGGAAAATGTGAGCGAAGAAATCAGGCAAGCTATTGCCAGTACAATCAATTTTGTTTTCATAATTTTAGTCATTTAGGTAGTTAATGTTTAAGCATTTATGAGTTTTAGTAAAAATCAGTCATCGTTATAAGACTTTCAACACCTGATACTAATAAACCTCCACGTTTGAAATAACAGGGCAGGCTTTTGAATCAGCAATTACAATCCTCAGCTTTTGGACTTCGACCGGAGCAATGCGAAGAATTCGTTTGTATCCAATGGTGGTTCCTTTTGCTACTTCCTGCCAGTTGCCGTCTTTTTCAATTTCTATCGAAAAACTTTTAACGCGCTGTCCGAGTTTGATATACTCCTGAACAAGAACATAACTGATCAGTTTTTTTTCGTCCAAATCAATTTCCAGATTACCGGTTTTTTCCAAATCGTTGGTTGCCCAATAGGTTTCTTTGTTTCCATCAGTAACCATTTCGGCACCATAAACCGGTGAATCACCACGAACTGAAGAGGCTTTAACTGGTTTGTTTATTGCCAGGTTATTGCTAAAACGTTCGTTAATCAGTTTTTTCCAGCCAAGCAGAGACGCTACATCAATTTCGTTGATCAGTCCACGGCGGTCAGGAGGAATGTTCAGGATTAGGTTGGCGCCACGACCTACCGAACTGAGATAGATATCGAAAAGTTGTTCCGGAGTTTTTACCAGCGAGTCTTCTTTGGCATGATAAAACCATCCAGGACGTATCGAAACATCCACTTCTGCCGGAATCCAGCTTGTACCATTTTCGTTCCCAGTATTCAACAACTTCTGAATACCACTTTTGCCAGCAAACAAACTGTCTGCAGTTATTGAGTTCCAGTTGGTTTCGTTTACAAATCCGCTTTCGTTGCCGCACCAGCGAATATCCGGCCCCGCATCGCTAAAGAAAATCACATTGGGCTCCATGCCACGAACCAAATTCAAGGTTGTTGGCCAATCGTAATAGGTTTTGCCATCAATCTTTCGTTTTTCATTGGCGCCGCCATAATAACCATCGCCGCCATTTGCTCCGTCGAACCACATTTCGAAAACCGGTCTGTGTGCAGCAAAAAGCTCTTTTAATTGATTCCGATAATATTCAATATACGAAGATGAGCCATAGTCGGCACGGTTTCTATCCCATGGCGACAGGTAAACACCAAATTTCAAGCCGTCAACACGGCAGGCTTTTTCGACTTCGTCAACTATATTGCCTTTCCCATTTTTATATGGACTGTTTTTAACCGAATGTTCGGTGTATTTGCTGGGCCAAAGGCAGAAACCATCGTGATGCTTGCAGGTCAAGACCAAGCCATTTAATCCTGCAGCTTTTATGGCTTTGGTCCATTGGGTCACATCCATTGCTGTTGGGTTAAAGACAGATTCTTTTTCACCCCCAAGTCCCCATTCCCTGTCAGTGAATGTATTGACGGTAAAGTGAACAAAAGCATATTGTTCCATTTCATGCCAGGCTAGTTGGCGGTCGGTTGGTAATGGAAGAATTGGAGTCGGAGGTGCAACTGTCTTCTGGCAGGATGCTGTCATGAGGATAAGTGCATAAAAGACAGGTATCAGCAAAGTGAATACTCTTTTCATAATTTTTTATAGTTTTTTGTGGTTGTGTCAGCTTTGATTAATTCTAAGAATTGAACATCTTCAATTCCAATTTATAGAAAGGAGATAGTTGTCATGTCAAATAGCATCGGCCTACTTCACTTTTATTTTAAAAGCCCACGCGTAACTGCACGAAGTAGGCCGTGCTTTTTGCTTCGGATATGTGATCGTCAATCCATTGGCTTCGTCCCATTTCCACTGGAGTTCGCCCGGAACGCCCAGCATCGTAATCTTCGATCCATCAACCGGTTTTACCGATTTCAAATTGAATTCTTCACCCTGCCATTTCAGGAAGATCGCATACACATGGTCCCCTTTGGAAGTAAAACAGGCATCACCTTCCTGCTGAACTTTCCAGTAACTAGTTCCATAAATGGCCTCTCCATTGGTTTTAAGCCATTCCCCAAGCCTTAATAAAGGATATTGGTCATATTCGGTTATCACCCCGGCAGCAGTAGGGCCGACATTGATATCGAAATTACCATTCCGGCTCACCCCTTTGATCACTTTATCGATGAATTCTTTTGGCGACAAACAATCTTCCAGATCAGTATCCTGGTTGTACCCAAACGTTTTGGCAATTCCCTGCCAGAACGACCATTTGTGAGTCAGCAAACCTTCATTTCCTTTATCGTAGCCGTATTCCACATTGTATAAATCACCGTGTTTGCTTCGCTCGCCTTTACCAAAACGGTCATTTACAAAAACTTCCTGATTACGTTTTGCTGCCTCGTTGTAATAATACGCCACCACTTCTTTCATCTTCCAGAACGATTCGGGGTGGTCCCACTCGCCATCGAAGTAAAAAAAGTCAGGATGGTACAGATCAATGAGTTCCTTGACCTGAGGAACCATATAATCATCCACATAGTTATTCGCCCGTTTCAATCCTGCATAAGGGATATCTTTTCCTGTATAAAGTGGATTATACCACTCATAAAGAGAGAAATACAAGCCCACTTTTAAGCCTTCCTTTCGTCCGGCTTCGAAAAATTGTCCGAGCAGGTCTTTCTTTGGACCCATTTTCATCGCATTACGATCAGTGTATTTCGTAGGCCACAAACAGAATCCATCATGATGCTTCGAGGTAATGAAAATATATTTAGCGCCCATCTTTTTGGCGAATCCAGTCCACTGGGAAGGATCATAACTTTCTGCTTTCCATTTGGGGATAAAATCGTCATACACAAATTTTTCGCCATATTTCTCCCGGTGGTAGGTGTATGTCGGATTCGTCTTGTCATTCATCCTGAAGCCGTACCATTCGGCATAGGAAATTCCATTTTCTCGTGGAGCCCATGCCGGAACGGAATAGACACCCCAGTGCATACTCAGTCCTATTTTGGCATGATCAAACCATTGGGGCATTTTATGCTTGTCGAGCGATTCCCAGGTTGGCTTGTATTGCTCTTGTGCCGTTACCTTACTGAAGGCTAACGTGACAATCGATAAACAAATAATAAAAAGTCGTTTTAATGGCATAGTTGTAGATTTAATATCGCATTACTAATCCGTTCGGCAAGTCTCACATAACCTTCTTTGTTGTAGTGGACATCTCCTTTTGAACCGCTATATTTCTCCAGTTCCGGTTCCATTAAGCCGTACAAATCAATGACCGGAATACCGTTTTCTTCCATGATTTTACGAGCTATCCGGTTCCGATCTATTACAACCTGATTTTTTCCGGGATCCAATTTCTGTCCGGGTTCTTTGGATGGATAAGGGGTGGTAAGCGAATAAATTAGCTGGCACCCTTTGGCTTTATTTGATTTCAGAAATTTAACATACTTCCTTAAGCCATTTTCGTATTGCTCGTTGTTAAGGTGCCAGCCATGAAGCCCATTATTAAAATGGATCACCGCATGGTGATACTTTGCCATGGCCATTTTGGTCTCTCTGAATAGAGCCGGATCTTCGATACTGCGGGAGGTAGAATAGCGGTCGCAGTTGGCCACTCCGGATAATTTGGTCGAAACGGCAGGATAATAACCTCTTGAAATGGAATTCCCGATAAACAATACCCGTGGTTTTGTTGTATCACTTTCATGTCCCCACCAGAAATCACTCCATTCAATATCTTCCCGGGTAATTTTCTGTGTAACACAACCTCCTAAAAAGATTAGCAATATCGGTAATGCAATAAGGATTTTAGGTCTCATTTGCCTTTGCTTTAGATTCTTTTTATTTTTTGGCAGGCAAAAGGGCTTCGCGACAATATTCAACACATTTGGTTACCTCTTTTACAGCATCCGATCCTTCAGGGATGTTGTATTCCAATTCGATGTCGCAGGTGATCGGCCATTTGTTCTTTTGGATCAGTTGAAGGATTTCCACCACCGGTGTTTCCCCGTGTCCAAATTGTTGGTTTTTATTCGGGTCCGTAGCTTTTGGTCCTGTTTTGTCTTTGATATGAACACTGGCAATGCGATCATGAAGTCTTTCGATCAAAGCACAGGGATTTACACCTGTAGCTCCAAAGTAGTGGCCGAAATCCAGGTTCAGCATCAGTTTGGGTCCATAAGCAAGAACTTTATCAAAACTGAAATTTGGATCGCCCGATTGGCCGTGATTGTGGAAGATCACATAGAGGTTGTGTTTTTCGGCAAACGGTTCCATCCGTTTGGCTGCTTCTTCCGAAATCTCCATGGTGATACCCCTTGCCCCTAATGTTTTGCACACATTGAAAGCATAGTCAATTTCTTCGTCCGACCAACTTTTATCTCCCAATTTCAAAATGTCGATCTTTATGCCTTTGCTTTTAAACATTTTACGCACAGCCTTGAATTTATCCATTGAAACGGAGGTTCTCCATTGCTTGATAACCTGCAGGTCTTTTGATTGTGGAATACCTGCATATTGTTCCACAGTGCCTCCCATCAACTCCACTGAGCTTAAACCTGATTGGATGGCATAATTCAGGATACCAGTAAGTGACTGGTCTGGCATACTGCGGTAACTGTATGTGATTGCGCCAATCTCGACACCCCCGAATTTGGATCTATGTTTCGCGGAAACGGTAGCGGACGATTGAATGCTAAAAACGGTAAAAACAAGGATTACAAATGCCTTTGTTATCGATAAAAAACTGGATTGTGTAATTTTACTAATTTGATTCTTCATGATTTTAATGAAATTGGTTTATTGTGGTTAATTGGTTTTGTGATTACAACGAATATGGTCTTCTGTATTGATAATGGTAAAGCCGGTGATTGGCTGCTTCTGTATCGTCGCCAAAGCTCAACGTGGCCGGGTCCCATTTAACAGGGCGCTGCAATTCGGTAGCCATGTTGCCCAGACAGCAGAGTGTGTTGGTACTGCAACCCACTTCAACAGGGGCAATTGGATTTTTGCGCGAACGGACAGCATCTATGAAATTTTGCATGTGCGGTGAACTTACCTCATACTGGCCTTCACCTATCTTCTTTTCTTCTTTCTTGAGCAACGAAGGATCAGAACATTCAATGAAACCCCTGGCTACCTTCAACCAGCCTTTGGTTCCATTAAAACAGATTCCTTGTCCTCCTTCTTTCCTGAAAGGTTGTTCGGTCATCACGATGCCATTCTCATATTTCATGGTCAGGTACTGTGCGCTATTGTATCCTTTGGGAATAAACTCGCAGGGACCTGATCCATCCATACCAATGGCAGCCTGAGCTATGTCGAACATGTGAGCGCCCCAGTCGGCGGTAAACCCGTTGCCGGTTTCGCGGTACCAGCGCCATGCACCCCAAAGTTTCTCATCCTGTACCGGATCAAGCGTGATAGGCGGGCATAGATCTGGATGATAGTGAATCTTTGGATCGTTCAATGGTCCCATCCACTGGTTCCAGTTTAATGTGGCAGGAATCGCCTGTTCCGGCAAATCAAGTGGTTTGGGCGGATCGCCTACTTTGGCATAGATCGTTTCGATGTGACCGATGGCACCGCCCCTGACCAAAGCTATAGCTTGCTGAAACTCTTTGCTTGAACGTTGCTGGCTTCCAACTTGTAATACCCGGTTATTGCCACGAACAGCTTTGACAATTTCCTGTCCTTCGCGGATGGTAAATGCCAAGGGTTTCTGCACATAAACATCTTTTCCCGACTTGCAGGCATGGATTGCTGTCAGCGCATGCCAATGGTCGGGTGTTGCAATAGATACAGCATCAATATCTTTGCGGTCGAGCATATCTTCGTAGAATTCGTACATGTCGCACCGGGATGCCACGTTCTGCGATTTTTGCCAGGCTTCCACTTTACTTTTGAAGCGTTCGCGTTTGAGTTGTTCAACATCGCAACAGGCCACAACCTGAACTCCGGGGCATTTTGAGAAGCTATTGAAATCAGAAACTCCCTGTCTACCCGATCCGATGAAACCTAAAACTACTCGGTCGCTCGGGGCAATGCGAGTTCCATTAGCCATTGTCCAACTTGGCAGGATTGTTAACCCAGCCAATCCAAGAGCAGAATAACCCAAAAACTGGCGCCTGCTTTGGTTTTTTGTTTCTTTTTCTTTCATAATCACATTTAAATAATTTATTATACTTATACATACTGGATTTAGCCTGTTTTCTGTTTTGAAAGGACGACATACGACCACACAGAGATTTTGAACGCTATGGATTTAGTTTGTATCCGAACCTTTGGAAGAGAAAAAGAAGATAAACTGTAATTGGCAAAAGACGGGAAGTCTATAATTTTTGTATATAGACAAACTATTTCAATAAATAGCTTATTCATTGGTTTGTTGGTTTAGGTTAATTAAAGTCCTGTGCTGTACTGTCCTGCAAATATAAAATTTTTAAAATACAAACTCCTGAAAATGATTACTTTTTTACATCTAATCTAATCTTCATTTTGCATTATTAAAGAAATTGCTCATAAACAGTAACTGAAATTTAACGGCATTGGTCCAGTATGGCCAGCTATGACCACCCGGACGGGTGATGTAATCGTGTTGAATATTGCGATACAACAATTGCTGATGAAGGTTCTCATTCACTTTATAGAAAAAATCTTCGGTACCACAATCGATGATGATTGCAAGGGAATTCGTCGTTAATAGATTCAGCATATTGATCACGGTATTCTTTTCCCAACGTTCGGGTTGTTCACCATATATTCCTAAAAGTTTGGCCATGCCCCAATTGTTGGGGAACGGACGGATATCCACGCCCCCACTCATGCTTCCGGCTGCCCCAAACACATCCTGATGCCTGAATGCAAGGTACAATGCACCTTGTCCGCCCATGCTCAACCCGGTAATAGCACGGCCTTTGCGATCTTTGATTGTTTTATACTTGGAGTCTATTGATTTGACCAATTCATCAGAAATATAGGTTTCGTATTTCGATGCCGGATCAACCGGGCTGTCCCAATACCAACTGCTGACCCCACCATCAGGGCAAACTATGATTATATTATACAGGTCAACCGCCATTTCAAAACCTTTGGCCTTGTTGATCCAGTCCAAATGGTTGCCACCGTGCCCGTGAAGCAGGTATACCACAGGCAATTCTTTGGCAATTGCATAATTATCAGGAGTAATTATTACAGATTTGATACCCTTCTGCATGGATGGGCTGTATGTTTGGATAGTGTCAACAACAGCAGCATTGGCAATATGTGCAAAAACAATAAAAAGTACGATAATCAATCTCATGTAGTTCTATTTTATTAGTTTTATATAATATTGTTTGGATTAGCCCAGTTCCTGCCTTTTCATAAGTATAGATGGTCAAAAGCAAGAAAAAACACCTCACAAGATATCTCCTGTGAGGTGAAATTGAATATTAGATTAATGCATACAATCTTCTGAATTACAGACTTATGCCAGAACCACTCCAGCCATCATTTTGTTTCAAAACCCCATTTGACAAGGAAATTTCGTTTTCAGGAATTTGGAAAAATCCTCCGGTCGCCCTGATTCTTTCGGTCAGGTTCGAATTGTATTTCGCTGCGACCTTATTATTAAGTATATCAGCCCCATTCTGATTCTGGTCAATAATAACCCCAGCCTCCTTTCCATACCAACGCAACAGGTCGAAATAGCGAATACCCTCAAAAGCAAGTTCAAAACGTCGTTCTTTCTGAAGGTTTTCGAGACTATAAGAAACAGGAGCCAGCCCGGCACGAGCCCTTACCGTATTTATCCCATTGGCAGTACCTGTCAGCTCTGAGTGCATTAGTAATACATCTGAATATCTTATTAACACATAGTCTTGAAGACAAGCTGTTGCGAAGGATGCATTGGCACCTTCCAGCACTACAGTATATGTATTGATGCCCCATTTTAACGGATCAGCATTACTTTTATCGGTGTAAACATGTATCAACGAATATTTCTTAATGAACAATTTTGTTTCTTCCACATAAGTCCATCCACCTATCTCGTACTTCTTAAATCCTTCGCGTGGGCTATCTACATCAATTACGCTACCCCAGCGACGAATCGTATCTTTAGGTTCGTCAGTAATCCACGCGTTTACCATTTTGGGATTAATTGAGGCGCCTCCATATCCATCTGCATATGGGAAAGCATTCCTAATATTGCTTTGTCCCCTGATGCCAAAAACCTGACAAATAGAATTCATTGGGTCTGCCCAGGAGGAGACAAATCCATATTTTATGGCGAAAACTGTCTCCACATTGTTATCTCCAGCCCAATTTAACCCTTTGCCTTTGGTATATGCGTAATCTTCTCTGGTCCCGCTGTTTGTGTATGGCCATAAATTCCGGAAGTCATTTACGAGGTTATGCCCGCTATTTGCAATTACATCTTCCAGATAAGTAACAACTTGTTGTTTTGAGATGGAACCTCCTTCTTTTAAAGGTAGGTCATTTTGCTTGTAATATCCGGTATAGAACAAAAATACCCGTGCAAGTAATGACTCGGCAGCCCATTTTGTTGCATGTCCTGCCCGTGCGGGATTTGCACCATTCTTATCAGCGGGAAGGTTGTCAATGGCCATCTTTAAATCAGAAGCAATTTGAGAGTATGTATCCTTTGCAGGAGTTTTGGGAATATTTACCGGTTCGGAACTTAGCAGCAGTGGCACTTCGCCGAAAACCTTTGAAAGCTCACTGTAAAAGAATCCCCTCAAAAAATAAGCTTCCCCAAGAATAGTTTTTTTCTCAACATCTGAAGTGAAAGTAATTTTGGCAACAGACTCTAGGAGTTTATTAACTCGGTATATACCAGCATAATAATTTGTCCAAAGGTTCTGCACCATATTAGGGTTGGCCACGCGCCATTGATCACAACCGTGAACTAAATAATCGTTCGCAGCACCTCCTCCAAAATGATCATCTGATACTAAATCTCCGATATAAAACGAACTACCTTGATTAACCTTAGCCATAGAATTATATGCTGCAGCAAGCGCCTGATTGCAATCACTTCCGTTTAACGGGAAATTAAGGTCATTTTTATTAGCAAGGTCGGTTGTATTCAAAAAGTTGTTACAACTCATTGTAAGTATGACCAGAACTGACAGTAAAATATATTTATTCATGTTAGTAGTATTTAAAATTTAAGATTAGCACCGATCATGAAAGTACGGGACAAAGGCATGTTTTGTCCTATATCAATTCCTTTTGCCCAATCAGAAGGAGCTGCACCAACCTCAGGATTTGGGCCAATATAGTTGGTAAATGTGTAAAGATTCTGAACGGCTATATACAACCTTGCCTGATTAATAGGCATTGCAGGAAAGAGTTTCTTCAGATTGTATCCCAATGTTACATTCTGGATTCTTAAATAATCTCCATCATTGATATAAATATCAGAGAAATAATTGTAGTTGGGACTCGCTGTTGAAGTCAATCGGGGGTATCTGTTCGATGTTCCTTCCCCATGCCAGCGATCCATCAGATAGGTAGGATAACTCTCTTTATACTTGTCACCCATATGGTAGGCAGTCATAATTTGGTTTCCCGATACGCCTGAGGCGGTAGCTGAAAAATCGAACCCTTTATAGCCCAGGTTAATTGAGAACCCGAAAATTCCTTTAGGGTTAGGATCACCAATTTTGGTCCTGTCTTTTGCATCTATAGCTCCATCATTGTTCAAATCGACAAATATCAGATCTCCAGGTTTATTGCCTACTTTAGCTCCTTTATACGCGTCGATCTCGGCCTGATTCTGGAATACACCGGCTGTTTTAAAACCCCAAAAATAGCCGATTGGATATCCAACCTGTGCCCTGTACGGAGGTAACTGTCCTGAGGATTGCGCACTAATCCCAATGCCATCAATAAGTCCCTGAGGATTGGCAATACGTGTAATTTTATTGGTGTTATAAGCATAATTCGCACTTATTCCATAAGTAAACTCACCAATTTTGTCATTCCAGTTCAACGATAATTCAATACCTTTATTGGTAACGTCCCCTCCATTGATATAAGGTGCGCCAGCTCCCTGCGAACCCAAAATAGGTGCATTAACTAACCAATCCTTTGTTTTTTTGTTATAAACATCCATTGCTAGCATCATTCGTCCGCCAAGCAATCTGGAATCGAAACCAAAATCAAGCTGTTCCGATGTTTCCCAGGTAATATTCTCATTGGGGATCATGCTTGGATACGCACCAACAACATAGTTGCTTTTGCTTGTACCAAAGTAATAATTTGCATTGCTGAAACTTATTGGTGATAAATACTGAAAGCTCGGAATTTCCTGGTTTCCATTTTGACCCCAACTTGCACGAAGTTTAAAAAAGTCTAACCAACTCTTTGTCGATTGTAAAAACGGCTCATTGCTTACTACCCATCCTGCCGATACGGATGGGAAATTTCCCCAACGGTTTCCTGAAGCGAACCTTGAAGAGCCGTCTCTACGAATAAGAGCAGTAAATAAATAAGTTTCTTTATAATCGTAGTTGATACGACCAAAGAACGACGCCATGGACCATTTACCAAGATAAGAACCAGACAAACCGGTTTGTCCTGGAGTAATTGTTTTTACATTAGATAAATATGCATATTCAAAACTATTAAAGATTGATCCTGAATTGTTACCTGATAACGATTCACCCAAACCTGTCTGTTCTATCGATTGCCCAACAAGTGCAACAATGTTATGTGCACCTTTAATTTTCAGATTGTAAGTCAGTGTGTTTTCCATTTGGTAACCCACCCCAATGGTTGAACCCTGACTTGTTTGATCTATAGAGCGATAAGATGAAGTCCCTAAATAAAATGTAGGAGCGTAAGATCTTGATGAGTAAGCCGTTAACGAATAACCCATATTGCTTTTAAATGTCAGGTCTTTAACAGGCTTAACCTCAAAATAGGCATTAAACCTGAAGTCATGATTCTTACTTTCATTCTGACTGTTATAATACTCCATTGCAACTGGATTCGACCTGTCGGGGTCCCAACTTATATTTGGGGAATAGTTACCATTTTCATCTTTAACCGGCAAAAGCGGATGATCCCTCCCGATTAAATACATCCTATTCTCGTTCTTCTTATAAGTGTAAAGCAAGTTTTCTCCAAAAGTAATGATGTTCCGGTTGTTCCTTTTTAATAATACATGATCAGAATTCAGCCGGAAACTATACCTTTCAAGGCTTTCTTTGAGTGGATTGCCCATAATAGCTTCCTGGTTGGTATATGACATACCTATCGAATAAGTTGACATGTCTGTTCCGCTGGTAATATTCAAAGAATGGTTTTGCACTGGAGCATTGGGGTTTGACAACTCTTTCATCCAGTCCGTTCCGGTCCAGCCACCTTGTAGCTTACTCCAGATGTTTGCAGGGAGGGCAGTCGAAAAATCAATGGGCTTGCCAGTAGAATTTACCGTTGCTTCATTCACTAAAGTCATGTAATCTTGCGCATTGCACATGCTCATATATTTTTCTACATTTTGAATACCATAATAAGTATCTAATGACACCGATGATTTACCAGCTTTACCTTGTTTTGTGGTCACCAGGATTACCCCGTTTGCTGCCCTTGATCCATAAATAGCAGCCGAAGCAGCATCTTTCAGCACATCAATCGATTCAATATCGGAAGGTGCAAGAGTTTTCAGGTCACCGCCTGCAATCCCGTTAATAACGACAAGCGGATTTGCATTGTTAATTGTACCTAACCCCCTGATGTTAATTTTATAATCTGCATCAGGACGGCCCGAGGTTGAGGTGATTGAAAGTCCTGGAGTTTGGCTTTGCAGTGCATTGAGCGTAGATACAGTACTCAGTTTTTGAAGGCTTTCTCCTTTAACCTGAATAGTTGATCCTGTGACCAATTTCTTTTTCTGTACACCATAACCAACAGCAACAACCTCTTCAATTCCTACAGTTTCTTCTGCAAGCGAAACATTTATTGTTGTTTTACTTCCAATAGTAACTTCCTGTGTTTTCATCCCCACGAATGAAAATTGAAGAGTTGCATTTGCCGGGATACCGGATAGAGAATAACTTCCATTGGCATCAGTAATGGTGCCTGTAGTCGTTCCTTTTACGATTACAGATACCCCTGGCAAAGAGCCACCGGAAGAGTCGGTTACTTTGCCTGAGATGGATTTTTGCTGCTGCAAGTTCATTTCACGTTTTGTCGCGCCATTGATGCTTATCACTATGTCTTTATCCATAACATGGTATGTAAGTCCAGTGCCGCTTAAGACTTTATCCAGTATAACATCAATCGCTTCGTTCTGATACTGGATCGAAATTCTCGCCTCGGCTGGTATTTGCTCATTCTTATAAAAGAAATCAAATTCAGTTTGTTCCTGAATAGTACTAAACACCTGCTGTAGCGTAGCATTTTCAAGCTTAATGTTCAGCTTAGTTTTTTGGGAATAAACCGATGCCGAAACATGAATAAGTGAAACAAAAAACAGAAATACAATTAGCCGCATAGTCATCCAGATTTTACGGACTTTTCCCCTATCAAGGGAAATGCCTTCAATTAATTTTTTTTTCATAAATTTGTTTGCTTTAAGTAAAGTTTTAATTTTTTTAAGACTTGACAATGGACGGAGGATGGTGGTACATTCTCCGTTTTTGTTTTTCATTCTTTTAGTATTGTTAGACCTCCTTTTTTATTGGTTATTGGACATGGATTATTTTACATTTGTTATTTGTATCCCAAATGTTCCTACTTATTTTGAAATCAATATTTTATCTGACTTGATTTCGTAATGTATAGGAACTGTAAGATTCAGTAATTCCAAGAAATGGCGGGCATCTTTGTTCCGCTTAATTACGCCCGAAAAATGCATCCCCCTGAAAGTATTCTCATCACAGGTAATATCGACATCGTACCAACGTTCAACGGTTTTAAACACTTCTATCAAATCTTCGTTCTGAAATTCAAAACGGCCATCTTTCCATGAACTGAAAGTAACAACATCAACTTTGCTGACAACCATTTGTTTCGCGACCCTGTTGAAAAGACTTTGTTCACCCGGGTTGAGCATCGTAGTTTGATTACCAACACGCAATTGGACCTTTCCGGTTTCGAGTGTTGTTTCTATAGTATTCGAGTTACTGTAGGCCCGTACGTTGAATGATGTTCCGAAAACTTCGATTTGCTGCCCGTTCACCTCAACCCTAAAAGGACGTTTCTTGTCTTTGGCTACTTCAAAAAAGGCTTCACCATTCAATTTCACGACCCGTTCGTGGGGAGCAAAAACTGAAGGCAAAGTAAGCCGTGATTCGGAATTGATCCAGATTCGCGTCCCATCAGCCAGAAAAATTTGGTTGACTTGCCCTTTAGGTACAAAAACCTCCTGCATGGAAACATTTGCAGTTTGTTGGTTGTCGTTAAACGGAATATTTTGGGTTGCCCAACCCAAACCGAAAGCAATTAACAGAATTGCTGCTATCCGTAAAACCCTACTCAAGTTAATTAACCGTTTTTGATTATTCGCATCAATCCTTTTTCTAAGCAATTCCAACTCTGGTGTGGTCTCATAATTTTTTTTGTTCGAATGAAAACCGAAAGTATCCCAGATGTCTTTTTCAACAAACAAACGCTTTTTGTTTTCAGGTGATTGCCGAATCCACTGTTGCAGTTGCAAGTTTTCTTCTTCTGAAGTTTTTCCTTGAAGGTATTTTTGAATGATAGTATCGATTGCGGACATAATTTTTGGTCTTTATAGTTCTATGACCGGAAGATTCGAAAAAACCCTACCTATGCTGAGAAGTTTTTTATCAAAGATTTGGATAAAGTATTAGAAATGGGAATTGCCTCTCCAGACTGCAGCTTTGGAGAAGTGGGCTGACGGGCATTGTATCCACGATACTCTACCCCATCTCCAGAAAGACGATCCGAATTTAAGGCGATTCCAGACTGAGAGTTTTGACATCCTGATGTCCATCGGGATCTCTTCCTTTCCATTCCCGCCTGACCAGACGAGCAAGGATTGAGAAAAAGGAGCCAGTTGGATTTGAGAACAAAAGATTATGAATTCATATCTGATTCTTTTGTATTACTCTTCAAAACACGAAGTAATATCTCATTAATTCCTAAACAAATGCGATGAGAAAAACAGTAGAAGTGGTAGGTGATCTTTCATTCCGGCACGAATGTTAATCAGGGCTTTGGTAATCTGTTTCTCGACGGCTTTTACCGAAATATCCAATTCTTCAGCAATTTCGCTGTTCTTTTTATTATCAAAACGGCTCATCACAAAAATCTGACGGCAACGATCAGGAAGGCTATTTAAAATTTGGTTTAATTTATTTTCGAGTTCCTGTTCTATCAGGCTGGTTTTCTCTTCCATATAAAACCGGAGTTCTTCATCCTGGAGAGATAATTTGGCCGATTCAATATATTTATTCCTTACTTTTTGTTTTTCGAGTTGATGCAAGCAACTGTTCCGAATCATTGTAAACAAAAGGGAGTTGAGCGATTGCCTAATGATGAGGTTTTGATCGGACCATAACTTGACAAAAACATCCTGAACAATATCTTTGGCAGCCTCATCCGCTACAAATTTGGCCGCATAATAAAACAAAGGCTTCGAATACTGTCTGAAAATTTCATCAAATATCTGAGCATTCCGGTTCATAGTGAACAGTCCTTTGTTTCCAAATTGCGCCATCAGTAAATAGGGGTTTTCATTAAGGTGGCTAAAATAGAAAATAAGAATTAGGATTCAAAGAACCGGCATAACCACGTAGATTCAAGTTGCAAATGAAGATATCCGATTGTTTACCTAAGCTGAAAATTAGTAGCTATATTCAATCCATGAATGGGTTATATCCTATCGTAAAATATACTTAGCTCACCCCATCGCCCTAAAACGTTAAACTAAGACTTCGGCGTGAGATCAGTCGAAAGTTCACGTCGAAGTCCGGGCGATCTCCCTTCGCGAAGAGAGAGGCCTGGGGGTGAGTAGGTTTGATTCCCTTTTTTTATTTAGGCACTAAAACGGATATTCATATTATCTTTTTTCTAAGTTCTCATTGAGGGTGATTTCTTCGTTCGCTTTTAGTGCAAATTCAGATGCTTTGTCATTAATTGATACTTTTAACGGGTTGCCCAGCAACGACCGGATCTTTGCAGTGTGCAACCGCCCGTTTTCCCAATCGATATCTACCTCGAACCCGCCACGGGCGCGAAGCCCTTTTACACTTCCATTATTCCATGTATGAGGAAGGGCTGGTAACAAATTAATTCCGTTACCATGTGACTGTAACAACATTTCTGCAATACCAGCGGTTCCGCCAAAATTGCCGTCGATTTGAAAGGGTGGATGGTTATCGAAAAGATTTGGCAATGTTGACTTACTGAACAATTCTTTTATATGATGGTATGCGTTTTCACCATCGCCAAGCCGTGCATAAAAATTGACAATCCAGGCGCGGCTCCAACCTGTGTGGCCTCCGCCCGATTTCAGCCGGTTGGCGATGGTTTGCCGGGCTGCTTCAAAAAGTTTAGGTGTGGCAGGGGTTATTTGGGTCCCGGGGTGTAACCCGAGCATATGCGACATGTGTCGGTGTCCGGGTTCTGCCTCGTCGTAGTCTTCGACCCACTCCTGTATTCCTCCTGTTTTTTGTGATACTTTTAGGACTGGGAGCCCGGCAATCACGGCTTTGAGGGTATCGGCAAAAGCCTGATCTGTTTTCAAAACACGGGCAGCTTTAATACAGTTGTTAAATAACTCTGTAATGATCTCAACATCCATGGTAGCGGCATAAGTCATATAGAATTTCTGTCCTGATGATGGGAAAATATATCTGTTTTCAGGAGAATTTGATGGCGCAGTGACCCACCTCCCCTGCTTATCTTTAATTAAAAAATCGAGAACGAACAGAGCTGAGCCTTTCATTACCGGATATGCCTTCTCTTTCAAATAATTCATATCACCGGTAAAAGCATAATGTTCGTACAACGGGAAGGTCATCCATGGGCCACCCATTGGGTACAACCCCCAAATACCGTCCATAACACCAGTACGGCCAAATACATCCGTCAGGTGATGGAGTGTCCACCCACGTGCGCCATAAGTTTCACGTGCCGTAAGACTTCCCGGTTTTTGAAGTTGTATCAACAAGTTCGATAATGGTTCAACCGTTTCGCTCAGATTACAAACTTCGGCAGGCCAGTAATTCATTTGAAGGTTGATATTAGTATGAAAATCGGAGTTCCAGGGAGCGTTAAAATCTTTGCACCATATACCTTGCAAATTGGCTGGCAAAACACCGGGATACCTTGAACTTCCCATCAACAGGTATCGACCATATTGGAAATAAAGCGCAACCAGTTGCGGGTCTTCCATACCATTCGTTACTGCTTTAAGCCGTTCATCAGTCGGTATTGTCGAACGGTCTGCTCCACCAAGATTAATAGAAACTCGACTGAAGAACGACTGGTATTCTTCCAAATGCGAACTTTCGATATTGTCGAAATCTTTATTTTCTACATTTTTAAGAATACTCTCACAAGTTTTAGCGGGGTCAATAACCGGATCAAAATTTAATCGATCAAGCTTGTAGTCGGTAGCCGCAGTAACCTGCAGGGTTAGTTCGCTGGCATTTTCAACAACCAACAAATTTTTATCGGCTGACACAGAGCCACCTTTGTTTATAGCTCTCAATTGGACCCCAAACCGCATGTGTGCACCTCCCGGGCCACTTAACGAATCATCGGCATCTATGATCTGACCTGACATCAGGAGACTTTTGCCAGTTGCTTTCACGATAGCATCCCGTTCCCTCTCTAGCCTGATTTTTAGGTTTAGTTTCCCTTTCCCCGATGCAGTCAGGTGTATCGCTAATAAATTATCGGGGGCTGAAGCCAACACCTCTTCTGTAATGGCCGTTTCGCCGGAAGAATAATTTACCCGGCAGATTCCGGTTTTCAAATCGAGCTCCCTTTGGTAGTTGGTTATTTCATGCTCTTCAAAATCGAGGAACAGGTCGCCCAAAGTTTGGTATGAACGGACACGCGGTGGTGTGCCAATCATATTTTTTTCGACCAGCCTAATGGCATCTGTGAGTTTATTGTTGAGAATAAGCTGCTGAACTTGTTTCAGGCTATTTAATGCGGCAGGGTTATTATTGTTTATTTGCGACCCAGCCCAGAGGCTTTCTTCATTAAGTTGAATTCTCTCGGTTGTCGTTTGCCCAAAGACCATTGCCCCCAAGCGGCCATTGCCCAAAGGAAGAGCCTCCGTCCACTCTTTGGCTGGTTGTTTATACCACAAACGCAAGTTGGAAGGTTCCTGTTTTGTTTGGCAGGAAATTAACAGGATCAAAGCGATCAAAATAATTAATTTTCCCATGTCTACTTCTTTTGTTAGGTTGTTTGTCAATTTATAGTACCGTGTCATAATTCAATTAGGAAAGGGGAGTAATTATGCTCCCCTGCCTAAAATATTATAAAGTATTGATCTAATTTAATAACCAGAATTCTGAACCAGTTTTGTATTTATATCCAATTCGCTTTGAGAAAATGGCCAGAGATAAAATTGATCTTTCCATTTAATCGTATTCGTTCCAAAAATTAATTTCCCATTAATTTCAGGACCAATTTTCCATCGCTGGACGTCAAAATAACGCAACCCTTCGAACGCCATTTCTCTGCGGCGTTCCTTGCGCACATTCTCTCTGGTAAGTGTAGTAAACGGTGAAACATTTGCACGAGAACGGATTGTATTCACATATTTCAGGGCATTAGCATCAGCAGTTGTTCCGCCGCCTTTTTCAACCATAGCTTCAGCATACATCAAGTAGACTTCTGCCAAACGGAATAGTACAAAATCGTGTCCCGAAATAATACTACGCATAGCCGACTGATAAAGTTGGTCATCCCAAATGGCTGCGAATTTAATAAGCCCATAATTGGTGTATAGCGTTTCGCATCCCGGATATTTAAAACCATCTTCCCGAGTAAATGTATTCATATCCGGCGAATTGAAATACCATTTTTTCAAACGAGAATCGCCTGTTTCGTATTCATTGATAAGGTCTTTTGTTGGAACAATCCCCGATTCACGAAAAATACAGACTTCGGAGCCATTATCGGTTTCCAACTGCCTGCCGTCGGTGGTACTAAGGTATTTTATGGAGAAAATAATCTCTGGGCAACTGAGCTGGCCCTCCTGATTGATAAAACAAGAGCGCAAATCGGTTGCCAGTGAATATTTATTTGATGAAATAATAGAATTGCCAAGCGTTATCACATCGTCCCACTTACCCCGGAACAAAGCGATACGGGCCTGCAAAGCAAGTGCACTTGTTTTTACAGCATGTCCACTTTTGTAAACATCATTGGAAAGGTTGGAAACTGCAAAATCGAGGTCTTCTTTTATAAAACTATAGACTTCTTCTTCGCTTGATTTGGCAATTTTCAGGCCATCGATATTGGTTGGGATTTCTTTATAAATAACAACACCTCCCCATCGCTGCACCAACTCAAAATAATAAAATGCCCGTAGGAATTTTGCCTCGGCTTCATAAACATTTGCCTTCGTTTCAGCTAAGCCAGCCTTCTTGAAATTTTGTAAAAAAACATTACATGATGCAATACCCGAGTAAGCTGCGCTGTATAAACTACTCTGTATGCTACAATTATTGGCATCAAGCGTACCTATTTGCGTATTATAATTGGCATAATAGAATCCCTTACAATAGCCATTATCGACTGCTGCATCCAAGGCGGCTCTGGTCCATGTCAAATAATCGCCTTTGAGTTTCGAATAACATCCGTCCAATCCCATCTTCACATCACTTTCTGTTGTCCAAAAAGTCCCGGCAGCAATACTGGTTGTAGGATACTTTTCCAGAAAACCCTTGTCACACCCAGGAAACAATGCAAACATTACAAGTATTGAAACGATATATATTTTTGTTTTCATTTTTATAAATTTAAGTGGTTAGAACTTCAGGTTCAGCCCTGCTGATAGGGTTTTTATCTGTGGATATTCGCATGCTCTTCCATCTCCCGATCTTTCGGGATCGCCATCGAAGAATTTGGTAAATGTCACCAAGTTGTCTCCACCCACAAAAATCCGAAGTTGGGAAATCCCTGCCTTTTTCAGAAGTGCCGGTGACAAGTTGTAACCTATTTGAATGTTTTTTAAACGGAGATATGACGCATCTTTCAAATAATAAGTCGAACCAATGGCAGTTCCACCGGTCATTGGAGCATACGAACCGTGAATGGCTGGTATATTAGAATCAGGATTTGTTACCGGATCGTAAGCATCGAGGTACATCGGAAGAGGAGACGAGCCTTGTGTAAATGGGACTATTCCCCAACCGCTGAGTAGGTATTTCTGACCTTTCACTCCTTGGAAAAACATAGAAAGATCAAAATTTCGCCACGAACAATTTGCCCCAAACGAATAAATAAAGGCAGGGTAAGCGCCTTTAACCCTAACCCGGTCTGCGCTGGTAATTTTTTTATCGTCGTTTTGGTCTTTAAATTTAATGTCACCCAATTTCGGGTTTCCTGGAGTTGCAACGGCATCTAATTCAGCCTGTGACTTAAATATACCCGTACACTCATATAAATAATAATCTTTATATGGGCTTCCCTCTTCGATTACACGCGTTCCATAGCTTGGCGCAGGATACTTCATTACCTTGTTCCTGTTAACACTAATCTGGGCATTCACATCGTATGTCAGTTCCCCGATTTTGTTCGAGTGTCCAATTGACAATTCAAAACCGTAATTTTTAAATTCGCCATAATTAATGGTTGGGGCGCTCATGCCTGCACTTGAAGGAATGCTTGCGCTTGCTAGGATCCCTGTAGTATATTTATTATACAGGTCGACTGTACCATAAAAGATATTATTCTTAGCATTGAAATCTAGCCCTATGTTCGTAATTTTTGTTTTTTCCCATTCAAGTTGTTTATTTTTAAATGAAGATTGGAAAACACCTTGCTCTACCGTTTCGTTAAAACCATACGATGTGGTCGAATAGGTTTCCTGATAAGGATAATTACCAATGTCAGCATTGCCTAACAGCCCGTAAGACAGCCTAATCTTCAGGTTATCGAGCCAAGCAATGTTATCTTTGAAGAAACTTTCTTCACTAATCCTCCAGCCGACAGATGCCGATGGAAAGAACCCCCACCTGTTGTCTTCGGTGATTTTGGATGTACCATCGTACCTAAAATTGCCTTCGAAAAGATATTTGCTCCGAAATGCATAAGTTGCCCTGCCAAACAATGACTGGAAAGCCCATTCGGTCAAACCACCGGTTGTGGATTGATTGGCTGAACCCATTCCGTCAAGTTCGTACATCGTTTTTACAGGGAAAACAATTCGTTGCCCCCCAAGCGACCTATATTTCTGTGATTCCTGACTATAACCGGACATAACAGAAATGTCATGATCGTTTAATTTCCAGTTCCAAGCTAATGTAGAAAATAGAGTATTTAATGTAGTACGATAATCAGAATTTCTTACACCATAAAATTCTGGGCCGAATGCTTCTCCTGACTTAATATAATCATCGCTGCCTCCTTTCGAATAATCAGATTCTTTTAAAAAGTAGTAGGCATCAGTAGTATAATGATAAATATTCTGAAATTGAGTAACAAACCGTGTAGCATACTTTGTACTCCATTTTAATGTCATATCCTTACCATGCAAAAAATCGACATCAAACCAACCCTGGATATTAGCTTGCCAATCCTCATATCTTTTGTATGTTTCGTTCCCTGTCCAAAAGGGATTCCTGTTATTTGCCGCACCGCCAATGCCAGTCGGGACTATCTTGTCAGAATAACGGCCACTTCCATCAGGCAAATAGGGCTGTATCATTGGCGACTGGGTCATATACATAAGTATAAAGTTTGTATTTTCATAATAAGGGGAAGTTGATTTACCATATAAATAAGATATGTTTGTACCCACCGTAACAAACTTGTTGATTTTGGATGATAAATTTGCCAAACCATTGTAACGCTTATAACCATGCCACCTTAAAGCGCCATCCTGATCCAGAAATCCTGCCGAAATATTGTATTTAATTGCCTCTGTCCCTCCATTAACTCCAACATTATGCTGTTGCATAAGTGCAGTTCTCCATACTGCCTTATTCCAGTTATAATCAGGATACGCGTTCTTGTCCCTGTTTGAACCTGAATACAAATCAATAATACTTTGAGGATAAGGATTTGCGATAAGGGCACCTCGTGCAATCGCCTTGTTGAAAAGAGTCATATACTGAACCGAATTCCATACTTGATCCGGAGTGTTAGTTGCTGTTTGTGCTCCAATTATCGTACCGTAGGAAAATACAGGTTTTCCTTGTTTCCCTTGTTTTGTTGTAACCAGAATTACCCCGTTGGCAGCACGCGAACCATAAATTGAAGCTGATGCAGCATCCTTAAGAACTGAAATATTTTCAATATCCGTTGAAGGTATTCCATCAAGAGAACCTACAACCCCATCTACTAAAACAAGAGGACTAGTACTTGTCCCCCATGAACTTGCTCCGCGAAGTTCAAGAGAAAGACCTTCTCTCCCTGGTATGCCCGTATTTTGTATTACTCTTAAACCTGTTACTTTTCCTTGAAGAGCTGAAATAGTGTTGGTCACGGGCCTTTTTCCCAATTCTCCGACAGCAACAGAGGCAACAGATCCTGTCATATTAACTTTCTTTTGAGTACCATATCCGATAGCAACAACCTCTTCAATCCCTACAGTTTCTTCTGCAAGCGAAACATTTATTGTTGTTTTACTTCCAATAGCAACTTCCTGTGTTTTCATCCCCACGAACGAAAATTGAAGAGTTGCATTTGCCGGGATACTGGATAGAGAATAACTTCCATTGGCATCAGTAATGGTGCCGGTAGTCGTTCCTTTTACGATTACAGATACCCCTGGCAAAGAGCCACCGGAGGAGTCGGTTACTTTACCAGAAACGGATTTAGTCTGGCTAATTAGTTCCGAACTACTTTTCAGAATGATATGGCGATCCTGAACCTCATAGTCAACATCCGTCCCGCTAAATATACCGTTAAGGATTTCACTGACCTTTTGATTGGTACACGATACATTTACAATACGGTTTACGTCAACAACATTGCGGTTATAAATAAAAAAGAGATTGCTCTGCTCTTCTATTTTCATCAATACATCTTCAACTCTAGCTTCTTTTAGATTCAATGTCACACGCGTTGATTGCGAGAAACTATCGTTCGCCATAAGTTGAACAAAACTTAGAAATAGGCATAGAAAAGTTAGTTTCATTTTCAATAAGTTTTTCTTCATGAAGGACATACTTATCCCCCCTGAATCATTAACAGATTTTTTTTTCATACTTTTGTGTTAATTAATTAGTTATTTCGATTGATTAATTTTGTTATGCGAGGGGAAGGTCCGAACTTCTCCTCGCATTTGTTTTCCGCACTTTTTATTACATAGGCAATATATTTTGGTACTTAATTCTTTACTATAAAGATTTTACTCTTTGCAAAAGTTCCATCAGGTAATTTTCTTGGAGATTCGTAGTAATATCTGAAAGGGGTTCCAAGCGACAATAACCTTAATATTTCATTTACATTTTCATCCCTGAATGTTGCATCCATAGGTATTGAAGCAAGGCTTTGGTCCTTGAGTTCTATGTCCATATTGAATTTGCGTGACAATTGTTTTAAAACTGTTGCGAAAGTATTATTTCTGAAAACCAGTATCCCGTCTTTCCATGCAGTATAAAAGAACGTATCCTCATTCTGAACGGTCAATTTCTTCGAATCATCAAAATAAGTAACCGTTTGTCCGGGTTCGATAAAATATTCATCTTTGTTTTTAATCTTCCCCGATGGGGATGACAGAGATACACTGCCCTCCACCAACGTAACCCTAACTGATTCTTCAGAAGGAAACGCATTGACGTTAAACGAAGTACCGTAAACTTTGAGGTTGACATTGCCAGCCGAAACGACCATTGGCACCTTTTTATTTTTAACAACTTGAAAAAAGGCTTCCCCGGTCAACAATACGTTCCTTGTGCTGCCATCAAAATGGCTGGGGTAAGAAATGGAACTCCCTGCGTTTAGACAAACCTTACTCCCGTCAGGCAATGTCGTATTTGTAATTGTTCCCGCCTGAGAACTGACAGTAATCATTTGTGAAGTTGCTTCGGCCAAATCCTGGTCAACTTTGAAAAATTGAATGTAAGTAGTATAGATGATGATAGGGATGATTAATATGGCAGCAATTCTGGCAAATTGCTCATATAATCTTCGAATCGGTCGTTTCCCAGAATGGGTATTTTTTCCCTCAGCCATTTTCCAGACTGTTTCCGCCAGAGCTTCTTCAATGAGAGCCTTGGGATGGTCGAACGATTGAAAGTCCAGACCAAACCACAATTGAAGCAAAATTTCAACATCTTTTGCTGTAAGTCCGTACTCATTATAAACTTCGGCTTTTTTTTCTTCGTTAAAGCTCGACCATTCAGAAAGCAACTTTTGGAAGTTCTTGTCTGTTATCAGGATTGAAATATCTTCATCTCGTTTCATAGCGTCTAATCAAGATATGATTTGCCACTATAGAGAGAAAAGTCAGAAAAGCATCATCAAATTATTCAATCTTTTTTACTGAAACGGAGGAAAAAAGTAAAAAAAACATATTTTTCATTGAATTTAAGGATTTTTCGCCGATTGATTCTCTCAAGTGGATTAAAGTACGGTACATGAGGTTGCGGGCAGCCGGGATGCTTATTTCTAAGATTTGTGCAATTTCAGGATAGGTTAATTCGTGATAAAAGAACAACATGATCATCTCACGCTGGTTCTTCGTCAATGAATTGATGGCGGTTAGAAGTACCTTACGGATTTCATCAGAAATTTCTTCATGTTTTTCAAACTCGTTTACATCAAAAAAAAATGAATAGTTCTCGGCCTTTCCGATTTCAATATTATGCTTATCTTTTTCTTTCCCCTTTTGGGCAAGGATCATCCTCCTTACAGAAACGATCAGGTAAGATTTTACATTATCGACTTCCGCTAAACTTCCCCTTGTTTCCCAAACACGGATAAAAACTTTCTGAATACATTCTTTTATAAAGTCCGGGTCGGGAAAGATCTTTATTCCATAATAATACAATTCAGGGTAGTATTTTCTGAAAAGTTGATTAAAGCAAAATTTGTCGCCAGACTTGAGATCGTGCCACAAAACCTTATCTTCAGTATGTTCAGAGAATTCCACCATCAAGATAAATTGAAAGGTAAGGGAATAAATTGTTTTGTGTCATTCAAGTTTCATCCCTTGTTTGAAAACCGTATAGTGCGATAAAAGTATTAAAAGAATTTATTGAAACAAACTATCCGAGAAGCAGAGCTTTGCACCCAAATACTCTCAAATCGTTAAAACCACACGCCTGCATAAATTTAAACAGTCTTCTCTATCTCTTTATAGGTACTTAGTTCGAACCCATTTTCAGAAAACTTTTGTTTTAAAATTATAGAGTTCTGCAAAATAAAAGTCAATCCCCCTCAATAACCTCTGACCTCAAAAATCATGTTCCGAACAATCTGCAATTTCACAATTCAGTATTTGATTATTTGCAATTTTTCTTCCATTAACCTTTCGGGCAATTATCTCCATGTCGTCACTCAATTTTCGATCTGTAATCTTTGCATAGATTTGAGTTGTTTTAATGTCGGTATGTCCAAGCATTTTGGATACGGCTTCGATAGGTACTCCATACCCTAAAGAAAGTGTGGCGAATGTGTGCCTAGCTATATGAAATGTAATATTCTTATTTATACCACAAACGGTAGTAATCTCTTTCAGATATTCATTCATTTTTTGGTTACTGATTACCGGAAGTAAATTGCCATTGGGTAGTTTCCCTTCATATTTTTTCAGAATTGATTTGGGAATATCCAGCAATCGTATGTTTGATGTTACATCGGTCTTGTGGCGTTTCATCACTATCCATAAATTTCCATCAAACATCGTGCGGATATTTTCTGGCATCAACCCACAAAGATCAATATATGACAAGCCAGTGTAGCAACTAAAAATAAACATATCACGTACCTGTTCCAAACGTTGCGAAACAAATCGCTTTGTATAAATCTTGTCTATTTCATCCTGGTTCAAGTACTCCCGTTCTACTCGGTCATACTTTAATTTGTAATTCAAAAATGGGTCTATTGTTATTAACCCTGAATTTTTGGCATAAATGACGATAGTTCTAAAACGCTGGATAAATTTCATAGCGGTATTATGCGAACAATCGAAATTACTCCGGATATGTAAATAGAAGTTTTCAATGAACACGGGATTCATTTCCCGAATGGGCATGTCTGATACCTTATATTTATCCTTCATGAATTCTATCAACCTGCTTTTGGTAAGTTCATAACGGGTATAGGTTTTATGGGTAGATATGTTATTCCCAACTTTTAGATTAAATTGCTGATTATGCTCTTCAAAGAAGGTGATAATTGTTTTTTCGCCCTTACCTAAGAACGCATTTTTCACCCGTTCGGCAGTTACATAACCATCGCGTTGTTGCATTTCATGATAAAGGGTATGGATTCTGGCCCGAATCTCATTCAGCGTGGAATTGACACCATTAGCTTCTGCTGATTTCCCGATTGGTCGGCCTGATTTCCATTTCTTTTCCTCAATATCCAGCTTGGTATAAAACTGGGTAAGTTTACCATCAATGGTAATTCGCGCATGAATAGGTACTAAACCATTTTTTTTAGCCTTATCCAATTTGAGGAAAAACAACACATTCAAAGTACTTTTTTCTTGTTTCATAATCTCACAATCATTACGTTTCAAAACTAATTTTAGTAACTGACAGTGAGATAAATACAGACACGACAATATGCGACAGGAAGTAGTCAACTTTGGACAATTCATACCCCTTTTTAATTCTCAAAACGGGGGTACGATCTGGACACTGAACGGTGTCATTTTGGGTCCAGTTTTTGACTTTTTAGAGCAGACAGAAATCAAATAAAAAAGTCCCACAATATTGATATTGTGAGACTTTGACCTTTTTTGTCGCCTTGCGGCTTCTCTTAAAGTGACCCAGCTGGAGTTTGAACGCATCCTTATTCCAAGCTGATTATCAATATTTTACAAAGCGCTTATTTCAATAGGTCTCGATATAGTATCGACTGATATTCAATTCATTACAGGTCAAATGTAGCTAAATTTAATGAGAAATCGAAATTTTATTAAACAAAAAAAACAGTATTCGGAAAAAAATTGTCACTCCCCATGATACTAGAAATAGCTACTATAAAACAGAGTCTGGCGATTTTGACTATTAATATTTTTCAAGCTCAGCTTCGTAAGCTTTTACTAAAGCTTCATTGAATCGTGTGTATTTTTGAAGTTGAGAAATCCTTTTTTTTAATTTTTCCACTTCATATTTCTTTGAGAAATCATCTCTATCATAATTCTCGACGTCAAATGAAAGATTACGATCCAGTAGGATGCTAATAATGCTTGTATCAGAATTGTCTGACAAGTTTACAGCATTTTCAATCCATTCTTTTGTCGTTTCATTTTTTACAATGCCTGCTGCTTGGCTTAGCGCATATTCTATCCAAATTCTGGCAGTTTTGTCTATTTCTAAGGCAATATCAGTCCATTTTTTCACTGATTTATAATTTATATTGTCTGTTTCTAATTCTGACAATTCTTGATTGCTCATGGAACGATAAAAATAAGTTTCTTCCTTGTCTGGATTAAGCCTAGATAGTATCTCAAGGATAGGTTCAAAACTCTGGAAAGGTCGTCTTCCATCCGGAAGAGAATTTCTATGTTGCCATAACTTCAATATTATATCAAAGCATTCTTTTTCTGCAATTTCCTTTTCTTTCCCTTGCGACTGTTCTGCAATTGTTATTTTTTCAGCAAGATAATGAGCCATCCATCTTGAGAAAGTATCAACTCCTGGCTCTAGCTTAAGCTCTTTTACGAAGAGCTTACCCAAGTTTATAATTTTGTCCAATGTTTCTGAGCTCTCCATTTGATGATAGTATAAAAATATTATGTTTTGGTTTTGAATATTCGTATTTTTCTTCCTGACTTCGATACTTATAATTGATTTCCCTTTCTATTCCAACATCCAATATCAAGTCACAATTTAGAGTCGTGCACAAATGCTTTAGAAATTCCAATGATGCTTTTATCTGATTTCCTGCCTGACTCGGATTTTCGTCTCTGCCAGCTCTATGACTACTCCATATTTTGCTTTTTATGGTTGGTAAAGTGGACATTGGCGAATACCAAATTTTTCCATCGTCGCTTACAGATAATTTTAATTTAGTCGTAATGTCATCACCTATTACATAAGGAGGATAATCAATATTATCAGCATAAGGATCATATTCATCTAGCCTTTTAGAAACGGATTCTCCTTTTAACCAACCTTTAAGTACAAAGGACCCTGAATCTATTTCCATATTACTTTCATTATAGTCAGGAAGTTTATAATCGTAAGGATCACTACAAGTTTCTAATGCTCTTATCAATGCATCGGAAGTGCCTATAGAAACTAAAGCAGAGGCAACTGAAAATCTTTCATCCCGATCGATAGTTGACTCTTGCCATGCACCTCCTATATTGATCCATATTTCTCCATTATCATCCGTTAACAAAGCCTCATAAAAATTCTTTTCTGAAATTTCAGTTCTCCAACTATCATTTTTATTCTTAGAAATCCATTCGGGCCTTTTTAGAGGTGTCGGATCACGATAATCCGCCAACCATTTTCCATCAGTACATGTCAATAAATGTTCTGAAAGCCATTCCTCCCATTCATTTTCATGCCAATCTCGTTTTGAAACTACAGGCATTTTTTTAAGAAGTTTTGTTGCTACCACCATCATTGAATGATATGATAAATAAAAATCAAAATTATCAGTTCTTGGATAACTAAAATGATCATGCCATGTCTCCCTCTCGTTGGGATTTTTATTCCATATTGATACTCTGGGATCATCGTTATAGCCACTTTTGCTTTTTATTTTCCATTCTTTTAAAATTACGTGGGCCGCTAGATCCTCCACTTGATTTCTTGGTAACCCAAATACATCTGACAGCGGTTCAAACCAATATCTATCAAAGTCATATGCAAAATGAAAATCATACTCTGTATCAATCTCATTGTTTGCGTGCCAATAACTGTTCACTGTATCATTGTAGTCCATTTTTTGGACAGCTATTGTGCTTTTCCCGCTATTTCTTAGGACATCAAGCATCATAGTATCATAAGTGCCCGGGAAAGATGCTTCAATGTTGAGCGCAATTTCGGAAGAGAATTTCTGAATAAGTATGTGTGGTTCAGATAATGCATACTTTTGAAACACATCTTTGTATTTAACTAATAACTCGGGTTTCTGTAAAGAGATTCTTGCTAAAGCAATTAGGAAATACATTCTGGCGTGTAAGTTATAAAATGGAAAATTGCAGTTTCCAAAAGCACCCACTTTATCAAACTGCATCCAATTAATTAACTCATCAATTACATTAGTACAGTTCAATTCTGCCAACATTCGCACAGAATGAGCTACATTCCAACGTTCTGCCGAGCGCGGCGCTCCAAGTGCTGACCAAATAAAGCCAGCTATATTTTTATTGATGTCTTTTGTTGTGAATAACCACTCGCTCCATTCGCCATCTCCAAAATCGCTATCAATATGTAGCTCAAATCTCGATAATGCAAAATCCAATAAATCAATTGCGTTTAGTGGATTGATTTTGGTAATAGCCATGCTTACAAAGCAAAAATACATTTCTGCACTAGATAATTCGTATCCACTTGCCAGCCCCTCCAATATTCCCTCTTTTAATTTATCAATGTCACTTGTATTAAGGTTAATATCATTGATAAAATATTTATAAGAATATGGATTAACCAATTCCTGTGCATACTTTCGTCCAATTTTTTTCACCAAATCAGGCCATTTCCTCTTATAACTAATCTTATTCTTCCATTCATTTGGAAGTGAATTGAAAAAAGATTTGATTTCAAAGAGGCTTAATTCAGACAATAGTAAAATATCAATGAATGCCCATAGATCCCGTTCCTTTAATCTAAGTAATGCTTCTTGCGAGAAGCTTTCAACATCCCTATAATGATGCCTTTTAGATGTAGTATTAAATATCTGAAGACACTTCTCAAACCCTTCAACGGTCAAAATATCTGAATTGTTAAATATATCTTCCCATTTTATGCTGTCATCATTGCTATCTGATACCGCAAAAGATTTGTCATTTAAAATCTCTGATGGTAATGCGCTGTTTCTCTGATAATAGACCAGTATTCCTTCCAAAGTTTCGTTTCGGATATTTTGTGAAGATGCTATTTGCTGCATTTTCTCCCAGTATTCAACAGAAGCTCCTTCAACATGGAGCAAATAAACTGCGTCGGCAAATATCGTTTGCTTTATTTCAATTTCTTGTTCATTTTCTATACATACTGAAAGTAATTCTTCAAGACCATGGTAAGAAAAAAATCTAGAAAGCGCCCATCCGGTAGAAGGTGATATCTTATTGGATTTTATTAACTCAATTAATAGAGCGTCTAACTGGTACTCAAACCTTCCAACGTCCCTATCCCGCCACCGACTTAATGCAGATATCCCGACACCGCTTGACATTCTTGCACATACAGCAATCGCTTCGCATCTATTCCAATATTTCTCACGCGACACGTATTCTCCAACAACCTCTGCACTTCGAATAAATCGATATGCTAATTCATCTGGAACGTTATTGCAATTACAGGTGTGCTTTGCAAGTGATACAACGGCTTCCCACCTCATGACTAATTCATCACCAAACTTAGATACAATATTAACAGCTTCGTCAAAATATACGCTTGCATCATCTGGCGCAGAATATAAGACTGCACGTGAAAGATCGATATATCTTTCCGCTGCTTCGTCAGGACCATCATCAGTAATTTTTTTTATTCTCTCATAAGCATTTTGCTCAAGCTGTTGTTTTATTTTGGCTAAATGCGATAATTTAAATGCTACTCGAACATTATTTAATTCATCATTAACCCACAAAGATTTATTATTCTGGAGATACGAATTATAAAACCAAATTATTTCATCAGAATTCCCATTGTTATAAAGTTTTAAAATGGATGATTGGAGCGACGCAATCTCATAGGGTAAAATATCGTAAGATCGATATCTACCTGTCCTTGCTTTTTTTGATTCTTCATCCGCATTTTTTACTGCATTTTCAAAATCTATTATTTTATGGTTTAATATCTTAACTCTTAAAAAGTACCACGGAAATAAACCATTTATTACTTCTTTAAATTCCTTAATCTCATTATCCCGTTCATGGTCATTCTTTTTCTTTTCCGAGGTAAGATTTTGAGGTAAAATGGCATCAATATCTACTTCTGTTTTATCCTCTAATAAGGTTCGGATTGCAAGTGCTTTTAAATAAACCCTCCGGTCATTAGATTGATGTGCACTAGAAACCATCCGCGACGCCCTTTCAGGAATATAGTATTCCAACACCTTTAATAATTTTTCATGAGGTAAATTCTTCGACAAACATACTTCTATGAATGCAACGATAGACGGCGTGATTTTATCGTTATAATCATGTTGGGGTTTTTCAATTCTGAGTTTTGGATTCAATAACAATTCCAGACAAGGTTCGACTAGTCTTTCATTTGCAAACCTGCCTACTTTTAAAAGTTCACTGGCAATTGCTACAGCAAAATAAGGTTGCTTGACACAGTGTTGTATGAAACTATCTATAGCTTCAAATTTTTCAATATCAATAAGCCTTCTGATTAGATTTTGTGTTACTCCGAAAACGTATTCTTTGGACGTAAAACGATCTAGAAAACCAATACAGTCTTCTACACCATGTATATTGAAGAATGCATATGCTATTTCCAAAATATCGCCTTCTGATACTTTATTTTGCGGATAACGATCTTCATTTTCTCGAAGTTCGTCATAGTATATTTGCAGCCAATTTAATGCTGCTCGAAGATAACCTCTGGCTTCACCCTTATATTCATTTATTCCCGATAATAGCGAAGCTGTATACACGTTTTCTGAACCATTCCAGCCTCCTTTTAATATTCGCTTAAATGCAATATCCTGAACCTTTTGTTTACCTTGAAGAGAGACAAGAAGATCAACATTATTTCGGAAGAGACCAAGCTGTCTGTGATTTCCTGCAACTTCTTCACCCGCTCTCATAGCGATCTTAATAGCATCCTGATATTGTTTTGCTCTTAACGCTGCACGAAACGCAAACTGCAATCTATATACACGTACATTTCTTGCATCAATCGGATTATCTTCCGGTAAATAGTTGTCCGAAAGTGCTATTTCAATTAGTTTTTCATATTGTTCTGCCTGAAGATACAGATGCGGCAGAACTTCCGCCACATAAGTATACTGATTAGCTAAAGGCTCTAATATGTTTAAATAGGCTTCAATATTTTCTCTTTTAGCCATGAATGTTTTCCTGAACCAAGTTTCTGTTGGCTCATCTCTAAATTGTACAGATTCGTCTGACAACCACAATGAACGACCGATATCCGCCACAAAACTCTTAATTGTCTCCGTCGTTACATTTGCCGCTTTTGCCAAGATTTGTATTGGGATATGAGGTGGCAAACTTGCCAGCCCCAAACAAATTGCCTGTATTTGTTCCTGAAATTGAAAAGATAAGGAATCTTTTATTTTAGATATTGCTGTATTTAGCTGTAACTCAATCTGCTCTTCAACGGTCAATCCTGCAGGACCTAATAGGCTTAGTAATTCAGAAATAGATGATACACTGACGCTTAATGCATTTGCCTGTACCCGAGGATTTCCACTTGTCAATCTATGAAATTCTGTACCGTCTTTTTCGCTAGCCTCAGGGAACCACTTTCTCAAATTTATTAATGTTTCCGTTTCGGAAAATGGTTCTATTATTAGTTTAACAATATTTGAATTTGGCTTTAGTAAATGAATTCGTTCTGTTCTGCATAATAAAACAAGTTTACATCCATCAGGTATATTTTCCCGTAGAAGCTCATTCGCAAAACAAGGGTGGCTAAATTCTTGGGCTGCCATTTCTGCATTATCAGCTGCATCGATTAAAATAAACAATTTAGCGGAATCTCCCGTTTGTTTTAAAGCTTTTACGGCGACACCAATCCTCCATAAAAACTGCTTCATAATGTCACTGTCCAGAGAAGTGTCCTGCGCAAGCAGTGGAGCACATAAACCTTTTACTGCAAGTTCATTTACAATCTGAATCAAAGCATCCCTATGTCGATGCCGAGGTTCACTGCGATTTCTATATCTTCCTGCACCAAAACAATCGTAAGCAATGCCTATTGAGTCAAATGGCAACGAATCGAGTAACTGACGACAAAAAACAGATTTTCCAACACCACCAGAAGCATGCACAATTATTGGATAAGAAGAATTTGAAATATCCAATTTAAGTTTCGTATTTTGTTCCCTTTCGATGATGTTTTCTGCTTTTTCCCACAATGGAGGGGCCGGAAATAAATCTCTCTCAGAAGAAATACCGAGTCGTTTTAAAATATCTTCCTTATGGATCGTTTTGTTTTCGATACCAGTAGCCTTATCTTGAATTAAGGAAACAATATTCTCAATTTGTGCATTATCGACTGCACCTGCAATTAGTTGAGCAATTTCAAATCTCAATTCGTCCTTTTGTACATTATAATCACCTTCGCTGTCTTGAAAAATTAAGAGTTTACAAAACTGACTTAGTTCAACAGCTGAAAGTGCTGTGTATTCTTCAATTGTCTTTTTAAATCTTTTATCAACTTCTTTCCCGTTTGCCAATAAGATTATATTCTGTTTGAAGGAATCTTTTATAGGTCTGTTGGTAACAATGATGAAGGAAAGGTCAGTATTCTTTGTCTCCACTAAATGTTGTGAAAACCGTCTTGAGAAACCCTCGATTGTATTTTTAAAATCACTTAAAATGAAGGGATCATCTTTTTGAACAGTAGTATGCTTTAATTGATAATATTTGATTTGTTTTTTGTCGTTTAGCTCATCATAATATTCTGTTACATCAATAACATATTCTCCACTCTTTATTTTTTCTTTCGATCCTTCAATCACAACAGCACGTATGGATGTATTGGGATAAACCAAACTTAGGCAACGTCTGGCCGCCCATCTGTAATGAAATACATCACCTTGTCTTGAATATGCTACTAGCTCATTCGACATAGTTCCAAATGTTTTATTGTTTATTAATGTTAGATAAAGATAAAACAACTATTGTTCTTTTGTTCTAAATTGTTGACAAGGTGATATCAACTGGAAGAAAAATTATGAATCCACAAATTAAAAGAACCCGTGGAAAGCTATTAAATAAATATTCAGATCGAAAGAACGACCAAAAAAAAGAGGCGTTTCGCCTCTTTCCTTTTTTAGAACTTGATCTGGGTTTCAACTTCTTTGATCCTCTCATCCAGAGTCGTTTTGATTTCTTCCATCACTGCTGATACCACAGGGGTATTGGAAGTTTTAAACTCTTTTCCGGAAGCATCACGGAGAAATACAGTTGCACCCAACCCGTCAGCTCCCAGAGAGAAGGTTTGCAGGTTCCTTCTGGTTTCGGTGAGCTTGCGCCACTTCTCAATGAGCATGCTCAAATCTTCAACCTTCTGGATTCGTTTCTCCAATGAAGGAACTTCAGCAACTTGTTTTTCATCTTTCTTTACAACTTCCAAAGAAGTTTTAGGTTGTTCAACAATCTCAGCATCGAGTTTCTTAGCTGCATTATTCATAGTTATTTACTGCTGCCTTGCAGGTTTATTTTGGCATCAGGCACGCCGGTTAAAATTTCGGCAGACCAAACATTGAGCTGTCACGGATCAGGTCAACGGGGTGCATGTCAGTTTCATGCCCGAAATGGGCAATCCATGAAACTGAACGCATCCGAAGGACGGTTGCCATTCAAAAGCAACCGCCCCTTTACAGTTCCGTGAAGCGTAAATATCTTTGCTCGCAATTTTAAATGGAGTGATTTTACCTATTCATCAAAAAATAAAACACAGGATCTCTTTATTTATAAGCTGATTCTTGTACTCAAAGTACTATATTGTGATATCTTTAAAGAACCACTATCTTCGGATTATTATCAAGACAACAGAGATTTCAATATCGAAACGAACAAAAAAGGGGCTTTTCAGCCCCTAGAATTCAAACAACAACTGCTTCGAAGCAGCCTGTTTTTTGACAATTTCTTCATTTTTCTCCGGCAACCTAAGAACCATGTAACTTTCTTCTTTGGTTATTTCCCGGATATATGGAACAGGCTTTTCCGGATGGAGTTCTATCCTCCAGCCTGCATAAAAACGGTTCATTAACGTGTCCATCCAGCAGACTTCTCCCAAAAGTCCATTCATGCATAAGTTGATCAAACACATCATCGCACAAGTGCGGTCAATATCGGCTCCGAAGAATAACGAGTTTCGGTTTACCCTTGCAGCAGCCAACAACATCCTTCCAGAGCCACAACAACAATCAGCAACCCGTTCCCCAAAACCTGCCGGGTTCAATATCCGGGACATCATATCGCATATTGGCTCCGGGGTGAAAAACTGCCCATTCCTACCATAGCTCAAGTATTCCATGTAAAAATCACCAAAGCCATCTTTCAAACCTTCTCCGTTATTATCCATTTCAATGACTAATGCCCCAAAAGCCTCTGCCATCAAATAGGCATCTGGCTTTTCATAATTTCGGACGATTTCATGGTATCGATCTTCCTTTGCTCCCAATGATAAGGCGCAAACTACCATTTCAAGGAAATCGTCGAACACGGAATGCAAACCATATTTATAACCGATTTGCAGGATATACTGGGAAAAACTATTTAATTGTTCCATCTTTTAAATTTTTAATTGTTCCAAACTGTGAAATTTTGAGATAAAAAAAGGCGAAGGCTAAACTGCCTCCGCCATCTGGTCAACCAAAGCGGCACTTGCCGCCTGGTTAGGATGAACCTGATGTTCCAGTATGTAATCAACAGCCTTTTGTGCCTGAGAAGAAGCAATCAGCAGCATCTTTTTATCTTCCTTGAATTTACCAATCCAGCTTTTGATGTAGGCAGCACTGTTATCAATTGTAGCATTTTGAATACCCGTCATAAAGCACAGGTAAGCGGCTCCCAATTCGGCGACCAGTTCTTCCTGACTGTAGTCCTGTGAACCGAATTTATGGTCGGACAGCTTTTCATGCCTTCCAGTTCGGTTGATATGCCCTGTCGAATGGACCAGCTCGTGGTAAAGTGTCGAGTAATACTGTTCGTCCCTGAAAAATGTTCGTGGGTTTGGCATACCGACATAATCACCAGTTGGTGAGTAGAAAGCGTGTGACTGGTCAAGCCTGATTTCAGGACTATCATACCATAATTCTATTAACTGTTCAGCATTGCCAATCGGATCAAACTCATGGTCGTGTGCTTCAGTCGCTGGAATCTTGCTTTCATCAATCCCTTCGGTTTGTTTCAGGTTAAAAACAGTGTAATACCGAAGGAAAGGGATGTGATCAATGCTGCCGTCTTTTTCTTCCGTATCCAGCAGCTTCCAGAAGACAACCGGAAATCCTTTTTCACCTTTCAAAACATGCCCGCCCAATTCTTTGACCTGGTTGAAGGTTAGAAAGAATGGAGAACCAAACTTATCTATAACTGTCAGCAGCAACCAGAAATTAAATCCCCGATAAGCCTTTTTGTGAACCATGTTCTGCGGGAATCCGGTCTCTGCTTTCCAAGGCATCTGCCAAGGTACAACACCTGCTTCAAGGCGTTCAATAATCAGATTGGTAACCATTTCATAAATGTCAAATGAAGTATTCATAGGATAATGCCGATGCCCTTCGGACTTTTTCTGGCTCCCTTCGATTTAACTAAGGAAATATCTGGCACGCCGTTAAACTTAAATTTTTGGCGTACCAACATTGAGCTGTCGCGGATCAGGTCAACGGGGTGCATGTCAGTTTCATGCCCGAAATGGGCAACCCATGAAACTGAACGCATCCGAAGGACGGTTGCCATTAGGAAGCAACCGCCCCTTTACCGTTCCGGGAAGCGATTAATAACTTTGTCGGAAATTTGAGTGTAACACATAACCTTATAACAGATTTTTGTAAACTGACTGAGAACGAACAAAAAAGGGGCAAAAAGCCCCAAGCATCCTAATATGGATTTCCATTTCCCGCATAAACCTCTTCGTCTGCTGAAGCCGAAAGGAAACTGCGGTATTCCGGTTCTCCGCAACCGGAACATAACAAGGTTTGTGTCCGTGGCCAATAATAGGCTACAGTTCCTTTGGGCAGGCGAGTTTGGCACTTCGCACAGCAACTGGGATAACGGACTACAATTTGTTTTGGATCATCTTTATATCGCATAATAAAAACCTCCTATGATTTTGATTGAAAAACTTGTTGATTGAATTCACTAATCTTCATTAGGTTTCATGATGAAAATGGCCGGAGATGGATCATCGAAATCCTGAGCCTGAATGACAGCTTTGAGAGTAACCAGTCTGTTGAGTCGGTTCTCTGAAGTTTCAAGCTTTTCGTTCGGTTCCCAGGTACCTTCATCAGGCAGATAGCTAATAAAATCGTACTGTAAAAAGTTGGAATAAACTTTCCTGGCTTGAACAGCAAACATATACAGCACATCCCAAAGGCGACCTGAAAGATTTTGAAACTGCTCCATTCCTTTCGGAACTTCAACATATTTGTTCCAAACAGCACGTGTCAGGTAAACCGGAAACTTAATACCTGCTTCTTTGGAAGCTTTACTTTCTACCTTTACCAGAAAACCGTCATCAACAGCTTCTTTGGTTGAATACGTGGAAACAATTTCCCATCCATTTGAATCTTTCATTTGATTTTGCTGTTGCCCTACAGACTTGTTTTGGCTCCCTTCGATTTAACAAAGGGAATATCTGGCACGCCGTTAAACTTAAATTTTTGGCGTACCACAATTGAGCTGTCACGGATCAGGTCAATGGGGTGCATGTCAGTTTCATGCCCGAAATGGGCAATCCATGAAACTGAAAGCATCCGAAGGACGGTTGCCATTGTGAAGCAACCGCCCCTTTACCGTTCCGGGAAGCGTAAATAACTTTGTCAGAAATTTGAGTGTACAGATCAATCTCATAAATATCACTTGAAACACACTAATTCTTTTAATAATTGTTGTTAAATTAGCCTTTCAACTGATTGGCCTTCTAACATGAAAAAAAACGGCACCACAATTCAATCTTCAGCATCAGATCTGGTTAATTATCTTGGGTGTAAACATCTTACAGAATTAGATAGAAAAAATGCTTTAGGTTTGATTGACCCACCTGATTGGAAAAATCCCGCCCTGGAATTTATAAAAGAAAAGGGAAAAGAGCATGAAAATGCTTATGTCGCTTACCTTAAATTCCAAGGGCTAAGTGTTTGTGAATTGGATGGTAATTCAGTTGAATCGGCAATTGAGGCCATTGAAAATGGTTTTGATATCATAACACAAGCACGTTTCTTCAAAGATGGATATGTCGGCATTGCCGATATTTTAAGAAAAGTTCTCGGTGAAAGTAAATTGGGTGATTATCACTATGTTATTGAAGACACAAAATTGGCTCATGAAACAAAAGCGGGGACGGTTTTGCAACTTTGTTTGTACTCTGAGTTGTTAGGCGAATTACAGGGAAAAAACCCTGAAAATATGTATGTTATAAAGCCAGGCGAAGAATTCCCGATTGATATATATCGGTTGGCAGAGTTTGAAGCATACTTCCATTTTGTAAAAGGGCGTTTTCAAAATGTAATGAACAATGAACCGGTAGAAACCTATCCCTTGCCGGTTGCAAAGTGCGATACTTGTCGATGGTGGAAGGAATGTACTGTTAAATGGCATAAAGATGACCACCTGTCATTGATTGCCGGAATTCGCACAAATCAGACGAAAGAACTTACAGAAAACGGGATCGTTACTCTTGAGAAATACGCAAAAGAAGAGACTCCGTTCAGGGGAGAACCAAAACAGGGCAGTCTTACCACATACCAGAAGATTCATAATCAAGCCCGTGTACAGTTGAAAGGTCGGAATGAGAATACACTCTTATATGAGCTTATTCCAGTTGAAGCATTACGAGGTTTGAACAGATTACCTGAACCGTCATTAGGTGACATTTATTTTGATATTGAAGGTGACCATTTTTATGAAGATGGTGGCTTGGAATATCTTTTCGGAATCTATTACAACGAAAAAGATGAGCTAAAATATAAAGGTTTCTGGGCACAAAACAGAAAGGAAGAAAAAGAAGCATTTTCTGAGTTTATGAATTTTGTGACGGCACGATGGGAGAAATTCCCTGAAATGCATATCTTTCATTATGCGCCATATGAGCCTACAGCGGTTAAACGACTTTCAACGAAATGTGCGGTTTTTGAAGCAGAGGTTGATAGATTGCTTAGGGCTGAGATATTTATTGATTTGTTTTCAGTTATTCGAGAAAGTCTTATTGCGAGTGTAGAAAGTTATTCTTTAAAAGAATTGGAGCAATTTACTGGTTTTGTAAGAAAAGCTGATTTGCGCCTGGCAAGTGATGCACGCCGAAGGATGTCCGTTGCCTTGGATTTTAATGATTTTTCATTTATGAGACCTGAGGATTTCGAGTTGATACAGGATTACAATATGGATGATTGTGTCGCTACTCAAAAACTTCATCTATGGCTTGAAAGCATCTGTCAGGAGCAGTTTAATAATGGCGTTCCATTAGCACGGCCACAAATTGCAACAGGAGAAGCTAGCGAAGCCGTTGAAGAAAGAGATGCTGAAGCGAGAGCCCTTTATGACGGTCTTGTTAGTACTTTACCAGCCGACCCAGAGGATTGGGGAAATGAGGATAAGGCAAAATGGCTCTTGGCACATCAGATTGAGTTTTACAGACGTGAAATGAAAAGTGCTTGGTGGGAATTTTTCAGGTTAAACGATTTAGATGACAATGACCTTTTAAATGAGCGCAAAGGGATATCAGGTCTTCAGTTTATTAAAGAACACCCTGATACAAAGAGAGTGCCCATTCACTCTTATCGGTATCCACAACAGGAAATTTCCTTGGATCTCGGCAAAGATTTGTTTGAACCCAAAGGCAGTAAAGTAGGTTCAATTTATGATTTCTCACTTGAAGAAAGAATTGTCCACATTAAGAAAACCGGCGCAACAGCCGGTATTCATGCCAATTCACTTTTTATAGGGGATATCGTGCCGACACGCGATTTAGTGCCTTCCCTATTCCGCTTTGCTCAGGAAGTCATTGATGTTGGGATTGACGGAGAGGGTGCATACCGGGCAGGCCGAGACCTATTAATGAAACGAACTCTAAGAGGAATTGAAGCTGAAGACCTCGAACGTAAAGAAACAGAAAGTCTTGGCGAATATTCATTTCGCTTGGTTGAAAATCTCGACACCGGTGTTTTGCCGGTTCAAGGGCCACCCGGAACTGGAAAAACATATTTAGGTGGTGGATTAATAGCAGAACTTTCAAGACAAGGGAAAAAGGTTGGTGTCACAGCGGTTAGCCATAAGGTTATTCGTAACCTTTTAGATATGGCTTTGGAACGTTCAAGGGAAAACGGTTCTCCGATCGTTATCCGGCACAAAGGAAATTCGGCAGACGAAGTGACTTTCACAAAAAATGAGGATGCTTTACCATTTCTTCGGCAGGGAGCAGTCGTTGGAGGAACAGTATGGCTTTGGGCAAAAGATGATTTTGAAGATGAATTGGATTATCTTTTTGTGGATGAAGCGGGACAAATGTCTCTTACCAATGTACTGACGATATCCCGTGCAGCAAAGAATATCGTTTTGTTGGGCGACCCACAACAGTTGGAACAACCAACTAAAGGAGCTCATCCTGAAAATGCCGATATTTCCGCTCTCGAACATATTCTTGACGGTCATAAAACGATGCCAAAAGATAAGGGGGTTTTCCTGGACACCACCTGGCGATTAAACCCAAAGATTTCCGAATTTACTTCAATACTTTACTATGAAGGTCGTTTAAAGGCTAAAGAAGGATTGGAAAACCAAATTATTGAAGGTGATACACCTTTTAGTGGCGGTGGTTTGTTCCTTGTGCCGGTTAATCACGAAGGTAACCAAAGCCAATCGATAGAAGAAGTCGAAAAAATAAGGGATATTATCGGTCATCTTCTAAGTGCCAGTTTAACTTGGACCGACCGAGAAGGAAAGACATCTCCTTTAGAAGAAAAAGATATACTGGTAATTGCCCCATATAATGCTCAAGTCAGTATTCTAAAAGAAGCAATGCCACAGATATCAGTTGGGACGGTTGATAAGTTTCAAGGGCAGGAAGCGCCTGTGGTTATATACTCCATGACAAGTTCATCACCGCAGGACGCCCCAAGAGGAATGAGTTTTCTATATAGTCCAAATCGATTGAATGTAGCAACCAGTCGTGCCAAATGTATTTGCATCCTTGTTGCATCCCTTAGTCTATTTGAGGCAGAATGTAACACGATTGAGCAAATGAGATGGGCGAATGGTTTCTGTTTATACAAAGAAATGTCCACCGAAATAACATAAAATATGGTAATAAAGATCCGTCCGACAGTATAAATAGCAAACGTATTCTTAACATCATGTTGTTTTGTGAATATTGAATCATTGAGACTCTTTTGACTAAGGCTCTTCTTTTTGTAATTCAATGATTCATAGATGCTTTTAATTAATCAAATGCATTAATAGTTTAGTATATATAGTTTAAAAGTTATGTCTCTTTTTAATCTGTACAATGAAATAGAAAAAGAATACGAAAATCTAATCCCTTTCAAACAGGAAGGATTGGTGTTATTTCACTTGTATCAAAAACAAAAAGATGGAGACATTAAAAAGGAATTTTCAGAAGATGAAATAATTAAATCATTGCGGGAAACCCGATATGATTTGAAAACTAACCAAAAAGAACAGTTTAATCAAACTGTCAAGTATTTTCAAAAGTATTTCCTGTGGAGAGATGAGAAAAATCGTCTTTATAGATTCAAACCATTTGCTAAAAAGTGGTGTAAGCTGATTGAAAATATTCTTGAGGAGTCATTTAATCCCACACAATTGCAAAAAGAATTCTTATTTCTTTCCAATACACTAAATGAGCAAACTTTTGTAGAATGGTACAATACTGTATTTGAAAGTTATAGTCAAAGAGTTGACACACAAATTAATGCATTATATATTCAAGTTGACCGATTAGTTGTCGATTTCAGAAGACAAATATCCAATGAACATACTTATGATTTAAATGCCTTAAAAGCAATTGTCGATACACTTGAAACCATTCGTTCAAAAACAGAAGAGTTAAACAATGCTTTTAACGGAGCCCATGATATTCAAAGCAAACTATTAAGGAGTAATATTATCACTGAAGATGTGATTTTGAACAAGCAACGGGCAAATGTACTTTCATTCTTTCAGGAAGTTCGCGGAAATCTAAAGATTATAAGTAAGCGTATTGATAGTGTAAAACCCAGATTGAACGAATACATCAGAGATATCAATCGGCACGATTTCTATATTCGGTTCAAGCAATTTTTTAGTAATATCCTTGAAAAAAGCCGCCTAGAAAGAGGTAAGATATGCTTTCCAAACGAAATACCCATAATTCCCATTCGGGACATTCAAACACCGCGATTCCTCATCGTTAAAGAGAACTTTGATGGAGCTTCACTTAGTAAATTCAAAACTGTAAAATCAAAAGTTCCTGCAATTAACGATGTCGAAACTGAAAATCGCTTCTCAATTGAAAAAGAAAGAATTGTGATTCAAAAAAGGATTAATGATTATTTGTTTGATTTGGAAAGTCGATTGAAAACACGTCGGGAAGTGAATTTCTCTGATTTCTTTTATGAAGTACTAAAAATAGAGAATGGCAATATCCGTATCTGTGTGAAATTGGCTTATAAAGCCATGTCTAAATATAATGGTGACATTAACTCGTTTGGTATATCTATTTCAAATGAAACTGTTAGTATTTCAGAATTCCCAACATTAAAAATATGGAAAACGATTATTTACAAGAAAATATAGGTTATGAATTTTTGAAGACGCAAGAAGCTAAATCGACATTTGCAGATGTCGATTATGCGTTGAAAAGCGGGAAACATATTCAAAAATGCCATTCACAAAAGATACAATTCACTTTCGTTAGGCAGTATTACGACCCACTAAAGGAATATTATGATAATTTGTTCGACATACACTTGAATCGTGAAGGAGAAGGCGATTCTGAATATTTTTTTATTGATTTCTTCAGGGATGGTAATGGACATTATCAACGAGGCAATATTCCTATAGAAAACCGGGAATACCTATCGGAATCGCATTTGATAATAGCTTTTCTGTTAATTCGCATGTATCTCCTTGAGCCGAGAATTGAAAATGGTATCCTGATTCAGGATTTCAAAACACAAGTGCTATTAGAATATGAAGAGTACAAACCTCATTTACTACGATTATTTGCAAAGTCAGAAGGGACAGAAGAAACAGATTATGAATTAAAATCCATTGAAGATGAAATAGACAAAGCACTTAAAAAGTTTAGTGAATTATACTGGATTGTAATAGATAGAAATACCGAAACTTTTGAAATACTAAAATCTCTCAATCGTTTATTGAATATGTTTGAAAATTATATCCTTACTACACCAATCAATAATGAGTAATAAAAATTATCCTCGTATTTATAGCCTGTCAACGGTAGGCATTCGTAATCACTACAATTCGGATTATCTTTTTCATCCATTTCGAACAGATTTTGCGGGGGATAGTGGTGTTGGAAAATCAATTATCGCAGATATACTACAATTGATATTGGTTGGTGAACGGGTATTTAAATCTGCCACAGACTCAAGTTCAGAACGAGAAGCAAGAAAGTTGATAACTGAACGATATGGATATGTGTTTCTAAATATTGCAATGGACACAGAAAAATATATTGTCATTGGCATGTATATTTCTGCTATATCCATTGATCCATTTATTATTCAAGAAAATTTAGGGCTAGATGAATTCGAACCTCTTCCTGCCTCAATTTCATCCAAGGATTTTATGTCAGGTGACGATATTATTGACCTTACTAATCTTCCTGAAAAAATGAAGGAAAAGCATGCTTATGCGGTAAAACTTCCTTTGAATAAATACCATGAATTATTAGAACAAAATAAAATTATACCCATAGATCTGAAAACGGAAGGCAATTTGAGGAACTTTGCTCAAATTATTCGTTCCTTTTCTCGCGGAAAGGGATTTAAAAATAATTCAAAATGGTTGAAAGAGTTTTTTCTTAATGACGACAGGGAAAACATTATTACGGCACGTTTTGATGACCAACTTTCGGACATTTCACAAGAGTTGAAAGACCATAAGGAAAATAAGGATACTTTAGAAAGAGTCCGAATCAAATACGATAAGTTCAAACGTCTTTATAATTTGAAACAAGAACGAGATGCAGCACGGGAAGATTACTTAAAAACAAAAATTTTATTCCATTATACAACCAAGAATAAAGTAGTAAAAGATTGTTTGATGATTGAAAGCAATAAGATTAACATCAATCATAAAATTGCCAATTCTCTTTTTTGTTTGCTTTTGGCACAAGTAGAGGAACAACAAAAGACATTGAATTATTTGCAAGATCATTTGGTTTCTATTAAAAACGCGCAGCAAGATATAGATGCGCATCAACAAAAAGAATCTATTGCATTGCAGAAATACCCCAACCTTGATGAACAATTTATTCAAGTCAAAAAAGTAGATTCCCTGCTTCATATATACGGAACATATGAGAACTTATTCAAGGCTCATGCAAAGCTATCGAATGAAAAGGAAGAAAAGGAACTTTTAAGAAATTTAGTTGATGATTTGAGTCAACAAAAATTGTATAACGATTGGGTAGAATCACCTTGGGCGAAAAGCATAGACGAAGGTTCGTCGTTTTATAAAGAAAGAAATGTTGAAATTGATGCTGAAGTAAAAAGGCTTACTGTACTAAGGGATTTTTCAGATATTACCAATATAAAATCATTTGCTTACTGGACAATTCACAATCAGCCATTATTATCACATGAGGAGGAAAGCGTCTTGTTTAGTCTAAATACGATGCTCGTCGAAAAACCTGTACAGTTCAAAAAAGATACTCAGTACATTCCAGATCCAGAAACATTTTTTAAAAATTTGATTGTTGCAGAAAAGGAAAATAATCCAGATGGTTTTTGGGTTGATTGGGGCGGTATCAGAAGATTTATCACCTATATACCTGAGCGATTTTTTACAACAAAAAATAGTAATGAAATTGCGAACTACTTCAATGAAAAATATAGGGATGCTACAAATCTTATCAACTCTCTGAATAAAGAGAAAGAAACTCTGGAGGCATTGCAAAAATTGGCAGTTAAGCATGGAGAAAAAGCAGTTAAAGCTTTTCCTCGTAAGCATGAAATATCAGTTTATACAATTGATGAGAACTTGGATATCACCATCAAGCAACTAAATGACCTCCTGAAAATCCATTTTTATTGCGAGGACATTAAGAAGACCAAATCAGACCTTGAAGAGGCTAACAAATTAAAAATACATGGAAGCACCGTATTGTCCCAAACAAAAAAGGAAATACAACAATTGTTTGACTTGGAATTTTCTAAAGATTCCGCTTTTGAGGAAATTAAATCAACAATCCAACAATTACTAGTAATAGAAAATAACTTATTTAATGCCAAGCAAAATAGGACAGTCCGGGTGCAACAAATATTTGCAAATTACATAGCTAAAATAGAAACCTCAGAAACAGCAGATGTCTTAAATCTACGCTCAGAGTTGAATGACAATTTATGGGAAAAGCGTTATAACAGAAAAGAACTACGGGATCTAAAGTCTAAAATTCAAGAAGAGGATCGTCGCTATTCCCAAGCGCTATTAGACTATCAGGCGCACGTACCCCACCCAATAGATTTTAAATCCATTATTCCTGATAATAATATTTTCAAGCCGGAAGACAAAGAACGACAATTTGACTCTGCAAATAATGCTTATAAACTGGCCTATGATAATATTGTGATAGAATTTGTGAATGAGAAGTTACGTCATCGATTCTTAGGTCTCGATGATTATTTGGCTTTGACGAGAGAGGTTGTAAATGAAATTCCGGCAAAACAGTTGGCTTCAAACGAAACAGATGTCTTGAAAAAAATGTTGGACTTCCTCAAACAACTAAACGATACACACATAAATATTGGCAATCGCAAACTGAATCTACTCAAAGAAATTTTTCAAGATGTCAGGGACGCAGTCAGTGATTACGTGGCAAAAATGTATGACATTGGAATCTATTTCAAAGGATCCGACAAGCAAATTTCACAAGGTTTTAAATTAAGTCTTACTTGTCCATTTTCATCAATTTATCCAATTGATTGGATTGATACGTTTTTGGAATTGCTAAACGATTCTGTCAAACAAGAAAGCATTCACCAAGATTTATTTGCAGCACTTAGAGAAAGAATAGATATTCCCGACATGATGGCTACTGCTTTTGAAAAATGTGGGGGTTTTAAAAATGCTAAAATTGAGGACTTGCTGAATCCGAAAAACTATTTTGATATAAAATTCGATATGGAATCAGACGATGGAGAACGAAACGTCGGAAGTGCAGGACAAACTTATGCAGTTACAGCCATGCTTTGCGTTGCCCGATTATCTTTAGTTGAAAAAAGAGAAAACGGGAAACAACAACGTGGGTTACGTTTTATGCCTATCGATGAAGCTGAAGGGATTGGTAGTAACTTTGATTTGCTTGAACGAATTGCCAAAGCTAACGATTATCAATTAATTTCAATGTCGATTAATCCTCTTGATGATTTTAGGGATGGTGAGCAATACTTATATATACTGAATGGAAGTAAGAAACGAAAAGAAAGGATAAGTACTTTCGCCATATTTAGTAATTCAGATGAAATTGTAAAATATGATAAACAAACAATTGATCTGGCCTGAATTTAAGGCATTGTACCAGATATTTTATGAGCGGAAAACTAATTTAAAGGTGTTGGAACGACCTTATTTCAAATATTTGTTGAGAGAAGGATATATCAAGACAAAAATTGGTGCATATACAACCATAGAACCGTATAGTAAATTTGATGAAGAATATAAAAGAGAGAATATCGAAGAATTATATAACAAGTATTATTCATTTCTTTCAAAAAACCAAATTCTCACACCTAAAACTCCTTTTTCAGAATTTGAAATCAAATGTTTGATGAACATAAAGCATTGTGATAATGTTTTGCTTGATAGTGGGCAAACATTATTGTTTGAAATGCGCAATAAAATTGAAGCAGGAAAAGATGGACGAAAAGGTATTTCACAATCATTTTTTAAATCGGCAAAGCATATAGAAAAAGGATCTGCACTCGAAAATGCTGTATTAAAAATAATTGGAATTGATAAATTTCCACAAAACGAAGGACAATGGATCTATCGTGTTCCATGCAAAAATCCAATAGGTATAATATTGTGCGAAAATCGTTATTTTCTTACTCTTGACATTGCCCAGAAGTGCAATTTCGAATTATGGCATGTTGGTGGTAATAATACTTTGCCAATTGAAAATCTTCCTAAAATAGAGTATCCAATATATTATCTATGCGATTGGGATTTGATGGGATTGCAAATTTATGAACGGATTTACCATCGGATTGAAACAATTAATGAAAAGGCATCCTCATTGCAACTTTTAAGTCCAAACGGCAGGCCAGAACGACTTAAAGACACTGAAGAATATCATCATAGTGAATGGAACAAAACAACCGAATTTTTATCATTAGCGACAAACCTCTATTCTCCCGAACAGTTAACATTAGTAGAACATCTTATTAAAGCGGATGAATGGATAGAAGAAGAATCTAATAATCTGCTTGATATTATTACTAAGATATAATAACAAAAATTCGTGCAAAAACCAATTGGATAATCCGGACAAAGCTGACCCCCCTTTAAAGTTGCAAAATGGGTCAAGAGGGACTTTCACTTATGATGAAATCTCTTGAAAGTGAAGTAGAAATGCTGCAAAATTTTCCTCTTGGTTATTTTTGGCTTGCTTATGCTGAAAAACTTAATATTCTGGATGATTCTCTAACGTGGATAAATAAAGGAATAATTATAGGGAATCCAAATGTACGGGACTAAAGTCAACACACACATGTGAATCACTGGTCTTCAGGAGGGCTGCAAACTCCGGAATATTCAATGCACTGGCGATTCTTGTTTCTATCTGAATAGGGATGTTCGCAAATAATTTAATCTACTGATTGATAGATAGTAAGATATTATTATCTTTAAGGAAAAACCCCGAATTTGGCCCATTTGGCACAAAAACGGGGTAATTTCTTAAAAAGCTATGGGAAAATTAATCAGAATTTTTGAAAGAACCCAATCCTTTAACTTTCTTTCTCCACAAAACGAGTATAATCTTTACCGATCATCTTTTTTGAGTTCCGAACTTGGACTGATTTACCAGGGCATACCCTGGCAGGAACTGATTTTGAGTTTTGGGTTGAAGGAAAAGAGAAAAGGGCCAGATAGCCTGTTTTCACCCCAAGGTAAACTGGCGCTAATGTTCCTGAAGTCGTACACCAATTTTTCGGACCGTAAACTGATCGAAAGCCTGAACGGGAATATCCACTACCAGATGTTCTGCGGGATACTGCTCCAAGCAGGTGACAGGCTAAAAGATTTTAAGATCGTGAGCCGGATACGCACCGAACTGGGACATCGGCTTGATGTTCAGGATTGCCAGCAGTTTTTTGCACGTGCCTGGAAACCTTACATGAACCAAACCCATGTGATGATGGAAGATGCCACCTGCTATGAAACGCAGATGCGCTACCCGACCAATGTCAAATTACTATGGGAAAGTGTAGATTGGATGTACCACCAGATGTCTTTGATGTGCAAGCATTGCAAAATACGGGTGCCCCGGAGCAAATACCTTGATCAAAAGCAAAAATACTTTAACTACCAGCGCAAACGCAAGAAGTTGCGCAAGGAAAGGATCACCCGCACCCGCAGCCTGCTATTACTTCTGGATAAGCTCAACGGCCAGCTCGATGAGTTGGAAGAACAACTTTCTGAAGGTTTTGCTATGCCAGCCAAATATGATCAGCACCGCAAGGTGATCCGCAAAGTTTATGGGCAGCAACTTGAAATGTTCCACTCCGGAGAAAGTATACATGAGCGTATTGTCAGCCTTTCCAAATCCTATATCCGTCCCATTGTCCGGGGCAAAGAAGTGAAGAAGGTTGAATTTGGCGCCAAAGTGAACACCATCCAGATTGACGGGTTCAATTTTATCGAACACCTAAGTTTTAATGCCTTCAACGAAGGGACCCGCCTGAAACAATCCGTCTGGCTTGCCAGTGAATTGTTCGGAAATATTACACACCTGGCTGCCGATGCCATTTATGCCACCAATGCCAACCGAAGCTATTGTACCGAGAAACACATAACTACTAACTTTAAAAGGAAAGGAAGGGCTGGAAAATATGAAGATCAACGCCAGGTGATCAGTCGTGAACTCAACAAGGAGAGGGCAACGCGCATGGAAGGTAGTTTCGGGACAGAAAAGGAACATTACAGCCTGCAGCGAATCAAGGCACGAACAGAGCAAAACGAAATACTCTGGATATTTTTTGGAATCCATACTGCTAATCTTGCCCGGCTGGCCCAACGAATCAAAGTCAAACAGCTTAAAAAGGCATCCTGATAAACAGAATCTGAAACATCAATGGGATCGGTGTGCTTTTTTTGAAGCAAAACCTCAATATTGACCTTCAAAATTGGAGGAAAACACGAACTCAACACAACTCAATGCAAAAAGGGATGAAACACAAACTCGTGATTCATCCCTTTTCCTAATTTTTGACCTTACTCGCGAATATCCCTGAATATTAATGCTGGCATATAAAACGAGTAAATTTCGTTTCATATCCTTTTTATAGCTATGTAGCTTGTGATGGTGTGTTTTATTTTTTTCTTTTAAGTGTTTGCTCATGAGGCTTTGCCAATGTGCCTACAAGTGAAGGATTTAAATTATGGGAACATTTCTAAAATTTTTTCTCTTAACAATGGAAATGTAGAATAACCTGCAGATGTATTCAAATGACCGCCTTTATTAATTAAAATTAGTTTAGTACCTAAGAAAGAAGAGACTTCATACATCGCTTCTATTGGTACATAAGGATCATCATCACCGCCCAAAGTGATAATTTTACCCGCATTTTCTCTTATTTTCCCCCAGTTAAAGGGGCCACAAATAAAAGACTCATTTACTTTATCAAAGTCAGGAAGCCCAAGTTTGCGTATAAATGGAGAAACTAATACAGTAGCATACACTGATACTAGTTCCGTTTGTAAAACATTCAGAATAAATGCAGGTGCAAGGCTATGACCGACAAGGATAGTATTTGGTGATAACTCACCAACTTGGTTTTTAAATTCCTTGATCCATTCTTTCAAATTTTGATTCTCAGGAGTTGGTAGCTTAGGACGAATTGTTGTAAAACCTTTTTGCTCCATTTCTTGACTAAGCCATGGGAACCAATTTTCTTCAGGAGTCCCATAACTCCCATGAATGATAATAATTTTGAAAATGTTTTTCATTTATTTTATATTTTAGGGTTATTCAATATTTACAAATACTTCAGAAAGTGATTCAACAATGTTTTCATTTTCATGCCAGAACCTATGTACAGTTTTATCATTGCGGTCAAAAATATCAGAGTAACGCAAGCGTGTTTCACCTGCAGGTATTCTTTGAACTGCTGCAACTGATATATCCCTTAGTTGACGAGGGCTATGGAGTTTTTCATTTGAAATGATATAGTAAAGAGCAAATTTCTCAATACTAGTTATCTTATTACCTCTGATCGCAGATGCAAGTGAAATTTGAATTAAAACAAGAGTCATTTTGTCCATCTTATCTAATGGAGGTATAGAGAACCGGTGATCATCGGGGATTCTGTCGATTAAGTCTTTACCTTTAGTTCTTGATTGAATGCTTGATGATAATCCTTCAACTCCATCTCTTGAGCTACCGATTAATATAAAAACAATCTTATTATCAGAATTAATATTTAAATCTAGGTGTGGGAAAATATCTTCATATGGCCAGTTTTCTTCTGATCTGGCATCAATCTCATCAATCAGGCATAAAACAGGTTTTGATTCATTTTTAATTATTGAAATCATGGAAAGGATATCTTCTCTTTTCATTATTGCCAGATTTAATTCAAAATAGCTTATAGATGATGATAAAGTTTTGGCAAGTTCTTGAATGAGAAAAGATTTACCTGAACCTGGAGGTGCCCAAATTAAAAAATTTTCGTGAACCTCAGATTTTGAAAATAATGGAGTTTTTATGCGGTTACACCAATCTATTAACTTATTTCTAATTTTTTCGTTATATCGCAGATAATTACCAACTACCGAGAGAGAATTTATTTTTATACTTGTTATTTCAAGTAAGGATTGATGAATGTAATTCATTTTTGATTCATCTGGATATCTTGGTAGTAATTCTTCATTTACTTTTGCATTTTCGCTTTTCCCTATTTCTGATTTAGGTAATACAAAAGAATTTACAAGTAGTGGCAAATCAGACCTGACGGCCAACCAACCAATATTTATTAAGTTTGAAGCTATTTGAGCTGCTCTGCAAGACTGCGAGAATGTTTCTTTTGAATATTTGTATGCAGATTCCCAAAATGATTCAGTTTTGGTTATCAAGGAGATTTGTTTAACCTCATTAACTATTTCATCCCAGCTCCCACCTGATGCAAGGTAAGCTTCTGCTGCAAGTGCACCATCCATAACTATGGAATGATTTGTCCATTTATATTTACTTGTGTTTAGTAATCTTTTTGCATTAGTTAATCTTTCATCACATGGATCAACTCCAGAACGAATTAAGGCTAAAAGGCACATTGATGTGGTCTCAATCTCAGTATTCCAAATTCCAGTTCCTGATTCCCAAATGCCATTTGACATAGCACCGCCTTTTGACCTTTCTTTTAATAACCAGTCAACAGTTCGTCTAATTTCTGGGCTGTAGGCTGAAGTTATACCAGCAGAGGCAAGACCGAGAAGAATTCTTGCAGTGACCCAAGGAACTCTTTCTGGATAGTAAGCACCACTATTGGGCAGTGAATTTGATAACACAAATTTTATTAAATGCTGAATATGTGTACTCGATCTATCAAAACTCGCTTCTGCTGTTAGGAATACTCCTATTAGCCAGTTTTTGTGCATGGCTTCAATATTTATTTCTTGAACATGCACCCACTTTTCTGACATATTTAAAAGTTGATGATTTTCATCTTCTTTTGCCATAGCTTCACTAATTTTCTCAAAATCTTGTATTGTAGGTAAACCAGTGATGTCAATATTAATATTTCCAACTTTATCAACAGACCAAAGGGATCTAAGAAACGTAATACTTGGGAGAATAGTCTCTTTTTTACCAACGGAAGAAAGGGCTTCTATGGCAAACATAACAGACGATGGTATTTTGCTCCAAGTAGGGTCAATCGTTTGTTGCTGTAATATCCTCTCAAGAACTGAATCAAATGTTTGCCATAATTCAACTAATGCAGCACTTCTAAATGAGAGTATTTTATTACCTTTAAAACCAGATTGATTCTGCAAAACACGCAGTGTATCAATTGTTCTCTGAGGAGAAAGTGAACGCAAATACAAATGAAGCATTTCAGGTACATCGCGAGTTCCTCCAAGTTTCTCAATTTCTTCCCAGACATGTTGTTCTCTAAGCCAATCACCTATTAAAGTAGCAAAAGAGCGATGACCTAAGGTTAATTTACCCATAACTCTTCTTAATATCTGCATGCTGACAATCTCCTCAATAACTGAAATGCCTATGAATGAGGCTTGAGATAATAGATTAATATTGATTGGAATATCAAACCGACCTATTGCCGAAGTTATAAGTATGGCTCGTTTTGCATCATTTTCGATTTTCTCCAAACCTAATAATTGCCATCTTTGCCAGAAATATGAGGCTAAATCATAGTTGGAAGGCATTTTTTTATTTTCGGTAAAATATTTTAAACTTTCAATAAGTAAAAATAAATCGGAACCATATTGATTTATAAATTCATTATGCAGATCTGAGTTTACATGAGGAATAAATTTATTTACAATGCTATTTCTTACTTGTTCCGCATGAATATGAATTCCTTTAGCGTTTTTAATATTTAAAAGTAATTCTTCTGCATAATCCGGCCAAGTAATAATCAGAAAGTGTGAATAAACATTGAAAGAGGCTTTATTAACTGTATTTAATATTTGACATATATATCTTGAAATATTTGGATTCGATTGAGTATCATCAATAATGATTAGAGATGCATTTTCTCCTTGAAATTCTGATAAAACTTCACTAAAAAGTAGGGTTTGAATTTCTGATACTTGACTAACATTAAGATATTTAACTTTCTTTGAGTTCGTTAGTTCTCTCCATCCAACTTGAAATGACAATGTGGATTTTCCACTTGAGCTAGCACCAATTAAAATTTGAATCTCATTTTTTTCTAAAGTAGAATGTATTCTATCACAAAGTGGATGATCCACCCAATCTCTCATTGAAATTTGTTTATTTACTAATACTTCATTTAATGATTGAAAATATCTTGAACCAGTAGCAACACTTGCCTTGAATGATTCATAAAGACTTTTATCGAATTCAGATTCAAAAGGATTCTTTTGTATATAAAACAGCCTATAAAACTTATAATCAATTAATTCAGAGAGCGTGCATTTTAATGAAAAGATGGCAATTAAATCAGAAGGGAAGAGAAAAATAATATTATTAGTCAGTTGAGTTTGTAGAGAAGTTGTTGAAGAGTTGTCAGGTAAAAAAAACAATGTTATACATTCTAATGATAATTCATGTAATTCCTCTATTAGGTCATTGCAAAAACTTTTAATATCAAAGTATTTTTCAATAACAACTCGTGTCCTTATTCCCTTCCAATTAATAAAATTACTTGAATAATATAAGCCAATTGATTTTTCTTCTTTTATATTCGCAGCTGCCAGAGGATCCAATGAATTACATACTTCATTTATGATTAACATTATATCAGAATCCAATATTCCAGTTTGTTCTTGAGAACTTAAATGAGAGATTGTTTTAACGAGTTGTTTTTCTTTCTTGTTCATAATCTTTCACTATTGTAGGGTTCTAGTTAATATGCCTTTTTTGCGACTATGTCTAAATATGTTGTAGGTTGCAATTCACCCTTTACTTCATTCTCCTTTGAAAATAAAATATTAAATTTCGCTTTTTCGAAAAGATTAGTAATATCTTTATTAGAACCTGCACTGTGGCTAACCATATTTTCAGCATAGTATTTACCGTGTGTTTCTAATTCCTCTAATGATATCGGAAGAAAATCTCGCCATTGTCTTCCTGATGCACGAATATTTTTAACAAATTGTTCAGTTTGATATTGTGAACCCTTTCTTGCCAAACCAATAGATGAACCACCAATTCTTACTGTTGTAATAACTGTTCCTCCTGGTAAAAGTAAGGAATACCATTTTTCAAGAATTCTTATTCTTAATTCAAGCGAAAACCTTGTTAAAAAAGCATCAGTTACGATTATATCAAATAACTCAGGAGGTTCAAATTTGAAAATATCTTGAGAAATAGTCTCAATACTGCGGTTTATTGAACTTGCGTACCACTTGCAGAGAAAAAGTGGAGTTTCACATAAATCAAGGACTACTATTTTTATTTTATCATCGGGTATATCTTTAATTGCCCAAAAAACATGTGCAAGCATAGAATAATCTGCAGTACCAGAAATCAAAATGGTAGTCAATTTATCCTCTTTAATATTGTTGTGAATTTGATCAAAATAAAAATCGGCATGCCAAGTTGGTGTTGATACGAGGTCTAGGATTCTAAAATATTGCCAAACAGAATGATACCATTGGCAATTCTCAGAATTAATATGATTTCCTTTACATAACACTTTAGAAAGAAATTCTGCAACAGGAGCTGTAGTTAACATTGGCTCTTCAAGATCTAAGGAATTTCCATTTCCGTTTGTTGGAGACAATTCTATAGCTTCCGTTAATATCAAATTCCAATTATTAAGTGCAACTTCCAAATCCTCATCATTCGAGGAGATAATATATTCAAGCGGTGTATGATTCTCTTCTGAATAAAATTTTGAGGCCAATATTTTGTTATCCCATACACTATATTCAAGAGAATCAATAAATGGCAATCTGCATTCTTTCAGTAAATTGCCAATGTATAGTAATCTTATTTTAATGCCAGCATTAATATCTAATTCTAACTGTTTTTGAACAATTGGATCATTTGCAAGGTGTTTCAAAGGAAGAAGAAGGGCTCTTTCGATCTGAACACCTCTTTTAGATGCTTCACGTTGATCACTGAAATATTGGTTTTCTGGATTCCAAGAAGGTTTTGCTGGAACAGGGATAGAGCATACTCCTCCAGTATCAATTTTTGTAAAGAGATAATGAGTTATGTCATTCATTTGGCTTAAAGGGAAATGCAATCGTTTTTGTTTTTGTTTTGCCTCTAAGCCGTTTAAATATTTTTTAAATACTTCTGCAATGCCTTCAAGTAAATTATTATTCATGTATATAAATTTTATTATACAATAATTCAATTAGATATTAATAATTTGATAAAGTAGATTTTGACGTAACGAATGTGTTAAAATTACAGATCTTTTGTCATCTTTAGTTCGTATTTTGGCTTGTGCGGATTGACAATGTGCAGCAAATGCAATGGCAGATATTTTAAAAAATACGAAGGATTGGGTAATTTTTTCTTTAAATACTGTCATTTGCTTCTGTCTTTTGATGCATTGTTAAGTTGTCTAACTGTCTTTTAGCATGAACGCTTACTTACATATTCGAACAAATATATACCACTTTTCTTTGAAAATAGTGATGTTCCATAAAAGATATTCATCAAAAATTAAAGGCATTCTAGGGAAAGACTTTGAGCGGCTTTATGCCGCAACTCCTCTACCTGATTGTGCCAATTCGTAGAAATGCTGAAAGGTGATGTCAACTTTCTGCGAGAAGATCATCCGGTCATAGCTGTTTTTAGGCAATAAATCTGCAAGTACAAGTTGGATCTCTCTTTTGACTTTTTCCTGTGTTGACTTTTCCTTCCACCATTCCTGGATCAAAATTTTATTCTTGGCATCAAATAGTTTTTCCAATAAGGTATGAGCTGCCAGCTTTACACTTTTCTCCTCTTCTTTGGTTAGCTTTTCCTTTTTTAGCAAATCGAAAAGTTCTTGTTCTGCCTCCGTCATTTCGTTTTTTGCAGCTCGCTGAGCTTCTTCATCCATTACTTCAGCTTGCTTTAATAATTCTTCATAAGCTTCATCAATCGATAAACTTCCGGAATTATAATCATCAATGATTTTCTGAAAATTGGATAAGAATGAACCTCTTGTTTTATTCTGAGCCAACATTTGATTGAGCTTAATTTCCAACAATTCCCTGAGGTCGGCAAATTGTATGTTTTTATATTCTTTCTTTGGGAATGCCGCTCTCAATGCAGCAAAGTCCAATTTACTTAAATCTATTTGCTTTGAAGGATCAATAATATACTCGATTTTGGGTGCCTGAACTAAATCACCTTTACTTACAATACTGGAGTCTAATAACTCGTCAATTTTCTTTTTAGCCCTTTCTACTGCTTCATCCTGATCAACATTCCGGTCAACAACATCTCTCAAGTATTGAAAAGCATCCCGGTTCTTTTTCGTTAGTGGAAATTCATAAACTTCAGGAGTTGCCGAATCATATAAGGATACAATGGTATTTACATATAAACCCAACTGCTTTTTATATTCGTCCTTAGCAAGTATTAGATTCGCATATTCCTGAAATAATTCGATGTTCTTAAAACCCTTTTCAGCAAGGTTTAGAATTTGGTCCATATCGGCACCCAAGTCCTTACAATATGTTTTGGCTTCACTAATAGCCTGTTCCAGCAATAACAATAATTCTTCAAACTCCTTTGCCGGATATTCGTTTTCGTCATCTTCTTTTTTCTTCTCTTTCCCTTTTGTGCCCTCTGCATAGGCTGCCAAGGCAATTTTAAGATTTCTGAAAACGCCAAAATAATCAACGACCAAGCCATTTTTCTTCCCCTCAATAACCCGGTTAGCTCTGGCAATGGTTTGCATCAGGGTGTGATTTTGAAGTGGTTTATCCAGATACAAAGTCGAGACCGCTGGAGCATCAAAACCGGTCATCCACATTGCTGTGACAAATACAATGCGATAGGTATTATTTGGGTCTTTGAAATAGTCTTCAATATTGCGTCCATCTTCATCCGGATGGTCAATTAAATCTCTGTGAGGCTTGATATTGAGTCCTTCTTCAGCAAAAACCTTTTCTTCATCCTTATCCCCACCTTCCTGACTAATTACCACAGCCATTTTGGTTTCCTTCATAAAGAAAATGGCTCTTTCATATCTGGATTTTAATTCAATATTTTTTTCAACTGCAATCTTTTTTCTCAGTTCTTTAATTTCTTCTTTCAGGTGATACTGAACTTTATCATACATCCGAACTGCTGTAAATTTATCGATGCTGATTACCATGGCCTTCATGGGTCTTCTGTTCTTTTCATCATCGACCACATCTAAACGGTAGGGGAAATGCTGAACAATGTGCTTTGCAATTTCTTCGAGGCGGTCGTCGCGCCTTACAACATGGAGTAGGGTAGAATATTCCTTATCCAATTTCCGCTTTTGTTCTTCCGAAAGATTTTCATCTTCTAAAATAGTTGCAGCATCTCCTACTAAGTCCGGATTTATCTGTTCAACCCTTGGAACGCTTTTCTTATAATAGATCGGAACGGTTGCACCATCTTCAATGCTTTGTGCAAAATCATATTCAGATACATACGGACCAAACCAGTCTTTGGTAAGTTCACTTTTTAATAAGGGTGTGCCTGTAAATGCAATGTATTGAGCCTTTGGTAATCCAATTCGCATATTTTCAGCCAGGCTTTTATATTGTGTCCGGTGTGCTTCATCCACGATAACAATCCAATCATTTCTGTCGGTAAGCTGCTGATATGTTTTTCCACTTTCAATTCCAAATTTGAAAATAAGTGTGAATACAAAAGCCCTGTTTGACTGTAGATATTCTTTGAGTTTTTCTTTGTCCGCAGGTCTGAAATAGTTCTCTTTCTGATCTTTAGTTTCAACTATGGTTTCTGTTTCCAGAAAATTCCGGTAAATCTGACTGTCGAGATCTTTGCGGTCGGTAATGATCAAGAACGACCAGTTGCCAATTACTTTTCGATGTATCTTTTTAGAGAAGAAAATCATTGAATAGGATTTCCCAGAGCCCTGGGTATGCCAGAATACACCCAGCTTACCTTTGTTACTGTCTTTATTTTGAAGAGCTATGATTGCATTATTCACTCCTAAAAACTGATGGTTTTTAGCGATGATTTTGACCTTATTTTTGTGATACAATACGAAGTTTTCAAAGTAATCGATTAAAATATCTTTTTTACAAAGTCCCTCTCCAAATATCTTAAGACTAAGGTGTTCACCGGTTCTTTCACTTTCTTTTTCTATTTCGTCTTTCGTGGGTTGATCGTGCGTTATGGAGGTATCTTTTAGTTTTAGCCACGAGAAAAAATGATCCCATGGAGCATTGAAACTTCCTACCCGGGTTTGGATGCCATTGGAAATACAAACGAACAGATTATACCAAAATAATTGCGGAATATCTCGTTGATAATCTTTTAGGTTTTTATCGTATCCAGTTTTTACCTTTTCTGTGGCATTCTTCAGTTCAATCATTACCAATGGCAAGCCATTCACATACAGCAATAAATCGGGACGACGGGTAATGTTTTGGGTAAGTTGGTACTCGATGCTTAACTGGGTTACAACCAAGAAATCGTTTTCATTATCAGGTCCAAAGTCAATAATCCGAACATAGTCGTTCTCTTCTCTTCCGAGTTCATTTTTATATGATACCTGAACCCCGTTTTTGATGAGTTCATAAACTTCCTTGTTGGCCAATACAGGAGCCAATATTGCTCTGCTTTTGGTCAATTCGTTTATTGCGTAATCGATACATGATTCCGGAATATGCTTGTTTAATTTCTGTAATTGGGTTTTTAACCTATCCCTAAGAACCACCTCTTTCAAGCTTTTTCTTCCTAAAAGTTGTTTCTCCCAAGCATTGATATGGGTGTACTTCAATTGATCGACAAATAAATTGATATCTGCTAGTTCAATATGGGATTCGTTTAGATAGGCCATTACCGATCAAATATTTAAGGTTTTGTTGAGTCAGTCTTTAATTTAAGGTTTTTGTAGAGTCAGCTTTTGAAAAATCAATTTCACCATCGAGAGAGGCTTCTCCAACATGTATTTTTGATTTACCAAATACTTCAATATGAGAACTTATTCCTTTGTGTAAATTGTCAACACACCAAAATCTCCCATGAACATCTGTATAAATCTGCCTACCATGTCCATCTTTTACCCCATCAAGTTTGCTGTATTTAGTTTTATTTGTTAAACAGGTTTCTTCATCAATTGGTGTCCGTGAAAAGTCTGAATATTTTAGTTTAGAACTTAATTTCTGGTCAACCCAATAATTTACAGAATAAGTACTATCGGCACAATCAAGAAAAACAGGATGTATTTCAGCTTCATTCCCTTTTGAGATAATATGAATGAGAATATGGTGTTGTTTACTAAATTTTAAATCTGGAAGATTTAATGTTAAGATATGATCTATAGTATTTTTTTTCACTTCAGCAGCTTCCGCTAAAGATGTATTAATGACTTTAATTAATTCTGGAGGAGTGTTATCCGTATTAAGAAAAAAATATGAATAGTCAGGATTCTGAACTGGGTTATCATTCCAGTATTTAACACCTAGTCTACTCAGATTCTCTAAAAATAGTAGGCATAAATCATTTTTGTCATCAAAGTACTCAACAATTTTCGTAACAGATTTACTCGTCTTAAAATAAATTTTTTGAGTAGAATATTCTTTCCTTTTCAAATTGATTAGTTCGCTGAAACTATTAAATTCTCTTAACGATTTCGTAAAAGTTTCATAATCAGCATCTAAGAATTGATCTTCTATAAAAGCTTCATTGAAATATATAACCATATTTAAAAGTTTAATATTTTTTGAAGATCAATTTTTGTCTGATCGAAAAAATTATCAGGCCAATTATCAATACTACCATCAGACTCTATTGTAATTTGATCAAACCTCGATTTATCATCATCTTTGAAGAACAAAACTGATACATCTGTTGAGTTTATTATAGGTTCATCTCTAGAAACACATACTCTTAACGCATTTAAAATGTGTTCGCTATGAGATTCAATGAAAATTTGTATCCCACATTTTGAAATCTTTGCAAGAAACTCTACCAAGTTTGATTGTGCCTTAGGATGTAAGTGCGCTTCAGGGTTTTCAATAATTATAGTTTCACCTTTTTTTGCTATTAATCCAGTAACGACAATTGGAAGTATAAAACTATAACCAAATCCAACATTTGAAGGTTTATACTCTTTTTCACTAATGCCAAATTGAAATGATAAAATAATCACCCCATTACCAACTTCTTTTACCTGAATTTTTAAGCCTTCAGTATCCAAAATTTTACCTAACCATTCACCTGCCTGTATAATTAGTTCCTCAGATTTAAGATTACCTAAATAAAGTGATTCGTGTACAATATCATCTCTTTTTTGATATAAAACATTCCCAATATATTCACCTTTTGTTCCAACCGACAAAAAAGATGGAAGTGTATTTCTTAAATAAAATTGCTGTGGTCCTACACGGTCTGCTGCAATATAGTGTAGGTTTTTTAAAAAGCTAATTTTTGAAAGTGATCCCTTCTGAATCTTTGCAATCATATCATCTTTTTTATCTTGAATTAAAGAAAAGGGATATGATATGTTATCATAATTAAAAGTAATACCAATATTACTTTCTTTCGTAATTGTGGCATTCATAATATCATCGAATGTTCCTAATTGAACACACTCTCCGTTAAGAATTAGTCTTTTTAATAGTTTGTTTTCATTATCAAGGGTTTGTTTAAATAGTAAGATAGATTGTAAAAATGAAGACTTACCTCGACCATTAACCCCAGTTAATAAGTTAATATTAGATAATGGGAAAACTGTTTTTTCCTTAAATATTTTGAAATTTTCTAATTGAATTGAGTTAATCATAACCTATAGTTTACCTAAAATTGCTACAGCTCTATTAAATCGAGTTCTTACTCTTTGAGAATCGCCAGTTGAAAAACGAACTGAATCAGCATAATCTTTGTCTTTCAATAAAATTCTATAATTATTTATTATTTGCTTTTTGTTGGAATCAAGAAACTCATTAGTTTGTTTTGAAAAAAAGAAAGAAACTGATTCAAAAACGGCAAGGTTTATTCGACCACGGGTACTGTTCGTTGGTATTCTAAAATTTGAAAATCCAAAAAATTCATAGGTTTTTTTCATTACTCTTTCAAACTTTCTTTCAAGTTCAATAATATCGTCTTCTGAAAGTTTATTGTTTATATCTTTCATCGCTTTCTCAACAAAATTATTCATACTACCCTGATAATCTTTTTTGTAGTCGAAAACCCAAAACGATAAGCATCGAAGAACTGCTTCTTGATCTTTCTTTCTTAGTGCTGATATTCCATTATCAATGGCTTTCTTGAAATATAGTTTTGAGGATAATCTTTGCAATAAGATAGTTGCCTGACCCATGTATATACAATTTCTGATTTCTTGTCTTTGAAGTTGAGTACCACCAGTATTAATCCGATTAAATATATCATAGACCATTTCCATCGGAACAGAAGGTTGAATTAAATAGACACTTAATTTTTTATCTTCAATTTTTGTCTGAAAATCAGGATCTAATTTGATTAAATCAGAAAAATTCTTGTCATTTAATTGTGGTAATGCTCTAAGACCTTTTAGTTTAAATTCATCCTTCATGAAAGCTCTTAAAGTAGTAATACGCTGTCTACCATCAACTACAATGTATTTACCTTTTGTGTTTTTATTAATGTAAAATGGAGGTAACGGAAAATTAAGAATTACCGATTCAATGAACATACTTTGTTGTTCTGGTTTCCAAACAAAGTTTCTTTGAAAAGTTGGATCTAAAATCAATTTCTTCTGATCCCATTTTCTAATTGTCAATTCAAACACTGTTTGTGGATCTTCTCTTATGTCTATGTCAGCTTTGGTTGGATCATACGGATAAATCGTACCATTTTCAAACATTTCTTCATTTCTGGTATCATCATCGTCAGTAATTAAAATATTTTCAAGTATTTCATTTTGATAATGCGATAAATTTCCGGGAAAAAGCACCTTAACTTCTGCTTCAAATTGGGAAATGTCAGAATATTCTTTGCCCTCTAAAATTTTTAATTTTTCAACTACTTCAGGTTTTTCGATAAAAAAATCTAAAAATTCATTATTGACAGTGAAACTCATATTTGTAGACTTTTTTGTTTCTAAATTAATATTATAAATTATATTTTTGGCTCAGCTGCAATATTTAATGATATCTCAGGTAAATTGTAGCTATTTTTCACATCTTCCACACTCAGCTTGCCACTGATTAACCTTGGCAATAATAAATCACGGGTTTGTTGGAGAAATTGGTTTTTCTGTGATAGAATTTTTATTTCTTCAAAAAAAGGTTTTACAATCGAATCATATTTGTTGATAATTTCAAAATATGGACTGAAATAATTTACCCTCTTAATAAGATCCTGACTTAAATTTTGCTGAGCAGCTCCCATACTGATATTAAACAGATGAGGCCGAATTGATTTAAAAAAGAAGAATGAGTAGTACAATGAATACTCTTCTGGCTTTATTGATGTGAACACGCAAACTGCTTGGTTTGCAGATGAATGCTTTACTGAAATGCCTAATTGACCAATATTTACACCATACATTGCCATAAGAAGCGTGTCTGGTGGAAACATCTTTGCAGATGAATTTTTCAAACCAACAACAGTAATTTTTTCTTCGGAATCAAACACAAACGTATCTTTTAATTCACCCGTTTTAATCCAATCAATTTCTCCTCCATAATAATCCGATTCTTTTTCGCGAGAAGGAGTTCCTCCAGATGAAGTCTTGAAAATATCTTCAACCTTTACCCATTTCCATCCCTCCGGCAATCCATCAACAAACTTTGCCGTTTTATAACCGGGAAAACGTAGGCGGACAAACCACTCTTTATAGATTTCTTCTGCCATTTCTTCCAATAGTCTGATACGCTGTTTGTTGTTTTCAATCAGCTCGTCGTATGCAGAGAGAATGGATGCGATTTTGTGTTGTCCAATATAATTAGGAATAAAAACATTCAAATTATCCAAATGATTTCGATTTAATGCTGGCACAGCTCCTCCAGCATTAAAAACTTCTAATTTAAGCGTTTTCAAAAAATAGTACACATATTTAGGTAGATTCCCTTTGAAATCCTTAACCCACAATGCATCTTGATGTGGCCAAAAATTTGAATTAATATACTGAATTGTTCCAATGGTACCTGTTCGTCCAGTTACAACTCCAGGACCATAAACTTTAAATTCTTGGTGGTATCCAGTAATGCTGGTTGCTCCGACAACAGGAAAATCACCTTCAACGAATTGCGATTTGAACAAATCAAACCCTCTTTGTAGTTGTATAAAATCTTTAAACTTAATTTCATTCCAATCCATCATACAACTGGTTTAGATTATTAATTATTCCATTTTCAAGATTGCCACCTTTGTCTATAAGTTCTATAAGTTCATTTCTAATTCTATTTAATTTGCCTTTAAACTCCTTTTCTGTAATCTTATCATCTTCAATCACTACACCAACATATCTTCCTGCATTTAGCGAATAATCCTGTACTTTGCAATATTCCTTTTTGTCAGCTACTTTGCACAAACCAACCACATCTATATATTTTGCATCAGGGAAACGGCTTTGTAGCCAGTGAATATTAGTGTGCCAGTAGTTTACTTGTTCACTGGCTGCTTTCCAATTTTGTTGCAGTTCGTCTAAGACTTTAGCCAAGTTGTTTAGCTCTAAGTCTGCCCAGGTTTTATCTGTTTTCAGCTTTAGGATTTTATCGGCTTCAGCCCATATTTCACAGACCGAATCTTTATTGGCTTTTAGGGTGGCATCCAACTCTTTGATGGCGGTTAGGTAGGTGGATAAGTTTTCGGCAAAAGCAAGTTGCTCGGTATTGGTAAAGATTGCTTCGTTCCTCGCAATGAAGGGTAATACCAGGTTTGGCAAAACCAAAGCTTTGATTTTTTGTACTAATCCGCTTTCGTCTAATTTTAGTTTTTCATCCAGCTTGCGTTTTATCTTGCTGTCGGTAACGTATTGTTTAAAATTTACCAGACTTGCATTGAGCTTGTTTTGTAAAGCATCGAAAACGGCAGGAACTTCCAGTATCGCTTCGTCGGCCTGTTGTGCATAACGGCTTATCAATTCCAGATAACGGTCAGTCTCGCCCCTGTAGAGGCGAACAATGGCGGCCAGGTTCTGTATTTGTTCCTCTTTCCACTCGCGGTGGGCACGGTCAATTTGGGTGTAAGTATTTCTGGCATCAAGGAAAAGAATTTTGTCTTTCCGATCGGTATTTATTTTTTGCTTGTCGAGAAACCAAAGTGTTGCAGGCAAGGTTACTGTAAAAAACATATTCGAAGGCATGGAAACCATACAATCCACCATGTTGCTATCCACCAGTTTCTTCCGGATATCGTATTCCGAGTTTCCGGCATCAGAAGCCGAATTTGGCATTACAAAACCCGCCCTGCCATTTTCATTCAGCGAAGTGGCAAACAACGAAACCCACAGGTAATTGGCGTCAGTTATACTATCATCGGTCTTTTTCCCCTTATTCTTGGGTAAACCATATCTGTAAAAACGTTCATCGCCTTTAACTGTACTTTCCTTTACCGATTTTACATTAAACGGCGGATTCGCCATTACAAAATCAAACTTGCCGAGACTGCTGTACGGATCACTTTCGTAAGAGTTAACCTCTGTAATTTCGCCACGAATGTTGTTTACCATCAGGTTCATTTTGGCCAAACGTGCAGTTTCACCCATGTACTCCTGACCATAGACATAAATATCGCTCAGATCGTGGTTCGCTTCTTGAATAAATTTGGCACTTTGCACAAACATACCACCCGAACCACAGGCGGGATCGTATATTTTTCCGGCAAATGGTTCGATTACTTCAACAATAAACCGCACAATGGACGTAGGTGTAAAAAACTCACCACCTTTTTGTCCTTCGCTCATTGCAAACTCGCCCAAAAAGTATTCATAGATCTTTCCGAAAATATCACCGGTGGCTCCTTTGGGAATATCGGAGAAGGTTTTGAGCAATTGCGGAAGAATGTCAGTCTTCTTTTTCTCAATTTCGAAATAGGCTTCTTTAGGCAACACGTTCTTAAACTTTTCGTCCTGATATTCCTCGATACCTTCCATGGCTTTACGCAATGCTTTGGCCATACTTTTATCACCTGGCAGATCCAGAAGAAAATCGTACCGTGCAAAGTCTGGAAGATAAAATCCGCATTTCTCAATAGCAATCGATTCAATTTTGCGCTCCAATCGGGTACCTTTGTCTGCTTGGAATTCTTTTAATATTTCGGGTTCGAAATGGCTGTATTTGTTATCTGCAAAACGCAGAAATATTAATCCGAGGACCGGCACAGCATAATCGGCAGCCTTTATGCCACCATAAGCTCTCAGCGAATTGGCCGATGCCCAGAGGTCATTTTCAAGTTTTTTGAGTTGTTCGTTAGTCATGAATATCTTTAGTTATCTACTTTTTTAAACTTCACAGCATATTTCCCATAAAATGCCTTTGTGCCTGAATTAGAATTATCTGCAACTTCAAGAACTTCTATTTTATCACTAATTTTATAATTATTCTTCACGTAATTGTAATTCAGCAAATATTCACCGCAATAGTAATTGCCCTTTGCATCTTGTTCGATTGTTCCAGTGAATATTTCATTGTATGCTGCCACACTTCTAATATGTAACGATTTGTTTGCCTCAACATCTCGATAATTATCAATGAAAGTTTTAAACCAGATCAAAACATCGCATAGTTGAGATAAAGCACTTTTATAAAGGTAAGAGGTGCCATTTGCAATAATAAAATCATCAGTTTTTAACCGCAGCTTTTCATCAACATTATGCTCTGCATCCTGTGTGATTTCTTTTAACTGTCGTAAAATAAATGAAACAGAGGGATGAATAACACTTTCTTTAATTGTATATTCTCCGGATTTTCCTGTTAAAAAATCACTAGTTGGATTGAACCAGCCTTTTGAATGAAAAATTCCATCGGGAACTATGCCTATTTGATTTAACTTTTCAAATAAAAGCTCTAATAATTTTCTTAATCTCAAGAAATTATCTTTTGATTTGGCAGTGCCCTCATCATTTGCATTTTTAATCGCCTCTAATAATGATATTGCTGCGTCTTTTCCTAAATAATTATCAGTACAAACCTCAAAAACTCGTTTATAGGCTTGGCGTAGTTGCGTATCCTCCTGTGTGGCAGCTGCTTTTTTGATATCAGCAAATAGGCGATCAATTTCTTCATCACTGCCTTTTTTATAAACTTTGGTAAAAGCTTTCTTAAAGGTTTTGTCTTCATAAGCTTCAGCCTGCCCGGTAAGCACAAAGACTTCAAATTTCTTCTTTAATTGAAGAAGTAGTTCTTTAGCTCTATGGACATTGTAAGTATCTTCCGAGCCCATCACATCATCTTCATTCTCAAAGAACTTAGCGTCAAGTAATACACCATCATAAAAGGGATAATTTCTTTCCAATTCACTCATGCCTCCGTTTAATGACTTGAACGGTATCAGGTTAATGCCATTTCTTTTGGCACGCCCTTTTGTTCCTGACAGCGTTTCATGCTCATCATCTATCCAAAGAATATTGTAAAATATATCTTCCATAATTAATTAATCAATTTGATCGGGAATTGAAATTTGAACTTCACCGGATAAAACGGGTCTTCATCTAAAGCCAGCAACCATTCTGGATTTTTAAAATCAGTAGCAATTCGGTGAATATCATAGCCACCCAAACCTTTTCCTGAACTTGTATCAGCGGTTGAATATTTAGTAATGAACTTTTCTCTGTCAAAGTTTTTATGAAATGGTTTCCCATTATTTCGCACTTCAACTAAAAGCATATCTTCTAATTCAGTTAACTCGATGACAACTACGTTTCCAGCTTCTTTCTTGTTAAATCCATACTTACTGGCATTAGTCAAAAGATTGTCGAGAAGGGTTTTAAAAAGTGTTCTATTACCATAGATGCCCCGTTCCTTCAATTTCTCGCCCTTTATAAGTAGCTTCTTTATTTTAAAATTGAAGCCATTGCTCGAAAGCTCATTAATAATATTATTAATATCTGCCAAAGGAATAATTTGCTTTTCAAATTCTTCAATGACAAAACCGTTCTCGCCTTTTTCAAGAACATCAGTAATAAAATTCACATCCCTTTTGATTTCTTTGAGAGCAGAAATAATATCAATTTCATAAAACTCCGCAAAGGCTTTATTCAGATCTTCAAACCCATCACGTTTTGTATTTAGAAAGTGAAGCAGATTATCAGACCAGTCCAAAATATTCTGTCTTGGTCTTCCTAACGTATGTTTTAATGAAGCAAATTCACTAAACTGTTTAACGGCCTTGCCATGTGCCAAAGCATTACGCTCTTCCTGAAGGCTTTTAATTTTATCGGAAAGCTCAAAAATTCCCTGAACTTTTGCTCTTTGTTCTTCTAAAGGAGGCAGTTTAATAACTATATCAAGCAAATCATCTCTTCGGATGAATGGTATGGCCGAACCCAGTCTGTATGATTCAAGTTGTTCTTGTACATAGTCAGCATGAAGTTCGTTGATTAAATAAATAGTATCTGCCATGGATTCATTCACCTTAAATGAAAGAATGTCCTGACTTCTGAAGACTTGCTCACCCTTAAATTCAAAAAGAGTTGGCTTCAATGTTTTCCAACGCAAGGCAAGCAGCAAACAAGATTCTGAAATTAGATTAATATCTGATCTCTGGAATTTAATACTCTCAACATTTGAAACATCCAATTTGAAATCCACCTGATCGTCTTTCAAATCTCTGATTCGGATAAGTTTTCCTGACTCAGGTAGGTTTCCTCTTTGACCTTTTACAAATTCTAGGATGTCGCCAAGCTTTACGCCATCAATCTCCTTTTGAAAATAGCGAGGCACATTAAGATTATAATCCAATGACCTAATTTGTTCATTACTTACAATTCGTATAAAATCAAGGTCTTGATTACTACCATGTAGCACACTATTCAGTCCATTATCATTTAAAACCTTTTCTCTCGGACTTTTCGACACAACAAATTTCTTAGCATCAACAAATCGGACTTTCCCAGGTGTTTTTTTGTCCTTACTAACAATCAGAATTATTAATGGAATACCTGTATTTAAGAGCAAGCCACCAGGTAATGAAATAATGGTGTCAATTAAATCTTCTTCAATAAGGAATTCTCTCAGACGCTGTTCATGCATTCCCCTGAAAAGGAAACCTTGAGGTAGTAAAGCAATTAGCTTACCCTTTGCATTAAGTGAGTATACTCCTTTTTCAAGCAAGAACTGTTCGATGGTGCCAATGCCGGGTTCAATATCCCTGTAATTTGAGCCGAGTCGCATCCCATATGGGGGATTAGCTACTATAAAGTCGAACTTTTCATTATCGGCAGGCCAATGCATAATTGAATCATCGCAAACATATCTTGAAGTTCCAGATCTCTCATAAGCTAATATGCGCAAAGCTCCCAGAGCCCAAGTTTTCTGATTGATTTCTTGTCCGTAATAATCTTGAGATTGGTCAAGATAAACACCAAATGAAGCTAATCCGGCAAATGGATTGAAAACCCGAGATTTTTGGGATAAATCGGCAAGACCACAAATCAAACGAGTCAATTCAACCGGTTGGATAAATTCACCACTATATCTTCCTTGTGATTGTGTGATTCGAAATAATACACTATCAAAAATATCTGGGAAGTTTTTTGATAATATTTCTTTGTCAATTTGAAAAAGTAGGCTGACAATATCTTTAAATGATTGCTCTTTAAGATTTAAAAGTGAATGGCCAAAACTTTTAATTATTGGCTCATAATATTTTGATACCTCTAATTTGTTACTTGCTATATCATCAACCATTTTAGAGCTAGTGTTTGGCATTTCATTGAATAGAAAATCCTTTGATATGAGGTCATCTTTATACAGAGACAGAAATAGAAGTATAAGGTAGCTATCATCTAAGCCTACTCCATATTTTCTAAGTATATCAAACATTGACCAAATCTTGGTCTTTATTGCTTCAACAGGCGTAATATTTTCCGACTTAAATTCCTTCATCATAAAATGATTCTCTGATTGACAAGGCAAAGGTGATTATTATCTGTGCAGTCTATTTGCATAGGTCAAATATAGTTTTTTAGCAACGCTTCAGCTTTGTTTTTAATACTTGTTTTCAATTCTTCCGGTGCCAACACTTTTACATTCTCACCAAAGGCGAAAATCACCGCAGTCAATTCATAATTGATCTGGAGCAATAGCTCTATCGTAACACCTTCACTGTCTTTGGATTTTATTTTTTGTGAGCCATGGATGGGCTTGCTTTCTATATATGGCCAGAGATTTTTGCTTATTTGAAGTAGTATTTTAGATGGTTTTACATTCTTGTTCACCGTGACACCAACCACGTCTTCAAAGAATTCTTCGAAATCCCAGATGTCAATGTCAGTAAAATGTTTGTTTATATCTTTGATTTCAGTTATCCGGTCCAGTGGTAAATTGGAAATTGTTTTCAAATCTTCATTGAATCCAAAGAGAAACCATCGACTATTGTATTGTTTCAGAAAGTAAGGCTTCAGTACCATTTGTATTGGCTCTTCCCGATTAAATGGATGATATTTAATTTCGAGAATCTGTTTGTTAATGATGGAATCGTACAATGCTCCAATGTGTTCTTTCCCTTTCAAATACTGATTTTCTTCAAACTCGATCACTTTCTCCCGGCTTTTCAACTGAAAACTCGCTTCCAATCTCGTTTTTATTTCATCCACCCATTCGAACTGTGGAATGCCTTTAAATCGTGATAAGGTCAGCAATGCTTCTTTTAACTGTTCTGCTTCTTTTCCATTTAAGGGTTGATTGTTGATGGAAAAAGACAAATCGCTGTAACGGTAAAAAACTTTTTTCCCATCTTTAAACGATTCAATTGGTGCATCAAAACCTTGTGAGTCGCGCATAAATTTAATATCATCAAAAACCTGTCGCCTTTTAATTCCTGTTGATGATGAATCGATATCCAACAAAGAATCATTGCAAGCCTCTATCAAATCATCGATGTAATACTTCCTTCCCGGATTTCGAAAACACCGGTTAAGTGCCTGATATCGTATGGTTGCGTTTTTGTTGGTGCTCATGAGAATCTAATCAGTTGTTAACCGATTTTCATTAGTGTTTCTGGTTCTTATTGATAAAAATCAAAATTAGAGAATTACAGTTAACAAAGGGTTAGTTTTCAGGAATAATTTCAGTTTGAGTTTGACGTTCTGTATCAACAATTATCCATATAGTATAGCAGCCATTGTCTTCAATACCAATAAGAAACAATTGGTTATTGTTTGTACCCTTTCCCTTTTTTCTTCTGCGACATCAATCGTTGTCTGTTTTTTCGTTGATATTCCCCCTCATTTAAATGTCCTACCTGCCGGATCAATTCTTTCAAAACCAACGATTTCAAAACACCACTACTCTGTCCTATTAAATCCGAATCAGGGTACTTCCCGAAATGTTGACTCAAGATCCGCTGTTCAGACAAATAAAACTTCGGTCGATCCTGAAAATCCGACATCTTAACCGGATGCCGGATCGGGTTTCCATTTTCATCAGTCACAAAAATCAGATGGCCTCTTCCTGCTTTTCGAACCTCTACCTGAAATAACCCCAATGCCTGATCATACATTTCTTTTGATGTGATAAACTCCATTCGGTTCAATTGTCCAAAAAGGTTTTCCAGGTTTTGTTTCAGGTCTTTGCTTGAATTGGAGAACCTGAAGTTTAGTTTTTCCGGATTCTCATCTTTGGAAAGCTGATATTTCTCTTCCAACCCTTTAATGAACCTTTGTGTTTTTTCCTTCTCAAAGTTATCCTTGATCTTTTTGCCTGTTTCACTATCAATCCGTGTTGAAACAATATGAAAATGCACCCGTTCCAAATCGGCATGTTTATAAACAAAGTAAGGTTGGTTGCCATAGCCCAAGTGCTTCATCAGGTTGTCAATTTCGGTTCTGATTCCGGCATCTCCCAACCTGACCAAATCACTAACTGTTGGATTCACCGAAATATGCAATCCTTTCTTTTGAACCCGGGTATTCCGATCCTCAATCTCTTTGAAAATCCGGTGACGGGCGTTTTTATCTCCCAGAAAAGGATTGATTTCAGGGGTATTCCGACAGTGGTAAAAAGTAGCTTTGTGCTGAAAGACCTTCCGCTCATTGTAAAACAAAGCGTTTTGCGTACTACATGCCTGGTGGATTTTAATAACCATTGATTTGTACTTTGTGATTGGCTGGAATTGTAAATTAGTGCAGCAATTTCTGAAGTTGTATCAGGCAGTTTCGCATCATATCAAAAGCTTGACGGAGCAATTGCCGGTCATTATCTCCAACATTATAACCTGCAAACGAATTCATGCGCTTGGAAAGTTGGTTCAGGTTGACCCCGATCTTGTTCAATTCATAATCCAAGCTTTTTAGCTGAGCATTGGCTTCCTCGTCCAGCGAAATAACTTTTCGGTTTGACAGATCAAAAACCCGAGACCGGATCAGATCACTCATGCAGCCATACTTTCCCCTTTTGGTTAGGCTTTGTAATCTGAGCTTCTCATCTCTGGAAACCCGGATAATTAGCCTGGCATTTCGCTTATCGGTGTCTGGCAATTTGCGTCGCATGGTTTGTTTTCTGTTCCTGTTTTCAACGGTTCAAAGAGGGGAATCATTTATAGCCGAGGGGAATGTGGGTTGGCTCCTGCCAGACAAGGTGAAAAGGTTTTTGTGCATACAAAAACACATCTTGCATTCCCCACTTTGAACAAGAGTTTCTCCCTGATTTTTTGCTTTTTCTCCCTGAACTTTCGTCTTCATTTTTTCAACTTTTGCCAAAAAGAAAGGGAAACCTGACTTCAGCATTTCCCCTTCCGGTTTTGAAAACGAGACCTGTTATTTACTTTAGTGGACCTTTTGCCTGGCCCCTTGTTTTTCCGATTGTTTGGCATCCGTTTTTAAGTCTTCAGACTTTTCCTGCCTGAACTGCGAAAAACTGATATTCCGGTTAGCCGCATCTACCTGAAGAGTGGCACCAAACTTTTTATCGTTTTTGCCCATCATTCCGTCAACGGTTACTTTTTGTCCGGAAGCCAGTTTCTCTTTTTGCTCTGAACTTAGTTCCACTCCCTTGATCTTTTCCGGTATCTGGATCATTTTGGTCCGAAGCGGAATCAACTCATTGGTTTTGGAATCAATGGCCAGATAATAATTATCTTTCTTCCCGTCGCGTCCGGTTAATTCAACTACCTTGCCCAGGTTCCTATCGTTTAGCAAAGCGCCTTTTTCTTCCTTTGAAAACTTGTACCCCATGTATTCGTCAGGAACATTTAACCGTTGGATTGGATGGATTTTAATATCAACCGATCCGTCTTCTTTGCTCTGAAGCCGGATTTTTGCTGGGATTTTGTACTCCTCGTTTCCGATCTGCGCCTTGACCGTGTAGAGCTTATCCGAACGAAAACCGTTCAGAAAATCGGTCATTTCCTGTTTTTCCATCTGTTTGATCAGGTCGGCTTTGATACCTACTTTTTCAAGTTTATCAAATGGTATCTGTTCCATTGACATTCGTGTGCTTTGTTGTTGTTCCATAGCTTTTAAAATTTACATTGTTAATACTAATGGTTATTATTTCTGTTTTGCATTATTAGACATACGATTAGTTGCTAATCAATTTCGTAAACACGTTTTTCTTTTCGGCTGATTTCCACCAGTCCGCGTAGAATCTGGTACTTTTCTTCCGGCTTTCGGATGGCATATAGGTGCAGGATTGGAGTGGTTTTATCCGAGGTGTAAATGGTCAGATTGCCCAGCCCAAACATTCGGTAGATCAAAGTCTTTTCTATGGCGTAGTCCTTGATCCGGTAGTTTTCGACAAACTCATGTTTTCGAAGTATAACTCCTGATGTGTATCTGAGTTGTTCTGGATCGATCTCGTAACGAATGCACCAAACTTTCAGCATTTGCCAGAAGAGGTTTATAAGGATGTAGATCGAAAGGTAGATCGGGAGCCGGTCAACATGAATTGCCAGTTTTTCCGGTAGGATTGAGCTCATCTGTTGTTCTTTGAGCATGATTTTTAAAAGAATCACAATCGGTATGGCAAGAACAGTCAGCAAAAAGGCTTGCAGGTTCAACAGTTGCGATGGTCTGCATTTAAAGTATGTGGTGTTTTCAATCATGGCTTGTTGTTTTTTATTTTGATTTTTTACTGGTTAATGTTTTTGACTGGGATGGACCAGGGTGATCTGTTTCAGGTTCCGGTAACCGGTTTGCAATTCTTCGGATGTCATTCTGTATCCGGGTCCGGTTTCTTTCCAGTACTTCAGGAATATTATCGAACTGATAAAAATCCGGGATCGGCACATAACGGCTTTCTTCCGTTTTATGAGCTTTCAGATCAACTTTAATCAGGCAATTGAAGTTCTTCTGGGCAATAGCTTCACCGTAGTTATCGGCTATCTGCCCGACCATATAGCCTTGCGGCAAAGTGGCGATCTTACCTTCCGGCACCAGAAAATCCAGTTGGGTGGAGAATGTTGCCGACTGAACATTCCGATTGATGTTGAGTGATTGGCGTTCCTGGAGTATTTTGCCCATCCGGTTCTGGATAAATTTGGCAGTCTCGCCTGCTGCCTGTCCGCACAGCACATTGCCAATGTTACTGGTAATGGCATTGGCCTGCTCTTTCCCGTAATCACGGATCAACTGGTCAATGGTCTGTACACCCAAAAGTGTCGAAATCCGGTTGCTTCTGGCCGTTGCAATCAAGGTATCGAGCCCTCGGAAATAAATGGTTGGCAACTCGTCAAAGATCAGGGAAGAAGGTTGCTGCCCCTTTTTGTTGATTACTTTTAGCATCCTGGTAATGTACAAGGATAAAACTGCACCGTACATTTCCACACGAAGCGGGTTATTGGCCAGACAAAGGATTTTCGGTTGATCCCGGTTATTGATGTCCAGCGAAAAATCATTTCCCGAACATATCCAGTAAATCTCAGGGCTGATGATTTTAGCGATCGCAATTTTCAAACTTCCCAACTGTCCTTCCAACTGCTCTCTGGCCCCGCGTTTGTGCGCACTGATGAACGGATTGATGATATTGGCCACATCTTTTTCCTGTTCCATGATAGCAAACAAATCGTCGTAGTCGATTTGCAGTAGCTCAATGGCGTGAGGTAGCGTGCAGAACTTTCCATCCTGGTACTTTTTTAGAAACCAGATTACAGCAGCAAAGAATGAAACAGCGCTTTCCGAGAAAAACTCTCCCTGCTGGCGGATCCATTCCCGGTTAAGGTTATAAAGAACAGTGCGGGATGATTCAAAGGCATCTATCGGGCTTTCCATCCACTCCGGCGCCAAAGGATTGCAACGAAACGATTTTTGGATATTCTCAAAATTGATCACGTAAAACTTTGTTGAACAGGACAACTTCCCGTTTTTCTTTGCATTCAGGAAATGGTTGTAGGTAACCAGTGACAGGTCAGGGTACTTAAAGTCATACACGCACATCGAAAAGCCTTTTTTCAGGTGCTGTCGGATAAATGGCAGCACCACTGAAAAAGATTTTCCCGAGCCTGGTGTTCCGATCACCATTGTTGCCCTGAACGGATTTACAATATTAATCCAGCCTTGATGCTCGTTGCCTTTGTAAAGGTAAATCGTCGGCAGGTTCACTGAATACTCGTTGGCCTTCAGGTTTTCTTCCTGCGGAAAACTTTCATTTTCCAGGTTGAACCGGTCTTTCATCAGGTTCACGTTGATCAGTTTGGAAATATTGTCAAAACCGATATTCAGCAGCACAAAACCGGCAAAGGTTAGCCCTAAATATAGGGCCGGGAAAGATTTGAACACAACCAAGCTTCCCCAGTAAAGGATTAACCCGGCTATGGTCTGTCCGACAATGGTTGAAACGAGCAATTCCCGATCTTTATGTGCTTTGGTCCCGATACATGTGATGGCCAGAAAAACCAGGCAAACGACCTTGGATGGATACAGGCTGGCCAAAAACTTCAGATTCTGCATCTTCTCGATCACTGAATAAAAAGCGGATATTTGCATTCCTTTCATAACAAAGTAATCCAGCTCAGTCAGGTACAGCGACGTAAAAAGCAGTACATAGCTGAAAAACCGAAACCCTTCATGTAGCTTGACCAGTTCGTGTGATTCGTGTTCCATCGTCGGAAGATTTGAATGTCAGAATATCAGAGTCTTGAATATTCCTTTAAAATCAGAGTTTGCGGGCTTTGAGAATATCCTTGTTTTTCAGGTTGAAGCTGAGCTTACGCCCTGTGTTGCCCAATGCTTTTTCGCCCAGTTCAATTCTCAGGATACGCTGATCCGGAATGGTCATCTTTTCCATTACAAATACTTCGCGAACAGTTACATCTCCCGGAATGCGCTGAACGTTGTTGCGCTGGTACTGTGGAAAGACCTGGTACTCCTGTACATTGGTCGCTTTGGCCTTCTTCTTGTCTGTGATCCAAAAATTAAAACTTTCCACATCGTAAGCCATATTGGTTTTGTTAGTGACCTGAATCTCAAAAAAGAGCGCATCATTTTTCAGGCTGATTGAATTCAGACGAACTTCGATCCCATCTTTTTTAGCCTTTCGTTTATGAAACTGGTGCCGATGCTTTTCCAGAACCTGATCACAAAGATCTTTTAGCAGGTAGTCAGGCATCATCTTGCCGGAAAAAGTCTTGGCCTGTTGTGACTGAAAACTTTCTATAGGGTAAGTAATCGGGGCATCGTTGCCGTAAGTCAGCTCAAACGAATAAATGTGATCGGCACAAACTACCGTTAACGAAGTCGGTTTTTCAAACGGCTGGGCAGCTTTGACCCGAATCAGGTTGGAAAGCTCCGGGACAATCTCGGCCTGAACAAGGGAATAATCCCCGGCCTGCACATAGCTGACTTTTTCGGGACAAACCAAATGGCTGGTTTTGGTATCCGATACTTTTAAGTTGTTGGTGATTGCAGGTAAATTATTCGTGCTTGATGGTTGTACCTGCTGGGCGCTGACCGACAAGTGTACTGACAGTACGCCAAAAATGATAACGATAATTGATTTCATGTGTGAATAATTTGTTTTTTAATTGCCACATAGAATAGCCATTTTTACATTTTCGGTTGGTGCGAACATTGCACTCATGGCTATTTCATGGGATTGTTTTGTTTTAAATGGATTGGATATATTATCTGGATTTGTTGACTAAATAGACCAGGGTGTTTTTCTTGACGGTGACTTTCTTGATGCGGATCATTTTTAATAATGACTGTGTCGTCCTATCTGCCGCCTGAAGCCCCATATAAGTCAAAGGATTATTGCTTACCCCGAACATGGAGGAGGTATTGGCGCTGCTCCCCACTTCTTTTGCCACTTTTCGCGAAGCATTATCAGGGACATACAGGCCCGGCAATCCGTCCAGGTCACAGACGGTAATCTCAACCGGGACAAACTTTTCTCCAACCGGGATTTGCTGCACTTCGATCTGAAGCCGTTCATTGGCAACTTCACAGGTTCCGTACAGGAACGTGTTGGCCGGGATTTTCACCCCATTGAGCCAGGCTTCTTCCAAAAGGCGAAGTTTCACCCTATTGCCCGTTAAAACGGTGGTCGTCTCATAAACTTCGGCTTCGATAACCGGGACTGCCGTATCTTTGGGTTTAAAGCCTGATTTTCCGCTTTTCTCCAGGATAGATCTCTTGTTCTTTTCCGCTTCCAGTTTTTCGTTCTTAGCCGTAGATTCTTTCAAACGGGTACTCAGCGAATCGTTCTGTTTGGCCAGTTTGTTGTTTTGCCGGAATACCTTGTCCAGTTCTTCAATTCCGGTTACCGGAAGTTCTGGTGAAGTTTTTTGACCGGTACTTTCTTTCCTGGCACCTAACTGCTGGTTAGATCCATTGTTCTTGTTCGTTGGTTTTTCTTCTGATTTGGACTGACTGTTCTCCAAATCTTCCCGAACCGTTTGTTCTTTTTGCCGGATATGTGCCAGCAGGTCAACGGATGGTTCCTGTTCCATTGCCGGCATCAGATCACTTCTATAAAGGTTTCGTTTACCGGATAGCAGTCGTTCTTCAGATAGCGTTTCTGGCTTAGGGTTTTCTTCCGTTGGCAGCGAATCAGCTTCTCCGCCAATGTTGTAATCATGACTGGTCGTAACTTCCTTTTTCGAGGAATAGTTGTCCATCTTGTCGTAAATCGCGACGCTTTTATCTGCATCAGGAAGGGTGTAATTGGCACCCTTTGCCACTTGCTGCTCTTTTTGCTTTTGTTCTTCCTTTTCCTTCTTTTCGCCCCCTCCCAATACATAGAATATCAGGACTATAAAGGGAATCAGAACCAACGGAAGGAAAAGCAATGGTTTATTTCTTTTCAGGTATGCTTTCATGTATTTCTTGTTTTAATGCGTTTTCAAAGGAATCAACGGGCATTTCGAAAGAGAGGGATTTTTTTCGTTTCAGATTTTTCTCTATTTCCGGGTTTCCCTCACTGACTGGTTGAATCGGTTCGTGAGTTATTTCCGGTTTGGGAAATACGAAAAAAGAAAGCAGGTAAACCAGGAACAATGCTCCAAGAATGATCGTCCACTTTTTCTTCCTTCTTTCGGGATTGAGTATTTTATCTTTCCGGTCCATTCGATCAACCCATTCATGGAAGCGAATTGCTTCACTGATCCGGATCACAAGGCTTTTTGAGTTTTTGTTTTCTGTGTTCATGATTGTTGTTTCGAGAGTTAAAAGGACTTGCGTTTGAGCGTTTCCAAATCTTTGTTGTCTGTAATCAGCCAATCCTCGATCATGAACCCGTGCGGGTTATTGTCGGTCCGGGAGATGTTCCGAAGCCTGCCGGAAGTTTCCAGGTTGCGAATGGTAATGTTGGATTTGCGGACAATCTTTTGGCGTCCGAAAAACCGGAACTGGTAAGGGTAAGCAGAAAAGTCAATCTGTACCGAATCGGTTTGCAAAGTCATGCTGATGTCTGAAGCAATGACCTGGTTATAGACGTTGTTTTCCTTGTAGGACTGGTACTGTTTCATGGCAGAACCATCAGCCAGATAAAGCGCTTCTTTGGCGTTGTTCTCGATGTACTGTTTGTCAGGCTCCATCGTAAAAAACAGCTCGTGAAAGCGCTTTACATGATCTTTAGCTTCTGCCTGCCGGTTGTCGGTAATATCAGCACGGAGGGCCAAAAGTAGGGATTTGCCGTTGTCCAGTACATAGATTTTCTGGCGCGACCGCTCAACCATTCCGATGGAACGGGTAAACACAAAGGTGCTGAACCCGATCAGCAGCAAACTGACAGTCAAAAGAACATAGACTGTAAAGCGGAATTTGCGCTGTATATCAAAAATCTTATTCATTTTTTGATTGATTATTGATTACTGATAATTGGAGATTCAGCGAATTATTTCATTGCCCCTTTGGTAATCATCATGGTGGCTACCGTTCTGACCAATCTACCGCCACCTGTTCCTGTCCCTGAGGCGCTGATAATCCATGAGGCTATTTTGGGTACCATCACCAATCCGACGATACCGCAGACGGGGACTACCATGTTGGAAACGTAGTAAAGCGAGGGCTGGTAAATCAGCGAAGCTTTGGTAGCTGCAATCTCCTGATCGAGTACATAAATCAGCACTTCTTGCACCAGTGAAAGTACAATCAATGCGATAGGCAGATACAGGTTTACATTCACAAACCGGGCGATCCATTGCAGGTAGTTTTCCTGGAACCCGTCGAAAATGGAGATGGCAAACACCAACGGTCCGAAGATGATCAGCAACACACAAAAGACGGTGCGGAGAAAAGCAATCAGGTAAACCAGCGCCTCAAAAAAGGATTCCAAAAGCTGCCGGACCGAGTCCATAAAGTAGAAGTTGATCTGGTGTTGCAAAGCCCTACCTGAGACAATGTTGTAAGTGGTCAAAAGCAGGTTGACTCCTTTATCCCACAAGGAGGCTTCCTTCTCTTCGTTTTCCTGAAATGAAGGCAAATCGACCGCCAGGATGGCATCCTGTTTTTCTTCGAGTTTGGCGGATACGATGTGTTTTTTGTCGGCATAAACGGCTTCCGAGAGTTTGGTCAGCCCTTTGGTGGGAACCATCAGCAATTGTACAAACGGAGTCCAAAAGGTGATGACCAGCACCAATGCAAACGGCCTGAGTAAAGGCAGCAGGGAAATCGGATTATCAGCAATCAGCTGCTCGTAGATGCGCTTGGAGATGTACAGGAAGGCCGCGATACCTCCAATGGCGCGGGCCATATTGACCAGCAAATGGGCATTGTCCAGGCCTCCCTGGATCAATACATCGGTAAATTGGAAAAAGCTTTGGGTACTCATTACTTGTAAAAGCATAATAAATGGGATTAATAGCCCCTCCTAACCTCCCCAAAGGGGAGGGACTTGGGACGAGTGATAAATGGTAAATGGTAAATAAGCGGATCGTCAATCCGTTTTATTCTTTCAGGAAAGCATAGGACTGAGGCACATTGCTGTTGAAAGCCTGAAGGTGCAAGACCTTTCGGTAGGTATAGTCGGTTTCGCCAATTTGCTTGTCCAGTTCCTGTTTGATCTCGTCAAAGGCTTCCAGCTTTCTGCCGTGATCGGTTATAAACAGGTTAATGGAAATAAACCGGGTAAGCAGTTCATCGGCTTCATTTTGGCAGGTCTGCCGGAGCCATTTGCAATTGTCCAGCTTTTCCATATTAGCAATGCTAGCATATAGCCGGATAAAGCCGGAAGCAATACTATAGACATCGGGCAATTCATCGGAATTGGAATCGAAGATCTTCTTTTCAATGTCCCGTTGTATTTCGGTGTTGTTTTTGATTTGCTCAGTTTCTTCATGCCTTTTCTTCATCTGGGATTTTTCCAGCAGCTTGGCAGCTATCTTCAGGAAACTTACTTTCAGTTCGCTGGCGTAATCCCCGATGTCATAGGTTGGCACTGATACCACTTCGTAGTAATAATGGGTCGGCCAGAGCCGGATAAACTCATGGGGAACCGGAAAGAGATTGCCTTTGAAAGCTATAAACGTCAGCGGATATTTGCCGTTCATTTCAGGATAAGTCCCATTCCATGATTTGATGGCAATAATCTGTGCCTGAAGATTTTCCCCGCCAAAAAGCAATATCAGGGCAGTTATCAGGATTAAAAAATGTTTCTTCATTACGGTCTAATTGTAGAGGGTGTAGTAAAAAGCGAACTTTTCGATCTGCCCGGTATTGAAACTGCGTTGATAGGAAGCCCAGGCCAGCTTGTTGTAGAGGTAACAGATGGTTCCGTAATGCTTTTTCACGTCGGTATAAATCCCGTTGATGGCATCGTATCGCTGTTTGTCATCCATCATAAACAGGTCGTCTTTCACAATGGTGTTCAATATGGAAGTGACCAGCTGGCGGCTGTCGTCCAGCACCAGGTCAAAGGATTCGACAATCACCGCAGCTTGACGGGTGGTAAAGTTTTCGTCCTGAACCAGCAAGGGCAGTTTGGTGGTGTAGATGTAGATGATCTTGTCGAGCATCTCCTTGGTCTGCTTGATACGCTTGTAATCCTTGATCAGGTAGGAAACTTTCTGAAGGCTTTCCAGCTTCTTCTTATCGATGCCCACCAATTCCTGGGTCAGGCCTTTGATGTCGCCATTGAGGATTTTGATCAGCACATTGTACCAGTTGATTTCCGACAGTATCCCTTTTTCCTGTTCCCAGAGCGCTTCACGCTGGATTCCTGCCCCTACATCAGATACCGGTGCGGCTGTCTGGGCAAAGGTGTTTCTACTTGAGAGAATGAAGAAAAATGCAATAAACAGAAAGGTTAAAAATGTTGTTTTTGTTCTCGTGGTTGTCGCTGTTGAAATCGTTTTCATGGTTGTAATTGTTGATGTTTTACATGGATTTGAGGATTTCGATAAAGGATAGGTCCTGCTTCTGAACGAGGTTTTTCAGGATCGTTTCCTTTTCGCTTTGTTCAGAGGTGTAGCAGTAATATTCGGGTTTGCTGACTTCCAGGGCATAAACCTGAGAATCGCTTCCAAGTCCGATAAAGACTTCTTTCAGTTTTCGACCTGATGGAAGGTTTTTGTTGATCGAAAGAATCTGGTCTTTCTGGAACTCAGATAGTCCAAGGGTATCACTAATGCTCTGGAACTTGTTCCGGAATTTGCTCATATCAAGCAAGATTCTTGTATCGGCATTGTTGATGATCGCATCCCGGATCACCGGGGATGAAATCACATCGTCCACTTCCTGGGTAACAACCATCGCCTCTCCAAAAAATTTACGGATGGTCTTGTAGAAGTATTTGATGTAACTGGCCATTTGTGGAGTCGCGATGGCTTTCCACGCTTCTTCGATGCAGATCACTTTTCTTACTCCTTTTAACCTTCTCATCTTCTGCATGAAAATGTCGATTATAATCAGGGTAGCGACCGGAAAAATCGTTGCATGGTCCTTTATGTTGTCCAATTCAAAGACAATAAAAGGGCAACGGAAAAACTCATCGGTATCCATCTCCTTGTTCAGCAAATAATCATATTCTCCACCACGGTAGTATTTGCCCAGTATGAAAAAGAATTCATTGCTGTTGAACTGGATAGACTGCTCTTTGACCAACTCCGGAATGTAGCTTTGGCAGAATTCGTAAAAGCCGTTGAAGGATCTTTCTTCAATTTTTTCAGATTCAAAAAAGGCAGTTAATGAATGGGCAATCACATCCTTTTCCATCTCCGACAGGTTTTCCTTGTAAATGGTGTAGATCACAGACAGGATGGTTTGTTTGCGCTCGATGTCCAGTTCTCCTTCCAGGATAAAAGGATTAAACGAGATCGGATTGTCCGTTGTAAACTCGACCATCATCGCCCCGCCCTGATCTTTTAGTCGTTCATCCAGGTAATAGGTCAGCAGTTCATAGCTCCGGCCAACGTCCAGCAAAACAATGTGGCAGTTTTTGCTTTCCGCATATTGCCGAAGCAAATGGTTGGTGAAAAAGGATTTTCCGGAGCCTGATCCGCCGATAATGATTTTGTTCCGGTTATGGATCAAATGCTGGTGCATCGGTTCATCCGAGATGTCAATCTTCACCGGGCAACCTTCCAGCCGGTCTGATAGCCGGATCACAAAATCCGATTTGCTGTTCTTCAGTTCCCCTTGGAAATTGGTCGGGCAGCAAGCCTGCGGAACCTGGGTAATGAAAAGCTCGGTTTCCGGAAGTTGCGTCGAAAATGGCACACAGGAGAAAAACAGCATGGGCAAATCGTGGGTATGCTGGTACGGAAAACAGTTCATCATCGAAAAAGCAGAACTGGTTTCGCTCTTGTGTTGCTTCAAGTCTTTCAACGAAGGATCAAAAAGCATTACGTTAAAGTGTGTTTTCACGATCTTTTCTCCTGACGTCTGTACCTGGTCCAGGAAAGATTCAATCAGCCCGGCGTTCACCTTGTTCTCGGATGAGAACTTGGATAAGCTGAATATCTTCTTATAGCTACCTTCCAGGTAGGACTTGATCTCTTGCTGATCGGGAATGTAGATAAACTGGTTGGTGACGTGCGAAAAAGGCAAATGGTAGCTTAACGGATAAACCAGCGAAACCGGAAGCCCTGTTTTGGGATGTTCCGACACCGGGCGAAGTTCTGCCGGAATGTGGGAATAATCGCTTAATGACAGAATCTCTACAAACTGGTCCATCACTTTCAGCCGGTCACGAAAATCAATACCTCCAAGCGCCGGATGGTTTTCCGTAAAGTTCAGGCTTAGAAAACGTTCAATCATCCCCAGGGAATGCTCATTGCCGATGGCCTGCTCTTTCGTAATGAGTTGGCATCCGATACCGTTTTGCTGAAAGATGGCCGCTACGTTCGCTTTCAGTTCGTTGATCTTGTCATACTGCAATTTTTCCAGGTTGCGCTCCTTCCGTGAGAAGATCAGCGCAGATTCGAGGTAGCTTTTCAGAAGACCTTTATTCAGCAAGCTGATGTAAAAACGGCAGTCGTGTTTCAGATATCGTCTTCCATCAAAGTGCTCCAAGTAGGATTCATTCAGGCTGGATTTTGTGTTGGTCGGCTCTGATTGCAATTCCGATTCTTCCGGATGGAATTCGTTAACTAAGAAAAAGTCCTGCTTGTGAATAAAACTTCCGGCTGGCAAAAGGTTAATCATCCGTTGGAAGGTATCGTGGAGCATATAGAGTTGTTCCGTACTGTTGGATAAGACTTCCGGCAGTTGAAGCTTAAAACCGATAGTCAGATCCAGGTTATTGGAGACCTGAACATCGCCATTGAATCCAAGTATCGGGAGTACCGTTTCAAGGTTTTTGATCTTCATGTTGATTTTCAATTGGAAAATGTTTGAAAAATTCTTCGTTTGCAGCTGATAAACTGGGGCAGTTTCCGGGCGGTCTGTTTCTTGCCCCAGCCTTCCGGCCCGTATTTTTTCTGTATGGTGTTCAGGCGGTACAGGTACCCGAAAAAAGCAGGAACTCCGATCAGTACGGCAGGAAAAACACCGGCAAGGATGTACAGCGCAGAGAATAGCAGGAAGGTGCCAATGATGCCATACAGCGCCCGGAATACCAAAGGGCCGGAAAGCCCTTTGATGTACAACCGGGTATCCACCTTTTTGATTGGATAACTTTGCATTAGACGAAGAATGCTTTGATCACCACCCCAACCAAAATCAGGAACAGGCAGGCCCCGAACCAGCCCATGATGGCTTTCTGGGTATCCTGGTCGCCGCTCTGCCATTTGATATACACCCGAACGCCGCCGATCAACCCGACAACGGCTCCGATGGCAATAATCAGGTTGGAAACAGGATCGACATACGAACTGACTTCGGCGGTGGCCTGGTCAATACCGGCGGCTGACTGGGCCATCGTTTGATAAATACTTAGGATGAGCAAAGCTACAAGGGCCTCTGCCCGTTTGAAAAAACGCTGAACTTTTGTTTTCATGAAACTTTGAGTTTTAATGAATGAATAATTGAGATTGATTTATGACTGAACCTGGACTTTCTCCAGGATTTTGGGCAGCTGCGGATGATTGGGTTTGGAAAAAGCATCGATGGAATAACCGTCATCCATTCCGCTTTCTTCATAAAAGGAAACGGGTAAGGCAATATTCTCCGAAAGCCGGACAGGGATTAACTCGGATGGATAATCCAGCGAGGAAACTGCTATGGGTTGTAATGCTTCTGCAAAGACCGGTGTAAAAGGATCGTCTTCAAAGAGTGTTCTGTATTTCCGCTTTTGATGGATAAAGGCAAGCAGGGCACCCGACAGGTACCAGGCCAAAAGAATAAAAAGGATAAAGCCTGAAAACTGTCCCCAACTGATTTGATTAATTCCAAACATTGATCTTCAATTTTTAAGTTGATACTGCGGATGTTTTGAACCGGATTTGGCTATCCATTTTTCAAAATCATCGTTGCAAATCTCTAGCATTGGAATCAGATCCTTTGTATAGATGATGTCAGGTGGGGTGTTTTTTATTGTTTATAAATAACCTGATAGTCAAATCATTAAAATAATATTTGGATTGTTTTGACCGGGATTGGGGTGGTCTTTGGAAAGGGCTTAATTTGAATTGCTTTTAATTGAATCAATTTGAAAGCCTGAAAATTTTCGAAAAGAAAAAGAAAAAACGGTCAAAAAAATAAAAAGAAAGCCGAAAAGGTGACGGACGGGGAGAATGTGCAAGGCTGGACCGCGAAATCAGAATTAAAAGTCGATAAGAATGATTCCAAAAATGCATAAAAGAGCGGGACACTTGCCTTGGCCTTGCGCATTTATTGAGGCTGGGTATGCGGGGAGTCCGGCTAACTTGGCTTTTCTTTTTGATTTTGACAAGAAGTTGTCATCCAATAAAAACCTGATAAAGGTTTTGTGAATGCGGACGGGCTAAGGGCAAGTGTGGTATCTGGACTGGAATGAATCGATTGGATGGGATGAAATGAAGCTTGTTCCCGGCTCCCCTGGCTGGGTTTATGTGCTGGAAAAGCCGGAGCAGGCGAAATGGAATTAGGGCGCGAAATCGCGTTAGTGGAAGGTAAGGGACCACTCTTGCCGTGGGGTCAACCCGGCTTATAAGCTGAACGAGCGGACCTGAGCGACCGGTTCCTGTGAGGTACGAACAGGATTAGGGAGCGGGTAAAGCGAAATGAAGCGAATGTGCCGGGAGGACTGGGGAAAGTAACTGATAGAAACTTTAAAATGGAAAAATTCATTTAAACCTGCAAAGACAGGAAGTGTGGCCTTGGAAGGGAAAAGGCAATCCCCGCCGGAACGGCCAGGGATTGATCTTTGAACCGGACAGGGCCAGTCTTCCCTATTTGAACGAGGCTTGTTCGCGCCTGGCGGAGCCAAAGCGCGAACTGGCCGCAGTACCTGCTAACCAAACAGCGTTTAAACCTGATTTAAGATTTGATTTTGTTTGAGGTAATCTTAAACCCTTTTGTCTTTCGAATCCCTGTCAAAAGCCACGAGGTTAAACATTTCGCGCATCCGGGAGCGGATGCGGTTGCCGTAAATGGATTCCAGTTCTGAAGCCGAAAGGTTTGTTGTAATGTGGGTCATCATCCGTCTGGAAACAAATAAGTCGTACCGGGCCAAAAGGATTTCGGCCATGACATTGCAGTCATTCCCGTAATATTTCGGGGTTTGCTCCAGGCCAAGATCATCAAAACAGTACGCTTTTGGAATAAGTCTTTCTCCGTACCGGAAGAATGACCCTTTGCCGTAAAGGTTGATTACTGAAAATCCGTCTTTCTCAAATTCAAATGAGATTTCGCGGGTAGGCTTGATCTGGTACTGGGTTTCCCTGGGGAAAAAATAACCGGCAAGTTTGATTAACGAGGTTTTGCCACAGCCAATCGGCCCGGTTAGTAAAATTCCTTTGGACAGATTTATTCCCTGTCGTTCTGCATTTTCCTTGTCACCAATGGCATAAACCAGCAGTTTGTAAATCAATTCCAGATCATCGGGATATATTTCAAACTGGTTGCCAAACAGGATTTTTCCCCGTTCTTCCATCCATTGAACACTGTTTGAAAAACTGAAATTGAATATCCCGCCCTTAAAATCGGCAATCTGCTCATAAGGGTTCATTGTAATTTTTGTTGACCGTGACGCTGAGTTTGCCGGTCCTGACTTGATTAGATTCTCGTTCATCTGTTCTGTTGTTTTGATTGTTTTCAATCCATTTCCGGGCAATGGCCTGCCAGGAAACGATGGTTTTCATATCGGCCGTTTTCCAGCCTGATATCTGGTAGTGGGAGTAAAACTTTTGAGCTTCGTCGGCTGAAGATTGGTTCATCTCAAAAAAATGAGTGATTAGTTCTATCTCGGGGGTTTGAAGTTTTTCGCTTGAAAAATCTTTGGAATTTTTTCTTTCTCCAGATTTATCTTTTGGTTTTTCTTCAACCTTTTCTTTTGAATTTCTTTTGGAAGATTCTTCTTCTTGTTTATTCTTGTTTATAATGTTTATAAGAAGTGTATCACTTGCTGTATCAGTTCCGGTATCAGATTTAATGCCGACAGATTCATGTCTCTCGGTGGTGGTACTTCTTCCTGTATCATTTCCGATACTGGCTGTGATACCGGTACTGCTTGCTATATCATCTCCGGTATCACTTTTAAGACCACCTGAAATACCGGTATCTTTTCCTGTATTGCTTGCAATATTAGAAGCAGTATCTCTTTTAATACCGGTATCACTTGTAGTATTTCCAGAAGTATCGCTTCCAATATCAAATCTGGTACAGGTAACTTTGCTTCCTGAATGCAAATTGGAAGAAGGTTGGTAAGTAATATAGCCCCAATCGGTTAATTCTTTCATGCAACGGGCATAGGTATTGGCAGAACCGATCCGGGCCAGTTGCATCACTTCCGTTCGGGAAATGGTAAACTGGTCACTGAACCGGTTGGCATTCCAAAGCTGAAAAAGGGCGATATATAGACTGATGTGATAAGAAGACAGGCGCTCGTCTTCTGCCAAACGTTCAAAAAATCCGTTCAGATGCCGGATGTAATTCATCGTCGGACAGAAAGACTGAAACGATCCTTTTGTTGGTTGGATTCCAGGATTTTCTGGATTTCGCCGGAGTCATAAAACAGGATTCCGCCCATCTTGGTAAACGGGATGGTGCCATTAATACGCATGTTCTGAAGCGTTCCGGGGGAAATACCCAGCATTTTGCGGACTTCGTAGGATTTTAACCACTTTTTCGCCGGTTGGCCATGGCGTTCGTCAAACAGTTTTTTCAGCTCGGAGAATAATTCGAGTTTGAATTCCCGGAGGTCGTCGGTGGTAATAATTTCTGAAGGCATAACTTTTAATTTTGAATGGTTCATTTTGAGTTTCCACAAAAATCCTCTATTCAAAATTCATTTATTATCAAGATCACTTCAGGTGACAAAAGTTTTTTTATCAGAAAACGGCATTTTCTGAATGGACGTCTAAAATTTGGAAAAGCAAAAAGGAATAAATTAGCTAAAATACAATTCTATAAGATTGACTTTTTTGGTACTTTTGGTTTCCACTCCCCGCTGAAATATTTCTGCATGCATTCCCTGTGATAAGACCTTAATAAACTTAGTTCCTTCTCTGTGTGAAGATCAACCTTTTCAATTTGTTTTGATTCACTTTCTATCTGGTGGAATTCGATAAACGGGCATTCATTGATTGGTTCTCCGAAAGGACAACCTGTAAATGGAACTACCAAGTCAGCATACTGACGTAGTTTTTCAGTGTAAAAGTCTGACATATTAATTGAAATTTTGTGAATTGTTAAAAAAGAGGCGCGAGCCAAACCTAACTGCTTCTAGGCACCGCCAAGCGCCTGTACAACAATCAAGAAGAGCCCACGCCAGAGCGTGAGCGTCATCTTTAATTCTTGTTGTACTTTTTAAAATTGGCGGTTTTAGAAGCAAGAATAAAAGCTAACGCTTTTATATTTCAAACGAACAGAATCCCTATCCTGTTCCAAAGTATTGTTCCATTATCTGCACAAATATAGCAAACATAGATCAATGGTTCATTTTTGATTATTAAATCTTGTTTTCTGAATTATTCGTTCTTATCACCGAGTTTCTTTATCAGTATAGCCTTTAAGAAGTCAAGGAATTTGGTCTGGTTCTCCTCCTTACGCTGCTGTATCTCTGCAAAATAACGGTAAATATCTTTGGATAAATCGATATTAAATAATCTTCCAAAGACTTCTACCAATTCCTTGATTGTCACTTTTCCATTATTAATGGCACCAGAAAAGTAAACGGCATAAAGTATTTCGACTAATTCAATTTTCTTTCCAGTCCAGAATATAGTTGATACTGGAAACTCGACAATGCCTTTTTCAAGATTATCCAGCTTTTTCAATTCCGCAATAATATAATCAATCAGCATCTCATCGGCCATAATCGTCGAAAACGTGTGATCGTGCCAGGTAAAGAAATCTTCATCCATCAGCTGGTGGTCATTCCGGAGTTTCAGAGGAATTTCATCATTATTACGAAGAAAATACTTTTCATCCAGATGACTGAATCCACTTCTGTAATATTGAACCTTCAACTGGTGTTCTTCCAGATATTCATGGATTTTGGATAACCTTTGCTGAAGATATCTTCGAATAACCGGAATGTCTGCTTTCTTACGTTTACTTTCAATGTCGAAAACAGCCTGATAATACAACAGCTTACTGTAGGCTGTGGGTTTGATCTTTTTGAAAAAATGAATTTCCGATTTGACGTCTGGAAATCCTTCATGGATCACTTGCTTTCGCATCCGATCCAGCGCGACTTTACAAAGTCCAATAGCATACTCGATTTGTTCCGGTACGTTTTCCGAAACTTCTTTCATCCGGGACAGATCGTTTCCCAGGTCCAGGATGATTTCACAATAATTTGTTTTCATGGTCCAAATTAAACTTGTTAATACTTGAGTTCTGTTAAAACTCAGCTTTAAATTTCATCCACCCACCGAAATTCTATAACAGTTTAATTTTTCACTAATCAAAATTTCAATAAACTATAAAACAATTTATTACACTCAGAATCTAGTGATTTATCTCCTTTTTGGAGCTAGCAAATATTCTTCAGCCTCAACGGACCACAATCCATAATGACGGCTGCATATTTCAGCTAGCTTAGAGAAAAGCGGATTGGTTCTACCCAGTTCAGTAAAATCGGCGATGGCGGTCAACGGCATATTGAGGTGCGTATAAATCAATTTCTTTCCTCCAGGAATATTGGGCAAATGCAAGGTCGTTTCGGCTACTGCATTCAATCCGCCAATGTGAGTAACGAGTCCGGCCGGATCGAGTCCTTTGGTCATCACGTCGAGCGCTTCTTTCATGTCATCGGTGTTTCCTCCTGAAGTTCCAACTATATGGGTATAGGCATAATGCACATTGTAGAAATTCAATTTGGCGCCCAGGGTCGGATCAGAAGGTCCGGCGAAAAAATTAAGGCATCCATCGAAACCCAGGATGGCATCGCCCTGTTCGATAACCGAAGGCACTGGGGCAAATACGAATACATCGTCGTATCCGGTTCCTCCAGAAATTTCTTTCAGTTTTGCAACCGGATCTTCAATTTTTGTATTCAGGTAAATCAATTCAATACCACGTTTGGCCGCTTCAGCAACAGTATAAATTGAAGCTGCTCGATCCAGACGGGTTTGATCGATATCGGTCACCACGCACAATTTAGGTTTGCGGTCAGCACGATGAATCACGTAATTAATGGCTGCGAGTCCCATCGGGCCAACGCCTGCAAGGATCGCCATTTTGCCATCGGCCACGATTCCCATGTTGTGAATGTACGAACCCGGAGTGATATGGTAATTGGCATGCATGGCACCAATCACGCACGAAAGCGGTTCGGACAGCGATGCCGGGTAAAAGCCCGGTCCATCGTAAGCCAGCAGGCAATCCTGAACCAGCACATCTTTCGGGATGATCACGTAAGTGGCATCACCACCGATAAACTGGTACGAATAACCCGGGGCGCTCAATACTCCTACCGGCCCGTCTTCGTAATAGATGGCCGGTTGAATCGAGAATTTTTGTCCTACTTTGAATTTATGTTTCCAGTTGTCGCCAATTTCGACCAACTCGCCACTAAACTCGTGGCCAATAATGATTGGGTTTTCGGCCACGTTATTCGGAACCCGTTTGTGGTCCGATCCCTGTTTGGCGGCTTTGTATGATGACATGCAAATGCTGTCGGAAACTACTTTTGCCAATATTTCATCGGCTTTGATTGTGGGAAGTTCGAACTCTTCCAGTCTCAAATCTTCTTTTCCGTATAAACGAACTGCTTTTGTTTTCATATTAAATAAAAATTACACCTTATCAGGTATGTTAAAACTCTATATCATATAATCCTTCTGAATCAATTTCAAATTGTTTTATCCCAATATCTGTCATGGGATGTTTAATTAACTGGTGTAAAAGCTCTGAACCGATTGTTGCTGAGTGTGCCCCAGCCATACTGACACGGTAAATCTGATCGACTGTTTTAAAACTTGCTGCTAATACTTTCCCGCTCAACCCGTATTCGGTAATATTCTGTACAATATCTCCTACTACTTCAATTCCATGTGAAGAAATATTATCGAGGCGGCTCACGTATGGAGCAACAAAATCAGCACCAGCTTTCATGGCCACTAAAGCCTGCTGCTGGGTGAAAATTGCAGTTGCGGTTACATTTATACCAGCATCCTTTAGAATCTTCATAGCACGGTAACCATTAGATGAGACTGGAATCTTGGCATAAAAATTATCTCCAAAATCAAAATAACTACGGTATTTCTTTGCTTCGCGCACCATACCATCCGAATCATCTGAAATCATCTGAACGTGGACCATTCCGGTGCCAACCAACTGCTGAATACCTTCGATGGTTACAGAAAGTTTCTGCTTGGTATGATTTATAATCGTTGGATTTGTTGTAACCCCTTCCAAAGGGAAAAACGCATACAGTTCTCTGAGTTCATTCAGATCGGCTGTATCTGCCATATATATCATATTCGTTAATTAAAGTTTATTAAGATTAAAACCTAGTTTAGAATTCCTGATTTCTTATGTAGTTTTAAAAGAGCATCTATTACGTTCTGATCAACCACTTTATCATATCCTAATATTTCTGTTAATGTTGATTCAAAATCTGTGGAAAGATATGATAGGAAGTCTTTATCAGCAGGGAGACATTTACCTGTCTCATCGGTTGCCTCAAAACTAAAACCATGGAACATTGCTTCCAATACAAGATTATAATCCAAATGGTACTGAATTGCAAGATGTATTGCTCCCATAAAACGATCATCAGGGCCAAGTTTTCGAACCAAGTCTTGTCCCACACGATAAATGGTATCCTGGAGTGCCTTATTCCTAAAACGATAAATTAAATCATCAATATGAGCTTCAAGCTCTAAAAATGTAAAATCATCTGGATAAGCAACGCTTAATATTTTAGCTGATTGAAGCATTACAGCCCTGGTAAAAAGTAAGATTTCGCTATCTCCCAGAACCTCATACAAGTAAATGGAATTGGGATGCAAAATATATCCATAATAAGCAGCAGTGGCATGGCCCAGGTTATGGATAAACGCTTTGCGATCTACCCAGGCTTTGATGTTGTCTTTGGGGGCCAATCCTTTTACCTCTGGAATAGGCGATTTAAATCCTTTTCGGTCAACAATGAGCGTATTATAAGGTTCGGCAAACACGACCAGCGGGTCTTTTTCCAATTCAGCTTGCGGAATAATGGGGACCATCTTCCCGATACTGGTTTCTACAAGACCAACCATAGTTTCAGCCGGAAACCCTGGGGGGAGGTTATTCTTCAGATGTTCCCTTACAAAATCAGCTGCAGAACGCATGTTTTCAGCAAGGATGATGTCAAGTGGAATTCCCGGATTATTCTTATTCCGCTGTACTAATCCGACTGCAATAACAGGGATGATCCGTTCCAGTACGTTTTTCCCGACAGAAACTGCAAGTATTCCGGCCATCGAGACTGCTTCAATTACCTTTTCTTTATCCAAAGCAGAGATTGCCCGCACATTGGAAACTGTAATTTCCTCTTCCGTTTCGCCTTTAATGACAACCCGGTAACTTCCCATTCGGTTAAGTCCAGCAATAATAACCGGATCTACATCAATGAAAACGACCTCGTAGTCACTACACCCGAAAAGTTGACCGATAAATGAACGGCCAATTTTTCCGGCGCCAAAAATTATTATTTGTTTCGTGTTAACCATTGATCTGTTGTTGGTAAGATTCATAATAGGGCTTAATTTTCTCCAGTTTTTCACCCGGTTTTTGTTCAAACCAAGTCCCTCCCATGTAAAAACAGGCAAATCCTCCGGAAACAATTCCCCAACAACTGGCCTCCCGAAGGTCCGGATGTTGGTTCCCTTGCTGCATCTGGTTCACGATTGAAGCGATAACTCCTCCTACAAAATTGTCGCCGGCACCGGTTGTATCGCCATGCTTTTTGTATTTCAACTCATCAACTATCTTTTGGGAAACAGGCAATTCGGTTAAATCAAGTGATTCAAAAAACTGACCGTTGGAATAAACAGAAATATTATTGGATCCATTGGTGATGATCAGTGCTGAAACCTCCTTATTCTGGAAAAACCGGACCGCTGCTTCAGCTGTGGTTTCGCCACTCAACCGCAGTGCCTCTTCCTGATCGGCAATAAGCAGATCTATGTATTGATAGCTGTCCTCGCTGTTTCCCAAAGGCCATTTCTGTTCAGGATTTAATTTTTCGTTCCTGAAGTCAAAAACGGTATTCACAATTGTGATACACCCGTTAAGTTTTGCCTTTCTCAAAAGTTCAGTCAGGTGATCATGTATAGCCGGAACCAAAGCTGTTCCACCAAAAACAGCCAGGTCTGAATTGAAAAACTCTTCATCCAGGTCCTCTGGTCTGTAATCCAAGGCTGCACCTATGGAGTTAATAAAGATTCGTTCACCATTGCCATTATTATATCCCGGATCGGATAGTACCACTGTTGAAGGGGTAATATCTTCGGTGAATTTAAAATCAGTAAGTACCACGGGCATTTTTTGAAGGGAATACAGAAGAAATTTTCCGGCATCATCATTCCCCCTGCGTCCGTAAAACCGTATTTCACACTGCCTGGGATCAGTTAATTGGGCCGCATGGATCAATGAAACAATAGACGGGCCACCGATATTCTTTTTATCGGGTTTCCTTCCCCCTGTTATCCGGGTTAATGCCTGATCAAAGGGATATCCTGTAAACGCCACAAATTCTTCATTAAAAACCAAATGACCGGGAGTCAATCCCCCGTCTCCCCGTCTTAAAGAGATAAATGGGCGAAAGGTTTCACTTGAAAAATCAATATCATTGTAAAGAATATCTACCAGGCAGCAACCCACTCCTGAAACAATAATTTTTTCCGACATAATTTCGATATTTTAAAACAGTGGGATTAAAGGAATTTGGAATAATCACTGGCCAACAGATGAACGGGTTGTTCGTCTTCTTCGATGACAGGGAAACGACCGATCTGTTCATGAAAACAATTATCGTTGCTGTCATCGTTCACCATACTGACTTCACCCACCAGCACTTTGCCTTTGCCGGTTTCTCCGTAAAAACGGTGATAAATACCTTGTTCCAGGCAAATGCTTTCGCCAGGAGTCAATATAATTTTCCCGCCTGCCGGAACAGTATGTTTTACACCGTCAATCTTTAGGGTTACCGGAGTATTGGCAAATTGGTTGTCTTTGGTCGAATTATTGAGTTCAACAACCAGGTTTCCACCTCCACGGTTGATGATGTCCTCCATCTTGGCCCAATGGTAATGCATCGGCGTTTCCTGGTTTTCCTCTACGATCATGATTTTTTCGGCATAAGGTTTCCGATCTACATTGAACTTCCCGTTCCTAATAGTGAACAGGAACAATCCTCTTTTATAGAAATCCCCGGAACCAAAGTCGGTAATGTCCCAACCAAGCATGTTATCTATAATTTCCGTGGTATTTTCCCGGTTCTTTTTCCAACCTTCAACGCTCCAGTAAGCCCATGGTGGAAGAATAAACTGTTTCTCGGCCATAAAGGCTTTGGCACTCTCCAGAATCTTATTGATTTCGCTACGTTTCATTTGGTACTATTTTTTCGGTTAATAATTTATTTTTCAGAATCTAATCTCTCTGGGGTTAGTTCCCTGCTACTTGCAGCGAGTTAAAAAGCGATTCCTCAGCGATACCCCGTCTGCTTCCAGCGGGGAGTTTCATTTCGAATTGTAATTTATACTTGAAGGTGGCACATCGTTGATATCGCTGCCCCACAGCTTATTGGGTTGACTTCCAATTTCGAGTTCCAGTTTTCCACCATTTACCAGATCGTCATGTGTAAACCAGGGTTTGTTAAGTGATTTGCCGTTTAGGAAAGCTTTTTGGATGTACTTGTTAATATCAGAACTTCCTTTTGCAACAACGGTAAATGTTTTTCCATTCGGAAGATTAATGCTGATGTTTTCGAATACCGGACTGCCAATGTTGTAAACTGGAATTCCTGGTGTCACCGGAAAAAATCCCATCATCGAGAACACCACGAAGGCCGACATTCCTCCACCATCTTCATCGCCAGGAATACCAAAAACGTTATCAGTAAAAAAGGTGTCAAGCAGCATTCTGACCCGTTTCTGTGTTTTCCATGGAGCGCCCAAATAATTGTATATGTATGGAATATGAAAACTCGGCTCATTGCCCATAACAAACTGGCCGACTAATCCGGAAGCATCTGGTTGAGTTGTCCAGAATTTCCATTTCGGCAAACCCAAATCTTCGCGAAAAAGCTGGTCAAGGGTGGCTTCGGCTTTGGCCTTGCCACCCATGATTTCGAACAAACCGTTCAGGTCATGTTTCACGTCCCAATTGTAGGTATAGGCATTGTTTTCGGTGAAATATTCCCTTCCGGCAAAACGGGGATCGAAAGGTTCAATCCAGTTTCCGTCTTTATCTTTTGGCCACATAAATCCTTTATCTGCCCGGAATACATTCTTATAATTGGCTGCCCGTTTGAGGAACAATTTTTGGTCGTCCTGATTTTTTAGTTCCGAGGCCAGCCTAGAGATACACCAGTCAGAATAGCTGTTTGCGGTGGTTACAGAAACACATTGCCGTTTTTCCCAAACAGTATCGACAATCGAAATGGTTTCCTTTTCGCCTTTACGAAGTCCTGGCATATAACCATGTTCATTATAAAAATTGTCAATATCGGTTTTTGGGCCATTTCGCCAGGGAATCAGCGTTGCATCGAGTGAGTTCTTCCGCAAACCTTCGTAGGCGGTTTTCAGATTAAATTCGCGTAACCCTTTAAACCAAGCATCGGCTATCCAGACGGCAGCGTAATTGCCAGTCATAGCTGGCCAGTCGCCAAATATCAAAGCGAACGAAGGCATGGCTCCGCTCTGTTCATACATTTTGATGTATGACTTAATTTTTTGGATTTCTTTATCTGGGTTCAGGATTATGTGCAACGGTTCGAGCGCAATGTGCATGTCCCACATCCAGTTATCGACAAAAAATGGTTCGTTCGATTCGTGAACCTTGTGGTCGTATGCGCTGTAATATTTTCCGTATTCGTTAATATCGACCATTCGCTCGTAGCAGCGGTACAATGAAGTGTAAAATACCCGTTTTTGAGCAGTAGTTCCACCTTTCACATTGATTTGAGCGAAAACTTTTTCCCAAACTTTCTGTGCATTATTTTTTACGGTTTCAAAATTCCAGTCCGGAATTTCGCGAAGCAGGTTTTGTTTGGCTTGTTCAATACTGATATATGAAACACCATAGCGAAACGAAACTTGTTTTGGCTGTTCGCCAACGCCAAATAATACCCATTTCTGATCGGTCGTGTTTTGAAATTGAACTTCAGTAATATCTTTATTGGTTTCGGCATAAAAATAGGCTTTTATGCCTGAAAATTCTTCGGTTCCGGAGATTATGCGTTTATCCTGAATCTTGATTTCGCCAAGGCCGCTAAACACGCCCATCCTTAGGAAATGTTTTTCGCTTTTTGCAAAATCAACCCTGAAATAACCGCTTCTGGCTTGAGGCGCAAACTCGATAGCATCGCCTGAACTTTCAAATGAAGTGCGGTAATAATAGGGAGTTAAAACTTCAGAACCATATTCCAGTCTTTTAGTCCAGATATCTGAGCTTATTGACCCGCTAACTGGAAGAAAGGCAAAAACAGGTGATAGGCGGTGCGAAGTCTGTATCAATTGGAAGTTGCTGATCTGGTCGTCGAGCTGATCTTTACGCATCGGGAAAACCCGAACCATACAATTCGGAAGTTGTACCGTCGGGCGCGTTGGTTCAAGAATTACACCTGAACTGCCAATAGTTGGGTCAACATAGCTGAGGTTGGATTTGCCATCTTGGGCAACCAGAAAGAAAGTGGTATATATAAATACCAGAAAACTGAATACTATTTTTAGAAAATTAGATTTCATAGCGTTTTAAGCGTTAAATTTCGTTGTTATGTTATTTTAAAGTCCTATGTTGGGGAATTTAAAGAGCATCTACTTTATGTTATTTAATCTTATATATATGTGTATTCGGAATTGTACTCAGGATTTCCAATTACTTCAACATTAATTACAAACAAGCAATAGAGAAATTTTTATTTGTTCGTTTTCCATATTTTGCTTAGTTCAATAGCTACAGGTTTCGGATTACCATCAAAATCTATTATTGAAGTATTGATCATGCAAGGAAAACTGTCATGCCCCATCCAGATGATAAAACCACCGCATGACGGAAATCTGTCTTTGCAGCTTTTCAGCGCAATACAAAGCCCTTCTGTTTGTCGCGTTTGACTCCAATTTACATATTCAGCCAAATTCGCCGGGGATATCTCGTTGTGATCCCGAAGATAATCATCCCATTCAATCCACCAGCTTACTGAGCGCCAAAGCAGATTGTCAGTATTGGCTGGTAAAGCCTCGTATTTTCCACGGTATTTATTGATCATTTCAACAGACATGGCCCCTGCAACTCCAACCTCTGAATGAAACAGGGCATCATCGGCTTTCCAGAATTTCCGCACGGCCTCCATCGTCAAATCATCTTTTGTAAACGGCAATGTCCATGGGCCATGAGTTTCCCAGTTTTTTCCTGAACCAAAATTATTCCAACCTGCTGAAATGTTTGGTCCGGAAGGTGATCCAGTGATAAATCGTCTTGATGGATCGATTAAATTGACCCATTCTTTCATGGTACGTATCATGATGTGCTTATCGGTAATAGGAGCAATATCTCCTCGCTCATACAACTCATTTCCAGCACACCAAAGCAATATAGACGCATGATGCTGAAGTCGGTACAGATAATGTCTGACGATATGAGCTATTCCATCAATCTCTTTCAGGCCTTCAGGCGGGTAATTATCAAGCCCTGATGAGGAAAGCGGGAATTCCTGCCATACCAGCAATCCCAGTTCATCACAAATATCATAGAGCCAGTCTTTTTCAGGAAAGCCACCTCCCCAAACCCTAATCGTGTTAATCCCCAGATTCTTGTAAGTCGTTAGCCGTTGAATATAATCCTCTTGGGTTAAATCAGCAAAATTGGGTCGGATAGGAGTCCAATTGATTCCCTGAAGAAAAACTGATTGGTTATTGATGCAGCAAATCCAAGGATCAGCATTTGCCGGAGCTCCTTTGCACATCAACCATTCTGTATGCTTAAAACCAATCCTCTTCTCTATTTTTTGAATCATGGTTCCTTTTGCATCAGACAACTCAATATTTAAACGATAAAGGGGATGATCTCCTAAACCATTGGGGTACCATCGTTTTATATCCAAATTACTCCACGATTTGCCTTGAATAAGAACTGTCGCAGAAACATTCTCATCAATAATAACACCGCCTTTAATTTCAGAAAGTGTAATCCGAACTTTATCGCTAATTGAATTGGAGCATAAGGAAGCTTTTATTTTTAAATTGCCATTGTCTTTTAGTTTATCTGCATCTGTAATAATCTGTAGATTTTCAATTTTCTGTTGTTCTTTGGGTGCAACCAGTAGCTGTACATCATCCCAAATTCCGACCTGTACAATTCGAGGGATCCAATCCCATCCATAATAGAACCGGGGTTTCCAATCTTCAATTTTAGAAGTCCACCCGATTTGCCCCAAATACTTTGGCGGGCATTCGAATATGATAGCCAGAGTATTGTTCTTTTGGGCTAAAAATGGGGTAATATTGAAATCATAAGGCAAAAAAGTGTTGTTAAAACTTCCAGCCTCTTTCCCATTTATCAGGATCAAACCTTTGTGATCTAGGCCTGAACACTGTAATATGATTTCATTATCTAGAGTTATCCATTTATCCGGTATTTTTGCTGTAAACAGCCAATGCCGGTTTTCTATCCATTCAATAGAATTACTGTTGAGTCCTTGATTCCAGTCTTCGATAATTCCGGCATCCTTCAAGGCTTTCTGAACAGACCCAGGAACTTTCACCGGGATATTTTTAAATTCAGCTTTATTTCCTTGTAATTGTTTAAAATCAAAATCCAGTCTCCAGTTCTCTGGCCGGTATCCCCAAAGCGTCCATTCAAGATTTGAAAGATTATATTTCAAATTTTCTTCACTCGCAGGAACCAAACCGATCTGAGATTCAGAAATCTTAGGATTCAAACAACTCAATATCAGAAATAATAAGAATATTAATAGTTTAATTTTAAGTTTCATATTTATATGATAAATTTAAATATTAAAAAAAATGATGCAAGAAACCATTGATTATTCTTCTTTTAGTTTAAATGCGCTGTATGTCAGGTAAGCCATAGCAATGAGCAATATGGACATGCCACCAGTCTGCCCGAGTGAATCGGAAGTAATTCCCATAATCAAAGGAATGACGGCTCCCCCTGCAACGCCCATAATCATGAGGCCTGATATTTCGTTGGCATGTTCAGGAAGCTTTTTCAACGCGGCTGAAAAAATAATGGAGAACACATTGGCAACTGCAAACCCAATGATAAATACCATGGACAGAATACTCCACAGATTTCCGATCAGCAACATAACAAGTAACGCCGGAATGGCTACGAACATGCTACAAATGAAAAACTTACGTCCCGACAATTTCACCAGCAGGATGGCCCCAGCAAAAGAACCTACAGTTCGGGCAATGAAATACAAACTGGTTCCCAGCCCGGCCTGTTCAAGCGGAATGGAACAGCGTTCCATCAGAAATTTGGGAATCGTGGTGTTCAGGCCAACATCGATGCCTACCACGAAAACAATACCAAGAAAAAGCATGAGGATGTTACCATCTTTTAACAAGCCAAAAGAATCTCCAAATGTGGATGATTTTTGGTTGTTTTTTTCTTCCTGAATGGGGGTGAAGATGAGCCATAGTCCTGAGATGACGGTTACTACGGCAAAAAACAGGAAAACCAGTTTCCAGTTTCCGAAGCTTCCGGCGGCAACCCCGGCTATAATTGGCCCAAGGAAAGCTGCAATAGCTTTGATGAACTGTCCCAAGGTCAGGCTGCTGGTCAACCGGTCTCCCCTGACGACATTGGTGAGCAAAGGGTTTAACGAAACCTGGATAATGGTATTCCCTATCCCAAGCAGCCCAAAAGCGACCAATATCATCGGGAAGTTGTAACTGACCAGTGGTAGAAACATGGCAACCATGCTGATTGCCATGCTGATTACTACAGTCCGTTTACGGCCCAGCTTGTTCATCATTATCCCAGTAGGAACCGAAAGAATGGCAAACCAAAGGAACAGGGTCATTGGCAACATGTTGGCCAGGGTGTCGCTCAGAGCGAAATCCTGCTTCACGTAGTTGGTTGAAATTCCGACCAGATCAACCAGTCCCATGATGAAGAATCCGAACAGGACAGGTAGAACTTTACTTATTGAATTGTTGTTGTTCATATCACGAATCATTAATGAGTACTAAAAATTAAATAACGTTCTTTGAAATTCTTTATTCATCTTTTTGACGCCAGTGGTTCCTAACCTTATGACTTCCAGTTATCGCCAAATCTGACCATTTCATGGATATTTCTTTGTGCTTTCTCTTGCATTATGCTGAACATGTCACGACCACGTACTTCGACCCATTTTTCATATCTTTTGCCAATATGTCATATAGCGCTGATGAATTTCACAACGGGAGGAAAAAAATTAGCAGCTCCTATATTTTAAGAACCATGGCACTTTTTCTTCAAAATCATTTAAGGTTTAAAGTTGATCCAGACATCCTTTACCAATTGCGGTTGCGGCACAAACAAAAATTTATCCTGATTTTCCTCAAACTGCACGTAAATTGATTTACCCGGTTCAATCCCTAATTGGGTATATATTTCCGGACTTTTAACAATCAGTTCACAATCCTTATAATTGGGATTTTTATGCCACTCGATTTCGCCATTTTCTGATATAACCGGAAACCATGCCAATCCTTTATGGGCACGAACCCCGTCATATTCAAAACCATATTCGCGATCACACCAGGCACCGAAGGTGAGTGGTTGCTCCGTATCGGCACTGATGGTGGCATGTGCCCAGTATGGCGGAACAATGACCACATCACCCGGACCAGCTATCACGGAAAAACACCGCCCAGGTCGATCTTCCGCTGTTTCCTGCATATAAATAATGGCCTTCCCCGACCATATTTCGTAAATTTCGGGCGTTGACCAGCCAGAAAGCGGCGAAACTTTATGGATATGTCCCTGGCTGCGGACCGGCTCATCACCTAGTTTCCCGGCTGCATAAGTGACGCAGCCATACAATAAATGAAGTTTCGTCAACAATGGCAAATGCTCCTTTTTACCCACATCCATTGCAATGGAATAAACCGGATCAGGTCCGGTGCACAGAGGATCGCGCAAACTTTTGCGAATGGAATCGAGTGTGCGGTTTTCAACTACCGGGCCAAAAACATCGGGGCCGTATTTAAAACCCATTGGATGGGTGGTTGGCTTAATATCAAATCCAGGGTAAAATTTCATGTGTTTATCATTTATTTTTTAATTGCCACATGGAACTCGCTATTATAATCATTCCTCTATGTGCGAGATTCTCTTCTATGGCTCGTTTCATCTTTCTATTTTTTTACATTTAGCTGATCCGATACCCGAAGTCACCGGATCAGTTGTTCTTGCCTAAATCAAAACCTTACAAATCCTTTCATCGTTCCACATCTCTGGCCTTCGCCTGCTCCATATGGCCTAATGGTATATGCTCCAACTTTTGCAGGAACAATAAATACTTCGGCATAATGAACCATAAAAGGCTCAAATGCGTTGACAGGACTTTCAACGATCACCTCTTCTCCTTCAACCAGGCAAATCACATTAACTCCGCCATTGGTATGGTGCTCCACTTTTTTGGTGAACCAGTGTCGGTGGGTTTCAATAAATTCACGCTCGTGTAAACCCGTACGTTCTTCCACCCAGCCGTCGCCCTCGGCAACTTTTTCAATCCGGTTAACCAGATTTTGATGCGTCCATTCGGTAGTGCGATCCCATTGAATATTCTTTTTACCGTGCTCAATATTGATCGGACGCGGTTTGCCGTCCATCCCCAAACGACCCCAGTCCCACAGCTTAAAAGTGAAAATATAGGGCGTCGCACTAATTTCGAGTACCATGCTGCTTTTTCCTGAACAGTGAATGGTTCCAGCAGGAATCAGCACATGATCGTGTTTTTTCACCGGCCAGGTTTGCACATGTTTTTCAGCCTCGAACGGTTTTCCTCCTGCCTGAGCTTCGTCCAATTCAGCGAGCATTTTTTCAGGATTTACCCCTTCGCACAGACCAAGGTAAACGATGGCATCGTCTTCGGTGTCCATCATGTAATAGCTTTCGTCCTGCGTATAATGCAAGCCAAATTTCTCCTGGATGTATTCGGTCAGCGGATGTACCTGCAAACTCAGATGGCCACCTTCCATCGTATCCAGAAAGTCGAAACGAATCGGAAACTCATCGCCAAAACGTCCATGAACCGGATCGCCTAACAGTTCGCGAGGATGACGGAACACCAGATTGATGGAAGGTATTTCGATCACATCATCTCCAAACTTCAACAACAGGCTATTCTCTTCAGGAACAGCATTGAAACACCATGCGTAATTGGGAGCGGATTCGTCCAAATTGCAAACTTCTTTCATCCACTGTCCGCCCCATGGACCGGGATCAAAAAACGGCACGACACTAAAAGGGCGATTACTTGCAATTTCCAAACCTTCCAGAATGGCTCTCCCTTCAACCAGCTTAGGCTGACCAATTCGGTTGGTATCGAGCAAAAAATCCCATTGGTCGAACAATGTCTTTTTCAGTCGGTCGCATACACGCCAATCCACAAAAAAACCTTGTTTGTAAAGCAGCATCCAGTCGGCAATATCTCGGTTTTTCACGCCCAAGTTATCCACCAAATGTTGACGCATCCTGAGTTGGATTTCCCAACGGGCCATATCAGCATATACCAGCAAATCTGGATTCTGACAGAGTAATGATGCTCCACTTCCGTAAATTACAATTGTTCCTTCTTCCATCGATTTGATTTCGGTCCGGATTGCAGAAACTTTTTCAGTGTCAAAAAAGGCATCGATGGTCAGTCGTGTCAGGAAACCAAAAATACGGTCGTTGGTCACATCCTGAAAAACCAGTTGCTTGATTTCGTCTTCAGCAAGCATATAATCAGCAGCCTGAATAAATCGGGCAGAATTCAATCCTTTCTGTAAATTGGCGATCAACTCCTCATGAATCACCCCCTGATAGGTTTCAATGACTACCAGTTTTGTTTTTCCACCCAAAGCCGATATTTCCTTGTTCAACCTTGTACAAATGCCTTTCCAGCCGTTTACAACTCTATACGATTCGTTTTTTACCTCCACAACCGGGAGGTTATTAAATTTCGATGGTTTGTTTAAATATCTCTTCTTCATCTATCTAGTTTATTTCACCACGCTTCACCTGGGAATATTTTCATTGTAGCAGGGTCGGTGTGGTTTTTCGTTATTATTCAACACTTTTTATGGATGAGCGAACCAAATAATCAGCTCCGTACAGAGCCGCAGAATCAGGGAACTGAGCCTCCACCAGTTTCACCTTTCCCCAAGGTGTCCATGCCAATTGGTTTACTTTTTCCTGAAGTGCAGGTAAGATAATCCCGGAACTTTTCATAATCCCGCCACTCAGGATAATCTGTTCGGGATCATAAGCATGGATCATGGTGATGATTCCGGCTGCCCAAACCGAGAGGCAATGATCAAGCACTTCTTTGGCCACGCGGTCGTTATTTCCGGCATGACAAAACAGGGCTTTAAAATCCAAAACTTCTTCGTTCGCTATGGAGGATTCCGAAAAATATGGATGTTCTTTCAACAACCAGGGTAAACGCCATGTGGATGCTTCAGCTTCCACACAACCCACGTTTCCACAGGTACAAACTGTTCCCCTGTGGTTCACCGTGAAGTGTCCGCCCAGGTTTCCAGCCTGAAAGTGCTTCCCTATCAGCAATTCTCCGCCGATCAAGGTTGCCATCCCGATTCCGGTGCCCAGGGTTACCATGACTAAGTCGGAACAGGCTTTTCCTGCACCATGTTGCCACTCTCCAAGTAAAGCCATCCGCGCATCGTTTAGCGCAAAAAGCGGCCAATTCCATTTATCTTTTGCCCAGGCAACCAGATCGGTTTCCGGTCCATCGTCGTATTTTTGATTGGTTGAAAGAATACGGTTTTTCGACGAATCAACCAATCCGGCAAACGAAAACCCAATGCCCAACACATCTTTTTTCTGAAGCAGGTTCGACTGCACCATTTGATCAATAGTTTTCTCAAGTTCAGGAAGCTGCGATTTTAGTCCGGATGCAGATTGTGCAATTATCTCTTTCCGGTCAACGAGCCGACCTTCACTCAACAAACCAATTTTTACAATCGTTCCGCCCAAATCGATGGCAATAGTATAGTTCATAGTTCCAAAATTCAGTTTACAAGTTCCGGTCGCATAGACCAATGCCTTGGATATTTGTTATTGAAAATTCGATATTTCTTATTTGATTTCTATTTCGGAAAATTCTTTTTCCAGTTCTTCCAGCGTTTTGCATTTGGTTTCAGGGACATATTTTAGTACATACAGTAAATTTGCCAGACAAATCAGCGCAAAAATCAGGAAGGTGATCCCCCCGCTTAGTTTTTCGAGCATGATAGGAAAGGCAATGGTTACAACAGTACAAGCCATCCAAAGCGATACAATGGCAATCGACATTCCTTTGCTCCGAAGGCGGTTGGGGAATAATTCGGTAGCCACCACCCAGGTTGCCGGTCCAAGCGAAGCCGCAAAAAAGGCAATGTACCCGAGAATAAATGCCAGCACCAGAACTCCAGAAGTATGGTTCGTAAAATACAGGACCGAAAGTCCCGCAAGCATCAACATCATCCCTGTTGAACCAATCTGAATCAACATTTTGCGTCCAAAGCGGTCGATTAAAGCCATAGCAACCAATGTGAAAATCAGGTTTGTGCCACCAATCAGAATGGTTTGCAACAGGGCCGAATTGTTTGACTGCCCTACATTTGCAAATATTTTGGGTGCGTAATACATGATCGTATTGATTCCGGTGATTTGCTGAAAAATAGCAAGCATAATACCGATATATAATAGCGGTTTAACTTTAGGTTCCAGTAACTCACTGAACCTGGATTCTTCCTGAACATTCAATGTTTCCTCAATCGCTTTTAATTCGGCAGCGGCAATTCCTTTTCCTGAAGTTTTAATCAATACCTGAAGCGCCTCATCGGCTTTTCCTCGGGCAACCAGCCAGCGCGGGCTTTCTGGAACCAGAAATAAGCTAAAGAACAGCAATACTGCAGGAGCGGCCATCACCAGCAACATCCAGCGCCAGTTGTTCTCACCGGTACCAACCAAAAGGTAATTACTGAAAAAAGCAACCAGGATACCTATAACGACAGCCAGTTGGTTCAGCGATACCAATGTGCCCCGGTATTTGGCCGGAGCCAGTTCGGCAATGTACATGGGCGAAAGAATGGAAGCCACTCCGACAGCAATTCCCCCCAGAACACGCGCTATAAGGAAGATAACAAGCGAGTGGGAAGAAGCACTTCCGACTGCCGAAACAAAAAACAGAAGAGCTGCCAACATCAATACCTTTTTGCGGCCATAGTGATCGCCAGCTTTTCCGGCAAGCATAACTCCTCCAATACAACCAAACAACAGGCTGCTAACAGTCCAGCCCAAACCGGCTTCGGACAAACCAAAATACGGTTGAATAAAATTGATAGTCCCGGAGATAACTGCCGTGTCGAAACCGAAAAGTAATCCACCGAGAGCAGCGACAACGGAAATGAGAATGACGTAAGATTTCATTAAGAAAGATTTCAAATATTAGATGTTAAATAAGTTTTGGGTTCCCTCCAATCTCCAGTAACCGTGCAGAAAATCCATTCACTGCAATTTCTTCATAATTGTGACCGGCATCCGATGGCCAACAAGCGCCAACAATCAGGTTTTCGTTACCTGTATTGGCAAGCCGATGGGCAATATCGCCACCAATGTAGTGCAGGCTTCCGGGGTAAACCTCTTCGGCCCAGGTATTCCGTTCGCGATCCATCAGAATCAGCATCCCCTTTCCCTGGACGCCCCAGTAGAATTCAGCGCGGTCCGACTGCGAATGAAAGTGCCCCTTGGTCATGAAATATTCGCGTCCCACTTTTCCGGGGTAAATGGTCGAAACGCCGAAGAACAATCCACCCGGAGTGCCATCTGCTACCGGCAACCAGGATTGAACAGTGTAGGCCAGTTGTTCCGAATCCATCAGATCAAAAGCCTCCTGATCCTGAAAAATCCCCTTCAAGTCTTTCAATTTCCGGGTTTGGTTAATGATCGGATTGCCTGTCAACAAGAAATTTTGTAAATCCAGTTCAACTGGCGATTTTACTATTTTTAAATGCTTCATTTTTAAGTATATTTAGTTTATAGTAATCAAAACGAGTTTCGTTTATTCATCACGAAAGGATTGTCCAGTTTCAGTTTTTAATGGTTCAGAATCATTTCTGCCATTGCTTTCCCATCTGGACAAAATCTGTCGAAATAGTGGTAATTCCCGAAGCGATAATAGATTTCAGTGGGATTTCATAGTACGAAACAATTCCTAAATCTTTACCCAATTGCAATTGTTGGCTAATGGAATGATGAACTAAAAATTCCAGATTGCGGTCATCAACAACCACAAAAGTATCGCTCGGTCTGATGTCGAATGATTTAATATCGGCAGCTATTTCAAACGATATTGGATGCTGTTTGCAAAAATCACGAAACCCATTAACAATGTCCTTAAAATGCTTTTTTTGGTGCCTGACAGCCAAGACCATCCGTAAATAATTACCGACCAACGAAGCATTTTTCTTCAGGATACGATAAATATCGCGTTCAAAATCCTGGCAGATATTTTGAAAAATAAATTTCATTCTTAGATTTACTTAGTCTTACCACCTTTGTTGCACCTTCTTCGTTCTCTTTCTCAATTGCTTTTTCTTCCTAAAGCTACTTTTATCTGAGTAGTTTGGATACAGATGCAACTCCACCCACTAAGAAGGTGGATTCTTTAATCTTATTTACGATGTCTTCACTTTAAGTTGTTTTTTTAAATGATATGTTATATCCCTGGGAATCCCGCTTTTTTCTTTTACAATAAATGATGGACCTCTGACTTCGATTTTCTCAACGCCTTTATAATCTTCCGGGATTTTAGCTAAAAAAGCGATAAACGATTTGCTGATGGATTCGCTGGCATCAATAAAATCATAAATATTACGGTCAAAAATTTTACCTTTTTTTGCCACTACAGGAAAAGGCTCGTGTAGACCAGTAGTCCCGAATTCCATCCCGAAAGCCATGGGAACACCGCCTTCCATCGAACGCCAGAAATTAATCCATGGATAATCCCTTGTCTTCCATAAGTATCCCAGTAAGAGTTTTTTGCCTGGATTACTTGCCGTTACCCAGGCATATTCGTCGTTCTGATCGTATACAAAGGAGGATACCCTGGGCCATTCATCCTGAAACTGCCTTAAGTTTACTTTTTCACCATGATGATTTGCTTCAGGCCATTTTAAGATTGTCTCTTCCTGGTTTAAACTACCATCCTCTTTATCTTCAAAACCCTTTTCCACGTTATTGTCAAAAAGTGTGGATTTGTCTAGAAAAGGCGGGGCCAATGTAACGTGTTGCACGATGTTGAACATGCGGCCATATTTGTTCAGGTTCTTAATTTCTTCAGTCACGAAAAACACCGGTTCATCTTCGGCTAATACAATTTTCCTGGTCAACTGTAAACCGCCCATGGGCAGGATGCACATCATTGAGCATGCTGTCAAACCATCTATTTTTTGAGGTTTATCCAGCAATTTCCATGCTTCCGTATTCACCTCGCCATGATGCTGAAAACCATTCGCCTTTTCTGCTTCTGAGGGTGGCCCCCAGCGATCGAAACAAAGGAAATGGCCCATAAAAGGAGGTTGCTCCGGATCTTTAGTATGCCAGTTTATTGGGTTTATGGGCAAATCTTTAAAGTGAAAACTGGAATATGACCCACCGTTCAGATTTATCTGAAGTTCGATTAAGCTGTTTTTTAACTTTATGACTGACATGACTTTAGTTTATGCTTTTTTTAATCGTATCAGTACAACCATTGCATGACTAGCATCGTGGTTAATGTATTCATGTTTCCCATATCCTGCAGGGATAATACATGACTGCAAGCGATCTAGAACGGTAAAGTATTCAGGATTTTCCTTCGAACGTATCGTAATTTGTTTTCCTTCAGCAAGAGTGACTATTTGCATATACTTTCCCTCTGTATCATTTTCAGCATGACGTTCAAAAAATATACGTTCAATATGGAACGGCATTTCCCGTAGAGTTGAATACTGATCTTTTCTGAACTTACCATTGCCGTCGATTGTAACCGGACGGGCACGATGTGTATTTCTGACACGAGCTTCCCTAATGAATTTATCATTATCGAATGCGTGTTCCATGTGCATTTTCAATGGAGGTGCAGTCATTTCTTTCTTCTCATCATCCCATGTTTTTCGGGCAAAATCAAATGCAAAAAAAGAATACTCAGTTCCCGCTACCGAAGGACCGGTATCCATCTCCAAAATCATCTGATTTCCGCCGTGACCGTGACTTGTACCAGGAGGTATAAGAAAAAGGTCACCAACATTGGTATCCCAACAGCATATAAAATCCTGCCAGTTAGGTATCTCTTTCAGATTGTTCGACTCTCGGCATAATCGTTCCCATTCTTCCAAATCTGCATCTTCTTTAAAACCCATCCAGGTTGATGAACCTTTGTATGATTCGATAATGTAATAGGTTTCATACCGACCAAGTGGTTCATTAAAATGCTTGTTCACATATTGAGTTCCGGGATGATTATGAATAGGCATACTCGAACGCTCGAATGATACCGGCTCTGGAAAGTATCCATCATCAAGCCAAACTTGCAACGGCATAAGATCGGGATAAGTTTTATTGACATATTCTCCAACCATTTGCACCGGACGCTGCATAAAATTTTGAGCTGGGATATTAATCTGATTTTCTCCGCCCCAGTCAATTAATACACTTAATTCGATACCAGCCAATTCATTCCATGCATTGCATTCCAGTCCTTCAATCTCCCACAAGTCTTTGTACCTATATGCACCCCAGGGGCCAGGTTGAGCAATTTTTACCTGTTTGATGGGTTGTTTGACCAGCTCATCAATTATAACGTTATATGTAAGAATATCAGTTAGTTTTGGATTTAATTCATCTACAAAATCCACATAGAAATTCATTTTGCTGAAAACAGACTTCTTTTGGCGGAGAAGCAGATAGAAATCGTTGTAATAATAACTTTTCCATGCATAGCTTTCGTCAGGAACATTAAAACCAAATGTTACAAGTTTTCTATCCCACATTTTCCATAGGAGCGGTTGCATTGTAAAATCAAAATAATAAATTAGATCGGCCCCAGAAGCAAGTGAGTCTATTGCTGAACCAGTTCCATAAAGAACAGTTGTTCGGTTCTTACTTGATACTGATTTTTTGAACAAGCCTATTTTTTTATCGTCCATAATATCTTCCAGGATGCCTGTATCGTTAACCCAACCAAAACTGGGATCATCAGATATGAACCTGGCACGATATTCATCAATTTGCTTTGGTGCTTTGAAAAGACTGGCGGCTTCAGTAAATTCAACATCTGGCAATAGATGCTTTAATTGTTTGATGAGATTTTCCCAGTTAACTCCATACCAGCCATCAAAAAGCACCAAACCGTTTTTTAATCGAGATATTTTGTCCGAAATTGATTTCAATACTTCTGTGTTTCCGCAAATGATATTTTTCTCTAATTCCGGCGGAAGACTAATTCGGTTTTCTGCATTTTTTTTGTACTCGTAAAGTGGCATAATGAATGTTTTTATTTGTGAATATTTGATTATTTATATTCAATCTGAACCTTTATTTCAGGTATAGAAAGTTTACGTGTATTTCTTTTAAAAATGTAAGTCATTGAATTTCATTATTATAATATCCAAATCAATGTAATTAGATTCACCAAACAACGTTAAGTGTTACAAAACCCATTGCCGGCACTATAATTTCATTGCCGATTTCATCTTTCGCTGTAACTGCAGAAGCATCATCTAATTGAATTGAACTTGGTTTGCGATTGACCCAAGTCAAACTGATCTTTTCATCTTTACCGGAAACAGATCGAACGCGTACCTGAGTAGTCTTTCCATCTGCATTTGTTTTGAGTATGGAAACACTAACCAAAGAACTTCCAATAATTTTTAAATCTGACTTTTGATTAAAGTCTGATTTAACCGGAGTTGATATCAGTGGCTGTGTTTGTTCAAGTCCAAAACGATTTGCCAACGCTGCATTATATTTTGAATTATGCGGAAGGATACGGTAACGGAATTGAATCTTTCCCTCCTGACTTAATGGGAAGTTAGTATACCAGTGATTATTCAGCGCCCATGAATACACAGTGGCACTGGGTTCATTCTGTCGAATCCATTCCAAAGAATTGGTTGCCGGTCCCATGATATTCGCTGTCATATTGCCGGTTTCAAATATTGGAGCATCAAGCGAGCACCAGGTAACTCCTACAGTGTCATTCGAAATATCGAGCCACCGCTGAAAAGCGATCCAATTTCGGTTTGCCTCCTTTAACTGATCTTTCTCAAGCTGCATTACGCCCCAGGGAATATCTGCCCGTGTTATTGGATTTGATATGTTGAATGCAAAACCAAAATGTATTCCTTCTTTCTCAAGAATTGGTTGTTTATCAACCACATCCGTAATTTCAACATGAGGATCACCAGCCAGGATAGTAATGGTACGAGCTAAACTGCTACAACCCTCTGCTTTCGATTCAACTTGGATTGAAGCCAAAACCGGACCGTTTTCTTTTATCTGTACTTCTACTTCTGTTGGGTTTGATGCCTTTTGTGAATTTCCTTTTAAGTACCGATAACTATTAAGTGCACAACTTGCATCTGTGTTCGCGAACTCATATTTATTAGCCGTTAGGCTAGAAATATCACCGGTTTTCGGATCGATAACAACTCGCACAAGTCCGTTATCAAGCACATTTTCCTTAATCATTTTCCCCACTATAACCGGTTTACTTTTCTTTAAGTTATAAGTCTTTGAGCCAAATGCCGGAACATCGGCTGCAATGAAAACAAGCTCTCCTGTTGATAGCCGTTGGGTTAAAACAGTTTTCCCTTTATCATCACTTACACTGTTGAACGATTTGCTTTGTTCTCTGGGAACATAAACCAGCCCATTATGTGACCAGGAGAGGGTATTAAAAACACCAATTTTCGAACTCAAACTATCTGATAAGGAAGATAAAGTCTTATTTATTAATAATTTGCTTTGATTCTGAGCATCTTCGAAAAATCCAAATTTGACTTTTAAGATATCTCCAGTTATAGGTTGCTTCCCGGGATCAAAATAACACCAGGTGTGTTCAGTTCCCATAATTACATTTCTCCACGCTTCGTCAAAATCAGCACGTGGTGCAACTTCACCAGGACGAAGCATCGTCCAAAGCGTTTCTGCTTGGATAAGACGTTCTTTTGTAGACCGGTTTATGCCGGTTTGTCTAGCGGCAGTTCCAAGTCCGTCGGTCCAGTACTCCGTAAAATCACCACTCAAAGTAGGAAGCTGATTTCCGTACTTCGCTTCGAATGTGCGCATAATATCAGTTGCACTTGCAATAATCAGATGTGGAAATGCATAATCCTCATTCCAGCTTTTAACAGCATCAGGCAAATCGGCATCAACAGGCGTATTATCAGCCATTGACCATGACATGGCAAAAATATCATACGGATAATAATCTGATTTTTCAAGTTCAGGTAACTTCTCAGATAGATATTTATCAATGAAGTGATCACGGGGATGATCGGTTTTTACAATCTGTATCAATTTTGAGGGATCAGTTTGTCCTAACATCAAAGGATAATAATCAAAGCCTTTAGCAAGAGCACCCGGGTTATAACTTCCTGGCTGTAAGAATAAAATTTTAGATTTTCCATCAGGTCCAAGCCACCAGAAAGGTTTAAAGCTTAACTCCATTGAGTGGCCAACTCTGTCATTGCCGTTATTCAATGCAAAGCAATACTTAATCCCGAGTTTTGATGCCACGGGAACAACTCCCCATGACATTCCAGGAACATCGACTTGAACCAGCGTCTCTATCTTTGTACCTGTGAGTTTTTCCAACTCGTTACGAAACCGAAAGTATTCAAAAAACTCATTGTCAACAGAGGTACTTGTATTCCCATGAATATAACCGGCATCAAGGCGAAGATATCCTTTGCGGACTGCATCGATTATGTTTTCTCTCTCTTCAGTAGTTGCATTTTTTAGATAACGTTCAACGGGCCATAACACCTCCGGATTCCACAGAAATCGTGCACCTTCAGGATTATTAGCAGTTTTCTTTGCCAGTTCAATACCGTTAATTAAGTTTCGCTTGTGTATAATTTCAACATTGGCTTGTGTATTGGTATACCCGATGTCAACATGGGAGTGCGGATAGATATATACAGTCCATTGTCTTTTTTTTGGTACCAAAAGGAAGTTGGATATTTCATGCCCGTCGCTACGAAGTGTTATTTTCACCGTACAATCTGAATCCACTCCCACCCCAGAGGGAAGAAGAACCGAAAAATGTTCAATGCCTTCATTTGTTTCCAATGGAATGATTTCCTTTTTTCCCGAATATTCAAGTTCAATAACCCCTTTCCCTGTAAACTTCGAACCTATGAAATTGATAGTAACTTCCCTGCCCGGTTTCCCATCCTTGCGGTGACGATAGAATGGTTGGACTATTCCATCTATCGCTGTAGGAAAAGGCTTAACTGAAGCTGACAATAACCTGGGCTTTAATTTCAAATTATTTCCTGCGAATACATGAACCGAATTGATAAAAATGAACGAGATTGTGCAGAATAATATTAAAACCAATGTTTTGTTTTTCATGTCAATTGAATTATTTAAATGTTTAAAACTCCTGAAGGAACCAAACATGGCCATGATATTTTCAGATGAGATGTCGGCCATGATGTTGCGAACCGAATTGACAACATATCCTCCGTCTTTATGGAAAACTTCGAGGTTATGCAAGAAATGGACTTTTATCTGTTAAAAACTTGCTATATTTAGATACCTTATAGTAAGCTGATTTTAGGTTATTGAAAAAGCTCAATTAAAACTGAACCTCTATAAATTTGACTTCGTAAGGTTTAAATGAGATCGTCTGAATCAGACTGCCAATCTCGTCGCCGGTTACGTTCACTTCAACCATTCGTTTTATTGCGCGTCCTGCAATTTTCGATTCTAAAGTCAACTCGGCAGGCTTGCCTTCCAATTCTCTGAAATGCAGCAGAATACTTTCGCTACTTTTAAATGATGGCCGACTATTGATCAGGATGGCATTTGGCGATCCGCTAATTTTCAGGGTTTCCAGAACTGGCGATTTGAATTCGTTTTTTCCGGCAGGGAAAGTGCGTGTTGCAAATGCGTTCCGTTCGCCCCATGCAAATTGGGTTGCACAGGTGTTGGTGGTATCGGTGGTCGATGTGATTTGGTAGCCCCAATGGAAGCCTCCTTCCTGAAATGCGCGGAAGTTGGTAAACCAGTAATTGTTCATCACCCATGAATAAAGGCTGGTTTTTCCGGGTTTTGGATAACGTTCAAACTTACCCAGGTTGAAATCGCTGAATTGCCAAAGCGGGATTTCGTTACTTACCACAATAATCTGTCCGGTTTTGCCGCGAACAGAAACAAAGTTTTGTGCAGCATTCCAATCGGACGATGATCCGGTAAGTTGCTGGCCTTGGGTCAGAATTCCGCCAATGGTTTCGAACACAATTCGCGATTGTGGCAATGCAAATGGGAACGCAACATAAAGCGCTTCAGGAGTGGTTACAATTTCTTTAGCTCCTTTAAACTGAAAATCGATTTTCTTCACATTTTTAAACAGGCGAATTTCCGTTACTAGTCCTTTGGGCGAACCTGCTGTTCCTTTTTCAAAGCCTTCCATGTCGGCGGTGATACGAATGCTTTCCCAGACGGGCCCGTCAGTGCCATGTTCGATTTTGATATTCGAAACAGCCGAATGCGATGGCGTCATTTTATCCCTGTCGGGAAGTGTCTCCCGAACTAGTTGCCCAAGTTTCCATGGATTCTGCGAATCGACAAGTTCCTGATTCAACTCTTTGTCAAGCAAGCTACTAATTGCTCCTGAAGTTTTGTCGATGGTGATTTTGTAATACGCATTTTCCAGGATTTCAGCATTCGTTTTATTTTCAGAAGTTGCTGGTTCTGCGTTGTTTCCCAATTCAATTTTGAAGGCTTTATAGCCCAATGCCGGAATTTTGGAAACTTCCAAAACCCAGTAAGCTCCTTCTCGGCGTTCATGCAATAGTTGGGCTGTAATTTCTTTCCCGGTTGAAATGTCGGTGATTTTAAACGATTTTTTTAAAGGCAGAACTTCGTAATCGATAAAAAGTTCGACCGACCCCGACCGTTCCCAACCAAGGGTGTTGACGACATAGATAAGTGGAAATTGGGCTTTTTTCATGAACCCTTGCAAACGGGCCAGGGCTTCCTCGTTCAGAAGTGTTACTTTTTTGAGTGCTTCCCAAGCATAAGCGCCTTTCATGAGCCACTGTTTGGTTGAGTTTTCAGAAAAAGGACGGTTAATGCTTTCGTCGGCTCCACAAGTGTGTTCATCAAAGAAAATGGCATTTTCGCTGATGTGATCCAGGTTGTTTTCCAGTGAAGGACTTAACTTGCCTCCGAGCATCGAAACCATGGCAAACATGCCTTCGTCAACCTGTTTCATGTTTTGTGTCTTTCTCACTTCAGCCGTTTCGCGCGAGGTGGAACCATAACCGTCGGTCCACCAATCGAGCCATGCCGATTTATATACAGGCAGTTTGTCGGAATAATTTTCCTCCACATATTCAGGAAACTCACTTGCCGTAGCCAGTCTGAGCTTCGGACATTCATATTTAGCATTCCACTGTTTCACCAGTTCGCAGGCAGCTGTAGATGGTGGCGCGTTGTCCGTAAAATAACCCGAAAACTGAATGCCAATCCGGTCGAATGGGTAACCTTTGCTGTCAATTTCGGCAAGATGCCCCAACATTTCTTCCGGCTTTATTGCCTTACTTTCCAGACCGTAAAAGTTGCCAGTCATGTAATGGTCGGCGCGAAAAGCGAGCAAGCGTTCTCCGGATGGCGATTCCCACCAGAAACAGGTTGGTTTATCAAACGGAAGGATTGATCGGGTTTCATTGATGCCCATAACCAAGTATTTGATTCCGGTATTTTTGAAGTAATCGGGCATACACCAGGCAATGCCGTTCACATCATCCTGCATGGCTATTTTAACCGGAATATTTAATCTTTTGAATTCTTTCAAGGGCTGAAGAAAATCGTACATCACATTTTCATCGGCTATTTCAGCCATATTAGCATACATGCCGGTTACTTCAATCCGTCCTTCAGCAATTCTCTTTTTTAGTCGTTCGATTTGCTCTGTGGGTCTTGTCCTTATATATTCCCGGGTTACCCAAGCTGATTCGCAAGTCCATCGAAATTTGGCATCATCGGGCAATTCGTCAGTCTGATCGCAATAGTCGAGCGCATAATCAATGTATCGTAAATGTTCGGCAAGTATCTCCGACTGCGGCCGAGTGTAGCCAATATCGGTGTGGGAGTGTTGAACAAAATAGATCTCCCATTTCTTTGGAGGAACAAGAGTTAATGAATATGTTTTAGATGCCTGTTTATCAATCTTTGCATCAATGGAAATTTCTTTGGCCTTGAAAACGGCTGGAAAGGTCAACAAAAAAGAATTATTCCCTTTTGCAAGACTATCCTGCAACAACACTTTACCTCCACAGGAAAAACTTATTATTCCTTTACTTTCCGAAGTGTAATGTGCAAGAACCTGCTGAAACGATTTCCCTTCCTTTTTGAAGAGAACGGGCGCATTTAAAAACTGAACATTTGCCGGATTGCTACCTCGTCCACTAATTTGGGTGACAACAACAAACAAACATATGGCCACCAACCTAATCCAATATCTTTTCATTTCCAAATAATTTAATAAATTACAAATTTTAAGCTACTTAATTTACTTTCCGCTCATAATATTCATTCGAAGGAAGTTATTTCTTGATATTCTCACCGCTATACAACAACTTGTAGACTGATTCGTACTCTGGGTGACCATCTACTTTTACACTTATCGTGAATAAGTTTGATTCCATGCGCGGCAGACAGGAATACATGGTTGGGCCTTGTACATTTTTAAATGGTTCAGCACCCGGACAATCCCAAGTCATCAGTTCTATTTCTTTACCGTCATATTGCAACACAACTGTTATCCTTACTTTTTCTGTTTGGATATATGAATCGTTCAGTAGAAACAAGTCAAAAGAAAAGTCCTCTCCTTCATGCCATTCGAATTTCTGTAGGCGAACACTTGCAAGTACCGGACGACATGCTTTTGCAACCTGATAATAAGCTGGTTTTATGTTATTTGGCCAATTAATGAGACTATTGTTTGCCGCAGTAGGCCAAGGTTCCTGAAAACACCAGTTCAATGCCATACTGCAATAGGGCTTTTGACGGCGAGCCTCCTCATAGATGAATTTCAACCCTTCGCTCTGAAGTAATTGGCTATTTGTGACCAATTCCTCGAGCGACTCTGGTTCGCCAAAGTATTTTCTATATGTTTCCATCTCCGTCCAACTGCTTTTACGCCATGCACCGAACCCGTGATGGACACTCCAGGCCGTACCCTCTTTTGGTGGAAAATGTTCTCCTTCTGGAATGAAACTTTTCAATACTTCAATATTTGAAATAGATGGAACGCCAAATTCAGTATAAGCCGTTCGACGCGCTTCAGCCATCCATTGAAATACTTCTTTCCCGATTATGTTATCATAAAAAAGATAGTGACCATGTCCGACGCCAATAAATGGCGAGGAATTAATGAATGGTGTTTGAGGATCTATTTTGTAACACACACTGTTGAGCAGGCGTAACGGATATGATTGTTCGGTCATTCCACCCCAGAATAATTCATTGCCACCCGACCACAAAGCCAAACAAGCATGTTTTTTTACCCGCTTTACTATCGAAACAGCTTCCTGTTCAAGCACTTTTAAATAGGCCGGTTTATCGGGATAGACATTACAGGCAAGCGGAAACTCCTGCCAGATTAATAGGCCAAGTTCATCGCATAGTTCAAAAAACGATTCCTTATTAACAACTCCACCTCCCCATACACGCAATAGATTGAAATTTGCATTTTTAGCAAGAACAAGTTGTTCACGATAACGCTCCGGGCTGATGGTTCCTACAAAGATTTCAGGGTGTACCCAGTTGGTGCCTTTGGCAAAAATTCGCCGATTATTGACTTCCAAACAGGAGGGTGGAAAACCACTCGTTGCCGGAAAAGTCCCATTATCGTCCCATGCCTTCTCATTTGCTATAAGCCGAATACGTCGAAATCCTGTCTTACTCGTGCTATGTTCCAACTCGCCGTTATTTTTGTCGAGCAGTACAAAGTCCGAAGTATAAAGAAAAGGATCGCCATAACCGTTAGGCTGCCACAATTTGGGTGATAATAGTACTGCATCTATCGAAGACACGTCAAATGACAACATTCCCTGTTTTTCAACAACTAATTTTCCATCTGGGTCTTTCAAAGTCCACCGGTAAGACCTGCCCTCGACCTGCTTTCCAGACACGTCAATTTTAATAATGGCCTTTGTCAATTCATCGTTCAGGGTATAAGATACAGAAACATCATTCAAGCGTATCGGCTCTCGTATCGTGAGGTATGTTTCATCCCAAATACCTCTCGTAACTAATCTAGGATGCCAATCCCATCCGTAACTAACGGCAGGTTTAGCACTTTCGCGGGCATTTTTGCGGGCAGTTTCCACTTTGTTTTCAAAACCTAGGTTCGGTACAGGAAATATAACGACACGTAACTCGTTATTGTCATTTAAAGCATCGGTTAGGTCAACATCCACATAGGTGAACATGCCTTCCTGTTCCAAGAGTATTTTGCCGTTCAAGATGATTTTAAAATGATAATCAATGCCTTTCGAGAAGAAAAAAAACCGTTCTCCGTTCTTCAATTCCGGACGTTTGAAGGTGGTTTTATAGGTAAACCAGAAATCCTCCATCCAGTCGAATTGACTGACATTTTCACCGTACCACCAGGGTTGCTTGTAGTTTTCTGCATTCATAACATCCAACTGAACCGCGCCTGGAACCACCGATTTATACCATCGGGTTGGTTGCACTGTTTCAGTCTTGTGATACCCAATTTGCCAGTCAGGATAAATTTGCTGCGCAAAAGCAGACAACGCAAAAAGGCCAAACCCGGTAATTAGTAATAGCATCCGTAATATATTTATTTTCATTTTATCAAAATTTATCTCTAAAAAACATTTGTTCCCTTAACAATAAGCTGAAACCCTAACTGGTGTAATTTAAGGACATAATAATAGATCACTTTTGTGTAATAGAATCCTTTATCCACTGTCTCCCTGGCAACTTTTCCTGACCGTTTTCCTGAGCAGGTAATGATTGGCATTGAATCCAGTAAACTTTGTTCAAGACAGCAATCTTTCAGCCGATATTCTGTCAGAAGGATTTCAATAAACCGGGAAAAGGCTCTGCACAACCTTTTCTATTTATTGCTGAAAGCCTGATCGTTTCCTATTTTGGGAACCATTAACGGAGGTATTCTGAAGCAAAACGGTGTATATGTTTCACTTTGAAATGTCTTTCATAATGCATCGCATACAGGTATATGGTCATAATCTCCTGATCGGTAAATTCCGGTTTATTGTTGTTGCTAAATCTTTCACAATAAAATTGAAGTTCTTCAAACTAATCAAAAATAAAAAAGTAAATTCTTGCTAACTTTTCGTCTTTATCCTTGGAAATCATATCTAATTATCAATTCAAAACTGATTCTAAGATACTGATTTTCAAGGATTAAAACAAATCAAACTCGCTGTTTTTCAAATATTTAATAAATCTTTTTGTTAGTTATCAACTCCCAATTCGCATATATCCTTTATTTTTGATAATTACTTACTATCGGAATATCTCGCTCGCTAAACACTTCCTCTCCATTATGCATGATGCTTGCTTTCAGTATGTAATCGCCTGTTTCGGACGGCAAAATGATGTCGAACGGAATTATTTTGACCTTATATCCTGCGACAGCGACTTGTTGTTTTGTCGTCATAACAACTTTACCTTCGCGTTCAAGAGTCAATGTTACATCCTGCTCAAACGGTGCTTTCAGGTCATTGATAACATAGACTGGAATGTTCACTGACGTAGCGGGCGTATAGGATTTTTCCCAGAGATCAATCATCAATCCAACGGGAGCAAAAGCAGGACGCATATACTTGTAGAATTGAGGCTCAAAGGTCAGGTTACGGATATCAATAAAATTATCGGAAGTTTGACCTCTCGGTTCTTCGGGCCGCGAATAAGCCAAGCCGCAGAAATGAAGCACTCCAGCAGCCTTACGATGTGCACGCCAATACTCCGTTTTCATCGCCAGCCAACGCGCATAAATATGAAGCCTTTCTTCGGCTGTCAGTTGGCTGCCATTCCAAAACTTATCATATATCATATCACTCAATGTAGTAGTTGTGCCATTACGGTTGAGCCAAATCCATCCGTATTCATTGATGATGATAGGGTGTCCGTCGCTGTTACGCCCCGTATTAAAAGGCTTGATAACAGTTCCAAATGTGGCTTTCTTGATGCCTTCCTCTGGTTCTTTAGGAGCGTTGGGCCAGTAATATTTTTGTAGCAGATAAGGATGAGCTTCGCTTGGATCGGTAGGCGCTGCCGGTTCTTCCCATCCGTTCTCCCACGGGCGATTGGAAAGATCAAGGTTACGAACCGAATTGATAGCTTGCCCTGTTACTGGCGAATGTGTTTCGTTCTGTGCATCCCAAATGACAACGCTTGGATGATTCCACCGCTCACGTATCCAACGGCGATATTCTTCTGCCAAATGACGCACTTTGATAGTAGGCGGAAAGTTGTCTAACGCCCACATAGGATATTCATCTTCGACCATAAAACCAAGGCTATCACAGATGTCATACCATTTTTCCGGTGGAAAACCTATACAATAACGCGCAATGTCCCAATGCATCGACTTAAAGCGTTCATGTAGGGTTGTAACCCACTGTCGGTCCCATGGCAAACGACCACGATCCGGGTCTTCTTCGAAGCGATAGATACAGATATTTGTACCACGCAGATAAAACGGTTCTTCGTTCAACATGGCGACACTATTGTCAATATCAAATCGGAATGAGCGCATACCGAACTTCACGCTTTTAACGTCTTTATCGGTATTTAAAGTCAGTTCATAAAGAAATGGAGAAGAGGGCGTCCATAATTGAGCGCTTTTCATATCTATTTCCCAGTCAGCTATCATGCAGCCATCTTCAGATTTGATTTGTTGAGAAACGCTTCCAGAAGCTACCTCCTTGCCTGTTGATTTCTCTGCGACACTGTATTTCAACCGAAATTCTTTATTGGTTTCAATCTCGGCTACCACACGCAGTTTTTTGTTCTTTACATTGGGCACACACTGGATATTGCGGATAAAAGGCTGATTGGACAGTGTAATTTCTACATCATCGTATATACCTGGAATCTGTCGCAGTTTCTCGCCGTCATATCCGTTAGGAATGCTGTCTGGGAGTGCTTTTTCGCAACCTACGCCTATGATGATCTCGTTTTTCTGACCTGCTTTCAAATAGGGCTTGATGTCGAAATACGAGGGAGTGAAACAATACAGGTTTTCACCGGCAAACTTTCCGTTAATATAGACTTTCGTATGATATTTGGCCTTGCAAATCTTAAGACGTATAATATCGAAAGACGTGTCAGTGATGTCGAACGTCCGCCTGTGCCAGTACCATCCTTTATAGTCATATGCTTTACGAATGCTGTAAACCACAAACTGTCCTCCATTAGGTACAATTGTATCTATTGCCGGAATAGCCATATCGACTAATCCGGGCACGGTCGTAATTGAGGAATAACGATCAGGCAGATCGCCTGCTGTCTTGGCTATCTCCCACTTGCCATTAAGGCTGATAATTTGTCGGCCCGCCTGGTTGCAACTCGACAATAAGCAGGCAGCTATGAGCAATAAACAATAATAATATCTTTGCATAGTAATCACTTTTATTATAAAAAAATCATTCCATTCGTAGGGACAAGGCATAGCCTTGCCCTACAAGTGGTGAAATTGCGAATCAAGCCGGCAATGACGGCGAAGCGTAATTCCTAATTAACTATCACCATCCCGGATTTTGCGTTAAGGCGGGATTTAGTTGCAGTTCTTTTGCGGGAAGCGGACGTAAGTAGTGCTTATTAGGATCGAAACCAGAACGCGCTGAAGCCGGTTCGGAAATGATAAACCCATCAGCATCGGTTCGGTCTTGCCATTCCTGCTTTGGATACGGATTGCGGTCGTCACCACCGACTAAAATAGGCAGTGTACCCCATTCAGTACCTTTAATCTTGATACCACGAATAGCCTGCTTCAACTCGGTTTCCGCTGTTTTCCAACGACGCACGTCGTCCCAGCGGAAACCTTCCAAAGCCAGTTCGATTGTACGCTCACGTCGAATTTCTTCACGCATATTTAATCTGTTTTGAGTAACAAAGGCGTTTGTCAGTGGTGTTTCCAAACCGGCGCGCTGGCGGATAATATTGATGGTCTTATTCAGATCGTCGTCGCTAATATTGCCGTTTTTCTCATACATCGCCTCTGCATATATCAGAAGTACTTCGGCATAGCGAATCAGATGCCTATCAATGCCTTGTGAATACGAATATATACCATTATATTCAGGCACTTGGGTCACATACTTATTGATAATATATCCGGTAGTATAAACCCGGTCGGGATAGAATGGCCAATGCGCTACTTTTTCATCGTTGAAGTAAATGGCATAGCAAATAGTGCCAGGCAGCATGATTGTTTGCCTCATGCGAGGGTCTCGATTATTGAACTCGGACGTAAACTTCTCATAGCCTTGAAACAGAGGAGACTTATCTACAGGCAGACCATCAGAACACAGATACATATCAGCCAGCTTCTTTGTCGGCAGATAGCCCTGCTCTTGAATACTTACAGCAAAATTTTCAACGTTGACTTGTTTCTCGTATTTGCGATCAAGGACACATTCGGCATTATTATCACCTTCCTGGTCAAACAATTTCTGGTAACTGTCCTTACCGTAAGCGGTAAACAATGCATATTGCCTGCTATTCATCACCGCACTTGAGGCTTCGACAGCAATATCAAGGTAAGTGTTTGCTTCGCCATCATTGCGAAACCTACGCCATGTGCCTTCAAACAACGCTACTCTGGCACGCAATCCATTTGCAGCACCTTTGGTGATATGTCCTCTTTCTGTTGAGGCAACCTGACTTTCTTCCGGCAAATCAGACACGGCCTCTTTCAAATCATTCAGGATAAAATCGACCGTTTCTTTAGCCGAACTCCTTGAACTGAACAATTCATTACTGTTAATATCCAACACTTTGGTCACTATAGGCACTCCTCCGAATAAACGGTACAGCTGCCAATAGTTAAACGCGCGGAAGAATTTGGCTTCGGCTACATACGTTTTAAGGTCTGCTGCAATTGATGATTCACTGGCTTTTGCGATCAGATTGTTGCAATTACGAATCTGCGAGTACGCACCGTTCCAATTGCCGTCGGTATCGGGCGTAGTTGCGGTGCTGTTGCTGATAGAATTTGGATTTTGGAACGCTACATCCGCTTCCAAATCGAAGAACGAGTAACCAGGCAATGCCGAATATAATGCATTGGCAGCCTTCTTGTAATCATCGCTGCTCTTCCAGAAAGATGCGTCCGAAATTGAATCTTGGGGGCTTAAGTCCAAACCCGTGGAACACCCTGTAAGACCAATAAACAGGCACACTATAAAGAGCGATTTTGCATATATCTTTTTCATTGTTTTATACTTTTTAGAATTTTACATCAAGTCCCATTGATAAAGTTTTGCTGAATGGATAAGAATCAGCATCAGTCCTCAACCATCCCTCTTCTGGGTCAAATGAATTATCCCATGTACCTTTTGCAAATGTGAAAAGATCTTCACCGCTAATGTAAATCCTCACATTCTGAAGTTTGATTTTCTGACAGAACGATTTTGGCAGGCGGTATGCAAGCGTAATCACTTTCACGCGCAGATAAGCGTTGTTTATCAGACGATATGGTGCATCGCTGGAACGCACATAGTTCCAATCGCGAATATCATCCCAACCTCTTGCACCCATCACACCTCTCGGGAATTCGGCATTGGTACGTTCAGGCGTCCATGTCTTACCCACAAAATATTCCATAGGACTCCACCACCAGTAATAATACGGTGTGGCAAGCGCGCCCGTACGCATTATATTTTGTTTGCCTACACCTTGCAGGAAGATGGATAAATCAAAATTTTTGTACGACAGGTTAATATTTGAGGAGTAGGTATAGCGAGGCATGCGATTGCCGAGATAAACCATATCACCGCTTTTACCGTCGTCTCCGAAAGCCGTTATCTTGCCGTCACCGTCAACGTCTTTGTACATGGCGTCGCCGATACCGATGCGAGCCGGAACGATGCCGCCCAATTTCTTGTACTCGGCTAACTGCGATTCGTTCTGTATAATGCCCTCATATACATATCCGAAGTATGATTGCAGCGGATAACCTTCGCGTGCATAAACAAGACCTTCCGCTTTGGTATCGCTGCCTTTCAGGCTAACTAATTTGTTCTTGCTGTCGCTCAAAATAAAGGATATACCGTAAGTGAAGTCGGCTATCTTGTCCTTCCATCCCAGTGTAAACTCAAAGCCTTTAGACTTCAACTCGCCGATATTCTGCGTAGGAGCAGAGGCGCCGAACAAAGCTGGGAGAGCCTGATTCACTAACATATCAGAATTTCTCTTCTTATAGACATCGAAACTTCCAGATAAACGTGAGTTCAGCACTGCAAAGTCGATACCGGCATTGTAAGTCGTAATCGTTTCCCAAGTTCGTTCTTGCGAGGCGACGCCGGATGTTGCCCCAGGAAAATTGACACCAGTCTCGCCGAAATCATACGCGCTGTTATTGATATTGATAAGTGAAATATAATCATAATTGCCGAACGACAATTCCTGATTACCGCTCTTACCCCATGAAAGGCGGAGTTTGAGGTTGTTAAACGCATTCATTGACCGAATGAAACTTTCGTTACCCAGATTCCATGCGGCTAGCACAGCGGGGAACATTGAACTCCAACGTTTTTCGGGTGCGAATTTGCTACTGCCATCGGTGCGTAGCGTCAAATCAATCAGGTATTTTCCTTCATAATTGTAACCAAGTCGTCCGAAAAACGATGTCAATGCCCAATTGCTTGCGTATGTGTTTGCCGACAGATATTTGATATCCGTCTTGTCCGACATATTGAGCGTGAAAATATCGTTACTTAAGAAGTTTGCTCCGCTCATACTGCCTGTATTCGCTACGTTTTCTTCATGTGCAGCTCCGGCCATCAAACTGAAGTTGTGCTTTGTGGCATAGGTCTTGATATAATCTAAGTACGAAGTGTAGGATGAATAACGTTGATACCCTGTCTGATAAATGGCCCAGTTTATTGAGTTTCTCATAAATTCCACTTTGTCCTTATCCCATCCATATTCGGGATATGAACGAACATTTAATTTGGTTGCATCATTTGATATTACCGTACCGTATTGCGCTGTCAGTTTCAAACCGTCGAGAATACGCAAATCACCTTTTGCATTGAAAGTTAAGCGGTCGTGACGCAGATTTGTTCTACCACCGTTTGCCAATGCATTAGCAGGATTGGAAAAACCTTGCCACATATAGAATTGCCCGGATGGATTGTACATAGGAATAAATCGCCACATATAATTCAATTGATTTAAGGCGTAATCAACTTGCGATGGTTCGTCAGTTATCTCATTGTCAAATTGTATTCGAGTATCAATATCCAAGCGATTGAACAGGTTTTTAAAACTGTTGTTGGCCGACAAGTTGTACTTGTTTGAAACTTGCGGGTCGCCGAATTTGAAGAAGCCGCCGTCGCGATTATATCGAGCCGAAAACAGATAGGTGTTATTCTCACCGCCGCCAGATATATCAACATTATGATTTTGTTGAGTACCGTTCCCCAGAATCTCGTGCGACCAGTCAGTGTAGCCATAAAAACCGGGGTAGGTTTCAAATCCGGCCATCCAACTACCGCTTAGATTGACTTCCGAACTTCCCCCTTTAATTTTACTAACTACATCCTGCGACGTCGGCGATAAACCCATGTTTGTCCTAAACTCATTATAAACGTCAATTAACTGGGATGTAGTCGGCATCTCTTTTAAGTAACCCAACTTTTTGATGCCAAAATTACCCGAATAGGATATTTGCGGCTTGCCTGATTTGCCTTTCTTGGTCGTAACAATGATAACGCCGTCGGACGCCCGTGCTCCATATATCGAAGCTGAAGCATCCTTCAAGACTGTAACATTATCGATATCGCTTGGATTTATCAGATTGAGATCTCCTGCAATACCATCAATAAGTATGAGCGGTTTAGCACCAGCCATTGATGAATAACCGCGAATCTGAATCGTCGCGTCATGTTGACCAGGTCGTGTCGATCCGCGAATGATAGTAACACCTGGCATAGTGCCCTGTAAAGCGTTAGTAGCGCCAATAACCGGACGCGTTTCAAGAACCTTGCTGTCGGCTTTAGCTACAGAACCGGTCAGAGCACCCTTCTTCTGAGTACCATAACCTATAGCCACGACTTCATCAATACCGACCGTTTCGTCTGTCATAACTATGTTAATTATTGATTTTCCGGAAATACTGATTTCCTGGGTTTTCATACCCACAAACGAAAATACCAAGGTGCCGCCAGATGGAATATTAGAAATGGAATAACTCCCATCGGCATCTGTAATTGTACCTTTTGCCTGGCCTTTAATTACTACCGTTACACCAGGCAACAGAGCACCAGAGGAGTCGGTAACTCGGCCGGAGACGGTTTTTTGCTGTTGGGAGCCAGTAGCTGAATACTCTGAAGTTAATGCTATCTGGCGGTTATTTATTTTATAAATAACATCGGTACCTTCAAATAATTCATCCAATACCTTCGATATTGGCTCATCTTTTAACTCAATACTTACCTTTTTCTCAACATCTACTACTGTCGCATCATAAATAAAGTAAAACTCCGATTTGTCTTCAATTTGAGATAAAACCGTTTTAGTCGAAACATTTTTCAGGTTTAGGCTTAACCGGGTACTTTGAGAATAGCTATTTGCAGCCAATATCTGCGTTATGCTAAACACTATTATGAAGAAAGTTGTTCTCATAATTCTAAACAATTTGGATTTCCAGAACTGTCTAAGCATGGAAATCAATTGACAATCATTTTTTTTCATAAATTTGTCATGATTTGAATTAATATTCAGATTTGTTAAATGTGCTGGTTTTTTTGGATAACAGGCACGTTTGAAATTAGAGGAGGGGATGTTAGAGCATCTTCTCCTTTTTGTTAGTTCGATTTCAGTATTTTATCATA